>Ga0318562_10000434_pt1 | contig 18744 bp, 16 predicted proteins | sample GRESIP066b5f18_FD_203688 | JGI IMG/M metagenome (GOLD analysis project Ga0318562, IMG submission 203688) | Tropical soil microbial communities from Luquillo Experimental Forest, Puerto Rico - GRE.SIPMG.066b5f18 | ecosystem: Environmental > Terrestrial > Soil > Tropical forest > Bulk soil... | reverse complement strand
ATGCAATAACGTCTTCGATGTAAACTAAAAATCCTCAACGTAAATTTTCATAGCTATTACTTTTAAGAATCGACCTTTGATTTTATCTTCTGACAGAACTTTGAGCGCCACATCAATTTTTGCTTTCGTAACGGCCACAAACGAATGGGTCTCACCAATATCAATTTTGCCAACGTCAGAAGCAAGAAAATCTTGATGAGCAGTTAGAGCACCTAATATATCGCCGGCTCGCAACTTATTTTTTCTGCCACAACTAATACGCAAGGTTGCCATTGTAGGTACTAAATTAGTTTTAAAGCCTGAATTTATGGGAGGCTCAGCATAATTAATATCTTTATCTCTATAGGCTTCAAACTCGCTCAGGCGCTTTTTTTCATGAGAATTATAGAGACTAAACGCCAAACCACTATGACCCGCCCGAGCGGTTCTACCAATTCTGTGAGTATGTATTTCGGCATCGTGAGCCAGGTCGTAATTTATAACTGCCTGTAAATCTTTAATATCAAGCCCCCGCGCAGCAACATCAGTTGCAACCAAAATAGACAGACTTTTGTTGCTAAATAATATAAGTGCTTCATCGCGCTCTCTTTGATCAAGATCGCCATGAATTGATTGAGCGTAAAAACCCGCACGTACGAGCTCATGGGCTAATTCTTGACATTTTTGTTTAGTATTACAAAAAATCAACGTTGATTCAGGACGATAGCGCGATAAAATAGATAACAATAAAGATAAATCTTCTAGGCTATTTTTTTCATAACAAAAATGTTCTATATTAAGAGATTTATGATCCGTATCTGCTTTGACGAGTAGCGCGTTTTTTTGAAAATTATTACTAAGATTCTGAATATTGGCTGGGTAGGTAGCAGAAAAGAGTAAAGTCTGCCTGGTGCGTGGGGTGTGCTTAACGATTTCACTCATATCTTCTAGAAAACCCATCTCTAACATACGATCAGCTTCGTCCAAAACAAGCGTTTCTAAAGAAGCCAGATTAAGATTATTGCGCCGAATATGATCGCTCACGCGCCCGGGGGTTCCGATTACACAATGAACGCCATTTTTAAGCGAAGATTCCTGCGCTTTTATCGCACTTCCCCCGCAGAGCGTGGTTATTTTTACGTTAGGAATAAGCCGGGCAAGTTTTCTTATTTCTGTTGAGACCTGCTCACTGAGCTCTCGCGTTGGGCATAAAACAAGAGCTTGGACAGCTTTATTCTTGATGTCTAATTTGCTGAGCAAACCAATAGCAAATGACGCAGTTTTTCCGCTGCCCGTTTTGGCATGACAGATTAAGTCTTTATTAGTCAAAATTTCAGGCAAGCTCGATTCTTGAATAGGTGTCATATGATCAAAGCCAAGAATTGCGAGATTTTGTAGAATTTCGCACCTAATAGGTAAACTCGAAAACGGTAAATTATTCATAAATAACTCTCAATATTTGCAGATAAATACTTATACTCTATTTATTAAAATTAATAAGATCCCTGGGCAAATTATTTTACGCTAATTTCTCGCAACTTATCATGAGCAAGGACGAATATACCCAGGTCTTGTTTTTGCTAAAGAGGCACCCGTGCAAAAAATATTAGTTTTATTAGTGTTTTTGACGCTGGGATCACAACTTTTTGCGATCGATAGAAAGACCAACAGCGAAACTATTTCTCTTCTTCGTGAAAAATTTAATTTGCCTTCTATAAAATTTGATTTTAACAGAAATGAAATCGCTATTCAGGCAGATAAATATTCTTCTCTTGTGAGCTTTAAAGCAGCTGCTATTGAAGCCATGCGGAGTTTTTTGTATGATACACATAATACCAATAGTCTTTTATCGACCGCTATTAGAGACACAGGTGAGCCAGAAGTAAAAACATATATTAATAGCATAATTAACAATCCTGGTACATCTTTTGGAATTTATCATGAAGATTCGAGTGAATCGCTTACCCATAATTGGATTTTTTATATATCTTCAGAAAGCCTAAAACTTAATTTTTGGGCCGTCGTTGATAGAAAGGGAGAAAAGCCTACCTATAATTTTGGCTCCCAATGCCTATTATCGAATTTCCCTCATAAGCAACCTGCATTGACCATTTGTCTCTAATAAAAATATAAGGGCTCTAAACCTAGCCCTCATATGGAGATATATATGGGTATCGATAAAGCCAAGCTGGCAGGCATGATCGAGCATACGCTTCTTGGAGATAATATAGACGAAAAGCGTCTTCTTGCTCACCTCGATGAAGCCAAAGAATTGCAGGTTTTCGGGGTTTGTATTCCATTAGCCTGGGTGCCCTTAGCTAAAAAATATTTGAGCAATACTCATATTAAAGTTATCACGGTTATTGATTTTCCTCACGGCAATAAAAGCTCCGCACAAAAAGCTCATGAAGCCCAATTGGCAGCTTCTCTCGGAGCCGATGAAATAGACATGGTGCTTGATTATGAAGCTCTTCGAAATAAAAATTATGAAAAAGCACTACGAGATATAACCCTGGTTTTAGAAGCAGCTCGGCCTATACCTATCAAAGTAATAGTTGAAACAAGCGCACTTAGTAAAGAGCAACTCGTTTGTGCTACGACTTTAGTGGCTTTGTCTAAAGCTCAGTTTATTAAGACTTCAACAGGATTTCACCAAGCTGGAGCCCAAAGCCATGATATAGAGCTCATGCGAGCTCTCTTGCCAATAGATATACAAATTAAGGCTTCTGGGGGTATTAGAAACTATGCTCAGGCATGCTCCATGATCCAAGCAGGGGCTTCGCGCATCGGTGCTTCACAATCCAGACAAATTTTACGTGATATTTTGGAGAATACTCATGCATGTTATTGAAATAATACAGAAAAAACGCGATAATAAACCACTTTTAAAAGACGAAGTTAATTTTCTCATTAAGAATTTTTTAAGCGGCGAAATTGCTCATTACCAAATGTCAGCTTTTTTAATGGCGACATGTATTAACAGCATGAGCGACGAGGAAATATCCTGGCTTACCGACGCCATGTTATATTCTGGTGTGGTAGTTTCACATGATAATATTTCGGGGCCTTTCATCGATAAGCATTCAACCGGTGGCATTGGCGATAAAATAAGTATTCCTCTTGCACCTGCAATAGCCGCATGCGGCCTCAAGGTCCCCATGATCGCAGGTCGTGGCCTCGGACATACGGGAGGAACGCTTGACAAACTTGAGGCTATACCGGGTTTTCGTTGCGATTTAAGTCTTGAAGAATATAAAAAACAGGTCGCGCACATAGGCTGCGTAATCATGGGACAAACCAAAGACATCGCGCCAGCTGATAAAATAATTTATGCATTAAGAGATGTCACAGGCACTGTCGAGTCTATTCCGCTTATTTCATCGTCTATCATGTCGAAGAAACTCGCAGAAGGGATTGATGGCTTGGTGCTTGACGTAAAGTTTGGCTCAGGGGCCTTTATGAAAGAACTCGAGCGGGCTCGTACACTTGCCTCAACCATGGTTGCCATAGGTGCCCATATGGGCAAAAAAGTAACAGCGCTTCTCACCAACATGGATCAACCCTTAGGTACGATGATAGGGAATTCGCTGGAAATTATAGAAAGCATAGATATCTTACGCAACAAAGGCCCTCACGATAGCACTGAGCTCACGGTGGAGCTTGGCGCTGAAATGCTGCTCTTAGGCAATAAATGCGATTCTCTCGAAGCTGGCCGAGACTTGGTACGCGAATCCCTAGCTTCAGGCCAGGCCTTTACTAAATTTATAGAGATGGTCAAAGCACAAGGCGGTGACGTTAGCTATGTCTTGGAGCCCTGCCGATTTAAGCCTGCTCCTCGAAAATTTATTATTGAAGCTTCTGAAAGTGGTTATATTTCAAGCATAGACAGCCGAACTTTTGGGCTCGCTGCCGGCCTTTTAGGTGGCTCGCGGATGGCCTTGGGAGATGAAATAAATTACAGCGTTGGCATAGAAATTTTTGCAAAAATTGGCGATCAGGTCACCAAAGGCCAACCTATTTGCGTAATTCATGCAGATGACAAAGGCTTAGAAGAGGCGACATTCAGGATTAAAAACGCAATTAACATAGTTTCTTATCCCGTAACTAAACCTGTTTTATGCAAAGAACGAATTTCGACGAATTAATATTTTCTACAGAGGGTTATCTATGCTTAATAATACTTTAAGTTTTATTACGAAATCGTTAGAAATAAATACGCCACCACGCGTTGGGCTCGTTTTGGGCTCGGGCTTGTCGCAATTTGCGGAAAATTTAAAAAACAGCCCTACTACTAAAATTATAAAATATAGCGCTATACCAGGTTTTCCTATCTCGAGTGTCGAAGGTCATAAGGGCGAGCTTATAAGCGCTCTCATAAATAACGTACCGATTATCGCTATGAATGGTCGTGTGCATTCCTATGAGGGCTATGATCCACAAAGCGTCGTTATGCCTATTCGGGCTATGGGTCTCTTAGGAATTAAGAATCTTATCTTGACCAATGCAAGCGGTGCCATTGCACATGATTTTGAACCTGGTCAGCTCATGATAATCAAAGACCATCTCAACTTAACTGGCTCTTCACCCCTGATAGGCCCAAATATAGCTGAGCTTGGTCCCCGCTTTCTTGATATGAGTTATGCCTATGATCATGAACTTCGTGCCATGGCTAAAAAAGCTGCGCTTGAAGTTGGAATTACCGCTCATGAAGGGGTTTATGCAAGCTTGCTAGGACCTTGCTACGAAACCCCTGCTGAAATACGTATGCTTAAAATTATCGGTGCTGATGCGGTCGGTATGAGCACGGTTTTTGAGACCATTGCTGCGCGTCATATGGGTATAAAAGTATTGGGTATCTCATGCTTGACCAATAAAGCTGCGGGCCTGAGCGATCAAAAAATCACGCACGAAGAAGTAATGGAAAACAACGCCAAAGTCTGTGACAAACTTGGGCAGATTTTAGTCAAAGTTATCAGCAGTTTTTAGGCTTGAAATCTAACAGAATCTAACAAGCGGAAGTCTTATCTTCCGCTTAATATTAATTTTAATTTAGGAATTGCCAGGCATGTTTTTTTCCCGCCGAGGAGAAACTTCTTGGGGAGACCTGTTGCCTGTATTGTTATTAAAGCGCCGATTTTGATTACGCATGGGCAAACGGCGTTTGCGAAAACGAATCGGAGCTGGTTTGTTACTGTGTTTATCTTGACGATAGCTGCGATCTGCATCATGAGCGAGCAACTTCCAGATTTTTATTTCTTCAAGTGGCAGCTGTTGAGCTTCTAAATGCAAAATATAAGCAAGTAACGCCTCTTTAAACCAAGGCTTTCGTACTAAATATTGCGCAGATTTTTGATGGATTTTGTCAATGTGAAACAAGGGAATCGCTGACAACAAAATACGAATCAAGTCCTGATCACGACGGGTCAAGCGAATACGCTCAGACCAGTTTACACAAAGACGATCAATCCAGTTACGCTCGTTTTGAGCAGATTTCTCAAGCCGCGTATAGGCTGGCAATAAGAGCGCAGTAAATGCAACCGACGACACTATATTGCAGTCTTTAGCAAAAACACGATCTAAAGCTAGCAATAAGCTATGCCAGTAACTCAAAGTCGCTTGCTTTTCCTCTTCATCCACGGGCTCAGCATCTTCTTGAGTAAGTATGCCCATGCCCTCCAAAAGCTCTGGCATGAGCGTATTAAGCACACCGACTTCTAAACAAGCATCCATGTTCTCTTTAGCATGCCCACTCGCCAAAAGTCTTACAAGTTCTTCCTGAAGCCGCGAGGGCGCACAACGTAAAATCTCAGAAGAGAATTTTTTCATGGCAGCCAAAGTATTTTCTTCGATGGCAAAACCCAAGCGCGTAGCAAATCTAATCGCTCGTAAAATACGCACAGGATCTTCTTGGCATCTTATTTCGGGATTACCAATAGTTCGAATTAAACCCGCCGCCAAATCGTCGCGCCCACCAACATAGTCTATAACTTTTCCTTCCACCGGGTCATAAAAGAGTCCGTTAATAGTTAAATCGCGGCGAAAAGCGTCGTCTTTTAACGTACCGTAGACGTTATCAGCCATAACTAATAAGTCTTCAGATTCTTCTTCGCTATTTTCTTCGCTCGGCTTGGCTCTAAAAGTTGCCGTTTCAATAATTTTGCCGCCGGGAAACATAACGTGCGCAAGCAAAAATCGCCTGCCTATAAGACGACAATTACGAAAAATATTCTTAACTTCTTCAGGGCGAGCTGAAGTCGCTACATCGAAGTCCTTAGGAATTTTATTAAGCAATAAATCACGGACACAGCCACCCGTAAGATAAGCTTCATGGCCCTTAGCACGCAAGCGGCGCACTACCCATAGTGCGTTCAAATCGATACGATCTGGATGAATTTCGTAATTGGGCTGTATGGTCGCCAACTCTTTTTGAGGAGCTTCTAACACGTCGACTGCTTGGTCGTTCTCACGCTCTTCTTGGTCTATTTCATAATGTTCATTTTCGGTCATACCAAACCCTTAGTAAATACGTATGTAGGCGATTATAAACAATAGAAAATCAAAGAAAAGGGAGGTCAGGCTTCAGTTGCGACGTCTTTTTAATCTAAGAACCAAGAGTGCTATAAATAACCATAAAGAGCTGATATTTTGGGCTTGTAAGGGCCAAACAGCGCATCCTGAAAAGAAATTATGTTCAGGGTCTTTAGCATGGCGTCCCCATTTATCTGCGTTGGGCTGAGAATCGTCTTTGAAACCAGAAGAGCTCTCGTCTAAATTTAGTTCGTAAGGAACACAAACAGCCTCTTGTGGTCCAAAAATTTTACAGATTTGCCCCCTATCACAGCCTGAGTTATTGGTGTCAAAAATGCTACAGGGCTTGCGACAGCGGCCCTTGATGCCGTTAATTAGACATAATAAATTATCAGCACAAAGCTCTCTTGTATCGCACACTTCTCCGAGTTGCTTAATCGTTACGCAAATAGCTAAGTTACGGCCTACCGGTATACATTCTTGCTTGTGAGCGCACGAAGTTTGGCTCGTACAAGGCTTAAAGCAATAGTAATTCTCGTGAGAAGCCCCGGCACACAAGAGTGGCTCGGCACAAGGACCTAAATCACAACTATCGCCTTCTTTTTTTCCTCCAGAGGTCTCACCTGAAGCGAAGATACAAACTTTTCTCTCTTGACGCTCTTCACAAAAAGTGCCTTTTTGGCAATCGTTATCAGCTTCGCAGGTATTTGAGCAATAACTCGAGCCTTTGTCATAAATACATAAACGCCCTTCACTACAGTCTGTATTTTCATGACAGCGCGCACCGAACCCCCCAAGAAGCCAAGGAGCCGGATAGAGGCTTCTTAAACCTTCCATGTCATCGAAAACTGGATATGACAAGTTAAATCCCGCACGAGCACTCATAATAGACGTACCGCACAACAAGCACGGATGATCCAAACCAAGCTTATGACCTATCTCATGAGCAAGCGTCGTTTGAACTGCAACACAGTCATCGTTGTTACAATTTTCTTGCCAGTTAATAATATCTGCTCCATTCATGACCAGATCCGAGTCAATAAGATCGCGATCAAAAAAAATTTTACTCTCATCACTGCTCGCTTCTTGAGCTACTTGTTTACAGGTATAGCGAGGAAGCGTTGCTCCCAAAACACCAAATTCGCCACTGCCAACAAGTTCCCGCCATTCTTCGCTATCGGTCACCCAAAAAACTTCTTGCACAGATTCGTCGGCACCAAATTGGCGATTACCCTCACCTCTTTCTAAAATAAAACGTAAATTACTGCCGGGAATATTTTCCCATGCGGCGAAACTTGCCTGCACAATTCGCCACCACGCTTCGCTACTTAAATTTTTGGGCCTCACTTTGTCGCCAATGAGAACTTTTATAATTGGGCGAGACCATCGTGGGGCATGTTCTTCGTCACAGGGACCACAGCTATCAGAACGTTCTACGCCATTTGCCAAGAGGCCATTGCAAATATAACGATAAGCATACGAAAATTGGGCACAAAGAGCCAAACATGAAAATATTACTAAGGCCAAACGCTTCATAAGAGCCTCCATGCTAGAGCCGATTTCTGAGCATGAGGCGAATTTCGTCTTTGAGTAGTTCTGTATTTGAATAAGTAAGAGGCACGGGAGTTGAGAAACCAAGGCTGCCATCGATGCTTGGTCCAAGGGCACTTATGTCACCTAAATCTTCTCTTACTACTTCCTCGTCTTCTCCCGGGCGAATATCTAGTTTACCCTGGCCAGCACTAAAGCTGACAAAAGTATTTTTAAGCGTAAGGCCAAATAAGATAACTTCTTGGCCAAGCCTATAAACATGGCCGCCCAAAAGCGGCATAACAACGCCATTATGCTCGCCCCCTACTTGGTACATAGTTACTATTTGCCCGGGTTTTGAGCCATAGAGCCCATCGATTACTTCGATATCGGTCAAAGTAATTATGCGCCCCATTTTGTCATAATTCACCCGCTGATCACCGACATAGCCATGAAAAACAATATCGCTTTTCGCTGCCATAGTTTGCAAATCAGAGAGCTTGACAATTACTCCCAAAGCGTTGGGGGCAACAAGACTTAAAATAAAAAAAATAATCTGTAATTGAGCATATAAATTAAGCACAAATCCCCCACCAATAACCTATTACTAGTTATATCTTAAGCTGAGGGTATTTGGATAATTTTTAGAGTCTTTTACCTACGGGACCAAGATAATTGGCTTCAGGGCGCATGATGCGATTGTCTTTAAGCTGCTCGATTATGTGCGCCGTCCAGCCAACCATCCGAGCCACAGCAAATATAGGGGTATACATATCAGGCTCTATACCCATCGTGTAATAAGTAGAAGCTGAATAAAAGTCGACATTAGCGTTAATATGTTTTCTCTCCCACATGAGCTCTTCTATTTTTTCACTCATTTGGAACCATTTTTTTTCATGCGCACGCTCGCCCCACTCTTGAGACATGCGTTTAAGATGCTTAGCGCGAGGGTCAGTAACTTTGTAAACGCGATGACCAAAGCCTGGAACTTTTCGCTTTTCGCTCAAGGTTTTTTCTATCCAAGGTTTTACATTCTCAGGTGTACCTATTTCTATGAGCATTTTCATGACTTCTGTATTAGCACCGCCGTGCAGTGGGCCTTTAAGAGAACCAATAGCTGCTACCACAGCCGAAATCATATCGGAAAGCGAAGAAGTCACAACACGCGCTGTAAAAGTACTTGCGTTAAAACCATGATCCATATGCAATACCATAGCAGTATCCATGGTTTTCACCATGATATCTTCAGGTATTTCGCCCGTACACATGTATAAAAAATTCTTAGAAAAACCAAAAGAAATATTCGGTGCTATAGGATCTTTATTTTGCCGAACTCGACAAATAGCTGCAGCAATAGTGCCCGTTTTAGCAATGAGCTCAAGCGCTGTTTCGATAAGATCATCTTCTTTTATGAACCCCGAAAGCATAGATACACTTGTTCTTAACGTTGCCATCGGATGATCTAAGCGGGCCCGCTGACAAATAAAAGCTATAATATCAGAAGGAATAGCATAGCGTTTTTGCAAATTTGCTTTAAGAGCTGCTTCAGCTTGTGGTCCTGGCAACTCGCCGTACAAAAAGAGATAACAAACCTGCTCAAAAGTGCAGTCAGCTACTTCATCGATATCATAGCCGCGATAGATCAGCTCTCCTTTTTCGCCATCCACACGAGAAAGAACTGTCTCGCCTACTACAACGCCATCAAGCCCTTTGGCTGCGATCGTTACTTCCGCCATTAGATCCCCCTTATATGACAAAATATTAGACGAAAAAATCATACAACAAATGCCAATTTAAGTTTATTTTAGCATTTTTTCACAAGGCCCAGCGTGGGCCTATAATAAAGCGCTTCGCCGACATGATGCTCATGAACGTGCGAAGATTCTTCCAAATCAGCAATAGTTCTTGCCAGGCGCATAATACGATCAAATCCCCGCGCACTCATGTGTAAACTCTCGGCAGAGTTGACCAAAAAACTATGAGCTTTGCTGGTAAAATTCGTGCTGTACTTAATATTTTGCTTACTCATTTTGCCATTGGTTTTATTTGCGCCCAAGCGTTTATGCTGTTGTGCACGCGCATTGATCACTTGAGAGCGCATAGAGCTTGAGCTTTCTCCCGTTATTTCGTGGCTATTCATAAGATGTAAATCTACCGGTGGAACGTTGATGTGCAGGTCAATGCGGTCTATAAGCGGACCGCTGAGACGACTTTGATATTTAGTAATCGCCAAGGGCGAGCATATACATATTTTTTTACCCTGACCGTAGTTTCCACAAGGACATGGATTAAGCGCGCCTGCTAACGAAATATCAGCAGGATAAGTAATACTGTGATTTGCACGACTTAACGTTATTTCCCCACTCTCAAGGGGCTGACGAAGCACTTCTAAGACGGGACGAGGAAACTCAAGTAATTCGTCTAAAAACAAGACTCCAAAAGTAGCCAAGCTTATTTCGCCGGGTCTAATTAAAATACTACCCCCACCGATGAGACCTGCTTTGGTCGTACTATGATGAGGGGCTCTAAATGGTCTCTTGTTAATTAGATTACCCGAAAGCGTCAAACCAGCAAGAGAATAGATTTTTGTCAACGTAAGCGATTCTTCAAAGCCTAAGGGCGGTAAAATGGTCGTAAGCCTGTAGGCCATCATTGATTTGCCACTGCCGGGTCCGCCGATAAAAAGCAAATTATGATTCCCAGCAGCAGCTATTAAAAGCGCTCTTCGCGCCTCTTCTTGCCCACATACGTCACTCATATCCACCAAATTTTCATCAGGCGCTTCTTCAAATTCAGATTCAGGCGGTGGTGAATCAAGTTCTTCGATTTTGCCAGCCAAAACAGCCCCGACTAACTGACTAAAATTACTCACTATTTTAACTATGAGCCCAGGTATCAAACTTGCCTCGCGGGAATTCTCACGGGGAACTAACAAGTATTTAAGCCCTTGCGATTTTACGCTTTCAGCCAATGCGAGCATCCCACGCACCGGTCTAATTTCCCCGTTGAGCGATAACTCACCTATAGCTGCAATATTTGCCAATTTTTCGGGGGCTATGTCTTTATTGGCCTGCAAAATAGCCAAGGCTATACTTAAATCAAATGCCGTGCCCCTTTTTTGCAAATCCGCCGGCGCGAGATTAACCGAAATCTTGCCACCAGGAAACTTAAAGCCGGCGTTAGTAATGGCAGATTGGACCCTCACACGCGCCTCTTTAACCGAATTTTCTGCAAGCCCCACCATAAAAAAAGCCGGTAGGCCTCGAGCTATATCCGCTTCAACTCTTACGTTTTTCGCCCCAAATCCATCTAGAACTGCACAAAGCATAGTTCCAATCATAAGTTCCCCCTTGTCATGAAGCCCTATAAAGCTAGGCTCAGTCGGGTACTTTTTGTCTATCAGCCGATTGCCCGACTTGAGCCCTAAGGAATGACTGCATGAGCAACACTCAACTTGATTTTTATCAAGAGCATACGCGAAGTCTCATGACACCCAGCATGAGAACTGCTGTTGATGCCGTGCGTGAAGGCAAAGCTATTGTGCTCTTGGATGCGCATGATCGAGAAAATGAAGGTGATCTTGTTGTAGCGGGCGAAAAAATTAATACGTCTTCTATGAATTTTTTGATTCAGCATGGCAGTGGCATCGTATGTTTGGCGCTCACCCAAGAACGCCTTGATCAACTTTGTTTAGGACCCATGCTCCCTCAAAATACCAACGTGTTAGGCACGGCTTTTTGTGTTTCTATCGAAGCTCGTACGGGTATAGGAACTGGCGTATCGGCTCAAGACCGCGCTATGACAATAAAGACAGCGCTCGCTGATGAAGCACGACCACAAGATTTAGCTCGTCCCGGACATGTATTTCCCCTCGCCTGCGTGGATCAAGGGGTATTTAGGCGCATGGGACACACCGAGGCGTCTGTTGATCTCATGAAAATCGCCAATCTCAAACCTGCGGCGGTTTTATGCGATGTCATGAACACAGACGGCAGCATGGCTTCAGGAGTTGAGCGCGAACACTTTGCACAAAAACATCAGATAGCTCTTATTTCTGTTGAAGAAATATTATTTCATCGCATCAAAACCGAAGATATATTTGAGCATAGCCAAAAAGATTTGGGTGACACACGCTTTGGTAAGCTCATATGGCATCGTTTTTGCTTTTGGGGCACAGAAACTATCGATATATTTTTGCGCGCGCAGAATAAAGCAAACCACGTTCATCATGTCCAAATTATAAATAACCAAAACCTGCATCAGCGTTTTTTGGCTTCTATGTTGAACCCCACAGAAGACGACCCCTTGGCCAGTGCTTTTATAAGCCTCAAAAAGCAAGACTGTGATATAGTAGCCTTTCTTGCCTATCCGGATCGTAAACTTGAAGCAGCACTGTGTCGAGCACTACGAGAGCTTGAAATAAAAAATATCCGTGCACCAGAAGATTTTTCTGCAATAGCTTTAAATTATTTTGGGATTTCTTGTGTTAGTTAATTTATTTACTCATACCTGTAAGAATATAATATGAAAGAAAAACGCTTAGCTCGCGAAGTTGCCATGCAAATATTATTTCAGTGGGAAGCGCAAGGCCAACTCTTGCGTCATCATACTACTCAACCTGAGAATTTAGGTCATCTCGACATAGAAAGCTTTGTTTCTCATTTTTGGGAGCTTTTTTATGGAAAAGAGCACCAACGCCTTGATCGCGTTTTTGCGAGTAGCTTGGTCAGAAATACGGTCAACTCTATAGCCCGTATTGATACACTCATAGAACATACCAGCACCAAATGGAAACTATCTCGGATGGATGCTATAGATAGAGCGATTTTACGCCTCGCGTGCTGTGAGCTTGCTATTAATAAAAAATTAGCACCAGCAATAATAATCAACGAAGCTGTAGAGCTCGCAAAGCGTTACGGTAACGAACAAAGTCCTCAATTTATTAACGGTCTACTTGATAATATTAATTCTAGTTTTTAATACTTATAGCCAGAATAAAACTTGCATGATTTTGGTTTAAGACAAAATTAGTATTTTATATTATGGAGACACCTCAGTGCCCAAAAAGTTAATAAGAAAATTTCTCCAATTAGAAGCTATAGGCGGGATTATATTATTCTGTGCTGCACTTCTAGCTATCTGTTTTGATAACTCTCGCTTAGCGTCTGTTTATGAAAATCTGCTCGCTTTTCCTGTGAGTATTGGCTTTGGCTCATGGTCACTTTCTAAGCATTTATTAGAATGGATAAACGATGGCCTCATGGTCGTATTCTTTCTCATAGTCGGTCTAGAAATTAAGAAAGAAATGATAAGTGGCGAGCTTAACTCAAAAGCCAAAGTTTTTTTACCACTCGCAGCGGCACTGGGAGGAATGCTCTGTCCTGCCCTGGTATTTTGGGCTTTCAATAACGGCAATGCTCTGGCCATGAGAGGCTGGGCTATTCCTACCGCCACCGATATTGCTTTTAGCCTTGGTATTTTGAGTCTACTGGGCTCTCGCGTGCCAATTTCACTCAAAATTTTTCTCACCGCATTAGCAATCTTTGATGATCTTGGTGCCATAATTATTATTGCTACTTTTTATACAACTAAGCTTTCTTTTATTGCTTTGGCTTTGGCTGGATTTTTAATATTTATTTTATTTTTGCTTAATTATTTAAATATCAGAGCTTTAACACCCTATATGTTGACAGGTTTTTTACTCTGGCTTTGCGTTCTGAACTCTGGTGTTCATGCAACACTCGCCGGCGTGGCTTTAGCTTTTGCCATTCCCCTTAAAAGCACAGAATATCTTATAAAAATTTTACACCCATGGGTAGTCTTTTTTATCTTGCCTGTGTTTGCTTTTTTTAATGCTGGCGTTTCTTTTCAAGACGTCCCCCCGGGCATACATAATATTTTTAGTCCTGTGATGTTAGGAATCGCATGTGGGCTTTTCCTAGGCAAACTCGCTGGTGTATTTGGCACCACCTTCTTAACAGTGAAGCTTAAACTAGCACCCATGCCTGCTCATTCAAGCTGGCCCCAAATATTTGGTATTGCGCTCGTATGCGGCGTCGGCTTTACCATGAGCTTTTTCGTTGGGACTCTTGCTTATCCTGACGGAATTTCGTCGGAGCCTTTGCAAGCTTGGGTACGCCTTGGAGTTATTTTTGGATCGTTGGCGTCTGGCTTATTGGGATATATCGTGCTGCGTTTAAGCACCAAGATTATAAATAGCCGCTAAAGATTTTTTGGTTTAAGATTTACTTAGTTATTCCTGAGCGGAGATCCTAGTGAATCAAATAATCAAGCTTGACCCTTCGAGAAGAGTTTTATTTCTCACGAAAGATCTCACACTTATTAAAGCGCAGCTTTACAACGGCCTTAATTTAAAAATGGCCGACTTAAAGCCTGAAGATTTGCTCGACGATATTAATACCGACATAATGACCCCTGCTTGGGTTTGTTTTCATCATGACCCACAAGAAATCGCTCACTATGCCTATGCTGGATTATTACATAATAATCAGCGTGTTTTTAAAGATGGTGCGCTCTCTAAGGGCGCTTATCAGGCAATCGTCAGTGGAGAACGCAAAGGCACGGGATCTTCGCGTGAAACAGCCGCTCAAGCGGAGCGTTTTAGTGGTATTGAGCTTGTCTTTGCGGCTTCTTTTGCTCCTATTCATGAACGCAATAATATTAATCTGGGCCAAATCATGGGTAATTATGATTTGCTCATAAGACTACAAAATGGCGAGTCTATTAGCTTGGAAGAATTTTTGGCTCCCTTTGATATTATTTCTCAAAAAATCGTGAGAGCCGGTGGTTTATTTAACTTCTTAAATAACTATCAAACCAAAACTAAAAAAACCAAGACCCCAAAACAACCGCTCACTATGGCCCAAAAAATCATGGCTTCTAAATTAATCGGCGCTGATTTAGATTCACTGATTAATCACGAGACTACTATTGCTCGTGTCGATGGCGGATATTCACACGAGTTTACTTCGGCTCAAGTTCATAAGTTTCTTGAACGCGAATACGGTGTTAATTACAAGATTAAAAACTCTTCTCATTTCGCGGCTTTTGAAGACCATTTGGTATATGCCGATGAAGTTAAGAAATATGCGGCTTTCATGCCCCTTATTCAAGAGCTCAGAAAACAGCAAAAAGATTTTATTGCCCATAATAATATTAAAGATTACTCAGCAAAAGATGGCATATCACCCGGCATTTGCCATGAACTTGCCCGTGAAGAAATGCTTATACCGGGCGATTTTATTCAGGCTACCGATAGTCATACCTGTATGGGAGGTGCCCTCAACGCTTTCGCTTTTGGCATTGGGTCTACTGAATATGCCGCGCTTTTGGCAAGTGGTCTCGCAGTCGTGAAAGTTCCTGGTTCTATTAGATTTGACTTAGAAGGTCGCCTTCATCCCTCGAGTTCTGCCAAAGATCTCATGCTGCATATTCTTAATACTTTCACCAAGAATGGCCTCACGCTTAAGCAGATTATAGAATTCGGGGGTGAAGGCATGAAATTTTTAAGCATTGATGAGAGAGCTACCCTGTGTAATATGGCCACCGAATGTGGCGCAAAGACCGGTATTTGCGAGCCCGATAACAAATTAGTCGAATGGCTTCTTAAAAAACGCCCCGCCCTTGAGCGCGCTTTCTTAGAAAATAAACTCGTCTGGCCTGACGAGGGCTGCGACTATGCCGGTGGACGCTTCAGCATCGATCTTGCGACGATAAAGCCCATGCTTGCACATCCAGGTGATCCCGATCGCGGCATACCAGCTGATCCAACAAACGGAATGCTTGTGAGTGACCTAGCTCATACGCCTATAGATATAGCCTATGGTGGCTCATGTACGGCCGGAAAATATGATGATATCGATATGTATGCGCGTGTTACAAGAGATGCCCTTATGAGGGGCTTATTTATTCCTGCGCATGTCAAATTTTATATTCAATATGGCTCTTATAGCGTCGCGCTCTATGCCAAGAACAAAGGCCATCACGAACTTTTTCTCAAAGCCGGCATTAACGTTATTCCACCAGGTTGTGGCGCATGTATAGGCTGTGGCCCAGGGGTAAGCTCGAGTCCTGAACAAGTTACGATAAGCGCCATAAATCGCAATTTCCAGGGCCGTTCTGGCCCTGGAAAACTCTTTTTAGCCTCGCCCCTTACGGTAGCCGCTTCAGCTTTCGCAGGTAAAATAACTGCGTGGCATGGCTCACTTTGATTTTAGATTTTTGTAAATAAATTGGTTCTCGGGCTTATACAGCTCAAGATCAAAATATTCGGGATGCTTTTGCTTAAGCTCATCTAATTTAGTTCTAAGACCCAATGCTTGTATCACCCCACCGAAATTTCGTGTTTGAGGCAAGATTCGATCTTCGCATTCACTTTTAGGATTAAGTTTAGAGCAAAAATCGTCAGTCGGCTCTTCACAGCTATTTTTATAGGGATTACCCAACGTATTAACAAAGCCACCTCGAGGAAAATGATGCGTGAGCACCGAGCCTATGGCTTTAATTCGAGGCCATAATAAATCGCGAGAAAAAAGTTCATCATCGCCGTAATCAAAACGATAGGGATAATTTTTTACTAAATCATGAAAATCCTTAAAATGCCCTTCACCAACATGAGTTCCTCCCCACCAGCTTGCAGTCAAAGGACCCATGCAAATAGGAATCACATGCATTCGGTGAAATTGCTTGCCACTACTGATCCAATCGGCGACAGTGAAGACTTCTGCAGCAGTAAGAAGGGAATCAGCATCGCGTAATAAATATCTAATACGCTGCCCGGGAGGCATCTTTTCACTCGTGACAGCAAAGCGCCAAAAACTGCCATCTTTTTTAGCTTCACTAAGCTTATTATCAACAAAAGCTATTTCACAACCTAAGTCTAGAAGCTTTTGGATCATATAATCTGGAGTTTCATTACTAATCTTTCCTAAGCGCGCTTCGTCACGTGGATTTCTTTTGGCAATATAAACACGTACGGTGAAAGTCTCAAAACCCCAGATTTTATCATGTATTTTGTTTATTTCGTTGATATTTTTTATGCTTTCTAAATACATAAGCAACGCGTCAAAATAAAAAGCCTTGCCGTAGAGACTAATAGCTATAATTCGTGCTTCATGGGGAGATTTCCAAAATCTTTTCTGGCTTGCTATAGGCTTTTTACTCGTAATTATTTTCCCGGTTTTTGGGTCTTTATATTTATATTCCCAGATATCAACATCAGGGCAGTGATAACCGCAATCAGAACTTTGTCTATATGACTTAACCAAAGAATGATTATAAACTTGCTTTACGCGTTCAGGCGAAAAGGGCAACCAAACAGAGACAAAAGCATTTTCTTTTTTCGCATTCGTCGTCTTACAAGCTCCTATACACAAGAATAAAAATATATATAAGATAAGATTTTTCATCATAAGTTTGTACTCCGTAATCAAATAATATAATAAAACACTCGAAAATAATCTTGTTCTTGGCTCATTATAAATTTGCTCGTTTTATAACGCTTTTTTAATAAGTAGAAGAACAAATAATAAAAGCTAAGCTATTTCGAATTATCAGCTTAATTTTTCAAGAGGTAATTGGCGTTAGAAACTCTCTTTTTGGCAAAGCAAAATAAAAATAGATAATATTTGTGAACCTATTTCCCGCGGCAAGGAAAAATAGATCCGCGCATCATAAGGATTGCTCAGCGTGAAGAGTGCTATCTCTGGCCAATATCCGAATGCTCGCCAGGACATAGTTAAATAGCTGCACTGCCTATTTCTTAAATTATTTGCCACATTGTTGGCAGATTCGCTATGTTTTTCCGCAAGTATTTTAGCCGCGCCTTCAGAAGCCTTTGCCAACTCAAGATAGTGAACTTTGTTTGCCAAAAAAGCTAATATATAATCGCTGTTTTTTCCCGCAAGTATTCGAGCCGCATTTCCTGAAGCCTTTGCCAACTCAAGATAGTCAGCTAGGCGTGTGAAAAGAAGCAGCAGAGATTCACCGTGTTCTTTGGCCAGCATTTCATCCACATCGCTAGGAGTCCTTGCCAGCTCAAGATAGTCATCAACACAGGTGAAAAGAGCCAATATAGATTTGCTGTGTTTTCTGGCCAGTATTTCATCCGCATAGCTATCAACCTTTGCCAACTCAAGATAGTCGGCCGCACATGCGAAATGAACCAATATAGATTCACTATGTTTTTGTGCGAGTGTTTCAGCCGCTTCTGGGGAATATTTTGCCAACCAAATAAAATCAGCTGCACTTGTTAAAAAAGTCGGTTCGCCATCACTTTTCAATAAGTTTTCGACCATAAAGCGAGGAGCTATTGCCAAATGAATAAACTTTCGTTGTCTTTCAAAAAAATCTAATAGACTTGTCCCATATCCAGACTCTAAGAATTGAAGTCCGTTATCATATTCGCCATTTACGAACTGGTCATTCTCAGCGAAATCGCTGATGTACTTTTCATTGTGATCATAGGTATCGTCTTCTTCGAAAGGAAAATACATGGCATTTAAAGAATTACCCAACAGAAAATAAATAAATAAATTTTTAAAAATCATTTCAGTAATCCTTATATATTAAAAATTTACATGCATCTGACAATGTTCAGATCAGCTCAAAGTTCCGTTTAGGCACAGCTTTGCAGTTGCACTGATTTCGTGTTCTCGATTCGCAAAATTTTTGCCTCAAATTCTACAG
>Ga0318562_10000429_pt1 | contig 18855 bp, 13 predicted proteins | sample GRESIP066b5f18_FD_203688 | JGI IMG/M metagenome (GOLD analysis project Ga0318562, IMG submission 203688) | Tropical soil microbial communities from Luquillo Experimental Forest, Puerto Rico - GRE.SIPMG.066b5f18 | ecosystem: Environmental > Terrestrial > Soil > Tropical forest > Bulk soil... | reverse complement strand
CCCGCCGGTGAAGGCGAACTGGGCGAAGGGAATGCCTCCGCTCACCCCCAGCCCTGCACCGCCCGTCCCCACGTAGAAGGAGGTGCCGGTGAAGTACACCGGGACCAGCGTCCGGAACTCGGCCCGAATGGCGATCATCGGTGTCACCCAGAACTTCAGTCCGAGTCCGATCGTGAAGGCGAACTCCACGTTCGACTCGGGGCTGAGGGTGGTCCCATCGGTGAGGTGCAGCGTGGCGGGAGAGATGATCACCAGGCCGGCGGTCACGGTCGCGTACGGCTCGAGCTTCCCCTTCAGTCGGATGGGGCTGTAGACACCTCCGATCTGGATCCAGTGCTCGCCGACCCCGGTCTTGCCGTCGCTGCTGGGCAAGCTGAATCCGTTGGAGCGGAAGAAGAGGTTGGTGGGCACGTAGAACCAGCTCAGCTCGATGCCGTAGCCCGGGCGGATCTCGTAACCGAGGGCGGCGCCGTACACGGCCGAACCGTCGAGCACGATGGTGCCGCAGCACGTTCCGATGTCGGTTGAGAACTGGTACCCGGCGTAGCCGGAGATCTCGATCTTTCCGCGCTGACGCTCCGGCGGCTCACCGTAGGTCTGCCCGTAGGTGGGAGCCTGCCCGTAGCCCGGAGGCGGTGGAGGCGGCGGCCCGTACGGATATGACGACGGTGGAGGGCCATACTGAGCCCAGGCCACCGAGGACACTGCCACCACGAACAAGGGGATCCAGCGGATCGACCTCACGGTGCCTCCTCCCCCGGCCGGCCGGAGCCCCGGGCACGGTGCGGCATCCTCGTCCGAGGGTGAGTCGGCAATCAACCTGCGGCTGAACGAAGTCGGGCGGCCAACAGTTGGTGGAACCGCAAGACCGCTTCCTCCCTTCGAAAGCTGAACCGGCCGGCCTCATAGGAGCGGCTCCCCAGCCCCCGCTGGACATCCTCGCAGACGCCCACGTCCTCGAGCTGGATGGCGTGGCCCAGCGCCACGCTCTCCGCTGCGCGCCGGCGATCCTCCGCGCTGTCGAGCGCCGAGAAGTAGAAGTCGATCACCACCCGGCATCGCTCCGGCCCCTCGGGGAAGACCACGTTGGTGTCCATCACCCCGGCGTAGGCGTTGATCATGAAGCCGGGGAACGCCCAGCCGTAGCTGGCGCGCGAGCCGCTCCGGACCGTGGCGGCGCTGGCCATCCGTCCCGAATCGTCGGCTGCACGGAGCGGGCTCGACTGCAGGGAGGTGGTGGGAAAGCATTCCGTCCGGTACTCGGAGTACTGGAGGACGCCGGCCAGCGTGGGGTGGACGGTGTTCACGTGGTAGCCACCGTCGAGGTAGTTGTCGACGAACACCTTCCAGTTGCAGGCCAGCGGGTATTCGCGGCGCTCGAGGAAGGTCAGGCCGGCGAGGGCGCCGATGCGTTGTGGGAGCGGAGCGAGCGCATCCCTCAGCGGCGGAGGTCGTTCCCCGGTGTGGACGAAGACCAGTGGGCCCCAGATGTCGACCGAGATGGGGACCAGCCCCTGCTCTTCCTTCAGGAAGTCGGCGACCCCGTCAAACTCCGGCGTTCCGCGGAGCCGGCCGGCGAGATCGTAGGTCCACCCGTGGTAGCGGCAACGGAGCCGCGTGGCGGTTCCCTGCGGCTCGGTCACCACGCACGCGGCGCGGTGGCGACAGACGTTGAAGAAGCCGCGCAACGTTCCCTGCTCGTCACGGACCAGGAGGATCGGCTCGCCGGCGACGGTGGCGGTGACGAAGGAGCCCGACCCCGCGAGCTGATCGGCCCTCGCCACCAGATGCCAGCTCTCACCAAAGACCGCCCGCCGTTCCAGCTCGGCCAGCTCCGGGCTCCGGTACCAGCTGCTGGGAAGGGTCTTCGCTCGCTCGAGCGGGAGCGAGGCATCGAAGGCAGCGAGAAGCTGCTGGAGCGAACCCTGCACGCGCCTTGCATTCTCGCCCAGCGAGGTGGGCCTGAGAACGCCGAATCGCAGGATCGAGTCCGTGGCCGAATCGGTGTGCCTCGGCCTCGCGGCGCTCGTCGCCGGTGTAGCGTTGCTCTCGGTGGCCTTCCTGGTCACCACCGGACCCGGCAGTGAACGGCCGAGCACCTCCCGGACGCCGTCACCGCTCCTGGAGGCGGGGCGGCGGCGCGGCAAGGACCCGGCCGAGGCCGTGACGCTCATGGCCCGGGAGCTGGCCTGGGCCCGGGCGCGCCGGAGCTGGCCAGGGGATCCCGGCGCCTGGCGGAGCCCGCTTCTCGGGCAGCGGATCCTGCTCGGCTGGCCCCGCACCGAGATCGAGAGCGCCTGGCTCGAGGAGGTGGCCACGCCTCTCGCCGAGCAGGTCTACGCCCGACCCGTCGACTCGCTGTCGCCCTTCGAGGCCTCGGCCCTGGTCACTGCGATGGCCTCTCCGCGGGGAGTCCGCTGGGGGCTGTGCAGCGATGACCCCCGCGCCGAGGCGGCGCGAGACGCGCTTCGCAGCGGCGAGGTGGATCGGCCGGACCGCTGGGCGCTGTGGTGCAGCACCCCAAACGATCCGTGAACCCGCTCGACGCCGTCGTTGCGCCTGCGCAGATCCGCCGGCGAGGTCGCACCTTTCGCACACCCGTCCTCTGCGCGGATAGGGGCGAACCGCGAGCTATCATCGGGGCCAATGAACCGTTCTCCGTTCCCCGCAATCCTCGCTGCATTCGTCCTGGCCCTCGGTGCCGTCTTCGCCGCCTGCGGCTCGCCCCCCAACGTGGGATCGGCGTGCACCGCCGGTCAGAACGGCGGCTGCGATCCCGGCCTCTCCTGTGACACCTCCGTCGACGGCGGCTACTGCACCAGCAGCTGCACCACCGCCGGCTCGACCAGCGGCTGCCCCGAGCAGTCGGTGTGCGACTCGATCTCCGGCGGCGCGCCCCAGTGCTTGAAGATCTGCACCGTGCAGTCCGACTGCCGGGCCGATCTCCAGTGCAACGGGGTGACCGGCTCCAGCATCAAGGCCTGCCGGCCGCAGTAACACGTCCCTCGACGGCGCTGTGGCAGGATGCCCGCCGTGACCTCGGCGGGCCGGACGGCCGCGTCATCCGAGCTGGCCGACGCGGCCACGCACGGCACCGGTCTGGTCCGGGCGCTCGGTGCCTGGGACGGCGCCCTGATCACCATCGGGGCGATGCTGGGGAGCGGGATCTTCCTCACCACCAGCGACATCGCCCGTCGCCTCCCGCATTCCGGGCTGATCATCGTCCTCTGGCTGGCCGGCGGGGCGCTGACCCTCGCCGGGGCGCTGGCCTACGCCGAGCTGGGGGCGATGTTTCCCCGCGCCGGAGGCCCGTACCATTACCTCAAGGAAGCGTACGGGTCGTTCTGGGCCTTCCTCTACGGGTGGACCTCGTTCCTGATCATCATGTCCGGCGGCGTGGCCACGATCGCCGTGGGCTTCGGTGAGTACCTCCAGGCCTTCGTCCAGCTCACCGACCTCCACCTCGGAAGCCTGACCGTCCGCGGGAGCCAGCTCGCCGCGGCGATGGGCATCGCCTTCCTCACCGGGGTCAACTACCTCGGGGTGCGCCAGGGTGCCTGGGTCCAAAACCTCGCCACCGGGATCAAGGTGCTGGCCCTGGTCGGACTGGCCGCCGTCGGCCTCCTGGTGCCCCCGGTGGTCGCCCCGCACTGGTTCGCGCCACTCCCGGCGGGGAGCCTGGTGGCCGGCCTCGGGCTGGGGATGGTCGCCGTCCTCTGGACCTACGACGGCTGGTACGTGGCCACCTTCGAGGCGGGGGAGATGCGCTCGCCGGCGCGGGACCTTCCCCGCAGCCTGGTGATCGGGGTCACGGCGGTGGTGGCGCTCTACGTCCTGATCAACTGCGTCTACCTCCGGGCGCTGTCGCCGGAGGAGATTGGCCGGACACCGCGCATCGGCGAGGCAGCGGCGGGCGCCTTGCTCGGACCCGTCGGCGCGCGGCTCGCGGCGGCCCTGATCCTCGTCGCCACCTTCGGATGCCTGGCGGCCAACATCCTCTGCTGCGCGCGCATCTATCTACCGATGGCCCAGGACGGGCTGTTCTTCCACGCCCTGGCTCGCATCCATCCGCGTTACCGCACGCCGGGCGCGAGTCTCGTCGCCCAGGGAGTGTGGAGCGCGGTGCTCGCCCTGAGCGGAACCTTCGAGCAGCTCTACACCTGGGTGGTGTTCGCCAGCGTCCTCTTCCAGGGCGCGGTCGGTGCCGCGGTCTTCGTCCTGCGCCGGACACGCCCCGAGCAGCCCCGGCCGTACCGCACCTGGGGGCATCCGTGGGTGACCGGGGCATTCGTCCTCAGCTGCCTGGCGCTCACCGCGGTGACGCTGGCCCAGTCGCCGCGCGAGTCCCTCTTCGGAGTGGCGCTGATGGTCTCGGGCGTGCCGGCGTTCCTCTGGTGGAGGAGACGCAGCCGAACGCTTTCCTCGGCCCAGCGGCCAATGGCCTGAGGACGCAGGCACCACCAGCTTGTCCCCTCCTCGGTCGAGGGCACGGAGGCATGCCGATGCGCTTCATCGCTCCGGGAAAGACGCAGCCCGGCGGTTACATCGCGTCCCAGCCATGAACGCCTCCGGTCCACACCGCGGTGAAGCCGTGCCCGGCTCGCCGTCTACATCTCGAGCCTCGGCGCTCCGCGGCCTGGTCGCCCGGGCGGGGCGAGCACTCACTCCCTCCCTCTCGGGGTGGATCGTCGTCGGGTTCGTGGTCTGGCTGCTCGCCCGCCCTTTGCTGCATCTCCACGGGGTGATGGCGGCAGTGGTCGACACCGCGACGGTGGTGGCGGTGCTCGCCGCCGCGATCCTCATCGAGGCGTCGAGGGAGAGCGCGGGCCCGCGGCAGCACGACGGACCGGCCAGCTGGAGCCCGCGCTCGAACGCGGAGACCTAACCACCGGCTTCCTCAGCAGCGGGTGACAACCAGCTCCAGGTACCGGGAGGGGATCACCGCGGTCCCGTCATTGGACCGGTTGAACCGCCCGATGAGCTGGAGGAAGTCGTGGGTGAACGCCGCCGCCCGGTCCGCCGGAAGCGCCTCGTACAGCCGGTGGATCGGGCCGTAGTACTTCCGGAACACATCGATGAAGTGCTCGGGCGTGGCGTAGCGGAAGACGAAATCCCGGTGCTGGGCCTGCACCGAGGTGACGATGTCGCCGAACAGCGCCTCGCAGTACGGCAGCGTGCCCCACAGCGGAGGCGGCGCAACGCCGGGCGGCGGGGGAACGGTCCGGCCGATCAGCGAGAAGAGCTGGCCGATGAAGCCGTCGGGCGTCCAGTTGGCAAGCCCGATCTGGCCGCCGGGACGCACCACCCGGATCATCTCCGCGGCAGCGCGCTGGTGGTCCGAGGTGAACATCACTCCGAAGGTGGAGATCGCGGCGTCGAAGTGCCCGTCCCCGAAGGGGAGCGCCTCGGCGTCCGCCACCTGGAAGCTGATCTCCAGCCCGTCCGCGCGGGCACGCTGCTCGGCGCGGGCGACCAGGGACGGCACGTAGTCGATGCCGGTGGTACGGCAGAAGCGGCGTGCCGCGGCCAGGGTGGCGGTGCCGTTGCCGCAGGCGACGTCGAGCACCGACTCTCCGGCGCGGAGGTCCATCGTCTCGCAGAGCAGCTCGGGGACGAGGGTCAGGGTGGTCCCCACCACCGCGTAGTCGCCGCTGGACCAGGCCGCCTGCTGGCGGGCCTTGATCGGCGCCAGCTCGGGGCGGACCGGGGGGGCATGGGGACGGAGGGGAACGGCGGCGGTGGTCACGACGGTACTCCTGGGCTAGAGGTCAGTTGGACTGGGGGTCAGTGACTTCGGCGATCCAGTGGCGGGAGCCCTCGGGAGTTCGCATGCTCGACACTCCGCATCTCTTGCTCAGCCGTCCAGCGGCCTCGACGCACCGCGTGATCCGGGGGTGAACGCCCGCCCATGAGCACCGACGTCCTTTCAGACGTGTTGCGTGCCGTGCGGCTGACGGGGGCGACGTACTTTTCCGTCAAGGCCGCGGATCCCTGGGCGGCCGAGGCCTTCCCCGCCGCGGAGGTCGCTTCCCGAGTGATGCCCGGGGTGGAGCACCTCTTCGAGTACCACGTGATGACCCAGGGCAGCTGCTGGGTGGGAATCGTCGGGGAGAAGCCGATCCGCCTCGAGACTGGGGACGTGGTGGTTTTTCCCCAGGGGGACCCGCACGTGCTCTCCAGCACGCCGGGGATGCGCGGAGAGCCCGCGATCAGCGAGTACGACCCGCCGGTGGGAAAGCAGCTTCCCTTCGTCCTCCGGCAAGGCGGCGGCGGGGAGCACACCATCCACGTGGTGTGTGGGTTCCTCGGCTGCGACGCGCGGCCCTTCAATCCGCTGCTGGCCACGCTGCCCCGCATTCTCAAGGTGAGCACCCGCGGGGGAAGCGGCTGGCTCGAGGCGCTGATCCAGCTCGCGGTCGCCGAATCGACACAGGGTCGGACCGGCGGAGAGATCGTCCTCGCCCGGGCCAGCGAGCTGATGTTCGTGGAGGTCGTCCGGCGCTACGTGGCCTCGTTGCCCGAGGGCCACTCGGGGTGGCTGGGCGGTCTGCGGGATCCCTACGTCGGGAAGGCCTTGACCCTCCTCCACGACCGGCCGGCGAAGGCGTGGACGGTGGAGTCGCTGGCGAAGGAGGCAGCGCTCTCCCGCTCCGCGCTCGCTGAGCGATTCAACCAGCTGGTCGGAGACACCCCGATGCAGTACCTCACCCGGTGGCGGATGCAGCTCGCCGCCACGCTCCTCCGGGCCCGCGGAGCGAGCGTCTACGAGGCGGCGAGCGAGGTGGGGTACGCCTCCGAGGCCGCCTTCAGTCGGGCCTTCAAGAAGGTGGTCGGCATCTCCCCGGCGGCGTGGCGCGAGCGGCAGAGCGACGACGGGGGGAGCGTCGGTCCCGCGGGACGGTGAGCCAGCTCCAGACGGAAGTGGACCGACCGGGCCCTGGCGTGCCCTTCTCCGGGTTTGACCTGGGCCCACGATGTCCGCTGACCCGCGCCGCATCCTGATCGTCCGCTACAGCGCCCTGGGCGACGTGGTGCTGGCGACGAGCATCCTCGAGCCGCTCCGCCGCCGCTTCCCCGCCGCGGAGCTGGAGTGGATGACCAACGTCCAGTACGCCCCGCTGCTGGAGGGGTTGCCCGAGCTCTCCCGCGTGTGGCCATTGACCCGGTGGGGAGTCCGGGATTCGCCGGTGCCGTTCGCACTCAAGTTCCGCGGTCGGTTCGACGTGGTGGTGGACCTCCAGCACCGGGCCCGAGGCCGGGTGGCGACGCTCGGGTCCGCGCCCCGGCGGCTGGTCATTCACCGGCGCAACCTCCGCGAGATCGGAAAGGCGCTGGTCGGCCAGGAGGCGCCGAAGGTCCGAGCGCACGCCACGGAGCTCTACGCCGAGGTCGTTGCACCGCTGGGCATCACGGCTCCCGGACCGCTCCGCGTCCATCTCTCGGCGGCGTCGAAGGAACGGGCAGCGAGGGTGCTCGGTGCCGCGCGCCGACCGCTGGTGGCGATCGCCCCGGGCGCGCGCTGGGAGACCAAGCGCTGGCCGGTGGAGTCGTTCGCCGCCGTCTCCGATGGGCTGGCTGCCGATGGGATGCAGACGGTGCTCTGCGGCGGCCCGGGAGATGGACCGGCGCTGGCTGCTTTTCGCGCCGCGGCCCGAACGTCGCCGGTGGGGGACCTCTCGGAGCTCCCGGTGGACGCGCTCGCCGCGGGCCTGGCCCAGGTCGATCTGCTGATCTCCGGGGATTCAGGGCCGGCGCACCTCGCGACCGCGGTGGGCACGCCAGTCTTGACGCTCTTCGGACCGACGTCGCCCGCCCGCTGGGGCCCTCCGCCGCCCGGACGCGCGCTGTCGCTCGGCCTCTCCTGCTCGCCGTGCTCCAACCACGGGAGCGAGCGATGCCCGCTCGGTCATCACCGCTGCATGCGCGACCTCGACCCGGCAGCGGTCCTCACCGCAGCGCGCGAGATGCTCGGCGGCCTCTCGACAGCTCGCCGGTCGTGAGCGGCGCTCAGTTCAGCAGCACCCGGCAGGCACAGTCGCCGGTTCCGTTGCAGAAGACGTTGGTCTGGTCGAGACAGTAGAGGCCTGGGCAGCATTGGTTGCCGGAGGTGCACGCCTGCCCGTTTCCGTTGCAGGTGGTGCTCTGGCACGTGCCGGTCGGAGCGCCAGGGGGGATGAGACAGGCGTTTCCAGTGCAGCAGTCGGCCGTGCTGGTGCAGGTCGAACCTTGGGGCTGGCAAGCGACGGGTGCCTGGCAGGTCCCGGAGTTCACACCGCCATCGGCCCCGCTGCAGCGCTGCGAGCAGCAGTCGACTCCCACGGTGCACGCCGTCCCGTTGGCGTGGCATGCCCCTGCGTCGGGAGAGCTCCCGGCATCCGGCGTTCCGGCATCGTTGCCCTGGGGAGTGACCTGGCAGACCGAGCCCCCGGTCTCCGTCGGGCGACAGCTGGTTCCGGCACAGCACTCGGTGGAGCTGGTGCAGGCGGTGCCCACCGGCGTGCAGCTGGCAACGGTGCAGACCAGCTTCCCGCTCGGGCCCGGAACGCACGGCGCGCCACCGCAGCATTGATCCTTGAACTGGCACTCGTCCCCCGCGGCGATGCAGCAGCCCTCTTGTCCCGTGTAGCCGGTAGGGCACTGGGTGGAGGCACCGCCGAAGCAACGCGGGATGCCCGAGCTGTCGAGCTTGCAGACGTCGGAGCCAGGGGTGACCTGGCCACCGCTGGAGACGTGGCCATTGCAGCAGTCCTGTGGTGCGTTGACGCTCCCGCCGTCGGGCAAGACGTGTGCACCACAGATGTTGCCGACCGGATTACAGGCGTTCCCCTGATCGCATCGCCCGGTGGTGTCGCTGCCGGCATCAGCTCCCCGGCATTCCACGGAACCGTTGGGATTCGTCCCACCGCCACAGCAACTCTGGGAGTCGGTGCACCAGGTCCCCGTCAGCCGGCATCCTTCAGCCGACTGGCAGACCGTCGTGCCCGAGCCGGGATCGACGCAGATCCGCGAGCAGCAGTTGGTGCCTCCCTTGCACGGCTCTCCTGCCTGGTCACAGCCGCCGGCACCGGCACCACTCACGTCGATGCAACGGCCCACCCCGCCGTCGTTGTCGGCGGTGCAGGTATGACCGCAGCACTCGGCGTTGCTCCGGCAGACGTCGCCGACCGGCTGGCAGAAGTACGCCTTGCCGCAGAACCCACTCTGACAGCTCGACGAGCAGCACTCACCGCCGCTGGTACAGGATTGGCCGAGCACCTTGCAGCTGCCGCCTGGCAGGCTGGCGCAGAATCCCCCCGTGCAGGTGCCAGTACAGCAGTCACCGGGTCCGGAGCAGGCGGCTCCGACGTCCGCGCACAACTTGTCCCCGCAGCTGCCGTTGACGCAGTTGTTGAGGCAGCAGTCGGTGTCGGTGGCGCAAGAGCCAGCGGGCGGCTGGCAGAAGGTTGGCTCGGTGCAGGTCGTCCCATCGCAGACGCCGCTACAGCACGGCTTGCCGGACGCACACGCTGCTCCCGACGCCACGCAAGCCCCGCCGTCCACGCCGCCATCCGGAAGGAGCCCACCGCCGTCGGGCAGGCCGCCCTGCTGTCCGCCGTCGCCGTTCGGAGAGCCGACCGAGCCGGCGCAGTTACAACCGCCGGTGGCGAGCACGACGCCCGCCGAGAAGAGGAGCAGCAACGCCTTCGAGCTGGCCATCGAGAAACCCCGCATCTATTCCTTGCCGATCATCCCGTCGGACTTCGTCGCTGTCGAAGGAGCGGAGGTGTGCAACTGCTCCACGCGGTCGGCGGATGAAGCATGGAGTCGCCACCACACACGGGGCTCGGTGCATCTCCCATGCTCGTGCGGAGCGGATGCAGGCAGGCTTCTTGAAACCCGCTCGCGTCATGAACCTCTGGGCGAGTGTGGCAGTGACGATGCTCTCCTCACCGGACGGGCACCTCGGTTTGCTCGAGCCCTCGGCGACGCTCTCTCCTCCGGCGCAGGTGCGGATGAGCCCGACGATTTCGGAGCGCGTCTCCGAGACAGAGCTGTTGCAGCGCTGGTTGCTGAACCTCGCCGTGGTTAGCCCTTCGCCTGCATCGCCGAGGAGACCGTCAGCGGTGGTGTGCTTCCTCACCGTCTTCCCGGAGCGTCGAGGCGTCAGCCTCCGTCTGCTCGGTCATTTCTGAGTGCAGGCGGAAGGGCCTCGAGCCGATGCGGTGAACGGATCGGGACAGGAGGTGTCCCCATCGGGGCGCCGACATGTGGCTCCCCGTCGCATCTCGCCCTGCACGACCAGTGATCCTCCGCGGCGCGCGAGACGCCGCGGGTTTAGCCGGTTTCGCATTCGGTCAGGCCCAGCCCCGCCCGGGGCGCCGTCCCCACCCGAACGGTCCATCGAACCCAACTCGGTTACGGGCAGGGGATCTCGTTCACGCAGGAGTGGACACCGCCATCCAGGTCGTTGATGAAGCTCCGATTCTTGATCCGCGCCTTGTGCAGGACTTGGTCGTACGTCGACTCGGTGCAACGAATCTCGACACCAGTCGTTGCCGTTGCGAGCTCCCCCTCTTTCCCGATGTAGAAGACATTCTGAAACTGTGTCTTTTCGCAGTCCTGGTCGCGAAGTTGTTCGAACCTGTCGTGACTGACGCACAGCGCCCTGTCCTCGTCCCAGAGCGCTTCGAAGCAAAAGCTGGGGGGAGGAGGAAACTCAATCGGTTGGCAGAGCTCCTCCGCGAGACTGACTTTCGGGGCCACCGCCAGCGCAGAGTCCTTGGGTTCGAAGATCTGGATCCACGTTCCCGGCTGGGTCTGCGATTTTCCGTTTCCGCAGTAGTCGGCACGGGCGGCTCTTACGCACGCCTCATAGGTCTTGAGCTCGACGTCCAGAAGCTTGGCGAAGCCCCAGAAGTAGCACTTGGCGAGTACACCGAGGTTGTGGGACTTGTCGATGTTGCTCAGATCCAGGGGGGTCAGCACCAGCTTCACTGATTTGCCCACAACGATGTTCTTCCCTTCGAACGTGGTCGAGACATTCGCCTGAACAGGGCGCTGTCCCTTCTTGAACGGGTGCTGGGGAACGAGGCGTGCCGCTTGCTGAGTTCGGATCCTGAAATCCATCAGCGACGTGATGTTGGTCTCCTTTGGGAAGGTCGGCGCACAGGCGAACGTGACGACGTCGTCGTCGAGTTGAATGTGGCCCTGCCGCTTCCACGCCCCACGAATTGCCAGGAGCGGCACCTTCTCGATGCCGGAATTGTCGCTATCGCATGCAGCCTTTGTCCCGATCGGGGCTCCCACGGCGTCGACCTCAGTGACCAAGCCGAAACAGAGAGCGAAACGCGGATCAGGCGATGTGCCCCTCGGTGGCTGAGGGCAGGTGACGTCGACCTTGAGCGCTTTGCTCCCCCCAAGGTCGTAGGTGAACGCTCCCTGCGGCGGCCAGGGCTTGGCCTTGTTCGAAAACCAAGGGACATCGGCCGGTGGCTGCTCGGCCACTGACTCGTCGAACCCCCGGCCTGCCAGTCGTACTCCCTGGGAGTGGGTATTGTCTCCTCCGAGGGCATAGGCGCTGGAACAGATGAAGCAAACAACGAGAATCAGCGATCGCTTTTTCATCACGCTCTCCCCCTGTGCTACTGAAATCGCGGCGTGGCGCAGATCCTTGCGCCAGTGCTGATCGACTTGGTGGTGTTGACCAGCGAGGCGTGGGCCATCAGGCGCCCGCTGAAGCCGATGTCGTTGTACCAGCCGCCCCCGTTGACCGTGGCCTCCTCGTCCCAGCGCATCGAGTCGAGGATCTCCAGAGCATTCCCCTGGATGTCCTCGACTCCGTATGGGCTCGCACCACTCGGGTGTGAGCCCACTGCGTCGGGTCCGAATGCGAGATCCTTCCGTCCGTACGTCTCGTCGAAATTGGCGTCCTCTCGGCTCACCTCCTCTCCGGTGGTATAGGTCCGGCCGTCGACCCCCCTCGCGGCCTTTTGCCACTCGAACTCGTTGCAGAGACGGGCTCCCGGGACGCGCGCGGTGCGATCCAGCCACTGGGCGTAGGCACGAACGCTCTCCGGAGCGACGAGTGAGACCGGGAGCCGCCGCCAGTCCTGCGACGCTGCGTGCGTCCGCTCCGGATAGGTGATCATCTCGCCCCAGCTCGCAAGGAAGGCCTTCGTCGCCGGCTGAATCCGGAGCTTCCAGACACCTGCCGTGCTCCGCATGAGGTCGAGTTGGCCCATCTGCGGAGGCCCCCGCGGGGTATGTGACGCCCGCTCTCGCTCGGGAAGTGCCTCCAGGAACCGGACCCACTCCTCGAACGTCACCTCGTGACGACCGATGAGGAAGGCTGGCAAGACCACCTCGTGCATCGGCACGGTGATCAAAGCAGTCCGCAAGCTCTCCTCGTCCCAGCTACCGAACAGGAACCCACCCGCCGGGACGAGGATGAAGTCCTCTGGTACCTCGGCACTCCTGGGAAGTTGCAGGCGAAGGTCGAGCTTTCCGCCCGCCTCCGCCTGGACCGGGACGCGCACCGTGACCCGTTCCGGGGCTTCGAGCGTCAGGCGATAGGTTCCGGGCGTCAGGATCAGCTGCTCGTCGGCCTGCAGTGTGTCCTGGCGCCGCTGCTTCGGGACCAGCCGCTTCCCCTGCCGCTGGTACTCCTCGAGAGTGAGGAAGACCGGACTGGCGTCCACGTGGATCGCGACGGTCGCTGGCTGTCGGAACGGAGCGGACCGAGCGCCACCGCGGTCCCATCCGGAAAGTCGCTCCAGGCGCTCGGAGACAAGGTCGGACCGGTGACTCTGGCGGGCCAGGTCGATCTGCCGGACGATCGCCTCCGAAATCTCACTCCGCAGCTCGGTGCTCGTCGGATCGAGCACGAGGGCAGATTCGATCTTCTGCACCGCCTGGCCGAGGCTCGCCTCCGCCACCTCTCGAGCTTGCACGGCCTTCTGCCACTCGCCATCCGCTTCGTCCCAGCGGGCGATACCTTCGGCTCTGGAGAGCGACGGCTCGGTGACCTTCAGATCGTAGAGCATGTAGGCCCGCCGCGCGTGAGCGTCGAAGTCCTTGGCCGCCGAAACGCCTCGAGCGAGCTCAGATCGTGCCTCGGCGAGGATCTCCGCGACCCTGGCGGAAATCTCAGCCCGGCTCCGGACCCGGGCGATCCCGATCGCGGCCAGCAGCAACAGCGGGCCGGCGAGCAGCACTCCGACCCGGCCCATCCTTCTCCGCCGGACTGCTCGACGGGATGCCGCGAGGAACCCGCTGGCCTCGTCGCTCAAATCCGCGGGCGCCAGCCGCGTGGCTTCCTCCAGTTGCCGCCGGTGCAACAGCGCCTCCGAGCTTCGGCCCAGGCGTGCCCACTCTGCCGCGGCTCCCTCGATCCGCGTCGCCACCCGACGCTTCTCCTCGTCCTGGTGCAGCCACTCGCCGAGGCGACTCCAGGCGGTGAGCAACGTTTCGTGGGCCAGTTCGCAGGTGGCCTGGCCACCGGTGGTTCGAGTCACGACCAGGCGTCCGCGGATCAACGCCTCGAGCGCAGCGCGTTCCGGTCCGGTCGTCGGCGCGATCTCCTCCACTGTCCGACGGGCGCGCGTCCCCTCGACCGTCACCAGACGGAGAAGAACCCGCCGCGCCGCCAGCTGCTGCTCGGGAAGCAACGCGGCGAACACCGTGTCCGCGTGCCGCGAGAGCCCCCCACCGACGCCACCAAGGGCCCGCAGGGCCGCCTCGTGAATGAGCGCCTTCTCCCGATCCCGGGTTTCCCAGAGCTGGGTGAGCGCGAACTGAAGCAAAGGAAGCCCCCCCGGTGAACCGGTCGTCGAGTCGATCAGCGTTCGAATCAACGCGTCGCTCTCGAACTGCACACCGCGTGCCCGTGCCGGGGCGACGATCACCTCTCGAAGTTTCTCGTCGGAAATCGGCGACAAGAGATAGAGCGAGCGCGAGACCTCCGGACCGAGCAGCGGAAGTGTTGCCAGCCGGGTCACAAAGTCTCCCCGCACCGAGAGCAGCAAGGGCATCCGCGCGTACTGATGTAGCCGCGCAAGCAGCTGCCCGAATTCCGCGCTCTCCGCGGCCGTAGCGAGCGTGAACAGCTCCTCCGCCTGATCGACGAAGAGCATGAACGCCGAGCCCGGGTAGGCCCGACGGTGCTGCTGAACAGCGCGAGGCAGCGCCTCGGGCTCGGCACGGGCGAGGCTCAAGATCTGGCCAATTTCCAGGCCGAGCAACGGTTCGAGGGCGGAAGCGAGTGCCTCGACCGGGTGCCGCCCTGGGAGAACCTTGGCCACGTTCCACCGCAGGCCTTCCGACAGCGTGTCGTCGAGGACCGCGGGAACGACCCCCGCGCGGCAGAGGGAGGACTTCCCCACTCCCGAATCTCCGGCGACGACCACCAGCCCATCGGAGCGAAGGCGGTCGAGGACCATCCGGACGTCGCTCTCTCGCCCGAAAAAGAAGGCGCGGTGCTCGGCCTCGAAGGCGCCCAGACCCCGATACGGATTCTCGGTCCGCGCACCGGGCGGTACGGGTGACGGCAGCAGCTGCTCCAGCGCGTCGAGGAGCTCGTCGGCAACCGTGTAGCGCTGCACCGGGTTCGTCCCCAGACAGCGTTCGATGATCCGCCAGAATCCTTCCGGACAGTCCGCGGGCGGGGCGGACGGCGTCTCCACCGAGCCGTCCTGATTGCGCTCCGGCGCCGAGCCGCTGCAGAGCTCGAACAGAACCGCTCCCAGGGAGAAGAGGTCGCTGCGGCGCGTCGCCACTGCCCCGGCGAGCACCTCCGGCGCCATGTACCGGGGCGTTCCCGCGGTGCGGCTGGTCTGGGTGTCGATGCTCTGGGTGTCCTCCGGCGACCGCTCGAGGATCGCCGTCTCCTCGAGCAGGCCGTGGCGGCGAGAGATCCCGTTGGCGGTCGGCAGCCCTGGAGCGTCACCGGAGACGAACTTCGCCAGCCCGAAATCGAGAAGCTTCACCTCCCCGTCGTCGGCGAGGACCACGTTGGACGGCTTGATGTCGCGGTGGAGCACGCCTCGGCGGTGGGCGGCAGCGAGGCCGCGTGTGATGCCGATCCCGATCCGGAGCGCGCGCTCCCAGGGCAACGGCTTCGGGAGCTCGCGGAGGTTCTGGCCCCGGACGAACTCGGAGACCAGGTACGGGCGCCCGTCGATCTCTCCGACCCGATGAACGGCGATCACGTTGGGGTGCGAGAGGCGGGCGATCGCCCTTCCCTCGGCGAGGAATCGCTCCCGCTTCTGCTCGTCGGCGAACCCCTCGAGGATGAACTTCACCGCCACGCGGCGCTCGAGCAGCACGTCTTCTCCGAGGAAGACCTTGCCCATCCCGCCCTGTCCCAGCGGGCGGATGAGCCGATACCCATCGAACTCCGGGGGAGGGGTCCACTCCCGCATGGGCTCAACCGTACGTCTACTGCAGCAAGGTGGCGCTAGGTCCAGCTCGCTGGATGGGCACCCAGACACGGTGTACGGGCCCCCCACGCTCGGCGGCGAGTCCGCGACGGTGTCACCGCACCGGCAGCGGCCTCACGACGGCACTCGAGGTAAACCGGGCGCCGACGGATGGAGAGTCACCACGCCCCGGCTTCAGAACTTCCCGGCGAACGCCACCATCGCTGTACCTCGTGGCGACACGCCCACCCCGGCCACCACGTCGGCGTAGCGGTTGGGGTCCTTGCTGGTCAGCCACAGCCAGGTGGCCACCCCGGCGGCGGCCACTCCCACTACCCCGGCGCCGATGGCCACCCACTGCTTGGTCTCCACTCCGCTCTTCGCGTCCTGCGCTGCTGCGGTGCAGGCCGCGACGCTCGACATCGCGCAGCTGTCCCAGGCAGCACTGGCCTTGGGATTGGAGGCGATGTCAGGCGGCTTGGTCTGCGGCCCGGTGCCGGCCGCGCCCTGCAGCCACGCCTGGCGGGGCTTGAACTCGTCGTTGTACTGGCTGGAGGCCAGCACCTGCATGGTGATCGCCGTGGCGATCCCCACCACCGCCACGCCGGTGGCGACGTACGCCCCGACGCGCGCCTTCGAATTCTTCTCCTGGTAGGCCTTGGCGTAGTCGGCTGACGGCGCGAGCTGCACCTCCTCCACCGTGGTCTCCTTGGGGTTGATCCGCACGCTGCGGGTCTGGGCGATGAAGCCGTCCTTGCGGAGGGTGAGGCGGTGCGTTCCCCGCGCCAGAGGGATCGGCTGCTTCAGCGGCACGCTCCCCACCAGCGTGTCGTCCACCAGGATCTCCGCCGCCTCCTCGCGCGAGTTGACCACCAGCAATCCCTGCTGCTCGCGGAGGAGCGGGGCCATCAGCTCCTCCGCCAGACCGGGGAGCTTGCTCGCCATCTCGTCCACCGTCACCGGCCCGAGCGTCTTCTGGTTCAAGACCTGTTGGGTCGGCGCATCGAGGAGGCGAATCTCGACCTGGAGCTTTCCCGCCAGCTTGGTGACGCTCCCCACCACCGCGTTCGGCGCATTCAGCGCCGCTCCCATCTGACCGATGCTGCTCTCTGCCTTTGCTCCCGAGAGCTGCCGGGTCCGCTCCAGGGCCAGCAGCTGTCGGACGTCGTCGGAGCTGAGCACCTGGAAGACGTCGAGCTGCCGGAGACCGCGCACCACGCTGCTGGTGGCCGCCTGCGTCTCCGGCGCAGAGGCGCCACGGGCCTCGAGATCGAGGACCAGGAGGTTGGGCCGCGCCTGAGCCTGAGCCGTCCCGGCAGTGGTGAGGACGACCAGCAGGGTCCAGCCGTTGGAGCTCACGATCGCTCCCCCTCGCGCAGCAGGCGCCACCACCTGGCCACTCCCAACGAGGTCTCCACTCCGGCGGCGCGCGGACTGTAGCGCAGCGCCGGCGCCCGTCGCCTGGATCCGAGCCGGGCGGAAACCGGGAATTCGCGTGCGGGGTCAAGACGACCCGGGGTGCGGGCATGCGGTTTGTTGCGGCAGAGCCTCGAAGCACCGGAGTACGTTGCGCGACGCGCCTCTCAGGAGGGGGAACCTCATGAGGCCCGTGGGCGCAGCGCCGAGCACGTCTCTCACTGGGTCGATCGGTGCGGGGAACCCGCGGTGGGCTCCGGCTGTCGTGGCGACGGCGGCGCTCGCCCTCACCGCCTGCCTGAACCTCGACATCCCCAGCGTGCCCGACGGCGGAGTGGGTCCGACCGTGGAGGTGACCAGCCCGGCCAGCGGCGCGGTGATTCCGCTGGTGACCCTGGTGGCGGTGAACGCCGCGTCGGTGGAGGGAGTCGCCTCGGTGAGCGTGACCTGTGGCGGGAGCGGTGTCCCGATCGCCGCCTGGGGTGCTCCGCCGTACTCGGGGCTGGTCGATCTCTCCCGCTGCGTGGCCGGGGCGAGCGCCTCCGACGGCGGTGGCATCGTCGACGTCGTCCTCCACGTGCTCGCGGTCAGCACCACCGGCAAGGCGACCAACGTCGACGTCGCGGTGCACCTCGACGCCCGGCTGGTGGCCCTGCAGATCAACGCGCCGGCGCGGGTCGCTCCCCACACTCAGCTCCAGGCGACGATCATCCCCGACCGCCCGTTGTCCGGACCGCCGACGGTGGCCTTCGACGGAACTGCCGCCAGCTCGGTGATTCCGGTCTTCGATGGCGGCGTCCTCTACTCCTACCTCGCCACCTTCGCCGACACGCCGGGCCTCGGCACCGACGACGGCCCGATTCCCGAGCCGGTCCCGATCGAGGTCCTCACCGCCACCGAACGGCCGGCACTCCTCAGCGTCGATGCTCGCAGCGCCGACAACGGCAACCCCACCCATGTCGATCTGAGCCTGCTGCTCTCGCGGGTGGTGTGGGACCGCCCCGCGCCGGGACGGCTGGCCCTGCTCGCCGGGAGCGCGGTGGCGACGGGGCTGGGCATCCACGTTCCACTCGCCACCGACGACCTCGTCCCCACCGCCAACTCGCGATGGTTGCCGGGCCTGCTCGGCGCCTCCGATGGGACATATCAGCCGTTCGACCCGACGCTGCTCCCCGGCGGGCTGGACGGCGGCTACCAGGCCTTCCAGCTCGACGTGAAGGGCGAGACGCTCTTCATGCTCGGAAACGGCGGCCTGTGGTTTCCACCCGCGGCGACGGGCACGCCACCGACGGTGAATCTCCCCGGCTTCACGCGGCCGCTGATCCGGGCGGTCGACCTCCTCTGCACCCCGGACACCTTCTCCCCGCCGGGCACCGGCTGCCTGGGGACCGGGACCGTGCAATCGGTGACCTGCGCCTCCCCGACCCAGTCGGGCGTGGTCACTGCCGGCAGCTCACCGACGCTCAACCTCGGCCAGCCCACGCCTGGGGCGACGCTCTCCTCCGGAACCCACTACCTCGCTCCAGCCGCCGCCGGATGCGGTGACCTGTGGGCGTTCGGTCCGCTCGGGGGAGGGCTGACCTTCGCCTCTCATGCCGATCCGGCGCGACCGAGCTGCTTCCTGGGCTCGGTGCTGGCAGCGCTCCCGGTGGGGGATGGCACCTTCATCGTGGCGCTGAGCGGAAGCTGCGGCGGCGTGTCCGACTTCCCCCTCCTCCGCGTCGACTCCAGCGGGGCGCTTCGCGGCGCTTACGTCACTCCCCGGACGTCGGTCGCTCCGGTGGCGGTCCAGCCGGTGGCCGCGCTTCCCGACGGGACGCTGGTGACGACGCGCAATTCACCGCCCTACACCGTCTTCGAGCGCTGGGCGGAGGACGTCCCGGCGCCGCTGGAGACCAGCTCCCTGGCCGGCCTCTACACCACGGTGCCGGGCCAGTTCCCCACCGTTCCGGCCAACGCGATCGTGGGCAGCGACGGTACGCTCACCGTGCTCCTCTCCGGCGGCCCGAATGGCGCGGCGGTGGCGCACTTCGGGCCGCCGGAG
>Ga0318562_10000426_pt1 | contig 18907 bp, 20 predicted proteins | sample GRESIP066b5f18_FD_203688 | JGI IMG/M metagenome (GOLD analysis project Ga0318562, IMG submission 203688) | Tropical soil microbial communities from Luquillo Experimental Forest, Puerto Rico - GRE.SIPMG.066b5f18 | ecosystem: Environmental > Terrestrial > Soil > Tropical forest > Bulk soil... | reverse complement strand
GATGCCTCGGCCTTGTCGGCATCGTCTTCGGCGACCTCGTCAGCAGTGGCCGCGGCGTCCTCGGCGGCCTCGACAGCGGCTTCGTGAACCTCCGGCGCCGCCTCCTCGGCCTCGGCCGCCTCATCACCTTCGACCGCGCCGACCCCCCCAACCTCGCTGGAGTCCTCTGCGGATTCGTCAGCTTTCTCTGCTTTTTCGCCGGCTTCCGCGAAGGCCTCGGCCTCGGCGATATCTTCGGCGGGCGCCTCGGCGACATCCGCGGCGAGTTGCTCCGCTTCAGCCACAGGCTCGGCTTCGGGCTCGTCGGTGTCCTTGCCCTCGGACTCCTCTTTGGTGTCGGCCTCGGAATCGGCCGCGGCCTCGCGTTCGGGCTTCTCCTCAGCCTCGTCCTCCGACTCGGCCTTCTCCCCCGCGACAGGTTCGGCTGCGGCTTCGTCCTCGTCTTCGTGGTCGCCGGCCACCTTCGCCGCGGCGACCACACCCGTCGTGGCAGCGACCGCGGCCAGCTCCTTCGTCACCTCTTCGACAGGCGATTCCTCGGTGGCAGGCCCGGCTTTCGCTTCGACCGCAGCGTTGCCGCGCAGCTCGGACGGATCCTCTCGGCCCTTGGGCGCCACCATGATGTAGACGACAGCGCCGATGAACACGAACACCGACACGAACGAGTTGATTCGGATGCCGGCGATGTGTGTGGCCATGTCGCTGCGCATCAGCTCGACCCAGAAGCGGCCGAAGCAGTATGCGGCGACATACAAGGCGAACAGGCGTCCGTGGCCGATCCGGAAGCGGCGGTCCACCCAGATCAGCAGCGCGAAAACCAGCAGGTTCCAGATCAATTCGTACAGAAACGTGGGGTGGACGACCTGCACCACGCGGCCCGTCGATACGCCGTTCAGATAGTTGACCGCGCCATTGGCGTCGACGCGCTCGTATATCTCCAGCCCCCACGGCAGTGTGGTGTCGCGGCCGAACAGCTCCTGGTTGAAGTAGTTCCCGATTCGGCCGATCGCCTGCGCCAGAATGATTCCGGGTGCGATGGCGTCGCCGAACGCCGGCAACGGGATACCCCGCCGTCGGCAGCCGATCCACGCGCCCACGCCGCCGAGTGCAACCGCACCCCAGATGCCGAGGCCACCCTCTTGGATCTTGAACGCGGCCCAGAAACCCGCGCCGCCAGGGCCGAAATAGGTCTCCCAGTCGGTGAGGACGTGGTAGAGCCGACCGCCGACCAATCCGAAGATGATGGCCCACAGTGCGACGTCGAAGACCGTTCCCCGCTCACCGCCACGCGCCTCCCACCGCCGGTCGCCGATGAACAGGGCGACGATCACGCCGGCCAGGATGCACAGGGCGTAGGCCCGGATCGGGATCGGACCAAGGTGCCAGACGCCCTGCGATGGGCTGGGAAAAGAGGCCAGTATGGTCGTCGTCACGCAGAAATCCTTTGTCGCACACCGTCGGCCAATTCTTCGGTCAGCGCGCGGACCGCTTGCAGGCCCTCATTCAGCGCCGATACCAGGGCCGAACCAACAATGACACCGTCGGCATACGCACCGATCTGGGCGGCCTGCTCGCGCGACCGCACCCCCAGACCCACGCCGACCGGTATATCCGAAACCGCCTTGACACGTCGCACCAGTTCGGGCGCGGCGACCGACACCGCATCCCTTGCGCCCGTCACACCCATTGTGGAAGCTGCATACACGAACCCGCGCGACGCGTTGACGGTCGCCGCCAGTCGTTCAGGCGTCGACGATGGCGCAACCAGGAAAATGCGGTCCAGGTTGTGCGCGTCGGACACCGCAAGCCATTCGTCCGCCTCGTCGGGAATCAGGTCGGGCGTGATCATGCCGAGACCCCCTGCGGCGGACAGATCTCGCGCGAAAGCATCTACGCCATAACGCAACACGAGGTTCCAATACGTCATCACCACAGCCCGGCCACCGGCCTTGCCGATCGCCTCGACGGCTGCCAGCGAGTCTCGGACGTGCACACCGCCGCGCAGCGCGGCTTCCGTCGCTGTTGCGATGGTAGGGCCGTCCATGCCCGGGTCGGAGTACGGCATCCCGACTTCGATGACATCGCAACCTGATTCGACGAGCGCGGTCATCGCCGAGATCGAAGTCGGGACGTCGGGGTAGCCCGTAGGCAAGTACCCGATGAGCGCCGAACGGTCCTCCTGCCGGCACGCGTCGAACATGCCGGAAAGTCGACTTGTCATGACTGCGCGGACCCCTTGCCGTCGAGCAGCCCGAACCACTTGGCCGCAGTCTCCACATCCTTGTCGCCGCGACCCGACATGTTCACCAGGATGATTGCGCCCGAGCCGAGCTCGACACCCAGCTTCAGCGCGCCCGCCACCGCGTGTGCGGATTCGATCGCCGGGATGATGCCCTCGGTCCGACACAGCAGACCGAATGCGTCCATCGCCTCTTTGTCGGTGATCGGACGGTATTCGGCACGCCCGGTGTCCTTGAGGAAGGCATGTTCGGGACCGACGCCGGGGTAGTCCAAACCCGCCGAGATCGAGTGCGATTCGATGGTCTGGCCATCGTCGTCTTGCAACAGATACGAGAATGATCCCTGGAACGCGCCGGGTGAGCCACCCGTGAAGGTCGCTGCGTGGCGGCCGGTTTCGACGCCGTCGCCCGCTGCCTCGAACCCGACGAGGCGAACGCCGGGATCGTCGATGAACGTGTGGAATATGCCGATGGCGTTGGAGCCGCCGCCGACACACGCCGTCACCGCATCGGGCAACCTGCCCGCCTGAGCCTGGATCTGCACGCGCGCCTCGAGTCCGATCACGCGCTGGAAATCACGGACCATCGTGGGGAACGGATGGGGGCCGGCAGCGGTGCCGAAGCAGTAATACGTGTTGTCGGCGTTGGTCACCCAGTCACGAAACGCTTCGTTGATGGCGTCCTTGAGCGTCTTGGACCCCGACTCGACCGAAACGACCTCGGAGCCGAGCAGCCGCATTCGCGCGACGTTCAATGCCTGCCTGGCTGTGTCGACGGCGCCCATGTAGATCACACACTCGATACCGAGCAATGCACATGCCGTCGCGGTGGCCACCCCGTGCTGACCCGCGCCTGTTTCGGCGATGACGCGCGTCTTACCCATCTGTCGTGCCAGCAGGGCCTGGCCGAGCACGTTGTTGATCTTGTGAGACCCGGTGTGGTTCAGGTCTTCTCGCTTGAGGAAGAGTCGCGCTCCACCGGCGTGCTCACTGAGCCGCTCTGCCTCGTACAGCGGAGACGGCCGACCGCTGTAATGACGTTGCAGGCGATCCAGTTCGTCGAGGAACGCCTGGTCGCCCCGCGCCTTCTCGTAAGCGGCAGTGACCTCCTCGATGACAGCCATCAGCGCTTCAGGGACGAATCGTCCTCCATAAACACCGAAATGGCCCCTGGCATCGGGATCATGGGCGGTCGGTTCGGCGACAGCCGCGCTCGAATGCGGCAGTTCTGGGCCGGCGAGATCGGCCACTGGTCAGCGTGAGGGCTTCGGGCAGGACGGATGCGTGCCTGCGGTAACCAAATCGGCAACGGCGCTGCGGGGATCACCACTGGTGACCACACCCTCGCCCACGAGAACGGCGTCAGCGCCCGCACCGGCGTACGCCAGAAGATCAGCCGGACCGCGCACACCCGATTCGGCGATGCGGATGATGTCGGTCGGCAGTCCGGGTGCGATGCGCGCGAAGCAATTACGGTCGACGTTGAGCGTCTTGAGGTCCCGCGCATTCACGCCGATCACTTTCGCGCCCGCCTGCAGCGCGCGATCGGCCTCCTCTTCGGTGTGCACCTCAACCAATGCGGTCATCCCCAGCGACTCGGTGCGGTCCAGCATCGATACCAGCGCCGACTGCTCGAGGGCCGCAACGATGAGCAACAGCATGTCGGCGCCGTGCGCGCGGGCCTCGTGGATCTGATAGGGCCGCACGATGAAGTCCTTGCGCAGCACCGGGATTGACACCGCGGCACGCACCGCGTCCAAATCGTCGAGTGATCCGTTGAACCGCCGCTGTTCGGTCAGCACGCTGACGATGCGGGCTCCGCCGTCCTCATACGCACGGGCCAGTTTCGCCGGATCGGAGATGGTCGCGAGCGCACCCTTCGACGGGCTTGCGCGCTTGACTTCGGCGATCACGCCGATACCGGGTTCGCGCAATGCCGCCATCACATTCAGCGGAGGCGGTGCGGCCTTCGAAGCGACCTTGAGTTCGTCGAGGCTGACAACGGCTTCGCGTGCGGCGACGTCGGCGCGGACTCCCTCAATGATGGAGTCGAGCACGGACGCCGAACTCATAACCCGCCGACTCCCTTCACGCACATGCCAGATTGTTCTCACATCACCTTCTTCGAAGGGTAGCCGCACCGAACGCACCATTGATCACCGCCCCTCGGTGTCCGGCTTGGTGGGGTCGCGACCCTCGTCGAGTGCGTCCCAAATCATCCGCTCGGACATGTCGTCGCCCGCTGCTGTACGGCGCCGCGCGGCCTCGCGCCGACGTGCAGGAGCCTCGTATTTCTCGTCGTCCGTCGCATCTTTGACCGGCGCGCGCATGAACAGCACCGCAGCGGCGAGGGTCAGGACGGCGGCGATCAACGTCACGACGGCGCCCCAGTAGTGCCGCTCGGTGCCCACCAGGTTTGCAACCGGGACGTCGGCCAGGCCCGCGGCACGGACAGCGACATCGGGGATCACCCATTGGCTGATCGCCAGATAGGCCATCACCGCGCTCATCCCGCCGAGAACGACCGCAAGCAGCCGCTGCTGCCACCACGGCCCGACCGTCGATTTCAGCACCGCTGCCAGCAGCATCAGCGCCAGCGGCACCAGCGCCGTCGACCACTTTCCTCCGGTGAGCGTCGCCGTCTGGGGCTGCCCGAGCCCGTCGAAAGAGGTCACCGTCACCCACGTCATCCGCGACGCCAGCCATAGCGCACCCGCCGCCAGCAGCAGCGACAGCTGTCCGATCCGCATCATGGCCCGGTCAGCGTCTCCGCCGCAGCGATCGCGTTCAGCACCGCCTTGGCCTTGTTCGCGGACTCGTTGTATTCGTAGGGTCCGTTGGAGTCCGCCACGACTCCCCCGCCTGCCTGCACGTACGCCGTCCCTTCGCGCATCAACGCGGTCCGGATCGCGATCGCGAAGTCGGCATTGCCCGCGAAGTCGAGGTAGCCCAGCACGCCGCCGTACAGGCCCCTGCGGGTCTTCTCGACCTCTTCGATGAGCTCCATGGCCCGCACCTTCGGCGCGCCCGTCAGCGTGCCCGCCGGGAAGCACGCCGTGACCGCGTCCAGTGCGGTCTTGCCCTCGGCCAACCGTCCGGTCACCGTCGACACCAGGTGCATGACGTGGCTGTAGCGCTCGATGTGGCTGTAGTCCTCCACCCGCACCGTGCCCGGCACGCAGACCCGGCCCAAGTCATTGCGGCCGAGGTCGACGAGCATCAGGTGTTCGGCGCGTTCCTTCTCGTCCGCCTGCAACTCCTTCTCCAGGAGTTGGTCTTCTTCCTCAGTGGCGCCGCGCCACCGCGTTCCCGCGATGGGATGCGTCGTCGCACGCCCGTCCGTGACGGTCACGAGTGCCTCGGGACTGGATCCGACAACCGAAAAGTCAAGTGCGCCAACGCTATCGGGCACATTCAGCAGGTACATGTACGGGCTTGGGTTGGAGACCCGAAGCATCCGGTACACATCGAGCGGGTTCACGTCGGTGTCCATCTCGAACCGTTGCGAGGGCACCACCTGGAACGCCTCGCCCGCTTCGATCTCGCCGACTAGCCGCTCCACGATCGCGCCGTACTCGTCGACCGTGCGCTGCGACCGGTGCAGTGGCGCGGGTCTGCTGAAGGTGGCCACCGCCGACGACAGGTTCTTGCCGAGCGCTTCGGTCATCACATCCAGCCGCGCAACGGCGTCGTCGTAGGCCCAGTCGACGCGCTCATCGGTGCCGTTCCAGTTCACCGCGTTGGCGATCAGCGTGATCGTGCCCTCGTGGTGGTCGACTGCGGCGATGTCGGTGGCCAGCAGAAGCACGATGTCGGGCAGCCCAAGGTCGTCGACGACCAGGGCGGGCAGCCGTTCCAGCCTGCGCACCAGGTCGTAGGCGAAGAAGCCGACGAGACCGCCGGACAACGGTGGGAGGCCTTCCACCGGTTCGGTCTGCAGCAGTTCGAGCGTCTCGTGCAGCGCCTTCAGCGGGTCGCCGCCACTCGGCGCGTCCTGCGGGGTGACCCCGAGCCACGCCGCCTGTCCGTCTCGCACTGTGAACGCCGAAGGTGCACCTGCGCCGATGAACGACCACCGCGACCAGGACCGTCCGTTCTCCGCAGATTCCAGCAAGAACGTCCCGGGACGGTTGGCTGCCAGCTTGCGGTACGCCGACAGCGGCGTCTCGCTGTCGGCCAGCACCTTGCGGGTCACCGGAACGACCCGATGCCCGGCGGCCAGCGCCCGGAAGTCCTCGCGCGATGTCGTGATAGCGAGGTTGGCGGTGGTTTGCACGTGGTAATCCTCCCAGCCGGTACGGCAAGACCGGTAATCAGTCAGGCGTAGGGTCACATCCGTGACATCTCTAAAACGGGGCGACCGGGTCTCTGAGTTCGAATTACCAGACCAAACGGGTGCTGTGCGAAGCCTCACATCGTTGCTCGCCGACGGCCCGATCGCGCTGTTCTTCTACCCCGCTGCGATGACGCCGGGCTGTACGAAGGAGGCCTGTCACTTCCGCGACCTCGCGAGCGAGTTCGCCGCCGTCGGCGCATCGCGCGTCGGCATCAGCACCGATCCCGTCGCCAAGCAGGCCAAGTTCTCCGACACCCAGCGCTTCGACTATCCGCTGCTGTCGGACGGCGACGGCACGGTCGCCACGCAGTTCGGCGTCAAGCGGGGGCTGTTGGGCAAGCTGATGCCGGTCAAGCGCACAACCTTCGTCATCGACAGCGACCGGACGGTGCTCGACGTGATCGCGAGTGAGATCAGCATGGACACACACGCCGACAAGGCGTTGGAGGTGCTGCGGCAGCGGCAGTCGGCGTGACAGAAGTTCTTGCGCTCCGCGATGTGACGTTCCGCCGCAACGGCAAACAGATCATCGACGGCATCTCTCTCACGGTGAACGCCGGTGAGCACTGGGCCTTGCTCGGCCCCAACGGTGCAGGCAAGAGCACACTGCTCGGTTTCTGTGCGGCGCAGACGTTTCCAACGTCAGGCACGGTGCACATCCTCGGTGAGCGAATGGGCCGGGTCGATCTCGCTACCCTGCGCCGATTCATCGGACACGTGAATCCCCGTCACCGGCTTCAGTATTCGCTGAGTGTGCGCGAGGTCGTGTTGACGGGCATCACCGCCACCATCGACACGCCGATGCGCTGGACACCGAGTGCCGAGGAGCGCGGGCGCGCCGACGCGATGATCGCGGCGGTCGGCCTGACACACAAGGCCGACGATGTCTGGCCGACGCTATCGCAGGGCGAACGTGGTCGCACGCTCATCGCGCGAGCACTGATATCCGAACCGCGCCTACTGCTGCTCGACGAGCCGACCACCGGGCTCGACGTGGCCGCCAGGGAGCAACTCTTGGAGACCATCGACTCACTCGACGAGACCCATCCGGAGGTCGCCTCGATCCTCGTCACCCACCATCTCGAAGAGCTACCGACCACCACCACACATGCACTGTTGATCGCAGAAGGGCGAACAGTGGCGACGGGTGAGGCGCGGGCGACGGTGAACACGGACAATGTCAGCGCCGCGTTCGCACATCCGGTTGTGGTCGGCTACGACGAGGGCCGCTGGTCCGCCCGCGCCAAGGCGACTCGCATCATCGAGCCGTAGAAGCGTCCAGGTAGGTTCGCAGGTGTTCGACCAGCCCGTTGTGAAAGCTCTTCATTGACGGCGCATTCCGGGCGATGCCTTCGGCCGTGTGATACATCCCCGGGACGGTGACGAGTTCACACGGCACACCGGCCGCCCTCAGCCTCTCGGCATAGGTGACGTTCTCGTCGTAAAAGACCTCCAAGTCACCGACTCCGATCCACGTCGCGGCCAGCCCGGCCACATCAGGGCGCCTGGCGGGCGCCGCGTAATCGGGCGCATCAGACGCGCGTGGTTCACGACCCAAATACGCGGTCCAGGCCCATTTGTTGGACCGCGGTGACCACGTCAGCTCACCGCGACCGGCGAAGTCCTGCAACAGGGCGGTCCGATCGTCGAGCATCGGAGATGTGAGCGCCTGGGCCCGTAGCGAGATCCCCTCGTCAAGGGCGCGCTGTGCGACAGCCGCCGCCAGGCCGCCTCCGGCACTGGTACCGCAGACGCCAACCCTGTCGGGATCGATGCCGAGATCGTCGGCGTTTTTCACCATCCACTGCAAGGTGGCCATGCAGTCGTCCAACCCGGCGGGGAAAGGGTTTTCCGGTGCCAGCCGATAGTTCGGAAGCACCACGACCGCACCGATGTCTCGTGCCAGGTCGGCTCCGGGCTCTGTTTCCAATTCAGCTGTGCCAGCACACATTCCACCGCCGTGAAGCCACAGCACTGCAGGCAGAGGCGCAGGCCGCGAGGTTGGAGTCAAAACGATGACGTCGATGGCGGGATCGCTGACGAGGTGCTCGGTCTTCGTCACGCCGGGTCCTGGCTCCGATTTGTACGCCATCAACAATCGAGCGATGGGCAGGGTGAGGGAATTCATCGGAATGCCCGTGACGAGCAGGCGCCAGGTACGAAGCTCCGGCGCGGCTGCCGACAACGCCTTTCGCACCGCGATGAGGCGACGGACCGTCACCAAACCCAACCCGATGGCGACGAGCGCGGCGACCTTTTTCATCTAGCTCTCAGGCCCGAGCAGCAGGTCGGCGTCGAAGCAGGTGTGGTCGCCGGTGTGGCAGGCGCCACCGACCTGGTCGACCTCGAGCAGCACAGTGTCGCCGTCGCAGTCCATCCGCACGGAGTGCACGTGCTGGGTGTGGCCGGACGTTTCGCCCTTGACCCAGTGCTCACCGCGAGACCGCGAGAAGTACGTGGCTTTACGCGTTTCCAGCGTGCGGGCCAGGGCGATGTCGTCCATCCACGCGACCATCAGCACCTGTCCGGTGCCGCGCTCCTGTGCGACGGCGACGAACAGCCCATTAGCGTCGCGCTTGAGCCGCGACGCGATGCTCGCGTCGAGTGTCATCTGTGCACCCCGTCCCCCTGCCCTTCGGGCGGTAGGTGCCCCCACTTCGCGCAAGCGCTCATCGCACAACGATCCCTTCTGCCGCCATCGCCGCCTTCACCTCAGCGATGGTGAGTTCCCGGAAGTGGAACACGCTGGCGGCCAGCACGGCGTCGGCACCTGCAACAACCGCAGGGGCGAAATGTTCCTTGGCGCCGGCTCCACCGCTGGCGATCACGGGCACGGTGACGGCGCCCCGGACCGCCCGCAACATTCTGAGGTCGAATCCTGCCTTGGTGCCGTCGAAGTCCATCGAGTTGAGCAGGATCTCCCCGACCCCGAGTTCGGCGCCGCGGGCCGCCCATTCGATGGCGTCCATGCCGGTGCCGCGCCGTCCACCGTGAGTGGTGACCTCCCATCCCGACGGCGTCGGCTCCGATCCCTCCGGCACGGTTCGGGCGTCCACGGACAAAACGATGCATTGCGAACCGAACTGCCGTGACAGTTCGGCAAGCAGTTCCGGCCTGGCGATGGCCGCGGTGTTGACGGCGACCTTGTCGGCACCGGCGCGCAACAGCACATCGACGTCGGCCACCGACCGGACGCCGCCGCCAACGGTCAGCGGGATGAACACCTGCTCGGCGGTGCGCTTGACGACCTCGAGCATGGTGGCACGGCCCGAGGATGACGCGGTGACGTCCAGGAACGTGAGTTCGTCAGCGCCCTCGCGGTCGTAGGCCGCCGCCAGCTCGACGGGATCGCCTGCGTCGCGGAGATTCTCGAAGTTGACGCCCTTGACCACCCGGCCGTCGTCGACGTCGAGGCACGGGATGAGGCGGACCGCAAGGTCTTTGGGATTCATCGGTAATCGTCCGGATCGCCTGCCGACCGCACGAGGTCGAGGAGCTCATCGTGCACGCCGGGTACTCCCGCCAGCGCCGACTTCGATGTGATCGTCCAATCCTCACCCGCCAGGTCGGTGACGATGCCGCCTGCGGCCCGCACCAATGCCACACCCGCCGCGTGATCCCACACATGGCCCCCGAAAGTGATGGCGCCACCGAGGATTCCGGCCGCTGTATACGCCAGGTCGAGGCCGATGGCGCCGTGCATGCGCATCCGCGAGCAGTCGCGACTCAGGCGCTCGACGATGGCGAGGCGGTACCGGCCGGGGAAGCGGCCAAGCGAGTCGACGTCGAATGTTCCCGTGCCAACCACGCGGTTCGCCACCTCCGAGTGCTCCAGCGGTGGCTGGGCGACCCCATTGGCGTACAGCGGCTTTCCGACGACCGCGGTGAACTTCTGGTCTGTGAACGGCAACCACGTCAGCCCCACCACCGGCTCGCCGTCACGAACAAGGGCCAGCAGGATCGCCGCCGTCGGAAGACCCGCCGCGTAGTTGAGGGTGCCGTCGATCGGATCGAGCACCCACACCAGCGGTGACGCGACGTCGGCGCCCCCGAACTCCTCGCCGTGCACCTCGATGCCGGTCTTGGCCACCAACGCCTCGACCACCTGCCGTTCGATGGCGAGGTCCACCTCGGTTGCGAAGTCGTTGCCCTTCTTGGGGACGGCCGAGTCGGCGCCATGGCCGGAGATGAACGGCTTGACGGCATCGTCGAGGATCGCGGCGGCCTCGGAGACCAGAGCGTCGAGATCGGTCCCGTCGAGGGCCATCGCCGGCTACTCCCCTACCGCGGCTAGTGCCTGCGGCAGCGTGAACCGCCCGGCGTACAACGCCTTTCCGATGATCGCGCCCTCGACGCCGCTGCCGGTGAGGGTGGCGATGGCGCGCAGATCGTCGAGGCTGCTCACGCCGCCGGACGCGATGACCGGCGCGTCGGTGCGTGCGGCGACGCTGGACAACAGGTCCAGATTGGGCCCGGCCAGTGTGCCGTCCTTGGTGACGTCGGTGACGACGAACCGCGAACACCCTTGCCTGTCAAGACGTTCCAAAACCGGCCACAGATCGCCGCCGTCGGTCTCCCAGCCGCGGCCGCGCAGCCGGTGCTGACCATCGACGATCTTCACGTCAAGACCCACCGCTACTTTGTCGCCGTGCTCGGCGACGACGCGGGCACACCACTCGGGGTTCTCCAGCGCCGCGGTCCCGAGGTTGACCCGCCTGCAGCCGGTCGCGAGCGCGGCTGTCAGCGAGTCATCGTCGCGGATTCCGCCGGACAGTTCCACGTCGACATCCAGGTTGCCGATGACCTCGGCGAGTAGTTCGCGGTTGGATCCCCGACCGAACGCGGCGTCCAGGTCGACCAGGTGGATCCATTCGGCGCCGTCGCGCTGCCAGGTCATCGCCGCGTCCAGCGCGGAGCCGTAGTCCGTCTCGCTGCCCGCCTGGCCCTGCACGAGCCGAACTGCCTTACCGTCCACCACGTCGACGGCAGGAAGAAGAATCAGTCGGTTTTCTGCAGGCACGGCGCTCAACCCTAGATCAGAGCCTTTTCACCCAATTAGCCAGCAGCGTCGCACCGGCGTCACCGCTCTTCTCGGGGTGGAACTGGGTGGCCGCCAGCGGCCCGTCCTCGACGGCGGCCAGGAACGGCACGTGGTGGGTCGCCCAGGTCAGCAGCGCGCCCGGGTCGCCCTCCCACGTCTGCGCGGCGTAGGAGTGCACGAAGTAGAACCGGGTGGCGGCGTCGATGCCCTTGAACAGGGCGCTGCCCGCAGCGGCGTCGACGACGTTCCAGCCCATGTGCGGGATCACCGGGGCATCGAGCCGGACCACGGCCCCTGGCCACTGGCCGCACCCCTGCGACTCGACGCCAAACTCCACGCCGCGCGCGAACAGGATCTGCATGCCGACGCAGACTCCGAGCACCGGGCGCCCTGCCGCGACCCGCTCGGCGATGATCTTCTCGCCGCCGATCCCCCTTAACCCCGTCATGCACGCCTCGAACGCGCCGACACCGGGCACCACAAGACCGTCGGCGGATGCGGCCGCGTCGGCGTCAGCAGTCACGTCGACGTCGGCGCCGACCCGCTCGAGCGCTCGCTGAGCCGACCGCAGGTTCCCGGAGCCGTAGTCCAGGACAACGACGGACTTCGTTGTCACAGCGTGCCTTTGGTGGACGGTACGCCCGTCACCCGCGGATCGAACTCGACCGCCTGGCGCAACGCGCGCGCAATGGCCTTGTACTGCGCCTCTGTGATGTGGTGCGGATCGCGCCCATACAGCGTCCGCACATGCAGGGCGATACGGGCGTTCATCGCGAGAGTCTCGAACACGTGGTGGTTGATCACCGTGTGATAGGGCACCTCAGAGCCCGCAATGGTGGTATGCAGCATGTGGTCCGGCTCGCCGGTGTGCACGCAGTACGGCCGGCCCGACACGTCCACGGCGGCATGCGCCAAGGTCTCGTCCATCGGGATGAAGGCGTCGCCGAAGCGCCGGATGCCCTTCTTGTCGCCGAGCGCCTCGCCCAGTGCCTGGCCCAGCACGATGGCGGTGTCCTCGATCGTGTGGTGACCCTCGATGTCGACATCACCCTTGGCGCGGACGGTGAGATCGAAGCTGGCGTGGGTGCCCAGCGAGGTGAGCATGTGGTCGTAGAACGGCACCCCGGTTTCGACGCTGACGACTCCGGTGCCGTCGAGGTCGATCTCGACGGAGATATCGGATTCCTTGGTCTTGCGTTCGACGCGGGCGCGACGGTTGGTGGTCACTGTGCTCCTATTTGTGCGCTGGCTTCCAGCAGCGCATCGTTCTCGTCGGCCAGGCCGATGGTGGCGCGCAGGTATCCGGGAATACCGACGTCGCGGATGAGGATGCCCGCGTCGAGATAGCGCTGCCAGGTGGCGGGTGCATCGGCGAACTCACCGAACATCACGAAGTTCGCATCGCTGGGAATAACCCGAAAGCCCATGCCGGTCAAGGCATCTGTCACACGATTGCGCTCGGCGATCAGCGTCGCGACGCTTCCGAGTGTGTCGTCGGCATGCCGCAGCGCGGCGCGCGCCGCGGCCTGCGTGACCGATGAGAGGTGGTACGGCAGCCGTACCAGCAGCATGGCATCGATCATCGCGGGCGCGGCGATGAGATAACCGAGCCGACCGCCTGCGAACGCGAACGCCTTGCTCATGGTGCGGGTCACGACGAGCTTGGCGGGGAACTCGGCGATGAGGCTCACCGCGCTCAGTTCCGACGAGAATTCGCCGTAGGCCTCGTCGAGGATCAGGATTCCGGTGGTCATGGCTTCGAGCAGCCGCCGAAGCTCGTCGAGCGAAACGCTTTGGCCCGACGGGTTGTTCGGGCTCGCGACGAACACGATATCGGGATTGCGCTCCTTGATCGCATGTACCGCCACCTCGGTGTCGAGGCTGAAATCGTCGGCGCGGTTGGCGGTCATCCACTCCGTCTGCGTGCCGTCGGAGATGATCGGGTGCATCGAGTACGACGGCACGAAGCCGATCGCGGTTCGGCCCGGCCCACCGAACGCCTGTAGCAGCTGCTGCAGGATCTCGTTGGAACCGTTGGCGGCCCATACGTTTTCGACCGAGATGTCTACGCCAGTCTGGGCACTCAGATAGGCCGCCAGATCGGTGCGCAGCGCAACCGCATCCCGGTCTGGGTAACGGTGCAGATCGCCCGCGACCGCGCGGACCGAACTCGTGACGTCGTCGATGAGAGCCTGGGTCGGAGGGTGCGGGTTCTCGTTGGTGTTGAGCCGCACCGGCACCGCGAGTTGCGGTGCGCCATAGGGCGACTTGCCGCGCAGGTCCTCCCGCAGGGGCAAGTCGTCAAGCGTCACCTTCTTGCCGGGTGTCACGTCTCGAACCTCCGCCGTACCGCCTCGCCGTGCGCGGGCAGATTCTCGGCCTTGGCCAGCGTGATCACATACCCGGAGACGTCTTTCAGCGCAGCTTCGTCGTAATCGACGACGTGGATGCCGCGCAGGAACGTCTGCACCGACAACCCGCTCGAGTGCCTCGCGCAGCCCGCGGTAGGCAGCACGTGGTTGGATCCCGCGCAGTAGTCGCCGAGGCTGACCGGCGCATACGGACCGACGAAAATCGCTCCGGCCGAGCGGATCCGGGCCGCCACCCCGCGGGCGTCGGCGGTCTGGATCTCGAGGTGTTCGGCGGCATAGGCGTTGACGGTCTTGACGCCGGCATCGATATCGTCGACCAGCACGATCGCGGACTGCCGTCCATTGAGGGCGGCGGTCACCCGCTCGCGGTGCACAGTTGTCTGTAGCTGCAGGGTGAGTTCGCGATCGGTGGCGTCGGCGAGGTCGGTACTCGGGGTGACCAGGACGCTGGCAGCCATCTCGTCGTGCTCGGCCTGGCTGATCAGGTCGGCGGCGACGTGTACCGGGTCGGCGGTGTGGTCGGCGAGGATCGCGATTTCGGTGGGCCCTGCCTCGGCGTCGATGCCGATCTCGGAGCGGCAGATCCGCTTCGCGGCGGTCACATAGATATTGCCCGGCCCGGTGACCATGTCGACCGGTGCCAATTCCGTTCCGTCGGTGTCGGTTCCGCCGTATGCCAACAGCGCAATGCCCTGCGCTCCGCCGACGGTCCACACGTCGTCGACGCCGAGTAGGCATGCGGCCGCGAGGATCGTGGGGTGCGGCAGTCCGTCGAACTGCGCCTGCGGCGGGCTCGCGATGACCAGCGAGTCCACCCCCGCGGTCTGCGCGGGAACCACGTTCATCACCACGCTGGACGGGTAAACAGCGTTGCCGCCTGGCACGTAGAGCCCGACGCGCTCGACCGGGACCCAGCGCTCCGACACGGTGGCGCCCGGCGCCAGCGTCGTCGTGGTGTCGGTGCGGCGCTGGTCGGCGTGCACGGCGCGGGCGCGCTCGATCGCTACCTCGAGTGCGGTCCTGACCTCAGAAGGCACCTCATCGAGCGCCTCCTGGAGTCGACCCGCCGGTACCCGGACCCGCGCGGGCCGCACGCCGTCGAACGACTCACCGAACTCCAGGGCGGCCTCAGCCCCACGCGCGGCGACGGCATCGACGATCGGCCGGACCTTGGGCACAACCGCGTCGACGTCCACGCCACCGCGTGGCAGCGCCGAGCGCAACCGGGCAGCCGACAGCTCAGAGCCGCGCAAGTCGATGCGGGCCATGGTCGGAGCCGCACCGGCGACGACATCAGAACCATGTGACGATGCGTTCACGTCACCCATTGTCCCAGATCAGGCCAAATCGATATCGCCGCGGCAAGCGGCACCGCGCTGGTGTCAGGTAAGGCGGGCAGTTACTTGCAGAGATTGGTGATCGTGGCGTTGGCCGTGTCCGCTTCCTTCAGCCGCGCCGCCTGAGCCGGCTCGGAGTTCGGAATGCCCGAGGTCGAGCGCGCGCCGATGTCCATAAGGTCGTTGGCGAACTTACGGACGGCGTCCGCCAGGTCGGTAGGGGTATCGGGCTGCAACCGGGCCAGCAGGTACTGCCCGCCGTCATACAGGGACACACGCGCGTTGGCCGCCACGGCCATCGAGCCGGTCACATCGTCGGGGCCGCCGGGCGGCTGCAGGTTCGTGTTGATCTGGACACCGTTGCGCACGACAGTGAACGCGTCGCAGATCGCGCCTTTGGGATCGTCGGTCCGTGTGCCCGTGAATACCTGCTCTGATTGCGGTTGCGCCGGCGTCTTGACCAACCCCCAGACGGCAAGACCGACCGCGATGAGCGCCACGATCAGCGCCAAAACCGAAATGAGAAAACCCCTTGAAGACCCCGAGTGCTCTGCCATGCGGGTGATAGTAGCGGCGAAGCAATGACCCGCCAGCGAAGGTCCGTCAGTGAGTCGCTGTGGGTACCGTGCGGCGGCTAGCTAACCCATGCGGGCGCAACCGCGGCGGTGTGGGCCTCGAGGATTGACACGACTCGAAAGGGTGGCATAGGGCGCCATTCAGCAAATGCGGTCGAAGGCAAACACACGGCATCATTCACCATCGGGATCGACATCGCCCCCACTGAACGGTGGCAACGGGGTAACCGGCGGCAACGATGTGCGCGGAGTCGCACATAGCTACGTCACGTAGAGTCCAAATTCATGCCCGCGAAGGATCACCCCAACAACGCTCCTGGCGTGCCGATGGTCTTTCCGCCCGTCGTCGAGCGACTGCAGATCAAGTACATGAACCCGCTGGTCAAGCGGGTCACACGGGCGCTGCCCGGGATGGCGAAAATCGAGCATCGCGGGCGCACCTCCGGCAAGACCTACCAAACCGTTGTGACGCCTTACCGCAAGGGCAACACCCTCGCGATCGCGCTGGCACACGGCAAGACCGACTGGGTGAAGAACGTGCTCGCCGCAGGCGAGGCCGATGTGCTGCTCGGGCGGAAAACCGTGCATATCGTCAATCCGCGCATCGTGCCCGCGGGCGGTGACGCCAGCGGCCTGCCGTTCATGGCGCGCACGCAGTCGCGAAAAATGGGAGTGCTTGTCGCCGACATCGCGTGACACACTGTCGCGATGGCATGCGAAGTCTGGCTGACGTTCGTCGGCGCCGCGATCGCGATCGCCGTCTCCCCCGGCGCGGGCGCCATCCAATCGATGGCCACCGGACTGACGCACGGTGTGCGGCGTGGGTATTGGAGCATCCTCGGTCTCGAAGTCGGCCTCATGCTGCAACTCACCCTGGTCGCCATCGGCCTTGGCGCGATCGTCGCGAACTCGATCATCGCGTTCAACATCATCAAGTGGGCGGGCGTGGCCTACTTGATCTATCTCGCGATGCGGCAATGGCGCACAGCCACCATCGATCTGCGCGAGCAGATCGGCAAGGCGATGGACGGCGGCAGGCTGGCACTCGTTGTCCGCGGGTTCCTTGTCAACGCCACCAACCCCAAGGGTCTGGTGTTCTTCCTCGCGGTGCTACCGCAATTCGTGGTGCCGACCGCACCACTGCTACCGCAATACCTCGCGATCGGCGCGACGATGGTCGCCGTCGACCTGGTGGTGATGGGGCTCTACACCGCGCTTGCCGCCCGGCTGCTGAAGTGGATGCACACCCCTCGCCGTCAAACCGCCGTGAACCGGGTGTTCTCTGCGTTGTTCGCGGCGGCGGCAGTGGTTCTTTCACTGCTGCGGCGCGCTGCCGCTACCGCGTAAAAACCGTCTTGCCGGTCATCGTCGGCCACACCGACGGCGCGTCGCCCCACGGCACAACGCGATCCACCGCGGGCGCGAGATCGCAAGCGGCCCTGAGCAAGTCGAGAATCTCCGGTATCACGGCCCGAGCATTGACCCGCCCCGTCACGAAGCGCACGCCGCGGGTGTACATCGGCAGCAGCGGCATCTCCACGCCGGCCTGGTAGTAGATGCCGGTGTCAGTGCACACCCCATCTGGCCATGTCGCTCGTAGCGTGGATGCCAGCACCTTCGGATCGGCCGAGGTGTGCACCGTCACCGGATACGGATCCCACGCCTTGTCGGGCCTGGGCCGGTCGTGCACCCGTGCGCCGAGCTTCTCCGCCATGGCGAGCCGCTGTTGGTCCGTGTCGACGTAGTCGACCTGAGCGCCGTACGCCGTTCCAAATGCCGCCGCGTACAGGCCGATCGATCGCCGACCGACCACGAGAACACGGCGATCGACTTCGTCGAGGGCCGCCAATTCCGACGAGTACGGGCCGACGGTCCGCCAGCCGTCTGGAATGTTGTCCGACAGCGAGGCAATCGCCACGGGGTCGACGCCGTCGGGAACGGGCAAGAGCATCGCGTCGGCGAATGGCACCAGCACGACGTCGGCCATGAAGCCGCCGCCGTCCAACCCGGCCAGCGGCGCCATCCCGTACATCGCCATCAGCGGTAGCTGCGCACACGAACCGGTGACGCCGCGCAGGCATGCGCGGCACTGTCCGCAGTTGATCTGGAACGGCACGACGACCCGGTCGCCGACGCTCACCGTCGTGACGTCATCACCGACAGCCACGACCTCGGCGACGCCCTCGTGGCCGACGGCATGTCCCGGCGGCATGGGCAACGCGCCCTCCGCGACGGCGACATCCAGGTCGCAGCAGGCGACCGTCAGCGGGCGCACCAGCGCCTGACGGCCGTCGGAGATCTGGGGGTCGGCGGCCTCGCGCCATGCGTATCGTCCCGCTTCTTCGAACACCAGTTGCTGCATTCCTGGCCCTTCTTTAGTGGTCGTTCAAGTATTCTTGAGCGACCTTTCTAGTATTGTCAAGGGATGCCCCGTCCCGACCGAAGCCGCGCCGCGCTGATCGATACCGCGGCCCAGCTCTTTCGGAGGCAGGGCTATGCCGCCACGGGCGTGAATCAGATCCTGGAGACGGCCGACGTCAAGGCAGGCTCGCTGTATCACCACTTCCCCGACGGGAAGCAGGCACTCGCTGCCGCCGTCGTTGACTCCGCAGGCGGCGAGATCGAGCGCTTGCTGCGCCGATTCCTCGACAGCGGTGCGTCGGTGGCTGACATCGTCGACGGCTGGATCGACCTGCTCATCGTGCAACTGGCTTCCGATCAGCGCGACGGCTGCCCGATCGAACCGATCGCCACCGAGTCCGTCAACGCCAGCCCCCAGGTGCGCGAGGCGTCGGCACGGGCGTTCGCCGGCTGGAGCGCCGCGGTGGCCGAGCGGCTCCGCGCCGACGGTTGGTCCGAGGGCGATGCCGATCAGATGGCGCTGGCGGTCATCGCGCTGATCGAGGGTGCGCTGATCCTGTCCAGGATCGCAGGCGATGGAGCCGCGCTGACGTCGGCGAAAGTCGCCGTGCGGACGCTGCTCAACTCAGCGCACGTAGGTCACGAC
>Ga0318562_10000425_pt1 | contig 18924 bp, 20 predicted proteins | sample GRESIP066b5f18_FD_203688 | JGI IMG/M metagenome (GOLD analysis project Ga0318562, IMG submission 203688) | Tropical soil microbial communities from Luquillo Experimental Forest, Puerto Rico - GRE.SIPMG.066b5f18 | ecosystem: Environmental > Terrestrial > Soil > Tropical forest > Bulk soil... | reverse complement strand
GGGCACCAACGGCGAGCTGTGGCAGGGCGGAACGGGGCGCGAGTTCGCGCAGCGCGTCGCCGGCGCGGCAGTCGGCTGGTGGCAGCTGTGCGGCGCCGCCGCCTTCGGCGACGTGACACTTCTCGGTGTCACGGGCGGGCTGTGGCGCATCGACGCCGCCGGCGCCCGGCAGATCGATCTCGCGCTCGGACCGATCTACCGGGTCGAGCGCGCGGGCGCGCGCGTGTTCGTGGCCGCCGACGCCGGCCTCTACTCCTACACGCTGTCCGGGCTCGGCAACGGCGGCGGGCGCCAGGCGCTCTCGGTCGCGGCGTTCGGGCTCGGCGTCGATTCCGAGCGGCTGCTGGTGGCGACCGAGCGCGGGCTCGCGGCCTTTGCGCTCGACGCGAGCGAGCCGCCGCCGCCTCCGCCGCGGCCCTCCGCGCCAGCCGTCGACCACGGCGCGCGGGTGGCGCTCCTGCGGCGCGCGGTGCTGGAGTACCAGCAGCTCGAGCCCGAGCGGCTGGCCGAGCTGGAGGAGCGCACGCGCTGGGCAGGGCTGTACCCGGAGGTGCGCGCCGCGGGCAGCGTCGACAACAACCGCGAGTGGGACGGCGACCACAACACCACCTTCACCACCGGCGCATTCCACCACCTGGCCGACATCGAGCGCGACCAGAAGCACGACTACGGCGCGGCGGTGACGCTGGTCTGGGAGCTCTCCGACCTGGTCACGCCCGACCACGCGCTCGACGTCTCGCGCGAGCGGCGGCTGGTGGTGTCGCTGCGCGACCAGGTGCTGGAGCGCGTGAACCACCTGTACTTCCAGCGCGTGCAGATCCTCGCGCAGCGCGACGCGCTCGCGCCGCACGAGACCGCGCGCCGCGCCGAGCTCGAGCTCGCCGCCGCGGAGATCGCGGCCCAGCTCGACGCCTGGAGCGGCGGCGTCTTCTCGCGCCTGGAGCAGAGCTCACCCCTCAGCAATCAGAGGGAACCCTGATGAAACGCATGCAAAGGCCGCGGGCGCTCCTGCTCGTCGCCGCGCTGGCGGCCGGGGCGCGCAGCGCCTCCGCCGTCCAGATCAGCGAGGTGCTGTACGACGCCACCGGCACCGACAACGGCAAAGTCTTCGTCGAGCTCTGGGGCGTGCCGGGCACGCCGATCACCGGCTACACGCTCGAAGGCGTGAACGGCGGGGACGGCGCAGTCGGTCCGACCCTGACGCTCACCGGCACCATACCGTCCGACGGCTTCTTCGTCGTGGCGGACACCGACGGCACCGGCACGCAGATCGCGAACGCGGACGAGGTGCTGAACTTCGACTTCCAGAACGGGCCCGACTCGATCGTGCTCAAGAACGGGTCGGGCCAGGTGCTGGACGCCCTGGGCTACGGCACGTTCGCGGCCACCGACGTGTTCGCGGGCGAGGGGCACGCTGCGCCCGGTGCCGCGGCAGGCCAGAGCCTGGCCCGCTTCTTCGCGAACCGCGACAGCAACGACAACGCCGCCGACTTCGGGCTGCTCGACGTGCCCACGCCGGGGAGCGGGCCGCTCGCTGCGCCCGAGCCCGGCGTTCCGGTCCTGCTCGCGCTGGGCTTGTTCTGCCTGGCTGCGGCGCCGCGGCGCCGCGCGAAGTCTCCCTCGACGGCCCGCTAGGGCCGTCCCCCCTGGTGCCCCGGGTCGCCGGCCCGGGGCACCTTTCGGGTGGAGCCGCGGCCGGCGCGCGCCGATACATTGCGAGCGCATAGGGCGTCTCGCACAATCGGCGCTGGAGGGGGTTGGAGAGGCGATGGTCGGCGGTTTCAACACGAACATCCGCTACCGCGGGCACATCTTCCACGTCCAGACCGAGGATGGCGGCAAGGAGAGCCCGAGCATCATCACGCTCCTGTACTCGGGCGGCGCGATCCTGTTCTCGAAGAAGACGAGCTGCGCGAATCAGGTCACGAACGCCGATCGGGAAGTCGTGGTGCGCCAGCTCATGGAGGCGCAGCACAGCGCGATGGTGCAGGCCTTGAAGTCGGGCAAGCTCGACGACAAGCTCGGCCTGGTGTCGCCCGACGCGGTGACCAATCCGTCCGCGGGGACGGCGTCGCCGGCGGCCGAGTTCGGCGCCGGCGTGATCACGCGTCGCTCGCTCGACGAGGTCGTGCTCGCGCATCTCGCGAACCGCTAGCTCGTCCGTTCCGCCTCCCCTCCGCCGGAGGCGCGCATGATCCAGATGTACCACGTCGACCTGCGCTACGCGGGCGGGACGTACGGTCTGCGCGACGTGTCGCTCGTGCTCGAGAAGGGCGACTTCGTCTTCCTCACCGGCTCGAGCGGCGCGGGGAAGACCTCGCTCCTGCGGCTGCTGTTCGGCGCGGAGTCACCCAGCGCCGGGCAGATCCTGGTGGCGGGCCGCAACATCACGCGGCTGCCCGCGTCGCAGATCCCGCAGCTGCGCCGCCAGATCGGGGTGATCTTCCAGGACTTCAAGCTGCTGCCCGAGCGCACGGTGTTCGAGAACGTGGCGATCGCACTCGAGATCGCTGGCGTGTCGCGCAGCGAGATCCGCACCCGGGTGTGGAGCATGCTGAAGCGCCTCGGGCTCGCGCACCGCATCGACCACAAGCCGCGCATGCTCTCGGGTGGCGAGCAGCAGCGCGTGGCCACGGCGCGCGCGCTGGTCACCGACCCGGCGCTGCTGCTCGCGGACGAGCCGACCGGGAACCTCGACCCCGCGCTCGCGCTCGACATCATGGACATCATCGCGGACGCGCATGCGCGCGGGACCACGGTCGTGGTGGCGACCCACGATCCGGCGCTGCTCGAGCGCTACCGCCACCGGCGCGTGGTGCTCGACGGCGGTCGGCTCGTCTCCGCGAAGAGCCCCGAGGAGTACGCGCTGCCAGCGCGCCACGCCGGAGAGCGACGCGCGTGATCGACGTGCGCTCCACGCGGCGCATCGCAGCGGCGCTGCGCGCCGGGGCGCGCGGCGCCGGCGAGCGCCCGCTCGTGTTCGCGCTCGCGGTCGCGACCATGGCGGCCGGGCTGCTCGTGCTCGGCGCCTATCTCCTGGTGATCGCGAACCTGCGTGGCGTGCTGGCGCGCGCGGGGGCCGAGCTCCGGCTGGTCGCGTTCACCGAGCTGCGCGGAGCGGAGGGCGACGAGCCCGTCGCGGCGCTGGCTGCGAAGCTGCGCGCGCAGCAGGGCGTCGCGTCGCTGCGCTACGTCTCGCCCGGCGATGCGCTGTCGCGGCTCCGCGGCGATCTCGGTCAGGACGCCGGCGCGCTCGAGGGGCTCGACCACAACCCGCTGCCCGGCTCGTTCGAGCTCGCGCCCGCCGGCGGTGCGCGCGACCCCGCAGCGCTCCGCGGTCTCGCCGACCGCGTGGCTGCGGTCCCCGGCGTGACCGACGTGCGCTGGGGAGAGCCCTGGGTGGAGGGCTACGCGCGCGCGGTGCGCATCGCGGAGTGGATCGGCGCGGGGCTGGGGGCGTTCCTGCTGGTGGTGCTCGGCACGATCGTCGCGAGCACCGTGCGGCTGTCGCTCCACGCGCGCGCGGACGAGATCGCGATCCAGCGGCTGGTCGGCGCAGGCGCGTGGTTCGTGCGGTTGCCGTTCTGCCTGGAAGGTGCGCTGCAGGGGCTCGCGGCCGCGGCGCTCGCGCTCGCCATTCTGCGCGGGCTGTTCGCGCTCGGGCTGCCGCTGCTGGGCGACGCGCTGGCCTGGCTCCTGGGCGGCCAGCCCGCCGTGTTCTTCGGCGCCGCCGAGAGCGCAGCGCTGCTCGCGCTCGGGCCGATGCTCGGGCTCGGGGGCGCGCTGGTGTCGCTGGTGAGCCTGGACGAACGCGCGTGAGGAGAGCTCGACCTTACGCGCTGCTGCTGGCAGCGCTCCTGTTCGCTCCCGCCCTCGCGCGCGCGCAGAGCTCGCGGCTCGAGCAGCTGCGCAGCGAGATCGAGGCGCGCGAAGCCAAGGCCCGCGAGCTCGGCAAGCAGGCCGACGGATACCTGGGCGAGATCGAAGCGGTCGACCGCGAGCTCGCGGAGACCCGCAAGGGCGCGAAGCTGCTGCGCGAGCGGGAGCGCGACGCCGGTCGCGAGCTGGTCGAGGCCCGGCGCGGCGCGGAGCAGGCCGGGCGCGCGCTCTCGGCCACGCAGAAGGGGCTCGAGGCGCGGCTCGTCGCGCTCTACAAGTGGGATGCGACCGGCGGGCGGAGCTCGCTGTTCTCGGCGACCGACTTCATGAGCTTCACGCGCCGGCGCGAGGGCCTGGCGCGCATCGTGGAAGACGACCGGGCGCTGTTCGCGCGCCACGCCCGTGCGCGCGCCGAGTTCCAGGCCAGCCGCGAGCGCAGCGAGGCGCTGCTGCGCGAGGTCGCGGAAGCCCGGCAAGAGGCCTCCACCCGCGAGCAGCGCGCGCGCGAGAAGCTGGTCCAGCGCCGCAACCTGGTGGCGATCCTGAAGACGCGCGCCGCACGCGAAGAGAAGGCGGCAGCGGAGCTCCGCTCGGCGGCGGCGCACCTGGAGGAGACGCTCCGGCGCATGCCCGCCACCGTCGCGCCAGCTCACGGTCCGGGCCTGGCGCGGGGCAACACGCCGCGCCCCGTTGCGGGCAAGGTGCGCGCCGGCTTCGGCCGGCAGATCGACCGCGAGTTCAAGACCGCGACGCTGCGCACCGGCATCGAGATCGCCGCGCCGGCCGGCGCGCCGGTCGCCGCGATCGCGTCCGGTCGGGTATTGTTCGCGGGCTGGTTCCGCGGCTACGGGCAGATGGTGATCCTGGACCATGGCGGCGGAGACCTGTCGGTTTCGGGCTACCTGGACGACATTCGCGTGGCGGCGGGCGACAGTGTCGCGGCCGGCCAGCCGATTGGATCGGTCGGGGAGACTGGATCCTCGTCGGGACCCGGGCTTTACTTTGAGATCCGCCACGACGGAAAGGCCGTCGATCCTCTGCTCTGGCTCGCGAAATGAGCCGCACATCCAGAAAGGCCACCATGAGCACGCAACGCTCCCGGCTCGCCGCCGCCGCGCGCATCGCACTGCCGCTCGCGCTGCTCGCCGCGCTCGTCGCCGGAGGCGCGACGACCCTGCGCTCGAGCACCAACGGTCCGAGCTACGAGGATCTGGCCCTGCTCACCAACGTGTTGCACCTGGTGCGGCAGAACTACGTGAGGGACGTCGACGAGCACCAGCTGGTCGAGGGCGCGCTCAAGGGCATGCTCGACACGCTCGACCCGCACACCTCCTACCTGTCGAAGGACCTGTACAAGGAGGTGCAGCGCGACACCAAGGGCGAGTTCGAGGGCCTCGGCATCGAGATCACCAAGGGCGACGCGGACAAGTCCGAAGGCTTCGTCTCGGTGGTCTCGCCGATCGACGGCACGCCCGCCGCGCTCGCCGGCATCCGCGCCAAGGACCAGATCGTCGCGGTCTGCCCCGACGGCACCGACAAGACCTGCAAGTCGACCGCGGACATGAACCTGCTCGAGGCCGTGAAGATGATGCGCGGTCCGCGCGGCACCAAGATCCTGATCCAGGTGATGCGCACCGGGTGGACCGCACCGAAGCCGTTCGTGATCAAGCGCGCGTCGATCCGGGTCTCGAGCGTCACCATGCACATGATCGACAAGGACCTGCCGTACCTGCGCATCTCGCAGTTCCAGGAGCGCACCGCGCCCGACCTGGAGGAGGCGCTGGCGAAGGCGCACCAGACCGCCGGCGGGAACTTCCGCGGGCTCGTGCTCGACCTGCGCGACAACCCGGGAGGGCTGCTCGACCAGGCGGTGAAGGTCAGCGACCTGTGGATCGAGGAGGGGATGATCGTCTTCTCCGAGGGCCGCGGCGGCGGGAACCGCATGGAGTGGCACGCGAAGAAAGAAGGCACCGAGCCCGACTACCCGATGATCGTGCTGGTGAACGGCGGCAGCGCCTCGGCGTCCGAGATCGTCTCGGGCGCGCTGCAGGACCACAAGCGCGCGCTCGTGCTCGGCACCGAGACCTTCGGCAAGGGCTCCGTGCAGACCATCATTCCGCTCGAGGACGGCTCCGGCCTCCGGCTCACCACCGCGCTCTACTACCTGCCGAGCGGGCGCTCGATCCAGGAGGTGCGGGTGCAGCCCGACGTCCAGGTCGAGCCGTACAGCGACGCCGAGATCAAGGCGCAGCGCGAGGCGCAGACACAGGCCAAGCACTCGATGGGCGAGGTCGACCTCGAGGGCCACTTCGGCTCGCAGCAGAAGCCGAAGCCGCAGGCCGCGCCCGAGTCCGAGACCCAGCCCGCGCCCGAGGCGGCGCCACCCACCGAGTCAGACGTGCCCGACCAGGGCACGCCGCAGGACAAGGAGGCGCGCTTCATGAAGCAGCTCGACTCGGACCGCCAGCTCTCGCGCGCAGTGGACCTGCTCAAGAGCTGGACCGTGTTCTCCAAGCTGCAGAAGGGCGGCGGCGCCTAGCGGCGCGGGAGCGCGGAGACCAGCCGCATCGCGAGGTCGGTGAGCTCGCGCGGGATGAATGGCTGCGTGGCGATCGTCGCCAGCGCGTCGAGCCCGACCACGTAGCGCTGGCGCGGGCGCTTGCTCTCGATCGCCGAGACGATGGTGCGCGCGACGACCTCGGCCGACGGGGCGAAGCGCTCGACCAGCTCGAGCATCCGCTCCATGCGCTGGTAGGCCGCCGCGTAGGGCGACGCGCGCCGCTTGCCGAGCGCGGCGCTGCGCTCGCGTGACTTGTCGCCGATCGCGGTGCGGAAGAAGCCGGGCTCGACGATCACCACGCGGACGCCGAAGCCCGCGACCTCGACGCGCAGCACGTCGGAGAGCGCCTCGAGCCCGAACTTCGACGCGTGGTACCAGCCGTTGAGCGGCAGCACCGAGGCGCGCCCGGCGACCGACGAGACCATCACGATCCGCCCGTCGCCGCGGCGGCGCATCGCCGGCAGAGCGCAGGCGGACACGACCGCCGGCGCGACCAGGTTCACGTCGAGCTGCACCTTCGCCTGCGCGGCGCTCACGTCCTCGACCGCACCCGTCTCGGAGTAGCCGGCGTTGTTCACCACCGCGTGGAACTCGGGCAGGTCCTTCCAGGCGCGCACCACCTCGGCGTGGTCGGAGACGTCGAGCACGAGCGGGTGCACGCGGCGGCCGAGCTTCCGGCCCCGGGCCGCCTCGCGCAGCGCGTCGGCCTTCTGCTCGCTGCGCACGGTCCCGTACGTGGTCCAGCCGCGTTCGGCGAGCAAGAGCGCGGTCGCGAGACCGATCCCCGAGTTGGCCCCCGTCACGAGCGCGGGTCCAGGGCGCGTGGTCGGCATCGCGGAGCCCTCCGGGGCACCAGCATGCCCCACCGGCATGCCGGATTGGGCTTAGGATGGTGCCATGCAGCAGCTCACCGGCCTCGACGCCAGCTTCCTCTACATGGAGACGGGCGCACAGTTCGGCCACGTCGGCTCGCTCACGCTCTACGACACGCGCGAGGCGCACGAGGGCTCGCTCTACAAGGCGCTGCGCCGCAGCCTGCCGGAGCGGCTGCACCTCTTGCCGCCGTTCCGCCGGCGCATCGTCGAGGTGCCGTTCGGGCTGGACCACCCGTATTGGATCGAGGACCCGGACTTCGACCTCGACTTCCACCTGCGCCACATCGCCGTGCCGCCGCCGGGGACGAACGAGCAGCTGGCGGAGCTCGTCTCGCACCTGCACGCGATCCCGCTCGACCGCAGCCGGCCGCTCTGGCAGCTGTGGGTGATCGAGGGGCTCGAGAGCGGGCAGGTGGCGCTCTACATCAAGGTGCACCACTGCACCATCGACGGCGTGTCGGGCGTGGAGATGACCGCGACCGTGCTCGACCGCTCGCGCGAGGGCAGCACCCTCCCGCCCGCGCGCGAGCCCTGGCAGCCGCAGCCCGTCCCCGGCGACGCGGAGATGTTCGCGCGCGGGCTCGGCGGCATGCTGCTCCAGCCCGGCAAGGCGGTGCGCTTCGCGGTCCGCACCGCGCGCGACCTGCCGGGCGTCGCGGCGCTCCTCGCGCCGTTCGCCGACGCCGTCGGGCTCGGCCGGCTGCCGTGGCCGTTCGGCCCGCGCCGCAGCGCGCAGATCGACGCGCCGCGGCTGCCCAACACCGCCGCGCCGCAGACTTCGTTCAACCGCTCGATCACGCCGCACCGCCGCTTCGCGTTCAGCTCGCTCTCGCTCGAAGACGCGCGCCGGGTGCGCAAGGCGTTCGGCACCACCCTGAACGACGTGGTGATGGCGATGTGCGCCGGCGCGCTCCGCCGCTACCTCGACGAGCGCGGCGAGCTGCCGGAGGCGCCGCTCGTCGCCTCGGTGCCGGTCTCGGTGCGCTCAGAGGCCGAGAAGGCCACGTACTCGAACCGCGTGACCGCGGTGCTCGCCGAGCTCGCGACCGACGAGCCCGACCCGGTGAAGCGGCTGCGGCGCATCCACGAGTCGATGCGCTCGGCGAAGCAGATGCAGGAGGCGATCCCCGCGACGCTGCTGCAGGACTTCACCCAGTTCGCGACGCCGGCGCTGTTCGCCCAGGCCGCGCGCATCGCGGCGCGGCTGCGCATCGCCGACCGCATGCGCCCGCCGTTCAACCTGATCATCTCCAACGTGCCCGGCCCGCGCGAGCCGCTGTACTGCGGCGGTGCGCAGATGAAGACATACTATCCCGTGTCGGCGGTCGCGGAGGGACAGGGACTGAACGTCACGGTGCAGAGCTATCTCGACCAGCTGGACTTCGGCGTGATCAGCTGCCGCGAGCTGGTGGCCGACCCGTGGAAGATCGCGCGCTACCTCGGCGAAGCGCTGGAGGAACTCTGCAAGCTCGCGCGCTAGACGTCCGCTCGCTCGCGCCGTCGCTCGCCTGGCTCGCGCTCGAGGGCCAGCGCGCCTTCGCGGAGTGGCTCGGCTACCACGCGGCCGCACCCTGGCTCGCGCGCGCGCCGCGCGGGGACGGCCATCCCGTGCTGGTCCTGCCGGGGTTCCTCGCGGACGACCTCTCGACCCGGCCGCTGCGCCGCTTCCTGGGCCGGCTGGGCTACCGCGCACACCCGTGGCTGCTCGGCCGCAACCTCGGCTCCGTGGGCGCGACGCGCGAGCGGCTGCACGCGCGCGCGGCCGAGCTCCACGCGCGCCACGGCCGGAAGCTCTCGCTGGTGGGCTGGAGCCTGGGCGGGATCTTCGCGCGCGAGCTGGCCAAGCAGATGCCCGAGCGCGTGCGCCAGGTGATCACGCTGGGCAGCCCGTTCGCCGACGTGGCGCGGCCGACGGCCTGGTCGCGCTGGCTCGAGCGCGCGTCGGGCCGCGACCTCGGCCGCGAGATGCCCGAGCGGGTGGAACGCCTGCGCCAGCCGCCCCCGGTCCCGTCGACCGCGATCTACAGCAAGAGCGACGGCATCGCGCACTGGGAGGCCTGCCGCGAGAGCGAGGGCCCGGAGCGCGAGAACATCGAGGTGCCGGCGAGTCACTGCGGCCTGGGCTGGAGCCCGATCGTGTTGTTCGCGATCGCCGACCGGCTCGCGCTCGCGGAAGGGCAGTGGAAGCCCTTCGCGCGCGACGGCTGGCGCGCGGTCCTGTACCGCTAGCGTGGCCGAGCCCGTCCCGGTGCTCCAGGTCGGCGAGCTCGTCGAGCTCGTGCGCGGGTCGCTGCGCGACTGGGGCGAGGTGGTGGTCGAGGGCGAGATCGCGTCGCTCTTCCGTTCGCGCATCGGGCACCTCTATTTCGACTTGAAGGACGAGTCCGCGCTGGTGCGCGCGGTGATGTTCCGCGGCGACCAGTGGCGGCTCGAGCTGGAGCCGCTGGACGGCCTGCTGGTGCGCGCGCGCGGCCGGCTCGACGTCTATCCGGACCGCGGCTCGCTGCAGCTGATCGTCTCGGAGCTCGCCCCGCGCGGCGATGGCGCGCTGCGCGTCGCGCTCGAGCGACTGCGCGCCGCGCTCGCCGCCGAAGGCCTGTTCGACGCGACTCACAAGCAGCCGCTGCCGTTCCTGCCGGCGCGGATCGGGCTGGTGACCAGCACGCAGGGCGCGGCGATCCACGACTTCCTGCGCGCGCTGCGCCAGCGCTGCCCCGCGGTCGAGGTGGTGGTGTACGACGCGCGGGTCCAGGGCGAGGGCGCCTGGCGGGAGCTGGTGCGCGGCATGCACCTGCTCGAGGCCCAGGCAAAGGTCGACGTGATCGTGCTCGCGCGCGGCGGCGGCTCGCTCGAGGATCTCTGGAACTTCAACCGCGAAGAGCTGGTGCGCGCGGTGTTCGAGCTCGATACACCCGTGGTCTCGGCAGTGGGTCACGAGGTCGACTGGACGCTGTGTGACTTCGTCGCGGACGTGCGCGCCGCGACGCCGACCGCGGCGGCCGAGCTGGTCGCGCCCGACGCCGCCGCGCTGCTGCTGCGCATCGACACGCTGGAGCGCCGGGGCGCGCAGCGCGTGCGCGGGCTGCTGCGCGAGCTCGCGCACCGGCTCGCGGCGCTGCGCCGGGCGCTGGTCCACCCCGCCCAGCGCCTGCGCGAGCTGCGCCGCCGCGTGGCCGAGCTGCGGCTGCGGCTGCACGGGTCGGTGCTGCGGCTGCACGAGCGCCGCGCCGCGCGCCTGGCCGCGCTGGCCGGCCACCTCGATGCGCTCTCGCCGCTGGCGGTCCTGGGCCGCGGCTACGCCCTGGCGTTTCGCGAGGCCGACGGGCAGCTGCTGCGCGCCCCTGCCGAGGTTGCGGCCGGGGACGCGATCCTGCTGCGACTCGCGCGCGGCCGAATTCGCGCTACGGTGCGCGAGTCCGAAGCCGAGCCCGAGAGAGAGGACCGCGACTGATGGGGACCCGCCGCGCCGCTCCCGACGAAGCTCTGGAGCCCCGTTTCGAGGCGTCGCTCGCCTCGCTCGAGGCGCTGGTGGCGCGGCTGGAGGGCGGGGAGCTCGAGCTCGAGGCCGCCCTGGCCGCGTTCGAGGAAGGCGTCGCGCTGGCGCGGCGCTGCTCCAGCCAGCTCGAGGCGGCCGAGCTGCGCATCCGCAAGCTCGAGGAGACCGCCGACGGCCCCGTCGAGCGCGACTTCGATCCGGGAGAGGACGAGTGAGCGACGCCGACGAGCTCGAACGGTTCCTGGCCGACTCCTGCGAGCGCATCGACGCGTACTTCGAGCGCAACCTGCCACCCGCGAGCGAGCCTCCGCAGCTGCTGCACGAGGCCATGCGCTACGCGGTCTACTCGGGCGGGAAGCGGCTCCGCCCGGCGCTGGTGTTCGCGGCGGCGCACGCCTGCGAGCTCGCGCCCGAGCGGGCGGCGCCGCTCGCCGCCGCGGTGGAGCTCGTCCACACCTACTCGCTCGTGCACGACGACCTGCCGGCGATGGACGACGACGACCTGCGCCGCGGCCGGCCCACCGTGCACGTGAAGTTCGGCGAGGCCAACGCGATCCTGGTGGGCGACGCGCTGCTCGCCGCGGCGTTCGAGGAGCTCGCGCGCGCCGAGGTGCCGATCGCGATCGTCGGCCGGCTCGCGCGCGCGGCCGGCTCCCGCGAGCTGGTGGGCGGCCAGGTCGACGACCTGGCGTTCGCGCCCGAGCGCGCCGACGCAGCGCTGGTGCGCGCGATCCACGAGCGCAAGACCGCCGCGCTGTTCCGCTTCTCGGTGTGGGCGCCGGGCGTCGCCGCGGGCCGTCCCGCGCGCGAGCTCGAGGCGCTCGACGCCTTCGGCCTGGCCTACGGGCTGGCGTTCCAGCTGGTCGACGACCTGCTCGACGGCGGGCGCGAGGAGTGCTCGATCCTGTGCGTCGCTGACGAAGCCACGGCGCGGGTGCGCGTGCGCGACGAGGTCGCCCGGGCGCTGTCGGCGGCCGATGCCTTCGCGGCGCGGGGAGTGTTTCTGCGCGGGCTCGCCAGCGCCGCGGCGGGCCGGCTGAGGTAGGGCATGACGAGCGCGATTCTCGAACAGATCCGGAACCCCGAAGAGCTGCGGCGGCTGCCCGAGGCGCGGCTGCCCGAGGTCGCCGCCGCGGTGCGCAGCGCGATCATCGACACCATCTCCAAGACCGGCGGCCACCTGGCCGCGGGTCTGGGCGCGGTCGAGCTCGCGGTGGCGCTGCACTACGTGTTCGACACGCCGCGCGACAAGCTGATCTGGGACGTCGGCCACCAGGGCTACCCGCACAAGATGCTCACCGGCCGGCGCGAGCAGTTCGCCTCGATCGGCAAGCGCGGCGGCATGGGCAAGTTCCTGCGCCGACACGAATCGGTGTACGACGTGTTCGGCGCGGGCCACGCCGGCACCTCGATCTCGGCCGCGGCGGGCATCGCCGAGGCGATCCGCCGCCGTGGCGGCTCCGAGCGCGTGGTGGCGGTGATCGGCGACGGGGCGCTCACCGCCGGCATGGCCTACGAGGGCTTGAACAACGCCGGCTACCTCAAGCTCGCCAACCTGGTGGTGGTGCTGAACGACAACGAGATGTCGATCTCGCCCAACGTCGGCGCGCTGACCTCGTTCCTGGCGCGCCGCTGGTCGGCGCCGCAGACCCGGCGGCTCAAGCACGCCGTGAAGGGCTTCCTCGAGTCGATCCCGGGCGCCGGCGAGGAGCTGGTCGAGATGGCGCGGCGCGCCGAGCAGAGCTTCAAGGCATTCATCTCGCCCGCGCAGCTGTTCGAGGGGCTGGGCTTCAACTACATCGGCCCGATCGACGGCCACGACCTGGCCGAGCTGTGCGAGGCGCTGCGCAACGTGCGCGACATCGAGGACAACGAGCACCCGGTGCTGGTGCACTGCCGGACCGAGAAGGGCTACGGCTACGAGTACTCGCAGGCCGACCCGGTGAAGTACCACGGCGTCGAGCAGTTCGAGGTCTCCTCCGGCGCGATGAAGAAGTCGAGCGGCGGCAAGCCCTCCTGGACGGGCGCCTTTGCCGACGCCCTGATCGCGCTGGCCAAGGAGGACGCGCGCATCGTGGGCATCACCGCTGCGATGGCGGGCGGCACGGGGCTCGACAAGTTCGCGCAGGTCTTCCCCGAGCGGTTCTACGACGTGGGCATCGCAGAGCAGCACGCGGTGACCTTCGCGGCGGGGCTCGCGACCGAGGGGCTGAAGCCGGTCTGCGCGATCTACTCGACCTTCCTGCAGCGCGCCTACGACCAGATCGTGCACGACGTGTGCGTCCAAGGACTCGACGTGACCTTCGCCATAGACCGCGCGGGGCTGGTCGGCGCCGATGGCGCGACGCACCAGGGCCTGTACGACATCGCCTACCTGCGCGCGCTGCCGAACATGGTGGTGATGGCGCCGAAGGACGAGAACGAGCTGCGCCAGATGCTGAAGACGGCGATCGAGCATCCGGGCCCGGCCGCGCTGCGCTTCCCGCGCGGCTCCGCGCTCGGCGTCCCGCTCGACGCCGACATCAAGCCGCTCAAGATCGGCGAGGCCGAGCTCCTGCGCGACGGCAGCGACGTCGCGATCGTCGCGCTCGGGCACTCGGTCGCCGCCGCGCAGGAGGCCGCGCAGCGGCTCGGCGAGGTCGGCATCTCGGCCGCAGTGCTGAACGCGCGCTTCGCCAAGCCCGTCGACGCGCGCTGGCTGGCCGAGCTCGCGCGCCGCTGCCGCGCGCTGGTGGTGGTCGAGGAGCACGGCGTGCACGGCGGCTTTGCGGACGCGGTGCTGGCGTCGCTCGCCGCCCAGGGCATCACGGTGCCCGTGCGCGCGCTCGGCGTGCCTGACCAGGTGATCGAGCATGGCTCGCAGGACGAGTGGCGCGAGGCGATCGGGATCGATCCCGCGGGCATCGAGCGGGCTGTGCGCGAGCTCCTGGGCCGTTAGGGGGGTGCCAGCGAAGCGCGTCCGGCTCGATCAGCGGCTGGTCGAGCTCGGGCTCGAGACGACGCGCGCACGCGCGCAGCTGCGCATCCAGGCCGGCGAGGTGCGGCTGGGCGACCGCGTGGTCGACAAGCCGGCGACGCTGGTCGACGCGGACGCGGTGCCCACGCTCGCCGCGCGCAGCCGCTTCGTGTCGCGCGGCGGCGAGAAGCTGGCGGGTGCGCTCGACGCGTTCTCGCTGGACCCCGCTGGCCTGCGCTGCGCGGACGTCGGCGCCTCGACCGGCGGCTTCACCGACTGCCTGCTGCAGCGGGGCGCGGCGAGCGTGTTCGCGCTCGACGTCGGGCGCGGCCAGCTCGACGCCAAGCTGCGGGCCGACCCGCGCGTCGAGTCGCTGGAGCGCACCAACGTCCGCCACTTCGAGCTCGAGGCGGGGCGCGAGCCGTTCGACCTGGTCACCGCCGACGTCTCGTTCATCTCGCTGCGCACCGTGCTGCCGCGGCTGCGCGCGCTGGTCCGGCCCGGCGGACGCCTGCTCGTGCTGGTGAAGCCCCAGTTCGAGCTCGAGCGCCGGGCGGCGCCGAAGGGCGTGGTGCGCGATGCCGAGCTGCGCGCGCGCGCGGTGCGCGAGGTGCGCGAAGCCGCCGCAGCGCTGGGCCTGGTCGCCCTGGGCGAGGCCGAGAGCGCGCTCGCCGGTCCGAAGGGAAACCGCGAGGTGTTCCTGCTGCTCCAACGGGGGAGTTGCGATGCGGAGAGCCCGCCGGCCCCGGCGGGCGATTTGCCAGGCGGGAAAGCCCGCTTAGACTAGGGGCCATGTCGGTCGTCTCTCTCACGGAAGCGGCGGCGTCCAAGGTCCGGCAGCTGATCGAGCGCGACGGGCGCGAGGGCTATGCCCTGCGGCTGAAGGTCGTGGGCGGCGGCTGCAGCGGTCTGCAGTACCAGCTCATGTTCGACGACAAGGTCGGCGACTGGGACCAGAAGACCGAGGAGCACGGCGTCGCGGTCGTGGTCGATTCGAAGAGCGCCGTCTACCTGCTCGGCACCAAGATCGACTACGTCGACGACCTGAACGGCGCCGGCTTCAAGATCGAGAACCCGAACGCCACCTCGACCTGCGGCTGCGGCCAGTCCTTCGGAGCGTAACCCCGCAAGCGGAGCGCGAATGCGCGAAGCGCGCAGCGAGCCGCAGGCGAGCGAAGTGCGGGTGGCGCGCGGTCGTCCGCGCGCCGGGTCCCGCTAGAAGTTCGGGACTTTTCCCCGGGCCAGCTGCGTCAGCGTGAACGCCTCGTCGGGGACGCCCGCGCCCACCAGCAGGTTGCGCACGCGGCGGATGGTGTGGCGGCCGGTGCGGAGGTCGATCATCTCGTCCTCCATCGGCACCCACCAGTCGATGTTCCGCTCGATGCGGTCGACCCGCGCCTGGTAGCGCTTCCACAGCCCGGCCTCGTCGAAGTAGTCGGTCCGCACGATCACCGGGCGGTCCTGCGAGATCCAGGCGAGCAGCATGGTGTAGGGACCCTCGAGCGGGCGCAGGCGCAGCACGCGGCAGTCCTCGCCGTCGATGCGGTCCTGGCCCAGCACCTCGATCCGGTAGTCGTCGGCGCGGCGTGCGCGGAAGTCGGCGTAGTTGAAGTCGCTGCCGAAGAGCGCTGCCTGGTAGGTCCCCATGCTGACGGGCCGCACCTGCCCGCGCGTGCCGTCGGCGGCGAACGCGCGGTCTTCCTCGCCCGGCTTCTGGAACAAGAGCACGCGCGGCGACTCGCGCTTGCCGTCGCCGTTGTAGACGAGGGTGCGCGTCTCGTCGCCGGTGGTCTTGCGGCCGTACGCGAAGCTCACGCCTTCCTCGTCGGGTAGCCCCTCGTCGATGCGGAGCTCGACCGCGACCAGCATGTCGGGCTGGTAGAGGTTGCGCAGCGCCGCGTCGAGCGCGTCGCGCGCTTCCGGCCCGTCGAAGCCGACGAGGAACGGAGCGAAGGCGAGAACGAGACTGAGTACGCGAAGACGCATGGCCACCACTCGGCGGCACCCGTCTCATCGCTCGATCAGTCGGAGGGGAACCGCCCGGTCCGCAGGTTCTGGCTGGTGAACAGCTGATCGGGAAAGACCGGGTCGGGACTGAAGCGCTCGAGCGACAGCACCTGGTCGGCGTCACCCGGCTGCTCGACGACGCGGCGGCGGATCACGGGTCGCTCGCCGCTCGTGTCGACGTCCTTCGCCGCGCTCGCGACGCGGCGCACCAGCTTGTCGCCGAGATAGAAGCGCGACTCGAGCGAGAGGTCGGAGTCGCGCGCCACGAGCGTCACCACGCGGTCGTACGCGCCGTCCGGCTCGCGCAGCTTGCGCTCCAGCACGCGACAGGGAATGCCGTCGCTGCTCTCGTCGGCCAGCCGGGTCAGGCTCGCACCGTCGCGCGGCGGCCAGAGCTCGGCCAGCGTGGGCAGGCCAGGCACGAACGGCAGCCGCTCGATCGCGCTCGCGACCTGCACCTCGAGCGTGCGGCCGATGCGCGGGTCGCGCGACTCGCGCGGGTCGAACAGCTTGGGCGAGCGGTAGTACTCGATGATCGGCGCGCCATCCGCGCCGGGCTGGAGCAGGAACGAGAGCGGCTCGTACTTGTGCGGCGCGAGCACGCGCAGGAACAGCTCGAGCTTCCCCGACGCGTGCCGGCGCGCGAGGCCGAACACGAGCTCCTGGTCGTTCCACTCGCTCTTCCAGACTTCGAGCGCGTCGCCGCCGAACGCCTGTGCGGCGGCGCGCTGCGCGAGCTCAGCGGCGCTCGGCTCCGCGTCGGCGGCCGCGGCGCCCCGCGCGCAGAGCGCGATTGCAACGACGGACGCGAAGGCTCTGCGCACGCGTGCTCCGATCCTGGCGGTCAGTCGCCAGAGGGCGCAGAATGCCGCCGCCGAGCGCGACCCGAAAGCCCCATGGAACGACCGATCTATCTCGACCACCACGCGACCACGCCCTGCGACGCGCGCGTCGTGGCGGCGATGCAGCCGTACTTCGCCGAGGAGTACGGTAACGCTGCGAGCCGCACGCACGCGTTCGGCTGGCGCGCGGCCGAAGCGGTGGAGCGCGCACGCGCCCAGGTGGCGGCGCTGGTCGGCGCCGACCCGCGCGAGGTCGTATTCACCTCCGGTGCCACCGAGGCCAACAACCTGGCACTCTGCGGCGGCGCGCGCGCGCTGCGGCGGGCGCGCGGCGGCGCGGGGGCCCGCCTGGTCACCTGCGCGACCGAGCACCGCGCGGTGCTTGACCCGGTCGCCGCGCTGGAGCGCGAGGGCTTCACGGCGCTGCGGCTCCCGGTGGCGCCGGACGGGCGGCTCGACCCCGAGCGGCTGCGCGCGGCGCTGGCCGAGCCGGCGCTGCTGGTGTCGGTGATGCACGCCAACAACGAGATCGGCGTGCTGCAGCCGATCGACGCGCTCGCGCGGCTCGCCGCCGAGGCGGGCGCGGCGTTCCACTGCGACGCCGCCCAGTCGGCGGGCTCGCTCGCGCTCGACCTGACACAGCTCGGTGTCGACTACCTGTCGCTCTCGGCGCACAAGCTCTACGGCCCGAAGGGCGTGGGCGCGCTGGTGGTGCGGCGCGGCGCGCGGCTCGAGCCGATCCTGCACGGCGGCGGTCACGAGCGCGGCCTGCGCAGCGGCACGCTGCCGGTGGCGCTCTGTGTCGGCTTCGGCGCCGCGGCGGAGCTCGCGCGCGAGCGGCGCGAGGCCGATGCGCGGCGGCTCGCCGCGCTGCGCGACCGGCTGCTGGCGCGGCTGGAGGCCGAGCTGCCCGAGCTCGCCGTGAACGGCTCGCGCGAGCAGCGCCTGCCCGGCAACCTGAACGTGTCCTTCCTCGGCGCCGAGGGCGAGGCGCTGCTCGCGGCGCTGCCCGAGCTCGCGCTCTCCACCGGCTCGGCTTGCACCTCCGCGAAGCGCGAGGCGTCGCACGTGCTGCGCGCGCTCGGCGCCGACGAGGCGCGGGCGCTCTCCGCGCTGCGCTTCGGCATCGGCCGCGGCAACAGCGAGGACGAGATCGACCGCGCCGCGGAGCTGGTGATCGCGGCGACCCGACGGCTGCGCGCTCTCTCGCCCGTCTGGGACGAGCTCCGCCGCGGCCGGAAGCGCGCGGCCCGGAGTTGAACGCCTGGAGCGAGGCCGTGCTGGCGCACTTCCGCGCGCCGATCGGCGCGGGCCGGATCCCCGCGGGCACGCCCGGGGCTGCGTCGGCGGAGGCGCGCGACCCCGACGGCGGCCAGCGCGTGCGCCTGCACCTGCGGCTCTCGGCCGACGGCAGGCTCGAGGACGTGCGCTTCCAGGCGTTCGGCTGTCCGGTGACGATCGCGGTGGCGAGCGCCGCGGTGGAGCGGCTGCGCGGCCGCTCCCGCGCAGAGGCGCTCGCGCTCGAGCCCGCGGCGCTGGCCGGCGCGCTCGCGCTCGCGCCCGCGCAGGCGCGCCTGGCGGAGCTGCCGATCCGGGCGCTGCACGAGGCGCTCGCCTATCTTGCGGCGCCTCCGAGCCCATGATCCCGAAGAGCCAGAACCTCACGCAGAGCGAGAGCCAGGTCTCGCGCGCCGACCGCGAGCGGCTGCTCCGACACCGAGCGGTGACGCTCTGGTTCACCGGGCTCTCGGGCTCCGGCAAGTCGACTCTGGCGCGCGCCGTCGAGGCGCGGCTGATGGAGCGCGGCGTGCTCGCCTACGTGCTCGACGGCGACAACGTGCGCCACGGGCTGTGTGCGGACCTCGGCTTCGCGCCCGAAGACCGGGTCGAGAACATCCGCCGCATCGGCGAGGTCGCGAAGCTCTTGAACGACGCGGGCGTGCTGGTGCTGACCGCGTTCATCTCGCCGTATCGCGCCGACCGCGAGCGCGTGCGGGCGCTGCTCCAGCCGGGCCAGTTTCTCGAGGTGTTCGTCGACGCCCCGCTCGAGCTCTGCGAACAGCGCGACCCCAAGGGCCTCTATCGCAAGGCACGCGGCGGGGCGTTGCCGGAGTTCACCGGCGTCTCGGCGCCCTACGAGCCGCCGTCCGACCCCGAGCTGCGGGTGGACACGGCGGCCACCCCGCCGGCCGAGGGGGTCCGTCAGGTGCTCGCGCTGCTCGAATCGCGGGCGCTCGTCCCGCGCCCCGGCTGAGCCGATAAGAGCCCGATTGCTCGACCGTAGGGCCACTGCTAGTGTGGCGTTCTAC
>Ga0318562_10000424_pt1 | contig 18930 bp, 15 predicted proteins | sample GRESIP066b5f18_FD_203688 | JGI IMG/M metagenome (GOLD analysis project Ga0318562, IMG submission 203688) | Tropical soil microbial communities from Luquillo Experimental Forest, Puerto Rico - GRE.SIPMG.066b5f18 | ecosystem: Environmental > Terrestrial > Soil > Tropical forest > Bulk soil... | reverse complement strand
GCCACGCTTGACCATGGCGACTGCCTCGGCAAGCGGCAGCTCGAGCACCTCGATATCCTCGCCCTCATGCGGCGAGCCGCCCCCTGCCGAGACACGATCCGCCGGCGTGTAGTGGGCGAGAAAGTAGGAGAGGCACTCCTTGACGCTGCCGGGGCTGCTATAGGCGACGAGTACGCGCGTCACCTCCTTGATGTGGTAACCGAGCTCCTCCTCCGCCTCCTTACGGATGGCCGTCTCCGGATCGTTTTCGTCGAGAAGTCCGGCGCAGGCCTCGATGATGAAGCCGTTCCGGTCGTCGGTAAAGACCGGCATGCGAAACTGGCGGATGAGCAGCACCGTTTTGCGGGCCGGGTCGATCGGCAGGATCACCGCGCCGTCGCCGCGATTATAGACTTGCCGGATCTGCCGCTCGACCCTGCCGTCGCGCCGCTTGAAGTCGATCGTATACTTGGTCACCCGCGCCCAATCGTCGACGAGCACTTGCGAGCTGACAATGTGAACGCGATCGTCGGACACGAGCGAGCTCCGGCCTGGCGGTATCGGGAGAAGGCGCGGCAGTCCTAGCGGAGCAAGGCCACGGAAGGCAAACGTTTATAGGGAGGGGCGGCGGCACGCCGCCCTCCCAAAGGGTTACGCCCCTTGAGCGGCCCCCGGAAACTGTCTATTCCCATGACAGATTGCCCTCGAAACCACGCCGCTTTTCAGAGATGAACAGGTCTGCCGGCGCCCTTTCGCCGGAGCGGCACGCCCTGAAGGATTTTTGCGATGGCCCTCGCTGACGCTGACGTAGCCGACCTGCCCCGCACGCGGGCAATCACCAACAATCTCGAAGCCTATTGGATGCCCTTCACCGCGAACCGGCAGTTCAAGAAGGCGCCGCGGCTGCTCGTCCGCGCCAAGGACATGTATTACTGGGCGGCGGACGGCCATAAGGTCCTCGATGGGGCGGCCGGATTGTGGTGCGTCAACGCCGGCCATGCTCGCCCCAAGATCTCGGAGGCCGTCGCCAATCAGGTGAAGGAGTTGGACTATGCGCCGGCCTTCCAGATGGGCCATCCGAAGTCCTTCGAGCTGGCGTCACGGCTGGTCACCTACATGCCGCGCGGCATCGACCATGTGTTCTTCACCAATTCCGGGTCGGAGTCGGTCGAGACCGCCCTCAAGATCGCCATCGCCTACCAGCGGGCGCGCGGCGAGGGGTCGCGGGTCCGCCTGATCGGCCGCGAACGCGGCTATCACGGGGTCAACTTCGGCGGTATGTCGGTTGGCGGCATGGTCGCCAATCGCAAGCAGTTCGGAACCCTGCTCAGCGGCGTCGACCACATTCGCCACACGCACGACCTTGCCCGCAACGCCTTCACCCGCGGCCAGCCCGAGCAGGGCGCCGAGCTGGCCGACGATCTCGAGCGGCTGGTCGCGCTGCATGACGCCTCGACGATCGCGGCGGTGATCGTCGAGCCGGTTGCCGGCTCCGCCGGCGTCTATGTTCCGCCAAAGGGATATCTCGAACGGCTGCGCGCCATCTGCGACAAGCACGGCATCCTCCTCATCTTCGATGAGGTCATCACCGGCTTCGGACGGCTGGGGGCGCCGTTCGCCGTCGACTATTTCGGCGTCGTGCCCGACATCGTCACCACCGCCAAGGGGCTGACCAACGGCGTCATTCCGATGGGCGCGGTCTTCGTCAAGCAAGAGATCCACGACGCCTTCATGACCGGGCCCGAGAATCTGATCGAGCTGTTCCATGGCTACACCTACTCGGGCAACCCGGTGGCGTGCGCCGCCGGGATAGCGACGCTCGAGACATACGAGGAGGAGGGACTCCTCACGCGTGGAGCCGAGCTTGCTCCTTATTGGGAGGATGCGCTCCATTCCCTGAAAGGGCTGCCGCTCGTCATTGACGTGCGCAATATCGGGCTCGTCGGAGCCATCGAGCTGGAGCCGGTGGCCGGCTCGCCGACCAAGCGCGCCTATTCGACCTTCGTCCAGGGGTTCGAAAAGGGCATCCTTATGCGCACCACCGGGGACACGATCGCCCTCTCGCCGCCGCTGATCATCCAGAAATCCGAGATCGATCTCCTCATCGACACACTGAGAGGCATCCTGAAGACGCTGCCGTGATTCTTGGAGCGGATATTCCGTTCCTGACCGAGATAGAATAAACGTTCCGAAAGCGTGGCGCCGCGAAGGCGCTTGTCGGGGAGCGGAAAGAAGGAGACACTTGGGATGCACACCCTATCGAATGCCATCGGCGGCGAGCTCTCTCGTTCGGCCAGCGGCCGCAACGCGCCGATCTTCAACCCGGCGACGGGTGAGCAGTCCGCCCTCCTGCCGCTGTCAACGGCGGCAGAGCTCGACGCTGCGGTCGGCGCCGCGAAGCTCGCGCTCCCCGCCTGGGCCGACATGCCGCCGCTCCGCCGCGCCCGCTATATGTTCCGCTTCAAGCAGCTCCTCGACGAGAACGTCGACCGGATTGCCGAGGCGATCTCGTCCGAGCACGGCAAGACCCACGCCGATGCGGTCGGCGAGGTGCAGCGCGGCATCGAGGTCGTCGACTTCGCCTGCGGCATCCCGCATCTCCTCAAGGGCGAGTTCTCCCGCCATGTCGGCCCGGCGATCGACACCCATTCCGACCGCCAGCCGCTCGGCGTCTGTGCCGGCATCACGCCGTTCAACTTCCCGGCGATGGTGCCGATGTGGATGTATCCGATGGCGATCGCCTGCGGGAACACCTTCGTGCTCAAGCCGTCGGAGAAGGATCCGAGCGCCTCGATGGTGGTCTTCGAGCTCTTCAAGGAAGCCGGCTTCCCGAAGGGCGTGCTCAACATCGTCCACGGCGACAAGGAGGTGGTCGACGCCATCCTCACCCATCCCGACATCAAGGCAGTGAGCTTTGTCGGCTCGACGCCGATCGCCGAATACGTCTACCGGACCGGTACGCATCACGGGAAGCGGGTGCAGGCCCTCGGCGGGGCGAAGAACCACATGGTGGTGATGCCGGATGCCGATATGGACAAGGCGGCCGATGCGCTGATGGGCGCCGGCTACGGCTCGGCCGGCGAGCGCTGCATGGCGATCTCGGTCGCGGTTCCCGTCGGCGAGGAGACCGCCAACCGCCTGGTGGAATCGCTCGGGCCGCGGGTGCGCCAGCTGAAGATCGGTCCGGCCACCGATCCCGAGGCCGAGATGGGCCCGCTCGTCACCAAGGAGCACATGAAGAAGGTGCTCGGTTATATCGACGCCGGGGTGAAGGAAGGCGCCAACCTCGTCGTCGACGGGCGCGGGTTCCGGCTGCAGGGTTACGAGAACGGCTACTTCGTCGGCGGCACGCTCTTTGATCGCGTGACGCCCGAAATGAGCATCTACAAGGAAGAGATCTTCGGGCCGGTGCTGTCGGTGGTGCGCAGCGCGAGCTATGACCACGCCGTCAAGCTGATCAATGCCCACGAATTTGGCAACGGTACCGCCATCTTCACCCGCGACGGGGACGCGGCCCGCACCTTCGCCGACAAGATCGAAGTCGGCATGGTCGGCATCAACGTGCCGATCCCGGTGCCGGTGGCCTATCATTCCTTCGGCGGCTGGAAGCGATCGCTGTTCGGCGACCACTCGATCTACGGGCCGGAGGGCGTCCATTTCTACACGCGGCTGAAGACGGTGACGGCCCGTTGGCCGGAGGGCATCAAGTCGGGCGCGGTGTTCACTTTCCCGAGCACGCATTAGGACAGATCGATGCCGACTCCTGCGGACAACCTCCGTATCAATGGCGAGCGCCTGTGGGCCACCATCCATGAGATCGCCGAGATCGGGCCGGGCGTGCGCGGCGGCAACAACCGGCAGACGCTGACCGACGCCGACCGCGACGGCCGGCTCCTGTTCAAGCGCTGGTGCGAGGAGGCCCGCCTGACTGTCGGGGTCGATTCGATGGGCACTATGTTCGCCCGTCGCCAAGGGACCGATGAGAGCCTGCCGCCGGTGCTGGTCGGCAGCCATCTCGACACGCAGCCGACCGGCGGCCGCTACGACGGTGTGCTCGGCGTGCTCGGCGGCCTCGAGCTCATCCGCACGCTCAACGACCTCGGCATCAAGACGCGCCACCCGATCGAGGTGGTCAACTGGACCAACGAGGAAGGCACCCGTTTCGCCCCGGCGATGCTCGCCTCCGGCGTCTTTGCCGGCGTCCTCGATCAGGCCTGGGCCTATGACCGCAAGGACGCCAAGGGCCTCCGCTTCGGCGACGAATTGGAGCGGATCGGCTTCAAGGGACCGCTTCCGGTCGGCAAGAAGAAGCTCCACGCCTATTTCGAGCTGCACATCGAGCAAGGCCCGATCCTCGAGGCCGAGCACAAGGACATCGGCATCGTCACCCACGGCCAGGGGCTGTGGTGGCTGCAGGTGACGCTCACCGGCAAGGAGAGCCATACCGGCTCGACGCCGATGCCGATGCGTAAGAACGCCGGCCTCGGCATGGCGCGGATCACCGAGCTGGTGCACTTGATCGCCATGGCCAACCAGCCGGCGGCGGTCGGCGCCATCGGCCATGTCGAGGTCTACCCGAATTCGCGGAATGTCATCCCCGGGAAAGTCGTCTTCACCATCGATTTCCGCTCGCCGGACCTCGCCACGCTCACCGCCATGAAGGCGCGGCTCGAAGCCGAAGCACCCAAGATTGCCGGCGAGCTCGGCCTCGCAATCGAGATCGAGCCGGTTGGCCATTTCGATCCGGTGACTTTCGATGCCGGTTGCGTCAAGTCCGTGCGCGATGCCGCGAGGCGCCTCGGCTACAGCTCGCGCGACATCGTATCCGGCGCCGGCCACGATGCCTGTTGGGTCAACCGTGTCGCGCCGGCGGCAATGGTGATGTGCCCCTGCGTCGACGGCCTCTCGCATAACGAGGACGAGAAGATCACCAAGGACTGGGCGACCGCCGGCGCCGATGTCCTCTTCCATGCGGTCGTCGAGACGGCGGAGATCGTAGAGTAGGATGGCCGAGACCGATGCTCGGCGGCAAATGCTGATGGACCTCTACCGCTCGTTCAACGAGCGGGACATCGACGCAGTGCTTGCGCATCTCGCCCCGGACGTCGACTGGCCGGTCGGCACGAGCGGCGGGCGCGAGCATGGCCGCGAGGCCGTGCGCGCTTATTGGACGCGGCAATGGCAGGAGATCGATCCGCGGGTCGAGCCGCTCTCGATCGACTTCGACGGCGAGGGCCGCGCCCATGTGCGCGTGCAGCAGCTGATCCGCTCGCGCGACGGCAAGATCGAGAGCAACCGCAAGGTCGAGCACGTCTATGAGTTCAACGGTCCCTTCGTCCAACGGATGACAATCGTTCCTCTTCCAGCAGACGAAGAGGATGATGAAGACTGATTTTTGTTGAAGGGCGCGGAGCTTTCCGCGAAGGGACGACACTAACCATGGCGCAAACCGGACTCGGGGTGCTGAAGTCTATCGTGGAGAGCAATCGCGCTGCGGCGCAGGCCGCGAGTGCTGCCTCGTCCGGCGCCATTGCCGAAGCTTCGCCGCCGCAGGCAGTTGCCGCCAATCCGTCGCAGCCGGCGATTGCCGCGACCGCTCCCGGGCAATCGGTCATCGACGTCCGCGCCTTGTCGCTCACTTTCATGACCAATGACGGCCCGGTCGAGGCGTTGTCGGGGATCGATCTCGCAGTCGCGCGGGGCGAGTTCGTCTCGCTGATCGGTCCTTCCGGCTGCGGCAAGACCACGCTCCTTCGCGTCGTTGCCGATCTCGAGAAGCCGACCGGCGGCTCGATCTCGGTCAACGGCGTCAGCCCCGAGGAAGCCCGGCAGAAGCGTGCCTATGGCTACGTCTTCCAGGCGGCGGCGCTCTATCCCTGGCGCACGATCTTCCGCAACGTTGCGCTGCCGCTCGAGGTCATGGGCCTCAAGGGCGCCGAGCGGAACCGGCGCGTCGCCGACAACCTCGCCCTCGTCAACCTGACCGGCTTCGAGCGCAAGTTCCCGTGGCAGCTGTCGGGCGGCATGCAGCAGCGCGTCTCGATCGCCCGCGCCCTCGCCGTCGAGCCGGAGCTCCTCCTCATGGACGAGCCCTTCGGCGCGCTCGACGAGATCGTCCGTGATCACCTGAACGAGCAGCTTCTCCAGCTCTGGGCGAAGACCAACAAGACGGTGATCTTCGTCACCCATTCGATCCCCGAGGCGGTGTTCCTGTCGACGCGCATCGTCGTCATGTCGCCGCGCCCCGGGCGCATCCTCGACGTCATCGCGTCGACGCTGCCGCGCGACCGCACCCTCGACATCCGCGAAAGCCCAGAATTCCTGAAGATCGCCCACCGCGTCCGCCAGGGCCTCCGCGCCGGCCACAGCTATGAGGATTAGGCGAGGCGCGGCCGCCGGATTCCTCCCCCGCCCAGCGGGGGAGCGGGACCATGCGACTTGTCCGCCGAAGCTTCAGCGGAGGCGGAAGCATGGTGGAGGGGGGGCGCGCGCTCCGGCCATCTTCTCTGACCAATTCAGCGAGCCTTCGCGGGGCTCCACCGCCACCGAACTCGGCTGTTGCCGAGTTCGGCAATCAAGAACCCCCAAGTTGGGTAAACCCGACTTGGGCGGCGGTCCCCCTCCCCCGCTTCGCGGACCGCTGCGCGGGAGAGGAATCCGGCGGCACCGCCTCGCTAACACGGCAGGGGGCTCGTCATGACCGCCGCTGCCCCCCACACCCCTCGCCGGCGCAGCATCATCGGCCGGTTCTTCGCCAGCCGCTTCCTGGCGATCGTCATTGTGGCGCTTTGCATCGTTGCCGTCTGGTATGTCGGTGCCACCTATCTGAACGCGCCGTTCCAGCGCCAGCTCGACGAGACCGCCGGCCGCTCGCCGGAGCTCAAGGAGTTCATTGAGGAGACCTGGGCACAGGATCGGCCGGTCCTGCCGGCACCGCATCAAGTCGCGGAGGAACTTTACAAAACCGTTGTGCTCCTCGATCCGACCTCCAAGCGGAGCCTCGTCTACCACGGCTGGATCACCCTCTCCTCGACGCTCGCCGGCTTCGTCCTCGGCACCATCCTCGGCATTCTGCTGGCGGTCGCCATCGTCCACGCTCGCAGCCTCGACCGCAGCCTGATGCCGTGGATCGTCTCCTCGCAAACGATCCCGATTCTCGCCATCGCCCCGATGATCGTGGTGGTCACCTACAACTGGCTGACCGGCCAGTTCGGTGTCGATACCGACGTCAGCCGTTTCCTGGCGAAGTCGTTCATCTCGACGTATCTGTCGTTCTTCCCGGTCACCGTCGGCATGGTGAAAGGGCTGCGCTCGCCCGACCCGATGCATCTCGACCTCATGCGCACCTATCACGCGAGCGGCTGGCAGACGTTCTGGAAGCTGCGCTGGCCGGCAGCAGTTCCCTACCTGTTCGTGTCGATGAAGATCGCGATTGCGGCGAGCCTGGTCGGCGCCATCGTCGGCGAGCTGCCGACTGGCGCCGTCGCCGGGCTCGGCGCCCGCCTGCTCACCGGCTCCTATTACGGCCAGACGGTACAGATCTGGGCGGCATTGCTCGCCGCCGCGATCATGGCCGGCGCGCTCGTCGCCATTGTCGGCATCCTGAATCGCGTGGTGCTTCGACGCATGGGAGCGCGGTCGGCATGAGTGTCGTCTCCTGCGGGGGCGGCACCGGCCCGCGACCTGAGCGCAACGCCAACCGTGGCTGCATAAGCGGAAGCCTAGACGCGGCGAACCCTCCCCTTGAGGGAGGGTCAAAATCGCGAAGCGATTTTGGGGAGGGGGCACGCCCTCAAGGCGTGCGCTATTCGAAGAAGTGGTCGCCCCCCTCCCGAAAGTTGATGCGCCTTCGGCTCATCAACTTTCGACCTCCCCTCAAGGGGGAGGTTTCCCGCGTCTTGCTTCGGCGATCCATCGGTCGTCCGCTACGTTGGCGCAAAGGACAAAGTAGCCAACCCGGCTGCCACCACAGGGGCGTTTCGGTATGAAACGCGACCCTTGGCAGGCCTGGGTCGCCGTGGTGGCGGTCGTGGCGGCGCTGAGCTTGCCGCTCATCGCGTCCGATCCGCCGGTCTATCTGCTCGGCCTCGGCCTCGAGGGCGTCCTTGTCGCCTTTGTCGTCGGGGTGAGCGCGCTGTTCGCGACCGAGCCGGCGCGGCCGACCGAGGGTGCCGGCATGCTCTTCATCGGCTCGCTCACCGGCGCAGTTTTCGTCGCTTCGCTGCTGCCGCAGGTCGCAGCCCTCGCGGCAACGACGGATCTCAGCGTCAGCGATTTCCTCAAGAAAACGGCGGGCTTCTGGTGCCTGCTGGTTGCCGCCTGGTCACTCGGCTGGCTCCTGACCAGCCGTCTCGCCGCGGTGCGCCCGCACGATCCGACGGCGACGGCGGTGACCAAGCTGGTGGTGCCGTCGGTGGTCGGCTTCGTGCTCCTCGTCAGCTGGGAGATTGCCTTCAATTATCTCGGCACCGGCTCCGACCTTCCCCCCCTTCTCAGGCCGCCTTCACTCATTCCGGACACGCAAGCCCTGTGGGCACTCGTCGTCGCCTGCTGGCTGGTCGGCTGGTTGGTGGTGGCGAGCCTCGCCGCGGTGCGGCCGATGGACCGGCTCGAGCTGGTCGTGATGAAGGTGGTGGTGCCCTTCCTGTTCGGCGCCTGGGTCCTCTTCCTGTGGGAGGTGGTGGTCCGCGGCATGGGCGTGCCGGCGGTGCTTTTGCCGCCGCCCTCGGCGGTGTGGACGCGGATCATGAGCTCGCTGCCGACGCTTTGGCAGGACTTCCGCCAGACCTTCCTCAAGGCGGTGCTGGCCGGCTTCCTGATCGGCTCCGGCGCCGGTTTCCTGGTCGCCGTCCTCGTCGACCGCATCGCCTTCCTCAAGCGCGGGCTGTTGCCGATCGGTAACCTCGTTTCGGCGCTGCCGATCATCGGCATCGCCCCGATCATGGTCATGTGGTTCGGCTTCGACTGGCAATCGAAGGCCGCCGTCGTCGTGATCATGACCTTCTTCCCGATGCTGGTGAATACGGTCGCCGGGCTCGACGCCGCCGAGCCCATGCAGCGCGACCTCATGCACACTTACGCGGCGGGTTATTTGCAGACGCTGTTGAAGCTTCGGCTTCCTGCAGCTTTGCCTTTCATTTTCAATGGCTTGAAGATAAACTCGACGCTTGCTTTGATCGGCGCGATCGTCGCCGAATTCTTCGGCACACCGATCGTCGGCATGGGCTTTCGCATCTCGACCGAGGTCGGCCGAATGGCGATCGACATGGTATGGGCGGAAATCGCGGTGGCGGCGCTGGCCGGTTCAGTGTTTTATGGCCTCGTCGCGCTCGTTGAGCGCGCCGTTACATTCTGGCATCCGTCCTTCAGGACGTGAGAGTTCTGTAACCTCAAAGGGAGAGGGGTAATGAAACGAGTCATATTTGGCGCAATGGCAGCGATGGTCGGGCTAGGGGTGGCCTCGGCGCAGGCTGCCGACAAGGTCACGTTGCAGCTCAAATGGGTCACCCAGGCGCAATTTGCCGGCTACTACGTTGCCAAGGACAAGGGCTTCTATAAGGACGCCAATCTCGACGTCACCATCAAGGCGGGTGGCCCCGACATCGCGCCCGAGCAGGTGATTGCCGGCGGTGGCGCCGACGTGATCGTCGACTGGATGCCGGCGGCGCTCGCGGCGCGCGAGAAGGGCGTCAAGCTCGTCAACATCGCCCAGCCGTTCAAGCGGTCGGGACTCGAGCTCACTTGCCGCAAGGAGACCGGCATCAAGAAGCCCGCCGACTTCAAGGGCAAGACGCTCGGCGTCTGGTTCTTCGGCAACGAGTATCCCTTCCTCGCCTGGATGGCCAAGCTGAAGATCCCGACCGGCGGCGGCAAGGACGGCATCACCGTCATCAAGCAGGGTTTCAACGTCGATCCGCTCCTGCAGAAGCAGGCCGACTGCATCTCGACCATGACCTACAACGAGTACTGGCAAGTCATCGATGCCGGCATCCCGGCGACCCAGCTCGAGGTCTTCAAATATGAGGATCAGGGCGTCGCCACCCTCGAGGACGGCCTCTATGCGATGGAGGACAAGCTCAAGGACGCCGCCTTCCTCGACAAGATGGCCCGCTTCGTCAAGGCCTCGATGAAGGGCTGGGCCTATGCCCGCGCCCACGCCGACGAGGCGGTGAAGATCGTGCTCGCCAACGACGAGACCGGCGCCCAGACCGAGCACCATCAGGCGCAGATGCTGCAGGAGATCAACAAGCTGACCGAAGGGTCCAACGGCGCGCTGGTGCCGGCCGATGCCGAGCGCACCGTCGCCACACTTATGTCGGGCGGCTCGGACCCGGTCATCACCAAGAAGCCGGAAGGCGCCTGGACCGACGCAGTTACCAAGAAGGCGGGGCTCTGACCGCGAGGCCGCCCGACATCGGTTCGACGGGCGCCTTCGGGCGCCCGTTTTCACTTCAGGTCCTCGCACGCCTCCAGACGAACTACGCGGCCCGGAGCATGCTTGGTTTGATGTTCTGGTTCAAGCGGAACAGGTTTTCGGGATCATACTTGTCCTTGATTGCGACCAGCCGCTCGTATTTTTCGGCGCCATACGCATCGCGAACCCGATCCTCGTGTGTGAAATTGAGGTAGACGCCGCCGCTCGTGAACGATCGCATCGCCTCCGAGGCTCCTTTGGCGAAGGCGATCTGCCGCTCGTCATCCGCGGCATCGTTCCACGCCGAAATGGGGTGGAACAGGTACTTTGCGTTCCGGTGCGAGAAGGCAGTCGCCTCATCGGCCATCGCCGCAACCTTTTGGCCGATGCGGAAGATGATCATGATGCTCAGCGGCGAGATCGGCTGGCGCGCAAAGCCGATTAAAGCTTCGATTCCCTCGTCGGAAAGCGCATTCATGTATTCGCCGCGGACATAGTTGCGCAGGCCGGGCGGTGCCGTGGGGTCGAGAAGCGCCTGAAAGCTCGCGTACGGCATCGGCTGGATCGCGTCGAGATCCGGGCCGAGATCCCTGATCGGCTGGAAGAAGGGCCGGCCGGCTTCGGGGGCGCCGACATACATCCCGACGATGCCGACGCAGGGCCGCATACGAAGATGTTCCGGCACGAACGGCTCCGGCGGTGCGGTGACAATCGCCGCGGCGGTCGATAGCGCGTCCGGCGCGTTGTCGACATGATCACGCCAGGCGCGCAGCACGCGCGATGCCTCACTCACCGGCCACAGCGCCATGCCGGCGAGAACGAGCGGGCCGAGCGGGTGGAGGCGATAATCGAAGCGCGTGACGATGCCGAAATTCCCGCCGCCACCGCGAATCCCCCAGAACAAATCAGCGTTTTCCTTCTCGCTGGCCATGCGCACGCGGCCGTCAGCTGTCACCACTTCGGCCGAGATCAAGTTGTCGCAAGTGAGCCCATGGAGCGACGAGGTCCAGCCGTAGCCACCGCCTGTCGTGAAGCCGCCGACGCCAGTCGTGGTCACCCGGCCACCGGGTGTATGCAAACCGTGCTCCTGGGTTGCCTTGTCGAACTCGCCCCAGAGAACACCGCCACCGGCCCGCGCGATCCGGTTGACCGGATCAACCTCGACATTCCTGAGACCGCCGAGGTCGATGACAATGCCCGCATCGCAGACGCTTAGCCCAGGCAGGCTGTGGCCGCCCGAGCGCACTGCTATCGGCAGCCGGTTCTCTCGCGCCAGCTTGAGGGCGGCAACTACGCCGCCGGTGCTGGCGCAGCGAGCGATAATCGATGGCCGCCTGTCGAACATGCCGTTGTAGATCTTCCGGGCGTTGTCGTAGTCAGCGTCGCCCGGACGGATCAGCCTGCCTTCGAAACTGGCGCCCTCCACCACTTCATTCGCTTCGTTCAGCATTTTCTTCGAGCTCCTCCGCGCACAACTGCCAATGTTCGTCCGGCAGACTATGTGGTGAGGGTCGCGCCGGTAATGGCGGGCCGTACGGAGTTCTTGACCGATCGTTCGAGCGTTGCTCAACTTGGCCAGGCGCAAAGGGGGTAGAATCGTCGCGCGGGAGGATCGGCGTGGGGATCGATGCCCTGTCGGACGTACTGAAAACCGTTCGATTGAACGGAGCGATTGTTTTCGACATCGACGCCTATGCGCCGTGGGGGGTGGAAACGCCCCCGCCGCGGCTTTTCGCTCCGCTCGTGATGCCCGAGGCCGACCACATAATCGAGTACCACGTGATCACCGAGGGTTGCTGTTATGCCTCGGTCGCCGGCGAGCAGCCGGTGCGCGTCGAAGCAGGTACCGTGGTGATGTTCCCGCAGGGCGACGCTCAAGTTCTGTCGAATCCCGCCGGGCTGCGCCGGAAATTCGAGCTGGAGGAGTTCGAGCAGGCCCGCCGTGCCACGCCCCAGCTTCCGATCGGCATCGTCACGCCGGGCAACGGCGAGCACACACATATAGTTTGCGGTTTCCTTGGCTGCGACGCTGCGCCGTTCAACCCCTTGCTGGCGGCGCTGCCGCGGATGGTATGTGTGAGCGAAGCTCTCAGCTTATACGAGAGCCGAATCGGCCAGTTGGCCCACTTTGCCCTGGCGGAGGCGAAGAGCAAGCGGTCGGGCGGTGAGAGCGTCCTCGCGCGCCTGTGCGAGCTGATGTTCGTCGAGGCCGTTCGCCGTTATGTGGACACTCTCACGGGCGACCATGCCGGCTGGCTCGCCGGGCTGCGCGACCGCCATGTCGGCGCGGCGCTGTCGCTCATCCACGCGCGTCCGTCATACGACTGGACTCTCGACAGTCTCGCTCGAGAAGCCGGCGCCTCGCGCACGGTTCTGGCGGAACGTTTCGTCCACTTCGTCGGCACGCCGCCGATGCAATATCTGTCACGCTGGCGAATGCAGATCGCAGCGAGCCTTCTCTGCGACGGCCAAGCGAATCTCGCGCGCATCGCCGAGGTGGTCGGCTACGAATCCGAGGCCTCGTTCAGCCGCGCCTTCAAGAAGGTGGTCGGCTCTCCGCCGGGCACTTGGCGGCGCGGCCGCGCCAGCCGCGCCGTGGCCTGAACCGCCGGCTCACTCCGCCGGCTTCTCCAGCTTCGCCAGCCGATCACGATACGCCGTCGCAAGACACGGCACCGCGGCGGTCGGACACCCAGCGTCGCGCTCGCGCAGCCACGCCCGTTGCTCGGTCTTGAGCTTCTCCTTGGCGGCGTCTTCGGTCGCGAAGCGGACGCCACGCACAAAAGCCTCGGCAACCTCACGATCGAGCCGCGCCAGCGCAACCTCGGAGCAGATCGCCTTCTCGATTGGCGTCGCGGCGACAGTGCAGTCGAAGGAGGCAGCCGGCGCATGCCGGTCGCTCCGCATGAACCCCTTCAATGCTGCAAGCGGGAAGTCTGTCTCCTGCGGGCCCTCGGTATAGGCCGCGACCTGATAGTCGGGGTAGTGGATCTCGAGCTTGTCCTTGCCGAGGATGAAATCGCGGAAATTGTCCCAATCCGGCCCGGCGCCTTGCTTCACCCAGTCCAGATCGCCGCCACCATTGTGGTCGTCGGCAACCTGCTTGCTGAGGTCAGCGATTGCCAGGGCGCTGATCTTTGCCAGCGCCTTGCGATCGAAGATCTCCGGCAGATACAGCCGCCAGCCGCCTGGCACCTCGAAATTGAAGGTGGCGATGTCATGGTTGGGATGGGCGCCACCGGTATCCGCTTCCTCGCTGAAGATGACGGCGAAGACCGCACCGTCGTTTCGTGCCAACTCGAAGCTCCAATCGAGCTGATAGGGATTGTCGCCCGCCTGGCGATCCGCACCGACGGCGAGCTTGACGAAATCGTCGGCCTGCTGGTTCGCCCAGGCGGCTATCTCACCGTCGATCGCGGCATTTCCGGTGGCGGGATATTCGATCGAGATCTCGTAGGCGTCGGCCTTCTTCTCGATCGACAGCGACTTGACCGGCAACTCTTTCGCCCATGCCGGTGCGCTGAGCAGCAGGCAGGCGCCAGCAACGAGCGCGACGCGAAAGGCGGCCATGCGTCAGTTCGCAGCGTCGGGCTCGGCGTCGGGCTCTGGCGGCGGCTGCGACGCAGCCTTGTGCTTGCGGAAGAAGTCGAGCGGGTTGGGAATGATCGAGGCGGCAACCGGGCGCGCGTCGGTCGCTACGGCGGGCGCGTCAGGGACGTCCGGCTTGGCCAGCTTAGGCGGCTCGCCGCCGGTCGAAGCAAGGTATGACGGCTCGTAATAGTAGGCCGGCCCGACGGTGCGGACACCGTCGCTGCTGGCCCGCACATCGGCCGAGGCCGAGGCGGTGACCACGCGCTTCGCATTGTCGTCGGGAGTCGACGGCACGTCGCCCGCTGTGGCAACGGCCGGCAGCTTCGGCAGCTTGCCGCGCCGCGGCAGCGCCACCGGCGTCACCATCGCCGCGATCGCCTCGCTCTCCGGAACCGGCGGCTTGCTGAACGAGATGAGCGCACCGGAGCCGGAGCGGTAAAGCGCGGCGCACGACCTGTCATAGCTCGATCGATAGGCGAAGGCGTAGCTCTCCTGAGCGAGCGGCTGCCCGGTCTGCGCCGATACCGCCTGGGTGGCGTCCTCGCCGGTCGTATGATGGACGTAGAGCGATGCCTGGCCCGGCGGATACATCGACTGGCAGACTGCCGCGTCGGTCTTGAAATGACTGCGATCGGTCGAGTAGCTGATCGGGAAGTAGTAGCCGTCACAGCTTCGCACGCACAGCGTCCGATAGCCGCCGCTCACCGACTCCGGAATGCTACAACCGTAGGCACGCAATTGATCGCGCAATTCGTTGCGCCGGGCAGCTGCCGACGGTCGGGCGAATCCGAAGAAACCAACACCGCCGCCGGCCGCGTCATAAGCGCGCTGAAGCTGGTCGACCTTGGCCATGATCGCGGGACAACTCTTGTTGGGCGGCGGCCCGAAAAAGAGGAAGCGCTCGCAGCCGGCGCGGCGAGCGGCGCTGCGCGCGCTGTCAAGTTGCTGGGCGAGGCGTCCGGTGTCGCCGCCGCCGGCGGAGTCGGCCGCCGCCGCGGCCCTGTCCAACGCGATGAAATCCGCCTGCATCTGGGCGCAAAAGCCCCACTCTGCCTGGGCCGGGACCGCACAGGCAGCAAGCAGCACCGCACCCCCGCCCGCCACAACCCACCGCGACCAACGCGCCGTCATAGTTACTCGCCTCCGGGTCGGAGCCCCCGCTCTTACGTGCCGAAATCCACTACAGGTAAAGTCACAACGTGAACATTGGATTCCGACCTAGGTGTGACCGACTTCACACGCCGGCGCAACCCTTCCGGCACCGCTCGCCGGTCGATCGGACGCCGCTATATCCTTGCGGCAACACTCACTATCGGGACCTCAAGCGATGCAGCTGACCGGCATCCATCACCTTACCGCGATCACCGCCGATGCACCCGGCAACCTCGCCTTCTACCGGGGCCTCCTCGGCATGCGCCTGGTCAAGAAGACCGTCAACCAGGACGATGTCTCGGCTTACCATCTGTTCTACGCCGACGGGCTTGCCAGCCCGGGCAGCGATGTCACCTTCTTCGACTGGCCGGTCGAGCGCGAGCGCCGCGGCACACATGCCATCGTGCGAACAACGCTTCGGGTAGCCGGTCGCGCCAGCCTGGACTGGTGGGCGCAACGCCTGAACGATGCCGGTGTCCGGCATGCCGGCATTGTTCTACGTGACGATCGCGCCGTCCTCGATTTCGAAGACCCGGAGGGCCAACGCCTCGCCCTCGTCGACGATGGCGGCGCCGGTGAAGCCCATCCCTGGATGCAAAGCCGCGTGCCGGCGGAGCGTCAGATCCGCGGCCTCGGCCCGATCTCGCTGAGCGTGCCCGACCTCGCCCCCACCGACGCGGTGCTGACCACACTCATGAACATGCGCCGGGTCCGCGAGTACCGAGCGGTAAATGGGCGCGAGCGCATCGTCCATGTCTACGAGATGGGCGATGGCGGGCCTGCCGCCGAACTCCATGTTGCGGTCGAGCCCGATCTCGCCGCCGCGGTCCAGGGCGCCGGCGCCGTCCACCACGTCGCCTTCCGCACGCCGAACGAGGAGGAATACGACGCCTGGGCGCGGCGGCTTCGCGAAATGCGCGTCCCCAACAGCGGCAAGGTAGATCGGTTCTACTTTCAAAGTCTCTATTTTCGCGAGCCGAACGGCATCCTCTTCGAGATCGCCACCGATGGGCCCGGTTTCGCTACCGACGAGCCGCTCGACAAGCTCGGCGAGCGCCTGGCGCTGCCGCCCTTCCTCGAGGATCGCCGCGCCGAGATCGAAGCGGGGCTGGCGCCGTTGTGACGGCATCCTCATTCACTTGAGGCGTCGCAAAAACGTGATCGCATCCCCCTGTCTTAAGTACTTAGTTCAAGAAGCATACGTCACGCCTCGTCACATCTCCGTCACTTGGTAGCACCTACAGAGCACGTGCCACATGGGTTGTGGTTCGATCTATTCTGGAGGAATTGATAATGCAAGGCTTCGTGAAGTTCGCCGCTATCGGTGCAGTCGTGGCGGCCGGTATCGGTGTAACCGCGGCTCGGGCGGACATGATCCGCGACGCTTTCGTCATCGCGGACAACAAGGCCGACTACGACGCCAATAAGGCGCTGTTGCCGACGTTCGCAGACCTCCTCAAGAAGGGAGGCGCCAAGGCCGTTTACGTAGGCACCGACGACGCCATGATGGCGATCACCAGCACCTCCGTGTGGGGCAGCCAGGCCGAGATTGACGCAGTCACTGGCACTGCTGACTGGAAGGGCGCGGCCGGCAAGCTGAAGTACAAGACCTATACTTGGGAAGTCTTCCAGCTTCTGCCCTAACGGCCATCGGTATCGCGAATTGACGAGGGCCGGCCTGGCGCCGGCCTTCATGCTTTGACGCGAGGCGCTACTGAGCCGGCTAAGTGTGGCCGCGACTTGGCCCTCGCCTGATCGATGATCATCGGTAGCATGGGCGTGCGCGGCGGGCCCTATTAGCCAATCCGATGCCAACGCGTCCTCCGCCAAAGATCCGGGCGAGGGCTTCCCGCCGGTACCCAGCCACGGTCGCCGCTTACCCGCGGCCAGAGCGTCCCGTCACATGATCGTATTAAGCACCGCGAGCGCGTGGGAGATCTCGTCCTCGTTGATGGTATGGCCGAGGCCAGGATAGATGCGCTCGGTCACCGCGGCGCCAAGGGCGCGCATCACCTCGGTCGTCTCGCGAACCCGCGCCAGCGGGATATGCGGATCGGTGTCGCCGCAGCCGATAAGGACCGGCGTTGCGTTGAGGAACCCGGAATAGGCTGCCGGCGCCACATTCGCCCCGATCAGGCCGCCGGAGAAACCGATGACGCCGCCGTAACGCCGCGGCTCGCGGGCGGCGAATTCGAGCGCGAGGCAAGCGCCCTGCGAGAAGCCGAGGATGACCACCTTCTCGGGCGGCATGTTGCGCTCGCCGAGCCAGCGCAGGAGGCCACCGATCACGCGCAGGGCCGACGAAAGATACGGTTCGTTGCGGCCGACCGGCTCGAAGAAGCGGTAGGGATACCAGGTGCTGTCCGCCGCCTGCGGCGCCAGGTAGATGATGTCGTTCCGCTGGAATATCTCGGCAAGCGAAAGAATGTCGGCGGCACTGGCGCCGCGACCATGCACCATGATCATCGCGGCGCGCGCGGCAGCGAGTCCCGCCCCCGCCTGCAGCACCGGCTGCCCGCGATGCGGATCCGATCCCGGATCGATGGCCATGTCCAATCCCCACCCGGACGCCAGAGGTCCGCCCCGCGGGCTTTTAGCAGGGATTGGACTGTCGGTCAGCCGGGTAGCCGATGGCGCTGAGGCTCTGAACAGCGAGGTAAGGCCAAGTCCGGCTCCGGGAGCGGCTTTACGCCGCGCTCCGCCATTTCAGGTCGGATTGCGCCTGATCGAATCGATTGCCCATCTCGTTCCCCGATGTCCACGCCACGGTGGCGTCCGCCGACCGCCCCTCGGCGAACTTGATCGTCACGCGGTCACCGCGGTCGACCCCATCAACCGCGGTCAACCGGCACCCGCCCTCGGCTATATCGAGCATGGTGGCTTGCGAGCGGGTTCCGTCGGGCAAATGCACCTCGACCAATTCATTGGTTTGCCGGCGCAGATCGTTGCGACGATCCTCGACCTCGTTCGCGACGTCGTCGAGGAACTGCTCGACGAACCCTGCCATCTCCTTGACGGTCTTGATCACCATCTCGGAAACCTCACGCACCGAGCTTGCCTCACGCGAGGTCTCATCGATCGCGCTCGCCATCGCCTGGACATTCTCGGCCGCCTGCCTGGTGCCGCCGGAGGCGAGCTGGACCGAACGGGCAATCTCGTCGGTAGCATGGTTCTGCCCTTCGACGGCGGTGGCAATCGAGCCGGTGACCTTGCTGATCTCCTCGACCGTGCGGGCGATCGAGCGGATCGCCTCGACCGCCGCGCCGGTCGAATTCTGGATGCCGGCAATCTGACCGGCGATTTCGTCGGTCGCCTTGCGCGTCTGGCCGGCGAGGGCCTTGACCTCGGCGGCGACGACGGCGAATCCCTTGCCGCTCTCGCCGGCGCGGGCCGCCTCGATGGTCGCGTTGAGCGCGAGGAGGTTGGTCTGTGCCGCAACGTCGCGGATGAGGTCGACGACGGTGCCGATCTTTTCTGCCGCCTTCACGAGCGACGAGACTTGCGCGTCGGTCTTGATCGCGGTCTCGGTCGCCGTGGCTGCGGTATCCGTGGCGCGATTGGTTTGGCTCGTGATTGCGCGGATCGAGCCGGCAAGCTCCTCGGCGGCGGAAGCGACCGATTGCACGTTACCCGACGCGCTCGATGAGGCGGACTCGGCGGAGCTTGCCTCGGACGTCGCCGAATGCGCCACGGTCGACAGCCGCTCGGCGGTGCTCCGCATCGCGGCCATCTGCTGGTTCATCGAGCCGAGCACCTCGGCAATCTTGCTGCGGAACGCCTTGACGATCCCTTCG
>Ga0318562_10000423_pt1 | contig 18937 bp, 18 predicted proteins | sample GRESIP066b5f18_FD_203688 | JGI IMG/M metagenome (GOLD analysis project Ga0318562, IMG submission 203688) | Tropical soil microbial communities from Luquillo Experimental Forest, Puerto Rico - GRE.SIPMG.066b5f18 | ecosystem: Environmental > Terrestrial > Soil > Tropical forest > Bulk soil... | reverse complement strand
GCTCTTGTCGAGCCAGCGCAGCCGGCTCTCGAAGCCGCGCTGCTTCACCGCCTCGCCGCGCAGGTACGCGCGGAGGTCGCGCAGGAACGGCCCGAACGTCACGAGCGGTGCCGGCTCGAGCCCGATCTGGAACAGCGCCGAGTCGCCGCGGCCGATGCCGAGCACCGCGCGTCCTTCGGACAACGCCTGGATCGAGGCGATCCCCGACGCCGTCGCCGCCGGATGGCGGGTCACGGGATTGGTCACGCCGGTGCCGAGACCCAGCCGTGTGGTCGCCGTCGCAGCCAGCGCGAGGCCCGCGAACACGTCGCCCGTCAGGTTCTGCGAGTCGGTGAACGCGATCCCGTCCCAGCCCGCCGCCTCGGCGCGCGCCGCGAGCTCGCCCGCGTGTCGCGGGTGCGGAATGGAGATTGTCCAGAGCTCGAGCGGCCGGACCGCGGACATCCTCGGCATGATCGCACAGCCCCCGGGCTCGGTGCTTTCCTCGATGAGCTCGAGCCGTTCCGCGACGAGCGCAAACTTGCTCGGCCGGCGGAGCTCCGCCGCGAGCCGGCTCGAGCTCCCCGCTTGGAGACTGTGAGGCGTTGCCGCTCACCTCGAGTGCGCGCTGTGCACTGCCGCCGCAGAGCTCGATGGCGCGGTGCGACACCATGCTCATGCCCTGGCCTGCGACTCGCGTCGCAGGCCAGGGCGGTCACGGCGTGGGGCGGCCGGGGCGGGCCGCTATCGGTAGGGGCACCCCGCAACCTCTCGCCGAGTGCGTCGCTGCCGCATCGCTCGACGAGATGAGCAACTCTAAGTTTAGCAAGCTCCACGCTGAAAATATCTTGCATTTGCGGCGGAAGGTGAGTGCCCCGCAGACGGTGTCTGCGCCGTCGCCGCGGGCGCGAGGCAGAGCCGGCGCCTCGGGTAGCGCGATCGAGGGCTCGGCGCCGTGACTCTAACCGTCGGCCCGTTCCACTCGCCGCATCAGCACGATTCCGATCCAGAGCGCCATTGCGTTCGGTGTCCAATAGCCGACCCAGATCGGGACCACGCCCCGAAACGCCGCCATGTCTCCGAGCGAGAACAGAAGCCAGTACAGCGCCATCACGCCGATCGCGGTCAGTGCCCCAGCGGACCGCCCCGAACGGACCGGCTGGATCCCGAGCGGAACTGCGACCAGCGCGAGCAGGAGCGAGGCGAAGGGAAACGCGAGCCGGCGCTGGATCTGACATGGGATCGAGCTCCCATACCGGTTGTCCGCGCGGGCGAGGCCGGGGTCGTCAGCGGCACGGCGCTCTGCCGCGAGCAGCTCCGAGAAGGTCAGCTGGCTGGGGCCGGGGTTGGGGTCCGCGTACGCGGAGGCGTCGACCTCGGTCTTCATCGTTTGGAACAGGATGCGCCGGTAGCGTGCGGGATCCGGATCGTGAAAGTGGATCGATCCGTCGTGGAGAACGAAGGAAAGCTGGTGCTCTTCGCTCTGCTTGTCGACGGTCCCGCAGCGCGCGACCGCGTAGGAGCTGCGATCACCTTGCCCGGCGCTCATGATCAACACGCCCTCGAGCGGGCAGTCGGGACCGGAGACGGAGTGAACGTAGAGAAGGCGATCGCCAAACCTGAGGAACCGGCCTGGCTCGATCACCTGCATCGCGACCGCGGATCGCAAGAGCGCTCGGATGTGCAGAGTCGCCTTCGGCTGGATCTCGAAGAGCAGATAGGCTGAGCCCAGGGTCGCCAGCACCCCGAGCGCGACGGCCGGCGGCATGAGACGCCAGGGGCTGATCCCGCTCGCGCGCATGGCGACGATCTCGCCGTCGGCAGACATGCGCCCCAACGAGAGCAGGATCCCGAAGAGAAGCGCGGTGGGCAGCGCGAAAGGCCCATACGCTGGCACGATCTCGAGGACGAGCCTGGCCAGCAAGGACAGCCCGACGTCGGCTGCCGCGAGCAGTTCCACGAATCGAAGGAGGTTGACCACGACCAACAGGAGCGTGATCGCGAGCACTCCGAGGAGCGCGTGCACCAGGATGTCCAGGAACAGGTAGCGCCAAAGCCGGCGAGGGGCGGCCATCGCCCAGACGCTAGGGCCGATCCATACCCTGCGCACCCGGTTCGACGTCGCCCGTCGCACCGTGAGGACCGACACAGCCAGCTGTCATGAGAGCGGGCGGCTCCGGAGCCAATTTCGGGTTCGTGGCGGACTTGTGAGGCAGTTCGAAAACAAGATGAATCTTCATCTCGCCTCTTGAGACCTCGCGCGCAGACAGCAGACTCCCGACGAGGGGAGTTGCTCGATGCGGACCAGGCTGACGTCCGTCGCCACCTGGATGGGGGTCGATGCGCGCTCGCCCCTGTCGTCGTGGATGAAGTGGGGGAGCCCGGCGCTCACGCACCTGTTGGAGGGTGTGGTGCTGGTGGCATCGGTGGCTTCGTTCTGCTGGGCTTGGGGCTCGGCACCGCTCAACCTTCGCGAGCGGGTCTTCCCCAAGAACCTCGCAGAGGTCGAACGCGGCTGGCTCTACCGCAGCGGACAGATCGGGCCGAACCTGATCGAGAGGACCCTCCGCGATCTCCACATCGACCTGATCGTGAACCTGACCGGGGACAGCGTGCCCCTCAGCGACGCGCAGGTCGCCGAGCGACGCGCCGTGGAGAAGCTCGGCATCGAAGTCCATCGCTTTCCGATGAAGGGAGACGGTGTCGGAACGATCGAGCAATACGCTGCGGCGATCGGCGTCATCGCGGGCGCCGCACGCGCCGGCAAGAACGTACTCGTGCACTGCGCCGCGGGCGACCGGCGCAGCGGTGGCGTAGTCGCCATGTACGAGCTGCTGGTCAGAGGAGTGACACCCGCGGACGCCCGCCAAGAGCTCGAGCGATTCAGTACCGAGCGAGGTGTCGAGACACCCGTCGTCCGCTTCCTCGAGGAGCACCTCGAAGAGATCGCACAGCGCCTGGTCGAGACCGGGGTGATCGCGCGCCTGCCCGATCCCATCCCCAGGCTACCGTCGCCCTGAAGCTCCACTGCGGCTGCCTACGGGGTGCTACGGCCCCCGCCGGCGAGAATAGACGCAGCGTAGACGCCGAAGTCGCAGCTGCGATGGGCCATGCGAGTCCGGCTGTGCCGGAGGCTGTACATGATCACGTCGGCCGGCAACTTCGCCGCCTCGCGCACGGTGGTGAACGATCGGCGGTAGAGCGCCAACTGTGATCCAGCGGCCCGCCCAGCAGCCCCGCGAACACCAGCCCCATTCGCGCCACACCGGAATCTCAAGGGCGCACCTTGATGAAGACCACGACGTTGTTGGCAACGAGGTCGAAGGTCGGGTCGACCCGGTGGGTCCCCGGCGTACGGGGCGCATTGAGCAAAGCTTGAAGGTCGACTTGGGCAAGGAACGTCGGTGTTCCAACGGGGGGCGGCGAATTGGTGAGGAGGCCGAAGGCCTTGCTGCTGTTTGGGCTGACGTAGGCAGTCAGGGCGTGGGGGTCTTCGCCAAGCGCCCAGGCGACGCCATCCGGCGTATGGGGCATGTCGGAGGCTGCCCAATCCACGAGGGAGGGAGTCCCGCTGCCCGAGGTCGCAGGGAGCTGGATGACGGCGAACTGAGTCCCGCCGAATTCTCCGGCAACGACTCCAAGGTGTGAGCTCGGGGCGACGGCGATGCCGTTGACTCCCTCCGACAGGAGTGTGAAGTCGGTGAGACTCTGGAGTTGTGATGGCGCCGTCCATGTTCCGGTCGGCGATCCGGGCGTGAACGCGGCCTGGGTGAGGTCCGCCAAAAAGACCTCGTTCGTATCCTCGACCGACGCCAGGGCAATGCCCGTGACGCAATCTTCGGCAGCAGAATCGGGCCGCTCGAACTGAGAATTCAAACCGCTGATGACGTTGTCGAAGACTGCGGCGGTGGGAGTGGTCTGGACGAGCACATACGTGGCGGGAGAGGACGGCGGATTACCCTCGGTAGGGGACAGGATCAGGTTGCGAAAGGGATCGATCTGGATGTCTTCCGAGATTCCAGCCGGCGAAGAAACCACCGGGGCAAAAGTACCGGTTGCGAGGTCCAGCGTCTGAAACGCTCCGGCTGCGCCATCCGCAACCGTCACTACCGCGGTGTTCGCTGCGGCGTCGATCGCGACCCCGCATGTCGTGCAGCTGCCGCCCGAAAAACCGACCGTCCCGGTTCCGCCACTCGACACGGTCTGGCGGAGAGTCGAACCGGTAATGAGATAGACGTCCGTGCCGTTGGAAGTGCAGACCGTCTCGCCCGTCGCAGAGTTGGATGCACAGGAATTGACAGCGCTCGGCGTGGGAATGGTTGCCCGCGAGACGCCGGTTCCTTCCACGGGAACGAGTTGAACGTCGGTATTCGCGCGCATCCACGCGCCGTTGGGTACGTACGAGCTCACGTTGGTGCCCTGGATCAGCACCGAGAGCGAGCTCGCCGGTAGGCAAGATCTGAGCACGACCGGGGTGGGCGGCGTGGGCGGCTGCTGGCACATCGTCGATCGATCTTCATCGTCATCGTCGCCGCGGCCGTGTCGATCGCCGTCCCTGTCGCCGACGCGCCCCTCCCTGTGCATCCATTCCTGGCCTTTGCCGAACCACTTCTGAGAGTCGTCGTCATCTCCATTCTGAAAGTCGTCGTCACCTCGGGTCGGGCATTTGCAGATCGAGGCGTGGTCCGTGTGGTGCCCTTTGTCATCGCCGCGGCCGTTGTCGTCCCGGGCGCCGCGATCTCCATCCTCACTGCCATGTCGCCTGTCCCGCTCTCCTTCGGAATCACAATCGTGCTTCCGGTCGTCGTCGCACTCGCCTTGATGGCCTTCGCAATCGCGGTCCCCTTCGGATCGGTTCCCGCTTACGCCTGGGCCCACCGATGTCGTGGGGACTCCCAAGCCGTGCGATGAGGCGGCAGCGGAGGCATTGGGCGACCAGCCAATCGCGATGATTGCCATCAGCGTTGCGAGTCCAAGGAGGTACTCGAGCGGAATTCGTGTCTTCATGGAGTCTCCAGAACGTGGGTCGTATCGCGAGATGTCCCCGACGCGATCATCGGCTGACGGCTCGGACGCAGTGTGAGCGGAGTCACAGCATGAGGATGCGCGGGCGAACGCCTTGGGGCGGTTCTGGATCGCTCCAACGGAGCTACGACCGGGCTATCGGGCTCTTCGGGCGCCCGGAAAGGCGGAACGTCCTTCCGCAACGCCCGTCCGCCAAGACAGCCCCCTCCAATGCGCCCGTGGCAAAGAGCCCTCCTCGTCGAAGATGTCGTTCGACGACTGCTTCGCGAAGTGCCGCGAGCCGGCGTCGCGAACGCCCGAGCAGTGCTTCGACACGTGCAAGGCGAGCGACGGTCGGTCGCCCTAAGAGGGCGGGGCGACGACCGGTACAGCACGTCTTCGTGCGCAACCTCGGATTCGACCCGAGGGCCACCCTTGGCTCGCGAGGGGCGGCGGTGTCCCAGAGGCAACCGAATAGATGCAAATGGACGCAGAGCCGGTGCCTGGGCACCGTCCAACTCGCGCGCGAGGTGGCGGTGGAGTTTGTCGAGTGCTTCCGCGACCGGGCGCCCGGGCTCGGCGTATCATGGTCCGAAACAGGAGTAGGGGAGGGCACTCGTGCCGCACGCGCAGCGCCCGAACGCGAGCCTCTATTACGAGACCCACGGCGCCGGCCCCGCCGTCACCTTCGCGCACGGCGCGGGCGGGAACACGCTCGTGTGGTGGCAGCAGGTGCCGTTCTTCGCGCGCGAGCGGCGGGTGATCACCTTCGACCACCGCTGCTTCGGCCGCTCGCAATGCGCGCCCTCTGACTTCCACGGGCGCGAGTTCGCCGCGGACCTGCGCGCGATCCTCGACGAGGCCGGAGTCGCGCGCACTGCGCTGGTGTGCCAATCGATGGGCGGCTGGACCGGGCTGCGCACGGCGCTCGAATCGCCGGAGCGCGTCTCCTGCCTGGTGCTCTCGGGTACACCGGGCGGTGTCTTCACGCCCCGGGTCCAGGAGGCGTTCTTCCGGGTCGGGCGGACCGCGGCGACCGAGGGCATCCGCGCGCGGCCGGCGCTCGCGCCCGCCTTCCCCGAGCGCGAGCCCGAGCTCACCTGGCTCTACGACCAGATCAGCGCGCTGAATCCGGGCCTGCCGCGCACGGGTCTGGCGACGCTGGCCGAGGCGCGGGTCGAGCCGGCGGAGCTGCGCGGCTACGCGGTGCCGACGCTGATGATCTCGGGCGAGCACGATCAGCTCTTCCCGCCCGACGTGCTGAAGGAGGCAGCCGCGATGATCCCCGGCTGCAAGCTGGTGAGCTTCCCGGGCGCCGGTCACTCGCCCTACTTCGAGGACGCGCCCCGCTTCAACCGACTGGTCGCGGAGTTCATCGCGGCACATCCCTAGCCCGCGCCGCGAGCGCCGCCTCGAAGTGCTTGCCGTCGAACTTGTGGAGCGCGAAGCGCGTCCAGGCGTCGTCGTCCAGGCAGCGGATGTTGACGTCGATCTTGTCGGGGTCCGAGCGCGGCGTGTAGAACGGGTGGATGCCGCACACGCGGCAGAACCGGTGCTTCGCGGTGTGCGTCTGGAAGGTGTAGACCGAGAGCAGCTCGCCTCCGCGCAGGAGCTCGAAGCGCTCGGGCGGCACGATCAGGTGCAGGATGCCCTTCTTCGTGCACATGGAGCAGTTGCACTCGCTCGCTTCGAACTCGTCGACGGTCACGCGGAAGCGCACGCCGCCGCAGTGACAGCCGCCTTCCAGGGTCTCCGTCTTCGCCACGCGGCGGAGAGTAGCTATGGTGCGGGCAGGAAGTCGATCGGCGTGAACGGCCCGCCGGGCAGGAAGTCGTCGGGCGTGGCGCCCAGCCAGCGTGCGATCACGGTCGCGTACACATGCCGGAAGTCGCACAGCACGGGCGGGTTGCCGACGGCGTCCAGGGCGTCCAGACCGGGCAGCGCGCCGTAGACGCCCCCGACCACGGCGCCGCCGAGCGCGAACACGCAGCCCGGCGAGCCGTGATCGGTCCCGGCTTCCTCGCCCACGCCGTTCTGCCTGGCGCGCCGACCGAACTCGGAGTAGGCGAGGACCAGCACGCGACCCTCCAGTCCCAGCGCGACGAGGTCCGCGTAGAACTTCGCGAGCGCGTCGGAGAGCTGGGACAGGAGCGTGGCGTGGCGGTCCCCCGAGTTGTCGGTGCCCTGCTGGGCGTGGGTGTCGTAGCCGGGTTGGACGACGTGGAAGAGACCGATGCCCGAGGCGGCAGCGGGGAACAGCACGTCGTAGCGCAGGAGCGACACCACCTGGTGGAGGTCTTCGTGCAGCGGCGAGGGGCCGTTCTCGAGCTGCGAGCCCCAGCCGTCGAACACGACGGCCGAGAAGGTCGGCTCGCTCGCGAGCGCCTGGGCGCCCGCGCGGCGCAGCGCCGCGACCAGTGCGTCGTCACCGGCGTCCGCGGCGAAGATCGCCTGCCACGCGGCACGGCGTGCGGCGAGGTCGGGAAAGAGCGGGTCGTCGGGCAGCGCGAACGGATCGAGCGTGGGCGCGCCCAGCGCGTTCATCGCGGTGGAGGCGAAGGTCGGGCTCGCGCGCACCCCGAGCGAGAGCGCGTGCGGGAGCGCCGGATCGAGCTCGCCGTCGGTGTAGCGGCCGACCCAGCCGGTTCCGGCGAAGCCCGCGGGGTCGCCCGCGGCCCAGATCTCTGCCGCCTGCGCGTGGTCGAACGGCGCGGTGCCCGAAATGCCGACCCCGTTCAGCACCGCGAGCTTGCCCATGCCGTAGAGGCCGGCGAGGCCGGTCAGCGCCGGGTGCAGCGCCAGCCCGGTGCCGTTCACCGGGTCGACACCGATCTGTGTCGCAGCGAGGTCGACCGCGGGGATCGCGAGGTCCGGGCGGTAGGCGTCGTACAGGCTGCGCTGAGGCACGCCCACGTTGTTGAGCGGGACCACCGTGTTCAGCGCGTCGTTCCCGCCCGAGAGCTCGACCAGCACCACCACCGGGTCGACCGGCAGCGCGGCGCGCGCGCGCCGGGGCAGCGCGAGCACGTGCGCGCCCGCGACGAGCGCAGTGGCGCCCGCGCCCTGGATGAACCGCCTGCGTGTCACGCGCATCGCCATCTCCTAGTGCCGCTGGAACTCGGGCAGGGACAGCGCCAGCGCCACCACCCCGCGCAGCTTGCGTTCGACCCGGTCCTTCGGCGTGAGCCCGACGGCGCCTGCCAGGTAGTCGAGCAGCACCTGGCGCGAGGTCGCGGAGGGCACGACGTCGAGCCGCGCGAGCAGCCCGTCGACTAGCGCCGCGTCGTCGGTCGCGCGCGGGTCGAAGATCCGCGTCGGCGAGAGCGCATAGGTGCTGCCGCTACGGCCGGCGGCGAGCGCCTGCGCGAAGTCGATGCGCGCCAGTGCGAGGCCGGCGTCGAGCCAGTCGCCGCCGCGGTTCCAGCCGTCGACGAGCGGCGGATCGAACAGCGCCATGCCCATGTCGGCGAGCGCCGCGGGCAGCGCGACGAGGCTCGACTTCGCGCCGAGCACGTTCAGGCTCTGCAGCGCGAGCTCGACCGGGCTCTTCACCGTCGAGGTGCGCGCGTTCGCGCCGTAGAAGGCGTCGTGCTCGAGGATCGCCTGCACCAGCGCGCCGGTCACGTAGCCGCTCGCGACGAACGCGTCGGCGAGCTGGTCGACCAGCGCCAGGTCCGGGTCGGGGTAGGCGAAGAACTCGAACAGCTGGCGCGCGAGAAAGCGCGCCAGCGTCGGCCGCGCCTGGCTGTCGCGGTGCGCGAACAACAGGTCGAGGACGTTCGTCGCGGCCGGGAACTGCACGCCCGTCGCGTCCTCGACCCCGAGGTTCCCGCTGGTCTCCGCAGTGTTGCCGGCGAACAGCGTCTTCAAGCCCGAGTCGAAGGCGTCGGCCTCGACGTGCCCGAAGGCGTCCTTCGGGCCGAGCCGGTAGCCGGTCAGCGCGCGTGCGAGCTGGCCCACGTCGGTCTGCGTGTAGTTCGGCATGCCCGCGGCGTCGGTCGGGCCCAGCGCGTACAGCCCGAGCAGCGCGATCGCGTAGTTCTCGTTCGCTTGCGGCTGCTCGCTCGACGCGCCGTCGCGAAAGAGCAGCATCGCCCCGTCTCGCGTCACTTCGTAGAGAAGCGTGCGGAACGGCCCCAGGCCGAGCGAGCGGAACAGCATGTTCTGGCGCGCCAGCCGCACGCTGTCGGGGAGCTCGCTCCACGAGGTGGCGAAGTGGCCGCTCCAGAACAGCGCGAGCCTCTCCTGCAGGCGTGTGCGCGGCGCCAGCATCTGCCGCAGCCACCAGCGCTGCATGCCCGAGAGTGTGGCGGCGGTGTCGCGCGCCGACGCGGGCGGCTTCGCGCGGCGCGGCTTTGGCGCGAGCAGCTCCGCGACCGCTGCGGCGCGGGTGAGCGGTGCGAAGTGCACCAGGTCCCGGGTGCTGGCGCCGAAGCCCGCCCTGCGCAACAGGTGCGCGGCATCGCTCGTGCCCAGGATGTCGGTGGCGGCCATGGCGCTTCCCCTCGCCAGAGCGCGCGTGCGCCTTCACTCCATCGGCGCCTGTGCCGCCGTCTTCGTGCGCAGGGTCACACGCGCGGAAGCAGCCGCCCGATGCGCTCGCCGAGGCGCAGGCGCGTCCCCAGCGGCCGCGCGTCGAGCTCGAGCGCGCCGCGCTCCGCGACCAGCACCAGCGTCGAGCCGAACTCGAACCGGCCCCACTCCTGGCCCTTGGCGAGCGCGACGCCCCCGGGGTACACGCGCTGCTCGGCCGGCGCCCCCGGCCGGTTGGTGACGAGCGAGTCGAACTCGACGCGCACCTTGCCCACCAGCGTCGCCCCCACCGCCACCACACACAGAAGTGCGTCGCCGGGGCGCGCGCGCATGCGCACCGCCAGCCGCTCGTTCTGTGCGAACAGGCCCTCGACCCCGTCCAGACCGATGCGGTTCACCGGCCACAAGGTCCCGGGCACGTAGCGCGTGCTCTCGACCCGCGCGTCGCAGGGCGCGTGGAAGCGGTGGTAGTCGCGCGGGGCCAGGTAGAAGGTGGCGAAGCAGCCGCCCTCGAGCTCGGCGGAGTCCGCCTTGGAGTCGACCAGGTCCGCGAGCGCGTAGGGCCGGCCCTTCACCTGCAGCAGCCGCCCGTCCGCGACCACGCCCGACTCGCCCCACGCGCCGTCACAGGGCGCGACCACGGCGTCCGGCTCGGGTGCGACCGGCCGCGCGCCCTCGCGCAGCGCGCGCACGAAGAAGTCCTGCAGCGAGGCGAACGAGTCGACCGGGTCGCGCACCTCGCCCAGGTCGGCGCCGACCGCGCGCGCGAACAGCGCGATCTCCGCGCGCACCAGCGGCCGAGGCAAGCGCAGCGACGCCAGGCGGCCAGCCCCCCGCGAGAGCAGGTTCCGGGGCAGGAGGCGCAGCAGCTCGAGCGCGATCGGCATGCGTGTCCTCTCCCGGGGCGCGCAGGATATCGCTGGCGGTCCCGGGCAGCGAGCGCCGGTTCAAGCGCGCGCGGGCAGCTGCCGAACCCTCCGGGGAAGTCCCGCTCGGAGCGAAGCATGGCGACCAGGAAGAAGGCGAAGCGGCCGGCCCGGAAAACGCGCAAGGCCCGCAAGGCGCCGCGGGCGCGCAAGAGCGCCAAGCGCGCGACACGGAAGCGTGTCGCGAAGCCGACGAAGAAGATCGACGACTCGGCGGCGCCCCGCTGCCGCTCGCGCATCCCGGTCGAGATCGACATCGCCGGCCGGCGCGAGCGCGGCGCGATCGCCGACATGTCGGCCTCGGGCGCGCGTATCGTCGGCGTCCGGACCGACCTGCCGCCGGGGACGCCGCTCGAGATCCGCTACGCCTCGGTGTCGGCCCCGGTGCTGCTCTCGGCCGAGATCGTGCGGCTCACCGAGGACGGCTTCGCGGTCCGGATCAACCCGCGAGGCAGGTGAGCAGCCACACTCCCACGACGAGGAGCAGGAGGGCGACCTCCGCGATCGTCGCGGCCAGCTTGCCGGGAGCCACCCGCGGGTCGTGCGCCCGCGCTCGTTCCAGCTCGTGCAGCTCGACTTGGCTCATCTCGCATCTCCCACAGGGGTCGCGAGGGCCTTGTGCAAGCGCGGTGCCACACCGGGGCCTCGCTCCAAGGGCGAGGTGCCTCGGAGGTGCAGCAAATCCGCTTCGCTGCTGAAGCTCGATTGAGGAAACCCCGAGCTTCCAGCATCCTCCCCCGCCATGCGCCTCAAGTACGGCTGCAATCCCCACCAGAGCTTCGCTGCGCTCGAGCCGCTCGAAGGCGGCAAGCTGCCGGTCGAGCTGCTGAACGGAACCCCGTCGCTCATCAACCTGCTCGACGCCTTGAACGCCTGGCAGCTGGTGGCCGAGGCGCGCGACGCGCTCCGGCTGCCCGCGGCCGCGAGCTTCAAGCACGTCTCTCCGGCCGGCGCGGCGGTGGCGGTGCCGCTGCCCGACGACCTGGCCCGGGCCTACGAGGTGCGCGGCGAGTCGCTCACGCCCGCCGCGACCGCCTACGTCCGCGCCCGGGGCGCCGATCCGAAGTGCTCGTTCGGCGACTTCGTGGCGCTCTCCGACACGGTCGACGAGGCCACCGCGGCGTTCCTCAAGAACGTGGTCTCGGACGGGATCATCGCGCCCGGCTACGAGCCCGAGGCCAAGCGCATCCTGTGCGAGAAGAAGGGGGGCTCGTTCATCGTGCTGCGGGCCGACCCCGGCTACCAGCCGCCCGCGCGCGAGACCCGCGAGCTGTTCGGCGTGCGGCTCAGCCAGGACCGCAACAATCGCCGCGTGAGCGAGGCCGACCTCGCGAACGTGGTCTGCGGTCAGCTCGACGCGGCGGCGAAGCGCGATCTCGTGCTCGGGCTGATCGCGCTCAAGTACACCCAGTCGAACTCGGTCGGCTACGCGCTGGACGGCCAGATGATCGGCATCGGCGCGGGCCAGCAGTCGCGCGTCGACTGCACCAAGCTCGCCGGCGCGAAGGCCGACGTCTGGCACCTGGGCCGGCATCCCAAGGTGCTCGGCCTCCGCTTCAAGAAGGGCGTGAAGCGCCAGGACCGGATCAACTGGCGCGTGCGCTACATCGAGGGCGACTTCGTCCCGTCCGAGGAGGACGAGCTGCGCGCGGTGCTCGACGAGCCGCTTGTGCCGCTCACGCCCGAGGAGAAGCGCGCCTGGATCGCGGAGCTCGACCGCGTGTCGCTCGTCTCCGACGGCTTCATCCCGTTCCGCGACAACATCGACCACGCCGCGCGCCACGGCGTCCGGTACATCGCCCAGCCCGGCGGCTCGACCCGCGACGCCGACATCGAAGCCGCCTGCCGCGAGCACGGCATCGCGATGGTGCACACGAACCTGCGCCTGTTCCACCACTAGGAGCGTGGGTAGGGTGCCCACGCGATCATAGGGACTCATGCCGGTCAAGCTCGAGCGTCCGAGCGCCCACCCCCACGTCGCGCTGGTGACGATCGACCGGCCGGACCGTGCGAACGCGCTCGACCCGCGCATGCTGAACGAGCTCGCGGGCGCTTGGCGCGAGATCGCGGCGGACTCCGAGCTGCGCTGCGCGGTGGTGACGGGGGCAGGAGAGCGCGTGTTCTGCGGCGGCATGGACATGCGCGCGACCATCCCCGTGGCGCAGGCGCTGGCGCGCGGCGAGCGGATCGATCCCGCCGACTTCGCCGGGCTGCGCGACGTGTCGACGGCGCTGCTCGCCGGGTTCGACCTGAAGGTCCCGCTCGTGGCGGCGATCAACGGCCATGCGCGCGCGGGCGGCTTCGATCTCATGCTGGCGTGCGAGCTGCGCGTCGCGGTGCCCGAGGCGACCTTCGCGCTCGAAGAGGTCGCGCTCGGGCTCTACCCGACGGGGAACGCGACGGTGCTCCTGCCGCGGCAGATAGGCTGGGTGCACGCGCACGAGCTCTTGCTCGGCGCGCGGCCCATCACTGCGGCGCGCGCGCTCGAGATCGGGCTCTTGAACCGGGTGGTGCCGCGCGACGCACTGCTCGCGACGGCGTTCGAGCTGGCCGACGCGATCGCCGCGAACGCGCCGCTGGCGGTGCGGGCGACACGCGCCGGTGTACGGGAGCTCGTCGCCATGCCGCTCGAGCAGGCATACCGCCGGCAGGAGGAGCTCGGCCGGCCGCTGCGCGCGACCGACGACGCGCGCGAGGCTCAGCGCGCGTTCGTCGAGAAGCGCAAGCCGGAGTTCAAGGGACGCTGACCCAGGCAAGGATCGCCGCGGCGGCCTGGTCGGGCTTCGTCATCGCGAACAGGTGGGGGCCCGGGAAGGGGCGCAGCTCGATCGTCTGCGCGCGCGCGCAGAAGCGCTCGACCAGCACTGCCGGGAAGTTCCCCTGGACCGCGTGGAAGAGCACCGCGGGCCGGGTGAGCGCGGCGCCGTCGCGCCAGGCGTCGAACTTCGGGCCGCTCTCGAACACCGCGGCCTCGACCTCGCCCGGGCAGGCCAGCTCGACGCTGCCGTCGGAGCGGTCGTGGAAGCCGTGCGCGAGGTAGGCGTCGAGCGCGCGAGCGTCCCAGTCGGCGAAGGTGCCCTTCTCGCGCCAACGCTCGCGGATCTCCGCGCGCGACGCGAACACGTGCTTGCGCTTGCGCGCGATCTGAGCGGCCATGTTCGGGCCGCCGCGCAGCGGGTCCGCGCCCGGGAAGTCCGCGGGCGCGGGCACGATCACCGGATCGAGCAGGGCCAGCCGCTCGTAGCGGTCCGGGTCGCGCACCGCGGCGTTCATGGTGCAGGTGCCGCCGAAGCTGTGGCCGACCGCGAGCGCGACGCGCCGGACGCCGACCTCGTCGAGCCAGAACCGCGTCACCGCCGAGACGTCGAGCGCGAACTGGTCCCAGCCGTAGGGCTCGGGCGGGACGAGCTTCTCCGAGGCGCCGTGGCCGCGCGCGTCCCAGCTCACCACGTGGTAGTGCGCGCGCAGCGCCTCGGCGAGCGGCGCGAGCGTGTCGGCGCAGAAACCAGTCGCGTGCGCGAGCACCGTGAGCGGGCCGCGGCCGCCGAAATCGACGAGCTCGAGCTCGACGCCGCGCTCGGGGAACTTCACCCGCCGCCGGCGGATCTCGCTCTCGGGAATCACCGGCGCCGGATTCTACGGTACCTTCCAGGCATGCGCGCGGCGGACGCCCTGGTGATCGGTGGCGGCGTGATCGGCGCTGCGGTGGCCTGGCGGCTGGCGCGTGCGGGTGCAGCGGTGGCGCTGGTCGAGCGCGACGAGATCGGCGCGCACGCCTCGGGCGCGGCGGCGGGAATGTTGGCGCCGATCAGCGAGTCGCTCGGCGACGGCGCGATCTTCTCGCTGGGTCAGGAGTCGCTGGCGCGGCTCGAAGCCGAGCTCGACGAGCTGCGCGAGCTGTCGGGCGTCGATCCGGAGCTGGTGCGCTCCGGCGTGCTGCGCGTCGCCGCGAGCGACGAGGAAGACGCGCTGCGCGCGCGTGCACAGTCGCTCGCTGCGTCCGGCTGCAGCTGGGTCGACGCACGCGAGCTCGAGAAGCGCGAGCCCGTTCTCGCGGCCGGCCTCGCTGGTGCGCTCTTCTCCGCGCGCGAGGCGCACGTCGACGGACGACAGCTGGCGCGCGCCTACGCCGGCGCGGCGGAGCGCCGCGGCGCGTCGATCGCGCGCGGGGTCGAGGTGCACGGGCTGCTCCGCGAGGGCGCACGCGTGGCCGGCGCGCGCACCTCGCAGGGTGACTGGCGCGCGCACGACGTGGTGCTGTGCACGGGTGCGTGGGCGCGGAGCGCGAGCGACTGGCTCGGCACCGACGTCCCGGTCGCGCCCGTGAAGGGTCAGATGCTCGCGCTCGAGCCGGTCGCGCCGCGCGGGGGGCCGATCCTGTGGAGCCGCGACGTCTATCTCGTGCCGCGCCGCGACGGCGAGCTGCGCGTCGGTGCCACCGTCGAGCGCGCCGGCTTCGACGCGCGTCCGACCGCGGCCGGCGTGGCGCAGCTGGTCGGCGGTGCCTGTGCGCTGGTCCCCGCGCTGCGCGACGCCGCGCTCGCGCGGGTGTGGGCGGGGCTGCGGCCGGGCACCCCCGACGACCTGCCGCTCGTCGGCGCGGCACCGGGTGCGCCGGGAGCCTGGCTCGCGGCGGGTCACTACCGCAACGGCATCCTGCTCGCGGCGCTCACCGGCGCTGCGCTCGCGTCGGAGATCCTGGAGGGCGCGCGGCTGCCAGGGCTGGACGCCTTTGACCCGGCGCGCTTCGCGCGGGAGAATCCGACCCGCGCAACGACCACGTAGGAGGACGACATGAAGGCAGCCGTGCTGCGGGCCCCGAAGCAACCGCTTTCGATCGAGGACGTCGAGATCTCGAAGCCGGGCCCGCACGAAGTGCTGGTGCGCACGGTCGCCGCCGGCGTCTGCCACAGCGACCTCCACTTCCAGAACGGCTCGTACATGTACCCGACCCCCGCGGTGCTCGGTCACGAGTCGGCCGGCGTGGTCGAGCAGGTCGGCGCCGAGGTGCGCTACGTGCAGCCCGGCGACCACGTGATCACCTGTCTGTCCGTGTTCTGCGGCCACTGCGAGTTCTGTCTCTCCGGCCGCCCGGCGCTCTGCACCAAGGTCGACACGCGCCGCCGCCCGACCGACCCGCCCCGGCTGTCGAAGGACGGCAAGCCGGTGTGGCAGTTCCTCGACCTGTCCTCGTACGCCGAGCAGATGCTGGTGCACGAGAACGCGATCGTGAAGATCACCAAGGACATGCCGCTCGACCGCGCGGCGCTGATCGGCTGCGGCGTGACCACCGGCGTCGGCGCGGTGTTCAACACCGCGAAGGTGCCGCCTGGCGCGACGGTCGCGGTGATCGGCTGTGGCGGCGTCGGGCTCTCGGCGGTGCAGGGCGCGGCGATCGCGGGCGCGGGCCGCGTGATCGCGGTCGACATGCTCGATTCGAAGCTCGAGCTCGCGCGCAAGATGGGCGCGACCGACACGGTGAACGCCAAGAAGGGCGACCCGATCGCCCAAGTGAAGGACCTGACCGGCGGCGGCGTCGACTACTCGTTCGAGGCGATCGGGCTGAAGGTCGCCGCCGAGCAGGCCTTCGCGATGCTCAAGAACGGCGGCACCGCGACGGTGATCGGGATGATCCCGCTGGGCCAGAAGGTCGAGCTGCCCGGCGTCGACTTCCTGTTCGAGAAGAAGATCCAGGGCTCCAGCATGGGCAGCAACCGCTTCCGCACCGACATGCCGAAGTACGTCGACATGTACCTGAACGGGAAGCTCAACCTCGACGACATGGTCTCGAGGCGCATCAAGCTCGCCGACGTGAACGACGCGTTCGCCGCGCTCGAGAAGGGCGAGGTCGCGCGCCAAGTCATCATGATGTCGTGACGGGGGACTGACTCCGTGGAAGTGCCTCTGCTCGTCGACGATTTTCTCCGAAGGCCGGCGCAGCTCTATCCCGACAAGACGGCGATCGTCGACGGCGCGCTGCGCTTCAGCTACCGCGAGTTCGCCGAGCGTGTGAACCAGCTCACGCACGCGCTGCTGCGGCTCGGCGTCCGCCCGGGCGACCGGGTCTGCATCCTGTCGCCGAACTCGCACTTCTTCCTGGAGAGCTTCTACGGCACCAGCTGGATCGGGGCGATCCTGGTGCCGCTGAACTACCGGCTCACCGCCGCCGATCACGAGTACATCCTGAACCACGCCGGTGTGAGCGTGGTGCTCGTCGACGGCGAGTACACCAAGGTCGTGGACGAGATCCGCCCCAGGCTGCGGAGCGTGCGGAGCTACGTCGTGGCGAAGGAGCAGGGCGCCACCCCGCCGGGCTGGCTCGACTGGAACGAGCTCGTGGCGCGGGAGCCGCTGCACGCGCCGCCGGCGCCGCCGCGCGCCGAGAACGACGTGGTCTCGATCAACTACACCTCGGGCACGACCGCGCGCCCGAAGGGCGTCATGCTCACGCACCGCAACTGCTACATCAACGCGTACAGCATGATGACGCACCTGCGCGTCTCGCACGGCGACGTCGAGCTGTGGACGCTGCCGATGTTCCACTGCAACGGCTGGGGCGGCGTGTACGCGCTTACCGGAATGGGCGGCACGCACGTGGTGCTGCGCGCGATCGACGGCGCGAAGATCTTCGAGCTGATCGCGGCCGAGGGCGTGACCTTCGCCTGCATGGCGCCCGCGGTGCTGCGCACGGTCCTCGACTACCCCGACAAGGCGAAGCACGCCATCCGCAGCAAGCCGCGCTTCACGGTCGCTGGCGCTCCGCCTCCCGCGGCGTTCATCGAGCGGCTCGAGAAAGAGCTCGGCTGGGACTTCATCCAGATCTACGGCCTCACCGAGACCGCCCCGATCCTCACCGTCTCGATGCCCGACTACGCCTCCCGGGCCGACGATTGGCAGCGGCGCTCGCGCGCCGGCGTACCGGCGATCGGGGTCGAGATCATGCTGCTCGACGGCGACGCCAAGCCGGTGCCCAAGGACGGCACGTCGGTGGGCGAGGTCTGCGCGCGCTCCAACGTGGTCTTCGCCGGCTACTGGGAGCAGCCCGACGAGACCGCGAAGGCGATCCACGGCGGCTACTTCCACACCGGTGACCTCGCGGTCTGGGACGAGACCGGCTCGATCCACATCGTCGACCGCGCCAAGGACGTGATCATCTCGGGCGGCGAGAACATCAGCTCGCCCGACATCGAGGCCGCGCTCTACCGCCACCCCGCGGTGATGGAGTGCGCGGTGATCGGCGTGCCGCACGAGAAGTGGGGCGAGACGCCGAAGGCGCTGGTGGTGCTGCGTCCGGGCGCGAAGCTCGCGGAGGCGGAGCTGATCGCCTTCTGCCGCGAGCACCTGGCGCACTTCAAGTGCCCGACCTCGGTCGAGTTCCTGGACGCGCTGCCGCGCACCGCCACCGGCAAGCTCCAGAAGTTCCTGCTGCGCGACAAATACTGGAAGGGCGGACGGAGGGTGAACTAGTGACTCGACCCGCAGTCGCGACGCTGGCGCTCCTGCTCGCGCTGCCGCTCGGCGCGCGCGCAGCCGAGCTCAAGCCCGGCGACCCGGCGCCCGACTTCGCGCTGCAATCCTCCGATGGACGCACCATCCGGCTCGCGGACTACGTGGGCAAGAAGGGGTTCGTGCTGGCCTGGTTCCCGAAGGCGTTCACCGGCGGCTGCACCGAGGAGCTCGGTTCCTTGCGGGACGCGCAGCTCGAGCTGGCGAAGTACGACGCCGACGTGTTCATGGTCAGCCTGGACGCGCCCGAGAAGAACGCCGAGTTCGCCAAGTCGCTGAAGGCGAACCTGGTGCTGCTCTCCGATCCGAAGGGCGACGTGGCCTCGGCGTACGGGGTGAGCGGCATGGGCGGCATGTACGCCAAGCGCTGGACCTTCTACGTCGACAAGGACGGGACCGTGCGCGCGGTCGATCGCGAGGTGAAGACCGCGAGCGCGGGGCCCGACATCGCGGCGAAGCTCGGGGAGCTCGGCTACCCGAAGAAGTGAGTCAGCGCGCGCCTGCCGCCCAGGCCAGGCTGACTCCGTTCGCCTCCGGCTCACTGCGCGCGGCTTCGCCGCTTGCGGGCTCAGCTCGGGGCGGCCCTCGCCTCGCCTCCCCAAGCGTCGCCGGTAGCCAGCCGCTTCATCTTCACCTCGGCCTCGAGCTCGTGCTGGAACGGGCCGTGGTACAGCCCGCGCAGCGGCAGCACGTCGTCGTAGTCGCGGCCGTGGCCGATCTTCACGTGGCTCGCCGCGACCGTCATGCGGTTGGTCGGGTCGAGCGGCCACCAGCCCAACCCCGGCAGCGCGACCTCGACCCACGCGTGCGTCTGCACGCTGACCTCGTCGGCGAAGGCCGGTCCCTGCTCGCCGCGCTGGGCGAACAGGTAGCCGGAGACGTAGCGCGCGGGTACGCCGGCGCAGCGACACAGCGCCACCAGGTAGTGCGCGAAGTCCTGGCACACGCCCCGGCGCGAGCGCTGGAGCTCGTTCACGTCGATGCCGATG
>Ga0318562_10000422_pt1 | contig 18946 bp, 19 predicted proteins | sample GRESIP066b5f18_FD_203688 | JGI IMG/M metagenome (GOLD analysis project Ga0318562, IMG submission 203688) | Tropical soil microbial communities from Luquillo Experimental Forest, Puerto Rico - GRE.SIPMG.066b5f18 | ecosystem: Environmental > Terrestrial > Soil > Tropical forest > Bulk soil... | reverse complement strand
CGCGGCTACGCCTTCAAGCGTGCCTTCGGCATGTCTGGATACGTTCGAAGGCGGCGGCGAGAGCCGCCGCCATCCTGTATGACCATCAACTTCAGTGGCAGCCGCCCGCCAACGCCTTCTCGGCGAAGCGCGTGTCGATATGGGCGACGATCGTCTCCATGCTCGGAGGGTTTTCGAGACGCCCTTGCGTCTTCAGCCAGGCGCCGGTGTTGAGATAGGCCTTGGCGACCTCGCTCTCGGCGATATGGCCCGTCGTGCCCGTCGTGCCGAGGCCGCGCTCGGTGAGCTCGTCCTCGGGCTTCCAGATCGGCCAGGACGTGCCGACCTTCACGGCCTGATCGGGGTCGGCCCCGACGAAGGCCGCGGCCTTGCGGAAGACCTCCTCGCGCTGCGGCCCGGTCATCAGCTTATAGGCGCCGTATTGGGCGCAGACATAGCCCTGCACCACATCCGGGTGCTGCGCGGCGAAATCGGCATCGACGCTGACCACATCGAGCGCGGGATAGCCGAGCGCGCCGATCTCGCGCGTCGAGGCCATGAGCTTGCCGCCCGAAGCCAGCATCTCGCTCATGCCGGGCTCAGAATTCAGGCCGCCCGCGATCGCCTTGGTCTTGAAGGCCGCCACCATCGCCTGGCGCTCGAGCCCAACGAGCTTGACCTTGTCGGCTATGCCCTTCGAGACGAGCCAGCCATTGAAGGCGAAATCCTCGGATGAGCCCTGCAATGTGCCGAAGGTCTTACCGGCCATGTCCGCGGGGCCCGCGAGCGAGGCATCGATGACAATGCCGGCGCTGTCGTAGAATTGCGCCCAGACAACCTTGAGATTGACGCCGTTCGCGATCGCCGTCGTCACCGGCGGATTGCCGACGCCGTTGACGATGTTGTAGGCGCCGCCCTTCATGCCGGCGAGCGCCGCGGGCCCGCTCGAGATCGGCAGCCACTTCACCTCGCCCGGGATCAGCTTCAAGAGATCGGGCTGCGTCGCGATCACCGCCTCTTGCAATGGGGCGCCATGGGCCCAGGTCGAGATGTTGATCGTGTCGGCGCGGGTGGCTCCGCTGCCGAGAGCGGCGAGGCCCATGGAGCCAGCGATGACGCACAGGAGATGAGAAGCGCCGTGCATTGGTCTTGCCTCCAGCTTCGAGATGTCAGTCTTTTGGGATGTCGGTCACATTCACGGCCGCATGGTCGGGTCGAGATGGCGCTGCAGTCGCCGCAAGCCCGCATCGATGCCGAGCCCCAGGATCGCGATCACCAGGATGCCGGCGAAGATCAGGTCGGTGTTGAGGAACTGCCCGGCCTGCAGGATCACGAAGCCGAGGCCCGAGGTCGCGGCGATCATCTCGACGGCGACGATGCTGGTCCAAGAGAGGCCGACCGACAGGCGCATGCCTGTGATGATCTGCGGCACGGCGGCGCGAATGCGCACATGCAGCATCGTGTACCAATCGCTGGCGCCGAGGCAGCGTGCAGCATTCAGCATTTCCTGCGGCACGCCGGCAAGGCCGGCCGCAGTCGAGATCGCCATCACCGGGACGACGCCTGCGGCGATCAGGATGATCTTCGGCGCTTCGCCGATGCCGAACCAGACGATCAGCACCGGCACGAAAGCGAGCGGCGGCAGCGGCCTCGTGATCTCGATAAAGGGATCGACCATGGCGCGAAAGCCGCGGAAGCCCGCCATCAGCGCCCCGATGCCGATGCCGACAACTGAGCCGATCGCGAAGCCGCCGAGCACCCGGCCGAGGCTCACCAGCGCATGGCCGATCAAGGTCTCGCCATTCGCCGGATAGGGCGATTGCAGATAGCGGATCAGCACCGCGGCGGTGCTCACAGGGGTCGGCAGCAACACCTTGTCGTTGATGAGGAGCGCGGCCGCCTGCCAGACGACAACGCCGAGAACCACGCTCGCGAGCGAGATCGCGAGATTGCCCTTGGCCGCGGCCTTAGGCTCGTGCCCGCGCTGCTTTGCCGGGGCCATCGATGCGGCGGCTGGAACGGGTGCGGGTGCGGTCATGCGGCAGCCAATCTCTCACGCAGGCGACGACGCAAGGCGACGAACTCAGGCGTATCGCGCAGCGCCTCGTCGCGCGGACGCTCGAGCCCGATCTCCTCGACGGCGACGATGCGGCCGGGACGCGCCGACATCACGCAGACGCGATCTGACAGGAGCGCTGCCTCCTCGACGTCATGGGTGACGAAGAGCACCGTCATGCGCTCGCGCTGCCAGAGATCGAGGAGGAAATTCTGCATCGATTCGCGCGTGATGGCGTCGAGCGCCGCGAAGGGCTCATCCATCAGGAGGATACGCGGCCGGTTGATCAGGGTGCGCGCGAGCGCCCGCGATGGCGCATGCCACCCGAGAGCTGATGCGGGTAGTGATCGCGGAAATCCGCGAGCCCGACCATGGCCAGGAGCTCGTCCGCGCGAGAAGCTGCCTCCTCTCCCATGCGCCCCGAGGCGCGTGGGCCGAACAGGACATTATCCCGCGAGCTCAGCCACGGGAACAGGGTCGGCGACTGGAAGAGCACGCCGCGATCCGCATTCGGCCCCTCGACCGGCGCGCCATGCGCCCTCACCTCTCCCGCATCCTGGCGGATGAAGCCCGCAGCGATATGCAGCAGGGTCGACTTGCCGCAGCCGGAGGGCCCGAGCAGCGACACAAACTCGCCGGCAGCGACACTGAGATCGATCGAGCGCAACGCCTGGGTGAGTTGCCCGCCGCGTCGGAACACCTTGGACACGCCCGCAATGTCGAGCGCGAGGCCGGCGGCCCTCTGCGCGGCCGATGTCGCTCTTGGCGTTTCCGACGCGATGCTCACTGTCGTTGACCCGACTGCTTGTGTCCTTGTGCCGCCGCCACCTCGCAGAAACGCGATCGTGACGGCCTGGCCATCGTGACGGCTTGGCAAACGTCGTTATGTGTTATAACACCTAACAGCTGCTCGTCAACCGAGCGAAGGGCTCGCTGCGGCGACCCGGAGTGCAGGCGCGGCTCGGCCAGCGATTTGCGAAAGCCGCGCCGGGCGGCAACATGGTTGGGATTGGGGGCTGCACGAATCGGCAGCGCCTCTCGCATCGAGAAGGGATCTTTGGGACGTCATGGCGCGCAGACTGTCGGCAGAGGTCACCGCCATCGCGCCGCCCGATCTCGCGGCGAACGTTCAGCGCTCGCGCGTTGCGGGCTCTCCTTCACGCGGCGGTCAAGCGGGCAGCCAAGCCAGCGGCTTGAAGCTCAGGGGGGTGAGCCGGGCCCAGCCGCTTGGAGAGCAGGCCGCAGACAGCCTGCGCATGGCACTGCGCCGCGGGGCCCTGCTGCCGGGCCAGAGGCTGACGACGCGCGACGTTGCTACGACGCTCGACATCAGCCTGACACCGGCGCGCGAAGCCCTCAACCGGCTGACCGCGGAACGCGTGCTCGAGCTCACGCCAGACCGCGTGGCCATGGTCCCGGTGCTGACGCAGGCGCGCTACACCGAGCTCTGCGCCATCCGCCTCAGCCTCGAGGGAATGGCGGCGCATTCAGCTTGCCGCCGGTTGACGGATCAGGATATCGCCCATCTCGAGGAGCTCTATACGGCGCATGCCGAGGCCTATGCGGCGCGCGACGCCAGAGTCTCGCTGCGCCACAACGAAGATTTCCACTTCACCATCTATGCGGGGGCCGGCATGCCGGCTCTCCTGCAGATCATCGAGACGCTGTGGCTGCAGGTCGGCCCCTCGATGAATTTCCTGTTCACCGCCTCCTATGACGAGAGCTGGTCGGGCGGAAAGAACCACCGCGCCATGCTCGACGCGATCAAGGCGCGCGACCCCGCGGCGCTCTCGCGCGCCGTGCGCCGCGACCTGCTCGACGGGCGAAAGCGCCTGACCGCCGTGTTGCCGCAATGAACGAGGCCGTCCGAATGCCAGAAGAGATCCGTTTCGAGGATGCGGGCCTGCCCTCTCGGCTGGTCCTGGCGGAGCTCGCGAGGCAACATGCAGGCGACATCGACTGGCGCGGCGGCCGCGCACCTCTCTATGTCTTCAGCGCCACGCAGGAGGTGCAGGCGCTGGGCCAGGCGGCCTTCAACGAGTTCTTCTCCGAGAATGCGCTCGGCGCGCGGCGCGCCTTTCCGAGCCTGATGCGCATGGAGCGCGAGGTGATCGGCATGGGGCTCGACCTGTTCCATGGCCGTGAAGGCGGCGTCGGCAACATGACGTCGGGCGGCACGGAGAGCATCGTCATGGCCGTCAAGGCGGCGCGCGATTGCGCGCGCAAGCGTAGCGGCAATGCTGCGCTCACCGGCAATGTCGTGCTGCCGCTCTCGGCGCATCCAGCCTTCGACAAAGGCTGCACACTCATGGACATCGAGATGCGCCGCATCCCGCTCACGTCAGAGCTCGTGGCCGATGCGGCGCTCATGGAAAGGGCCTGCGACGATAACACCCTGATGCTCGTCGGCTCCGTGCCCTGCTTCCCCTACGGCACCATCGATCCGATCGCCGAGCTCGCGGCCGTCGCAAAGCGCAAGGGCATCTGGCTGCATGTCGATGCCTGCGTCGGCGGCTGGATGGCGCCCTTCGTGCGCGAAATCGGGCGCGAGATCCCAGCCTTCGATTTCGCGATCGACGGCGTGATGTCGCTCTCGGCCGACCTGCACAAATTCGGCTTCTGCCCGAAGCCCGCCTCGACCATCTTCTATCGGAGCACCGAACTCCAGGCCTGCCAGGAATTCGTCTTCGACGTCTGGCCGAGCGGCCGCTTCGCGACGCAGACGCTTGTCGGCACGCGGCCGGGCGGCGCGGTCGCGTCCGCCTGGGCGGTGCTGCGCCATCTCGGCCGAGACGGCTATCGCAAGATCGCGGCCGAGCTGATGGCCATGCGCGACGCCTATCTCGACGCGCTGCTCGAGATCCCCGGCATGAAGATCCGAGGCAAGCCAGCGCTTGCCAATATCGCCTTCGGTTGCGACGACGTCGATATGGGTAAGGTCGCGACGCTGATGAGCGAGCGCGGCTGGCTGCCCGGCATGGTGCGCACCCCGCCGAGCCTCCACCTCATGCTGTCGCTGCACCATGCTGGCGCGCGCGAGGCCTATGTGAAGGATGTCGCAGCCGCGATTAAGGCGGCCCGCGCCGGCGACGACATCGCCGCGACGAGCGCGAGTTATGGCTGAGGCCAATCAGGACGATCAGGGCGAGAATTGGATCTGCGCGCCCTCCATGCAATAGCGGGCGTAGCGGAAGTCGCGAATGGTCAGGACGCTGCGCCCCGCCCATTCGAGCAGGATGAAGTGGGTCGGCCGTGCGTCTGGATTTGCGGGGTCGCACACCAGGATCGCCGGATGTCGATCCACAAGCCCCGGCACCAGCCGCCAATCGTAGATGCGCGAATAGTTGTGGAAGTATTTGCCGACATCCCTGATGCCGATCGCCATTGCGCGATTGACCAGATCGAGACGCACCTCGCCGGCCAGCATGTCGCGGATGGCATCGAAGTCGCGCGCATTGAAGCGCTCGACATAGCCTGAGAGCAGGCTGCGCTCGGGCTCCCGGAGCGCCGGCAATGGGAGATCATCGGGTTCGCTCGCGAACTCCCGCAGGCGGGCGCGCCCGCGATGCAGCGCGGCCTTGACGCTCGGCAGGCTGCTCTGCGTGACCGAGCCGATCTCCTGGAGCGAATAGCCGAGCACATCCATGAGGATGACGCTGCTGCGCTGGGCGACCGGCAGGCGCATGAAGGCGCGTAGGCTCGTGGCCGCGATCTCGCGGTCCTGCGCGGCCTCGGACGGATCGACGATCATGTCGGGATCCTCTTCGGAGCGGACGGCCTCCTGGCGCGCCCGGCGCCGCAGGAAATCAAGCGCCGCATTATGGGCGATGCGGAAGAGCCAGCCTTCCGGATTGGCGATCGGATGCGCCGCGGCGAATGCCTCGATCGCCTTCACCAGCGCTTCCTGCACGATGTCCTCGCCATCGACGACGGAGCCCGCCATGCGCGCGCAGTAGCGATGCAGCTTCGGCCGCAACTCGCCAAGCAGCCGGTCGAGCGCGGCACGGGCTCCCCCAGTTGCGGGCGCCGGCCCGCGCTCGCTTCCACTCACGGTTCCGCTCATCTGTCCTCGGCGGCGTTGGCACGACGCGGCGCTGAGCGCCGATCCGCGCATAAACACTGAGCGAGGCTATGCGAACGAGGCCTCATTCGCCAGCTCCCGCCGGCGGCAAGCTTCACGCTTACTCGCGCAGGATGCGATAATTGCCGATGACGGTCGCCTCATTCACCTGCGCCGGCTCGAGCTGGCGCTCCGCAGCGCCGCTGCGGAAGGCGTCAAACGCCTTGAGCTGCGGGATGCGCTTGCCGCCCTCCTCGGTCTCGGCCGCCACGATATGCACGAAGCTGCCGTCGGCGAGGCGAAGCGCGAGGTAGCCGACATCGCCGGGCGCGGTCGCGTGCAATTCCTCGAACACCTTCGCGATCAGCTCTGCGTTCTCCTGCGTCCGCTCGGGCTTCGTCTTGTAGCGTATCAGTTTCATTCTTCGTCTCCTTCAGGCGAGTAGCATCTGAGCCGCCGTCTCTCTGAAGACGTTTCGCGAGCTCCAAAGGATTCGCGAGATTTGCGGTATCGCCACGAATCTTTTCGCTCCCCTCATTCGTCTCCTCTCGTGAGTGCCGCAACCGCACCGCCTGCAGCGAGCAGGCCGGAGCCAACCCGAAGTGGAGCGTCATGAGCAACGAAGCCGCAATCTCGACATCCCCCGCCTCGATATCGGGGACTTCAACACGCGTCCCGATCGTCGACCCGAGCCATGCCGCGGCCAAACGCTGGGTGCTCGCCCTGACCTCGGCCGCCTCCTTCATCGTCATCCTCGACGCCATGGTCGTCGCGACGGCCTTGAGCGCCATTCGCCAGGAGCTCGGCGCCTCGATCGAGGCACTGGAGTGGACGGTAAACGCCTATAATCTGAGCTTTGCGGTGCTGCTGTTGACAGGCGCGGCGCTGGGCGATCGCTTCGGGCGAAAGCGGATGTTCGGCTGCGGCCTCGCGCTCTTCATCGCGGCATCAGCCGCCTGTGCGCTCGCGGGCAATGTCTATTGGCTGATCGCGGCGCGCGCCTTGCAGGGTGCGGGTGCTGCGCTGGTGATGCCGCTCGCCATGGCGCTGTTGAGCGTCGCCTACCCGCCGCAAGAGCGGGGCAAGGCGCTCGGCATCTACAGCGGCCTGATCGGGCTTGCCCTGATCGCCGGCCCGGTGGTGGGCGGTGCCATCGTTGAGGGGCTGAGCTGGCAGTGGATCTTCTGGATCAACCTGCCGCTCGGCCTCATCGTGATCGCGCTCATCCGACTGCGGATCACGGAGAGCTTCGGCCCGGGCGGCCGTATCGACTATGCGGGCGTCGCCATGGTCACAGGCGCCGCGCTAGGCATCGTCTGGGGGTTGATGCGCGGCAATCGGGCAGGCTGGACGAGCCCCGAGGTGCTGGGCGCGCTCGCCGCCGGTGCGCTCCTCGCGATCGCCTTCATCCGCTTCGAGCTTCGGGCGCGCGAGCCGATGGCGCCGATGCGCTTCTTCGCTTCGCGCAGCTTCTCCTCGGCGATCGGCGCGAGCTTCCTCTTCTACGCGGCGATGTACGGCACCTTGTTCCTCCTGCCGCAATTCCTGCAGACGACGCAAGGGTATGGCCCCTTCGGCGCGGGATTGCGCCTCCTGCCCTGGACCGCGACCCTCTTCGTGGTGGCGCCGATCGCGGGCGGCCTCGTGAACCGGCTCGGCGAGCGCACGCTCGCCGTCTGCGGCCTTGCTCTGCAGGCTGCCGGAATGATCTGGATCGCGCTCGTCGCCACGCCCGACATGGCCTATGCCAAGCTCGTCCTCCCGTTGATCATCGCCGGCTCCGGCGTCTCGATGGCAATGCCCGCCGCGCAGAATGCGGCAATCGGCGCTGTCGCGACGACCGAGATCGGCAAGGCCTCGGGCATCTTCAACATGTTCCGCTTCCTCGGCGGCGTGTCGGGGATCGCGGTCCTGGTCGCGGTCTTCTCCGAGACCGGCAGCTTCGCCTCGGCCACCGCCTTCAGCGATGGCTTCGTGCCGGCACTCGGCATCGCGGCCCTCCTGTCGCTCGCAGCTGCAATCGCCGGCTTCGGCTTGCCGGGACGCGCATCCGCTGGGACCGCGGGCGTCCTCGCCCGCCCTTGAAGCATTGCCGCTACCGTTGCGCTGAGAGGGAAGGGATTGCGGCCGAGGACGGTCGCGGTCCCAGCGTCGAGCCGGCTAAAGCGGCGTGATGCGCACTGTCAGCACCGCGGCGCGGCCGCCATCGATCGACGCGAGGCAGCGATCGATGGCGGCCGGGATATCGACCGGCTCGCGCACGCATTCGCCATAAGCGCCGAAGGCCTGCGCCACTTGCTCGAAGCGGCGCTCTTCGCCCTGCCTGCCGCTCTCGAGGCGCGCCAGGAACGTGTCGGAGGCGGCCGCTGCGCCTTTCGGATAGACGCGCATGGTCGAGGACTTCACCGCCTGCCAGCCGCGATTGTCGAGCACGATGGTGAAAATCGGCAGCCGATAATGCTGGGCAACCGCATAGACCGCGTCCGGCGATGAGAAGTGATAAGAGCCGTCACCGACGATCTGGATCACGCGGCGATCGGGGTTCGCGAGCTTGATGCCGAGCGCCATGCCGCCGCTATAGCCAAGGCCGGCGCCGCCAAGGCCGACATAGCTCTTCGGGCGGGTGCGCGGGATCTGCTCTTGCACCGAGAGCGTATTGCGGATCGATTCGTTGAGGACGATGTCGTCAGCGCCGAGCTTGCTTGCGAGCACGGCGCAGAGATGATCCGGCGAGATCGCGTCGCTCTCGCCCCGCTTCGCCGCCGCTGCGGCGTTGCGGGCGCGGCGGGCCTCGCGCGCTGGCGCGAAGCTCGCGACGCGAGCCGCAGCAGCCTCGCGATACGCCGCATCGGCGCGCCGGCGCACGATCTCCAGCACTTGGCGCAGCACCGTGGCGCAATCGCCCTGGAGGCGCATATCGGTCGCGAAGCCCCACATCGGGAAGTCCGACTTCAGCGGGTCGATATCGACCTGCAGCCAGCGCATCTCGGCGGCGCGCGGCGCGTATTTCGGCAGGAAGGGCACGTCGACATCGAGAAGCAGGCCGAGATCGGCCCCCTCCATGGCCGCGACCGGATCGAAGCCCGCAAAGCAGGGCGAGTCATGGGGGATGTTGAGGTCGAGCCCGTTATGCTCGACGACGCGGATGCCGCACTCTCTCGACAATGCATCGAGCGCCGCGACCGCCTCAGGGTTGCGGCCGAGATAGGCCGTGATGGCGATCGGGCTCTTTGCTGCCATCAGCGCCTCGGCCAAGGCCTCGGCGCGCCCCGGATCGATCCCTCCCGCCGCGACCGGCCCGAATTTCGCCTGTGGAAAGGCGCTCACCGCCTCGCCCTCGATGGTCTCGGCCAATGTCTCGCGCGGCAAGGTCATGTAGACCGGCCCGCGCGGATCGCTCTGCATGAAGGAATGGGCCCGCCGCAGCGCCTCTTTCGCCACGACGCCTGAGGGCAGCGAATATTCCCATTTCACATAAGGGCGTACGATGCTCGCCATGTCGAAGGGGTCCTGCACGAAATGCACATAGGCATCGCGCGAGCCGGGAAGCTCGCCCCGCAGCGTGAAGGGTGCGCGCCCGGCCATGAGCAGGACCGGCAGGCGGTAGCGGAAGAGATTCTGCACCGCCATCGCGGCATTCGCCGTGCCCGCATCGACATGCACGAGCACGCCCTGGCCGCGGCCCGTCGCCAACGCATAGCCGCCCGCCATATGCACCGCGACCGCTTCATGCGGGCACAAGATCACTTGCGGATGCGGCCTGCCCTCCTGATCCCAGCGCGCCATCTCCTCGATGATCGAGACGTGATCCGTGCCGAGATTGGCAAAGATGTAGTCGATGCCGAGCTCGGTCAGGCCTTCGAGGAAATAATGCGCGGCGGAACGCTTGGTCATGAGGCTCATCCTGGTGGCGAAAGGCGGGTCGCGGCGAGCGCCTGAAGCGTGATCATGCCTCGGGCAGGTTAACCGCTTCAGGCCGGCGCTGTCGCTGAACCAGCGTTGCGCGCAACGATACGGGGCGCGGTCTCCTTGATCATCAGGATCGCGGCCGCTACCACGAGCTGCGCCACGACCGCGATCGCCAAGGTGGCGGTGAGGCTGAACGTGTCCACCAGTACACCACCGATGAGCGGCATCAATGTGGTGCCGACGATTACGCCGAAGAAATTCGTCATGCCGAGCGCGGCGCCCCTGATCTCATCGGAGACGGTCTCGCTCACGCAAGTGGCGAGCACCACGGGCAGGAGACCGAAGCCGCAGAAACCGCACAGCATGGCAAGCCCGAGCATCGGCCAGAAGCCCTGATCGCCGAGGAGATAGACCGTAAGCGTCACGGCGCTCACCAGGGCGCTGGCGCAGACTACTGGGCGCCGGCCGAGATGGTCGGAAGCAAGCGGCACCAGGATTTGCCCCGCCGCGCCGGCGAAGCCCCAGAATGAGGCGACGAGGCCGGCATCGGTGAGCGAGAAGGCGCGGATTTTGGTGAGGTAGAGCACGTTGAAGCCGACGATGATCTGCAGCCAGGAGAGCACGGCGCAGCCCGCAATGGTGATGAAGACGAGCGAGGGGTTGCGCAAAAGGCCGACGGCGCTGCGCCAATCGGCGGGCTTCTCTTCACGTATCGCCGGCTCGCGCATCAGGATGCTCAGGGCGGCGCAGATCAGCAAGGTGACGAGGCCGATGATCGGGAAGACGGCGCGCCAGCCGAACCAGCTCGTCATGCGGGTGATGATGATGCCGCCGACGCCGACCCCGATCAGCGTGTAGCCCAAGGTGAAGATCGCCTGGTTGATGCCGCGCCGGCTGGGCGCCGATTCCTCGTTGATGGTCGCCTGGCCGACCGACCAGCCGACACCGTCACCGACGCCCAGAAGATCGCGGATGACGAACATCGACAGGAAGCCCTGAGCGAGCCCCATCGCCCCCGTCATCAGGCCGACAAAGCCAACCGCCGGCAGGAGCACCCGCCGCCGCCCGTGGCGATCCGACAAGAAGCCGCCGATCCAGCTCGCGAGCGCCCAGGTAACCGAGGTGCCGGAGATGAGGAGCCCCGCTTGCCAGCCGGCGAGCTGGAACTCCGGCACGATCACCGGAAAGATCATGCCGATGCCGAAGCGGTTGAGGCCGACCGTCCCCCAGAACAGGGCGAGCAGACCGACGATCACGTACTCGTAACGGGCGGACCTCTCTGCCGGCATCAGAGCCTTCCCTCACCTCTTGCCCGGGCGGCTCTCTCGGCTCGCCTTCGCGGCTCTTCGCTTGGCCATCTGTGATCGCGCATGCGCCATCCCGATCGCGGCCAAACCGCCGGCGCGGGCCAAGCGTGCCGACCCGCTCAGATTGACAGACGTCTGACGAACTGTAAAGTGGCTGCACCTCCGGCAAGGCGCTCGAACGAGCGAGCGGATCAGAGGCGCGAGGCTCTACGACGCAGGGCAAGACGACTCAGGGCAAGACATGGCTGCGCAGGACGGGGTCGCGATCATCGGCGGCGGCATTTGCGGGCTCAGCCTCGCGCTCGCTTTGCGTCAGCGCGGCATCGCCTGCGACGTCTATGAGCGCGCCCCGCAGATTAAGGAGCTCGGTGTCGGCATCACGGTCCTACCGCATGGCATGCGCGAATTCGAGGCGCTGGGGCTCGGCGACAAGTTGTTGGCGCGTGGCATCGAGAACCGTGAGAGCTGCTTCTTCAACCGGTTCGGCCAGCTCATCTACAAGGAGCCGCGCGGCAAGCTCGCGGGCTACGCCTCACCCGAGGTCGGGCTGCATCGCGGCAGGCTGCAACTCGTGCTCTACGAGGCGGCCTGCGAACGGCTGGGCGCGCAGCATGTGATCACCGACCGCGACTGCATCGGTGTCGCGCAGGACGATGAGGGCGTGACGCTCAATCTGCGCGAGACCTCGAGCGGCCGCGAGCTGCCGCCGCTGCGCGCCAGCGCTGTGATCGCCTGCGACGGCGTGAATTCGGCCATCCGCCGGCATTTCCATCCGAAGGACGAGCTCGTCTTCGCTGGCATCAACACCTGGCGCGGCGTGACGCGCCGCAAGCCCATTCTCACCGGGCGCTCCTATCTGCGCATCGGCTCGCTCCTGACCGGTAAGATCGTCATCTATCCGATCATCGATGACGTCGACGGCGAGGGCAATCAGCTCATCAATTGGACGACCGAGATCCAGAGCGCGTCCTTCGTCAAGAATGATTGGAACGAGCCGGGCGACGTCGACGACTTCATTCATCTCTTCGAAGGTTTCCGCTTCGACTGGCTCGACGTGCCGGAGATGATCCGCAATGCCGAGCTCCTGCTCGAATATCCGATGGTCGACAAGGACCCGATCGAACGCTGGAGCTTCGGGCGCGTCACGCTCGCGGGCGATGCCGCCCATCCGATGTATCCGCGCGGCTCGAACGGCTCGGCGCAGGCGGTGATCGACGCACGCGTGCTCGCCGATTGCCTTTTGCGCGAGGCGGATCCGCGCGCGGCCTTCCTGGCCTATGAGGCCGAGCGGCGCGAGGCGACCGCAAGGGTGGTGCGCACCAATCGCGAGCACCCGCCGGATTTCATCAACATCAAGGTCGAGCAGTTGGTCGGCGATCGGCCCTTCACCAATCTCGACGACTACATCACTCAGGACGAGCTACGCGCCCTCTCGGAGAGCTACAAGCGCATCGCCGGATTTTCGGTGACGGATACGAGTGGAGAGAAAGGCGGAGGCTGAGCCGATTCCTCCCTCTCCCGCGCTCTTCGCGGGAGAGGGAGGAAGGGTGCGCTCCCTCAGTGCGGCAGCTTAGTGCTCGAGACCTCCATCGCGGCTGACCAAGTAACCTCCCCCAACTCGGGCGTGAGGCCGTGGGTGGAGAAGCTTTCGGCCAGCAGCCGGTGGGGATGGGTCGAGGCCATGGCGACGGCGTCATCAAAGCTGGCGAGGCTCCAATTCACGACATTACGCACTGCGGCATCGAGGGTGAGCGAGGAGCCGGCGAGCGTCGCCTGGCCCGGCAGATGCACCGAGCCATCGGCGCCGCGCTCCACAGTGAAGCCGGCGAAGGGGTGGATGCCGGGCTGCGCGGCCGCGGCCGAGACGGCGTCGGTCGTGAGGATGCTGCGCTCGAAGCCCTTGGCGCGCAGCATTACTTTCAGCGCATGCGGCGGTACATGGAAGCCGTCGGCGATGAAATCGGCGCTGAGGCCATCCTCGGCGAGCTGCGCCATGAGGGTGTTGTCGAATTTGTGCAAGGTGCGCAGCACGCCATTGCCGAGATGCGTCGAGAGCTTCAGCCCGGCGGCGACAGCGCGGCGCAGGATGTCGCCGGTCGCCGCGCTATGGCCGATGGCGACGAGCTTGCCGCGCGCCGAGGCCTTGGCGATCAGCGCGAGCGCCCCGTCGACCTCGGGCGCGAGCGTGACGAGGAGGATGGGGCGCGTGAGTTTCGCCTCGAGCCTGTCGATCAAGGCGGGATCGGCCGCCGTCATCGCCTCTGGCGGATGACAGCCGCGATAGCCTTCGGCCGGATTCAGGAACGGCCCTTCGAGGTGATAGCCAGGGCACATTGCGGGGCCGAGCCGGCTCTCCACCACGGCGCGGTCGAGCGCCGCGAAGCGCGCCTCGAGCTCATGCGGCTTCGCGGTGATGATGGTCGGCAGGCAGAGCGTGACGCCCGTGCGCCGCATCGCCTCGAGCGCGTGGTCGAGCGAAGAAGGAGTGATCCCCGCGTCGTTGAAATCGATGCCGGCGAAGCCGTTGACCTGCACATCGAAGAGGCCCGGCGTCACCCTCTCGGTTCTGGCGTCGTCCTTCGCGGTCATTTGCGCACCAGCAGGGATGCGGCCGGCGAATCGAGATAGAGCGTGCAGGCCGCGTGGTGCTGCAGGATCGAGGCCGGGAAAAGCGGCGACACCTCACCCTCGACCGCGGCCTGCACGGCCTTAGCCTTGCGTGCGTCGGGAACACTGATGATCAGCCGTTCTGCCTTCAAGATCTGGCGGATGCTCATCGAGATGGCGCGATGCGGCACGTCGGCGAGCGTCGCGAACCACCCCTCCCCCAATTGCTGACCCCGGCAGGCCTCGTCGAGCTCGACCAGGAGATAGGGCGCCTCGGTCACGAAATCGGCCGGCGGATCGTTGAAGGCGAGATGGCAATTCTCGCCGATCCCGGCAAAGCCGACATCGACGCGCCGGCCACCGAGAAGTCCGTTCAGCCGCGCGAGCTCGGCAGCGGTGTCTCGCGCATCGCCCTCGACCGGGACGAAGGCCTTGAGAGCCGGCAGCTTCGCAACGAAACGCTCGCGCAGATAGCGGCGAAAGCTCGCGCCATGGGTATCCGGCAGGCCCACATATTCGTCGAGATGGAAGGCGGTCACCTTCGACCAGTCGATGCCGTCCGCCTCGACGAGATGCGCCAGCATCTCAAACTGGCTCATCCCGGTCGCGACGAAGATGGTGGCCTCGCCGTTCTTCGCGATCGCCGCCTTCACAGCGGCGATGCCCGCCTCTGCCGCGGCCACGCCGAGCGCCGCCTTGTCCTGCAGGATCTCGATATTCACGGTCTCTCGCCTCATCTCGTCATGCGCCGCCGCCTCGGCTTCGCGCGCGGATTCTGCTTCAGGCGCAGCTTGAGACCAGCTCGGCTCCGAACGCAACCTCGTTTCAGAAGGTCTCGACCCAGGGCCTGACCTCGATCTCCCAGGACCAGCTGTCGCGCTTCTGGCGGATCAGGTGCAGATAGGTTTCCGCGATCGAGTCCGGATCGAGCGTCGCGTCCTTGCCGTCGGGGTCCGGCCGGCGCGCCGAGCGGATACCGCCATCGATCACGACATGGGCGATATGCACGCCTTGCGGGTGCAGCTCGCGCGCCATCGACTGGGCGAGCCCGCGCAGTGCGAATTTGCCCATCGCGAAAGGCGCCGATTGCGGATAGCCCTTCACGCCTGCCGAAGCGCCAGTGAAGATGATGACGCCCTTGCGGCGCTTGACCATGCCGCGCGCCGCCTGCTGGCCTGCGAGGAAGGCGCCAAAGGCGGTGATCTCGAGGCTGCGCCGCACCTCGGCGGGATCGAGCTCAACGAGCGGCCCGCGCGTCCGGTAGGAGGGGTTGTAGACCATCACATCGAGGTCGCCGACGGCCTTGAACAGCGCCTCGACCTCGGCCGGGTTCGAGGCATCGCAGCGATGCGTCGTCGCCTTGGTCGCGGCCGCCAACGCCGTGAGCTTGCCCGGATCGCGCGCCGCGAGCGCGACCTTGTAGCCCTCGCGCGACAGAAGGCGGGCGAGAGACGCCGAAAGCCCGTCGCCAACGCCGATGATGAGCGCAGTCGCCGCAGATGCATCCGTCATGGGAGAGCCCTCGATATGGTTTTCGTGAATCTGGGTATCGCAATTCCGAAAGCCAACCCTGAAACGGGTGCCTTCCTTCTCGCGCCTGCGGGAGAAGGAGATGAGAAGGAGAAGCCTGACATTGACTTCTCCCCTCCTTCGGGCTAGGCGAACGCCTCAAATCGACGAGTGCGAGCTTTTCGAGCCGCCAACCGGGACATGGCCTTTCAGGCCGGGAGCCCGGAGGTTAACGTCCGACAGCGCGTGGCGCTCTCGGGCGCCGAAGTGCTTTGGACACGCGTCGATACCGTCATGACCGGGGTCATCCGGTCATCCGCCCCTGGTGGAGAGCAAGATGCCGATATCGGGACTGAAGATCGAGGATGCCATCAACGCGCTCTGCCCCTGGTCGGGCAAGCCGATCGCGGCGGATTCGCTGACGCGGTATCGCGGCGCGGTGGTGGGGTTCTGCAACCCCGGCTGCCGCGACAAGTTCGAGCGCGCCGTGACCATGTTCGACGCGGCCCTTCTCGATTTGGGCCTCGACCGCCACGCGGACAACAAGACGCTGTAATGGCGAAGACTGAGTGGCGAGTAGCGAATTGCAGGTGGGGAATGTCACTCCGTAGGTCCCCTTTTGTGCATCGCTGCTTGCCCTTCGCTGCCCGCCATTCCCTATTCGCCATTTGCCACTCGCGCTGAGATCGACCATGTTCGACGGCCTCTCCTCCCGCCTCTCCGGCATCCTCGACAAGCTCACGCGCCGCGGCGCGCTGACCGAGACCGACGTCGCCGAGGCGCTGCGCGAAGTGCGCCGCGCTTTGCTGGAAGCGGATGTCGCGCTCGATGTGGTGCGCTCCTTTACCGACAAGGTGCGGGAGCGCGCGGTCGGCGCCGAGGTGGTGAAATCGGTGACGCCCGGCCAGATGGTCGTGAAGATCGTGCACGACACGCTGGTCGACACGCTCGGCGCCGAGGCCGAGCCGATCTCGCTCAACGCCGTGCCGCCGGTGCCGATCCTGATGGTCGGCCTGCAGGGTTCGGGCAAGACGACGACCACCGCCAAGATCGCTAAGCGCCTCACCGACCGGCAGGGCAAGCGCGTCCTGATGGCCTCGCTCGATACGCGCCGCCCGGCCGCCATGCAGCAGCTCGCCGTGCTCGGCCAGCAGGTCGGCGTCGACACTCTTCCGATCATCGCCGGCCAGAACGCGGTTCAGATCGCGCGACGCGCCGTCGAGGCCGCAAGGCTCGGCGGATATGATGTCGTCATGCTCGACACGGCCGGCCGTACCACGGTCGATGACGAGCTGATGGAGGAGGCAGCGCAGGTCAAGGCGGCGACAAACCCGCATGAGACGCTGCTCGTCGCCGATGCGCTGACCGGCCAGGACGCCGTGAACACGGCGCGCGCCTTCGAAGGTCGGCTCGACCTCACCGGCATCGTCCTCACTCGCATCGACGGCGACGGGCGCGGCGGCGCGGCGCTGTCGATGCGCGCCGTCACCGGCAAGCCGATCAAGCTGATGGGCGTCGGCGAAAAGGTCGATGCGCTCGAGGATTTCCATCCGTCGCGCATCGCCAACCGCATCCTCGGCATGGGCGACATCGTCTCGCTCGTCGAGAAAGCGGCCGAGACCATCGATCGCGACAAGGCGATGGCCATCGCCGAGAAGATGCGCATGGGCCGCTTCGACCTCAACGATCTGCGCGACCAATTGCAGCAGATGTCGAAGCTCGGCGGCATGGGCGGCATCATGGGCATGATCCCGGGCATCGCGAAGATGAAGGATCAGATCGCCAATGCCGGCATCGATGATCGCATGATCAAGCGCCAGGTCGCCATCATCAATTCGATGACGCCCAAAGAGCGCGCCAATCCCCTTCTCCTGAAAGCCTCGCGCAAGCGCCGCATTGCCGCGGGCTCCGGCACCTCGCCCGAGCAGATCAACCGTTTGCTCAAGATGCACCGCCAGATGGCAGACATGATGAAGATGATGGGCCGCGGCAAAGGCGGCATGATGGGCAAGATGGCCTCGATGTTCGGGCTCGGCGGAGGCGGTGCCGATCCGCTCGCGGGCCTCGACCTCTCGAAGCTCACGCCCGACCAGCTCGAGACCATCAAGCAGCAAATGGGCGGCCAATTGCCGCCGGGCTTCCCCGGCGGCCCGCAGCCCGCCGGCGCCGCGCCCCGCCTGCCCGCCGCGCCGCCGCCCGGGCTCGGCGGCGTGAAGCCACCGTCATTGCCGGGACTCGGAGGCGGCAAGCTTCCTGGCCTCGGAGGGGGCTTTCCGGGCCTGCCCGGCGGTTTCAACCCGTTCGGGGGGCGCAAGAAATGAAGCTTTGCCGATCTCTCGCCTGAACCTCTGCAACCCTGACCGTTCCAACCCGATCATTCGACATTCAAGGAGAAAACCATGTCGTTGAAGATCCGCCTGACCCGCCGCGGCGCCAAGAAGCGCCCCTTCTACGCGATCGTCGTCGCCGATGCGCGCGCGCCGCGCGACGGCCGCTTCATCGAGAAGATCGGCACCTATAACCCGATGCTCGCCAAGGACGGCCCGGCGAAGCGCGTCGAGCTCGACATCGAGAAGGCCAAGGCCTGGATGGCAAAAGGCGCCCAGCCGACCGATCGCGTGCTGCGCTTCCTCGACGCCGAAGGCGTGCTCAAGCGCCAGCCGCGCAACAACCCGAAGAAGGCCGAGCCCGGCGCCAAGGCTAAGGAGCGCGCTGCCGCCAAGACCGGCGCCACCGAAGAAGCCGCTCCCGCGGCCTGATCGCCATTGCGCCCAACCTCTCCCCTTTGCGGGAGGTCGGAGACTTCGCGAAGCTCCGGGTGAGGGGGGCAGCGCCGGCACCGGGAGTTCGCGCCGGTACCGCTCGGCGCGGCTGAGATCAAGCATGGCAGCGTTCCGCCCGGCGTTGGTGGTGCCCCCCGGATCTCCGCTGCGCTCCAATCCAACCTCTCCCGCCAGGCCCCGCCAGGGGAGAGGTTGGCCCTCTACCCCTGCGTCCCGCCCGCCTTGCGCCAGCCGCGTGACTTCGCGGCGAGCTCGAGATTGTCGTCGAGCGAGTTCCAGGAGATGCGCTTTGCGACGAGCGTCGCGATGATCTGGATCAGCGGATTGCGATAGCGGAAGAAATTGCTGAGCGGCACCAATTCGTGCCCGACATCGAGCTTGGCGCGATAGCCCGTCTGCCCGCTCTGCACCTCGCTTGCGCCCGAGCTCATGGCGAAGCGCATGAACTCTTCCCACAGCCTGAAATAGAGATAGGCCTTGCTGCCGAGGCTGTAATCGATGCCGATGAACTTGTTGATGGCGCGCTCGCCCTGCAGGATCACCAGCATGAAGGCGACCGCCTTGCCGTCGGCGCGCCGTCGCAGCACGATCAGGCGGCTTTGCGGCTCGCGGGAGACGAGCTCCCAGAAGCGCCGCGTCAGATGCTCGAATTTGGTCGTCGCCCGCTCATAGGTGTTGCGGAACAGGCCCCAGACCTCCTCGATCAGCGCATCGTCGATGCGCGACCCATCGAGCG
>Ga0318562_10000420_pt1 | contig 18966 bp, 16 predicted proteins | sample GRESIP066b5f18_FD_203688 | JGI IMG/M metagenome (GOLD analysis project Ga0318562, IMG submission 203688) | Tropical soil microbial communities from Luquillo Experimental Forest, Puerto Rico - GRE.SIPMG.066b5f18 | ecosystem: Environmental > Terrestrial > Soil > Tropical forest > Bulk soil... | reverse complement strand
GAGGAGAAGTCCGCGATCGAACGCGCCGCTGCGCTTCTGCATTTCGTCGGCATCGCCAACCGCGGCGAGGAGAAGGCGAGGAACCTGCCCTACGGCGACCAGCGGCGCCTCGAGATCGCCCGCGCGCTGGCCACCGAGCCCAAACTCCTGTGCCTCGACGAACCGGCCGCCGGGTTCAACCCGAGCGAGAAGGCCGCACTCATCGACCTCATCCGCAAGATCCGCGACGACGGCTATACCGTGCTGCTCATCGAGCATGACATGCGGTTGGTGATGGGTGTCACCGACCGAATCGTGGTGCTGGAGTTCGGCAGGAAGATCGCCGACGGACCGCCTTCCGAGATCCGCGAAGACCCGAAGGTCATTGCCGCCTACCTGGGGGTGCCCGATGACGATGTCTCCTGACGCAGACGACCGCCCGGTATTACTCGAGGCCCGCGACATCGTCGTGCACTACGGCCGGATTCAGGCCCTGCACGGCGTGTCACTGGTGGTTCGTCAGGGTGAACTGGTGACCCTGCTTGGGTCCAACGGCGCGGGCAAGACCACCATCATGCGGGCGATCTCCGGGCTGCGGCCGCTGTCGTCGGGGTCGGTGTGGTTCGAGGGCAACGACATCAGCAAGGTGAGAGCCCATCGCCGGGTGACCGATGGCCTGATCCAGGCGCCGGAGGGTCGTGGCGTGTTCCCGGGCATGACCGTCACCGAGAATCTCGAAATGGGTTGTTACGGTCGTAAATTCGCGTCCAAGGCCGAACACAATGAACGTCTCGACTGGGTGTTCGAAACGTTCCCGCGGCTCGCTGAACGCAGGAGCCAAGTCGGCGGCACATTGTCCGGCGGCGAGCAGCAGATGCTGGCGATTGGTCGCGCGCTGATGGCCCGTCCCAAGGTTCTGTTGCTCGACGAGCCGTCAATGGGCCTGGCGCCCATGGTGATATCGCAGATCTTCAAGATCATCGCCGATATCAACTCGCAGGGCACCACGGTGCTGCTCGTCGAGCAGAATGCCCAGCAGGCGCTGACGCGATCGGACCGTGCCTACATCCTGGAGACGGGCCACATCACCCGCGAGGGCAAAGCCCGAGAACTGTTGGAGGACGACAGCATTCGCGCCGCCTACCTCGGCGTCGCCTAGCACTCGCCTCCTCCCGCGAGCTGGGGACACTCGCCTCCTCCCGCGAGCGTGCGTGTCTGCAGGCGACACGCCGGTGAAATCGCCAGCAGTTGCGCACGTTCGCAGCAGACCGGCGCGGGATCGGGACGACCCGCTGTCGGGGAACGACGACCGGCGTTGAGAATGAGTCGTGTTAAATCGCATCCAGTCTCTGCTCGGCGTTGAGTATCCGATCGTCCAGGCGCCGATGACCTACATCGCCAGGGTGGAGCTTGCCGCCGCCGTCTCGGAGGCGGGCGGCCTCGGCATGATCGAGACGCTGACCCCCGAGGGTCGCAAGGACCTGCATCGCGTCCGCGAGCTGACCGACAGGCCGGTCGCGGGAAACCTGATGATCCAGGGCTGGAAGAAGGACCCGTCCATCGTCGACGCGCTCGCCGAGGCGGGAGTGCGCCACGTCTTCACGTCTGCCGGTGATCCGGCGCTTTTCACCGATCGGCTGCACGACGCGGGGATGACCGTCGTACACCTCATCGGATCGCTGAAGGGCGCGGGGAAGGCCGCCGACGCCGGAGTCGATGCGCTGGTGGTCGAAGGGGTCGAGGGCGGGGGATTCAAGTCGGCGCTCGGTGCGTCGACGATGGTCCTGCTGCCGCTCGTCGCCGAGTGCGTAGATCTGCCCATCATCGCGGCGGGTGGCATGTGCGACGCGCGGTCCGCGGCGGCGGCCCTGGTGCTCGGCGCCGAAGGCGTCCAGATGGGCACGCGAATGCTGGCGAGCCGGGAGTCGTTGGTACACGCGAACTTCAAGAATGCGATCGTCGGCGCAAACGATTCGGGCACAGTGCTTCTCGACAGTCCCGGTAATCCGACGATGCGCGTTTTGCGCACCGGGCTTGGGGCGCGCGTGGTCGCACACGACCCTGAGGTGCAGCTGCTCGGCAAGGTCACCGACCTGTATTTCGACGGCGACATGGAGGCCAGCGTCGCCAATACCGGCCAGGTCTCGTCGCGGATCGCGGACTTGTTGCCGGTCGCCGATATCGTGCGTCACACGTGGGCCGATATCGAGACCGCTCTCGATGCCGCTCGCACGCGGATCTAGCCGGTACGAGCGTGCGCAAACTGCGGCAAAAGAAGCGGCGTGTCTGATGCAGACACGCACGCTCGCGGTTCTGAGGCTGCGACGGCTGCAAAGGCTTCGACGGCTGCGACCATCGCAGCAGGCTAGCGGGCGACGATCACCGACGAGCCGTGTCCGAACAATCCCTGGTTGGCCGTTACCCCGACCTTGGCGCCCTCGACCTGGCGGCCGGTTGCCTGACCCTTCAACTGCCAGGTCAGCTCGCAGACCTGCGCGATGGCCTGGGCCGGGATCGCCTCGCCGAAGCAGGCCAGCCCGCCCGACGCGTTGACCGGAATCCTGCCGCCGATAGTGGTGGCGCCGCTGCGCAGCAGCGACTCTGCGTCGCCCTTGTCGCACAGGCCGAGGTGCTCGTACCAGTCGAGTTCCAGCGCCGTGGACAGGTCGTAGACCTCGGCCAGGCTGAGGTCGTCAGGGCCGATGCCCGCCTCGGCGTAGGCCGCATCGAGGATCTGGTCCTTGAACACGCGTCCCGGCGCGGCCACCGCGGCCGTGGAATCCGTTGCGATGTCTGGCAATTCGGGCAGGTGTTGCGGGTACTGCGGCGTCTGCAGGCTGATGGCCCGCACCGACGGTACGCCCTCGACGGAGCCAAGGTGCTTCTCGGCGAACGACTTGCTCGCCACGATCAGCGCCGCCGCACCGTCGGATGTCGCGCAAATATCCAGCAGCCGAAGCGGATCCGAGACGACCGGGCTGGCCAGTACGTCCTCGACCGAGCTCTCTTTGCGATAGCGGGCATTCGGGTTGTCCAACCCGTGCTTGGCGTTCTTGACCTTCACCTGGGCGAAGTCCTCGAGCGTCGCGCCGTACAGATCCATCCGCCGACGCGCCAGCAGGGCGAAATACACCGTGTTCGTCGCCCCGATGAGGTGAAAGCGCTGCCAGTCGGGGTCGTTCTTGCGCTCGCCGCCCACCGGCGCGAAGAACCCCTTCGGCGTGGTGTCCGCACCGATCACCAGCGCCACATCGCAGAATCCGGCGAGGATCTGGGCCCGCGCGCTCTGCAGCGCCTGCGAGCCGCTGGCACACGCCGCGTAGCTGGAGGTGACGGGGACGCCGTTCCAGCCGAGCTTCTGCGCGAACGTCGCGCCCGCGACGAAGCCGGGATAGCCGTTGCGGATGGTGTCGGCGCCGGCCACCAGTTGGATCTGGCGCCAGTCGAGGCCTGCCTCCGCCAATGCAGCCCTCGCGGCGACGACGCCGTACTCGGTGAAGTCACGGCCCCACTTGCCCCACGGGTGCATACCCGCGCCGAGTATGTATACGGGTTCGGGACTCATGCAGGGCCTCCCTTGCTCCTCGCGTCCGCGATCCTCCAGGCGTAGACGATGCGCTCGACCCCGTCGTCGTCGGTGAACAGCGGCATGGTCGTCAACTCCATCTCCATGCCGACCTTGAGATCTGCGGCCAGCGTGCCCTCGACGACCTTCCCCAGCACGATCAGACCCTCGTCCGCGAGTTGCACCGCGGCAACGGCGAACGGCTCGAACGGATCCGGCGCGGGGTACGGCGGCGGGGGCGCGTACCGGTTCTCGGTATAGCTCCACAATGTGCCACGTCGGGACAGCGGCACCTGAGCCAGGTCGTCGCCGTCACAGGCCGGGTTGGGGCAGTTGTTCGCGCGCGGCGGGAAGACGTAGGTACCGCACAGGTGGCACTTGCCGCCGATCAAATAGGGCTGCCCGGAGCCGTCGGTGGCGAACCAGCCGTCGATCGCAGGTTGCGTAGAAGCTGACACGCGGTCAGCGTACCGAGTTCGGCGGCAAAACTGAAACGTGTTCCAGTTTGGGTTCCGTGGTGGAGTTTGGGATCGGTAGCAATCCGCCGCGTGTGCACTCGTGCACGAACAGCGTCCCGGACGCGCTGACCGATCGTTCCGGAGATCCGCGGACGGCTGGTCCTGGCATGGCGCTCGCCGGGCCCGATCAGCCCGGCCGCGCGTGTTCTGGTCGAAAGGGCCCGTCTGCTACTCCGTCTCAGTCGAGAGCCTTCCACGCCGCCAAATTGATGCGTGTCCGTGCTGGCGCTTTTCACACCGATGCTACAAAATGTGGAGCATGACTACGCCTCGAAAAGGCTCCCCGGTGCGGGGTTCGACGTCGGGGCGGCCGATCATGGTCGCCCTCGACGTCCTCGGCCGCCGGGGCGCACTACGCGTCCTGTGGGAGTTGCGCGGCGAGCCGTTGACGTTCCGAGCCCTGCAGGCGGCGGCGGAGATGAATCCGGGTTCCCTGAACACCCGCTTGAAAGAACTGCGGGCGATGGAGGTCGTCGACCATTCCGACGGCGGTTATCAGCTGACCGCGCATGGGCGATCGCTGATGGCGGCGTTCGAACCATTGCAGGCTTGGGCCGATAACTGGGCCCGCCAGGTCAATCGCTGACCGCCCGGTCACGGGCGCACCTCGAAGACGTTGTTGAACGGCGTCTGAGCCGCCAGCCGGAAGCGGGTGAACCCAGCCTGTTCGACGACGTCGCGGATTCGGGCAGGTCCCGCCTGGGCGCCGAGCGCCAGGCCCACCGGCTGTGACAGGGAAGAGGGCGTACACAGCAGCGTGGAGAAGCCGTAGAACGTTCGGCCTACGGGATTGAGATTGTTCTCGACCACGTCGCCTGCGGCCGGTTCGACGATCATCCACGTGCCGTCGACCGCGATGACATCCCTGATGTGCTTGGCGGCACCGACCGGATCACCCATGTCGTGAAGGCAGTCGAACATCGTCACGATGTCGTAGGGACCGCCCGTGAACGCGTCCGCGCCGGCCGTCTCGAAGGTCGTTCGTGACGTTGCCACCGATTGCGCAGCACGCAGGCGCGCGGTGTCGACGGAACCGCGGTGCGCATCCGTGCCGCGAAATATCGAGTGCGGGAAGGCTTCCGCCATCAGCAGGGTCGACGCGCCGTGTCCGCAGCCCACATCGGCAACAGTGGCGCCTGCGGTGAGCTTCTCTACCACGCCGTCGAGTGCGGGCAGCCAGTCGGTGACGAGATGGGCCGCATAGGTGGGCTGGAAGAAACGTTCGCATCCGATGTGCACATCGGAGTTGTGTTCGCCCCACCCGAAGCCGTCTCCTGACGCGGCTGCCTCGAAAACTGTCGCTGCGTCGCACACCGTTCCGTGCGCCAGTTGGAAGAGTCCGCCGACGAATGCCGGGCTGGTGTCGTCGGTCAACGCCACCGCGTGCTCCAGTGGCAGTTGGTAACGCCGGGTGTCCGGGTTGTACTCGACGAACGCGCCCGCGGCCTGGGCGTTGAGCCATTCGCGTGCGTAGTGGTCGCCGGTACCCGTGCGCTCAGCAAGCTCTTCGGGCGTGCTCGGGCCGTATTGATGGAGGGCCCGGTAGTAGCCAAGGCGCTCGCCCATCACGACGAGAGCGCCGCTGAGGGCCGCACCGACTTCGCCGACGGCTCTCAGCACGAACGCCATCAGTTTGTCGGCGTCTACTTCGCCTGTGGGAGGGACGGTTTCAGTTGTCGCGGTCATGGAGTGTCCTTTCGGGGTAGTCCCATTCGATCGCGCTACAGTTTTCGTAGCGCTTAAATCATACCCGTGACTGCTATAAAAAGTAAAGCGCTCGAGCTGTTCTTGCCTGTCGGGGCGGATGCCTAGAGTTGGGTCCGTGAGTCCCGCTAAAACCGCTGTCGATGAGAAGCCGACATTGATGCTGCTGGACGGCAATTCGCTGGCGTTCCGGGCGTTCTACGCGCTGCCTGCCGAGAACTTCAAGACCCAGGGCGGCCTGACCACCAACGCGGTCTACGGGTTCACTGCGATGCTGATCAACCTGCTGCGCGATGAGCAACCGAGCCATATCGCGGCGGCGTTCGACGTCTCGCGCCAGACATTCCGGCTGGAGAAATATCCCGGGTACAAGGCGGGCCGGTCGGCGACGCCCGACGAGTTCCGCGGCCAGATCGACATCACCAAGGAGGTGCTCGGCGCACTGGGCATCACAGTGCTGGCCGAACCGGGCTTCGAGGCCGACGACGTCATCGCCACGCTGGCCACGCAGGCCGAGGACGAGGGCTACCGCGTGCTTGTGGTCACCGGTGACCGCGACTCGCTGCAGTTGGTGAGCCCCGATGTCACCGTGCTGTACCCGCGCAAAGGTGTCAGCGAGCTGACCCGGTTCACGCCCGATGCGGTCCTCGAGAAATACGGGCTCACCCCGCAGCAGTACCCGGACTTCGCGGCGCTGCGCGGTGATCCGAGCGACAACTTGCCAGGCATCCCCGGCGTAGGGGAGAAGACGGCGACGAAGTGGATCGCCGAATACGGCTCGCTGCAGGCGCTCGTCGACCAGGTCGACACGGTGAAGGGCAAGGTGGGCGACGCGCTTCGCGCCAACCTGTCGAGCGTCGTGCTGAACCGAGAACTGACCGATCTCGTCAAGGATGTGCCGCTTGCGCAGACCCCCGACACGCTGCGCATGCAACCGTGGGACCGCGACCAGATCCACCGACTCTTCGACGACCTGGAATTCCGCGTCCTCCGCGAACGGCTCTTCGAGACCCTGGCATCCGCCGACCCCGAGGTCGACCAGGGCTTCGATGTGAAGGGCGGTGCGCTCGAATCGGGCGAATTGGCCGGCTGGCTGTCGGAACACGCCAAGGGCAGGCGCTCCGGGATGGCCGTGATCGGCACACATCTGGCGTTCGACGCGGACACCACCGCACTGGCGATCGTCGCTGGAGACGGCGACGGCCGGTACGTCGACACCACCACCCTGAATCCCGACGACGAGAAGGCACTCGCGTCGTGGCTGTCCGACGCCGACGCGCCCAAGGCGCTGCACGAGGCGAAGCTGGCGATGCACGATCTTCAAGGGCGGGGCTGGATGCTGCGCGGTGTCACATCGGACACCGCGTTGTCCGCCTACCTCGTCCGGCCGGGTCAGCGCAGTTTTGCACTCGACGATTTGTCACTGCGATATCTGAAGCGTGAGCTGCGCGCGGATAACCCTGAGCAGCAACAGCTTTCGCTGCTCGATGACAGCGAAGGAGTCGACGACCAGGCGGTCCAGACGTCGCTCCTGCGGGCCAGCGCGGTGATGGACCTCGCCGATGCGCTCGACGAGGAGTTGGCACGCATCGAGTCCTCCGCGCTGCTGGGCGATATGGAGCTGCCGGTGCAGCGGGTGCTTGCCGAGATGGAGACGGCGGGCATCGCCGTTGATCTCGGCCAGCTGTCCGAATTACAGAGCGAGTTCGCCAACCTGATCCGCGACGCCGCGGAGGCGGCGTACGGGGTGATCGGTAAGCAGATCAACCTCGGCTCGCCCAAACAGCTGCAGGTGGTGCTGTTCGACGAGCTTGAAATGCCCAAGACCAAGCGCACCAAGACCGGCTACACGACCGACGCCGATGCCTTGCAGTCGCTGTTCGACAAGACCGGGCATCCGTTCCTGCAGCATTTGCTTGCGCACCGCGACGCCACCCGGTTGAAGGTCACCGTGGATGGGCTGCTGAACTCGGTGGCCTCCGACGGCCGGATCCACACGACGTTCAACCAGACCATCGCTGCGACGGGCCGGCTGTCGTCGACAGAGCCGAACCTGCAGAACATCCCGATCCGCACCGACGCGGGACGCCGGATCCGCGACGCGTTCGTTGTCGGCAAGGGCTACGAAGAGCTGATGACGGCCGACTACAGCCAGATCGAGATGCGGATCATGGCGCACCTGTCGCAGGACGACGGCCTGATCGAGGCGTTCAAGACCGGAGAGGACCTGCACTCGTTCGTCGCGTCGCGGGCGTTCTCAGTGCCGATCGACGAGGTCACGCCCGAGCTGCGGCGCCGGGTCAAGGCGATGTCGTACGGGCTGGCCTACGGGCTGAGCGCCTACGGCCTTGCCGCACAGCTGAAGATCTCCACCGAAGAGGCCAAGGTGCAGATGGAGCAGTACTTCGACCGGTTCGGCGGGGTGCGCGACTACCTACGCGATGTCGTGGACCAGGCCCGCAAGGACGGCTTCACGTCGACGGTGTTCGGCAGGCGCCGCTACCTGCCCGAACTGGACAGCAGCAACCGCAACGTGCGCGAGGCGGCCGAACGAGCCGCGCTCAACGCCCCGATCCAGGGCAGCGCCGCCGACATCATCAAGGTGGCGATGATCGAGGTGGACAAGGCGCTAAAGGATGCCGGGCTGAAGTCGCGAATGCTGCTGCAGGTGCACGACGAGCTGCTGATCGAGCTCGCGCCGGGCGAGCGGGACCAGGTCGAGACGCTGGTGCGCGACAAGATGGGCGGTGCCTATCCGCTGAACGTGCCGCTTGAGGTATCGGTGGGATACGGCCGCAGCTGGGACGCCGCGGCACACTGATGAGTCGAATCCGCCGATCACGCGTGAATTGTGAATCTGACGACGTTTTCCGGCGCGCTTTTCGTCGTCCGATTCACAAACGGCACCAGGAGCGATTACGCCCGGAATCCCGCGAGGGCCTGAAGGGCCGGCGCATCGGCGCGCGCTCCGTAGACCGCGTAGGTCTCCTCGGTCAGCAGTGCATACACCCGCTGATCGCCGAAGCCGCGGTCGATGCGGTCGCGGACGAACGCCAACTTCACCACCTGGTGGGAGAACTTCTTGACCGCCTTCGCGGCGGGCCGCCCTCCCGCGCGGTTCGCCTGGGCGATCGCGGCCTTCCGGTGCCGGAGCGAATCCAGCCAGGTCGCCTCGTTGGGGGTCACCAGACCCGCAGCCACCATGCCGGGCAGCTTTCCCGCGACGACCTTCTGCTCTCGCCTGCGACTGGCCACGCCGAGCCAAATCGCCAGTCCGAAGATCGGCACCATCCACAACAGGTAGACCAGGAAGTACGCCTCCACCCCGAGCAGTGATGAGCCGTTCCACAGGCCGTGCATGATTACCGCGCCGATGTAGCCGAGCAGGATGCAGCCGACCTTGGCCAGGGTGCTCCGCTTTTGCAGAGCGAAGTACACCCCGATGCCGGTCATGGTGGTGAACAGGGGGTGTGCGAACGGCGCCATGATCAGCCGCATCGCCGCCGTCAGCAGGGACTGTCCGACGGTGTCGCCGCTACCGATGTACAGAATGTCCTCCAACCAGGCGAAACCGGCCGCGACCAGGCCCGCGTAGACCAGGCAGTCGGTCATGGAGTTCAACTCGTTGCGCCGCCGGCCGGTCATCATGAGCACCAGAAACAGCCCCTTGGCGGCCTCCTCTGTCAGCGGTGCGACAACGGCGATGGTGAAGGGGCTGACGTCGCCGGGCGCGCCGGGGTGGTGGATCGCGGCCTCGGTGACCAGCTGCAGGATCGACGCGATGATCACCGCGACCGTTGCGCCCCACAGAAACGCGAAAATCAGCAGTCTCGGCGGCTCCGGCTCCCAGCGGTCCAGCCACAGGTAGGCCAGTACGACAACCGTCATGGCCAGGCTGGACAGCACGAATCCGATACCGGTGCCGACCGGGTTGAACGCGGTCAGCGCGATGACGATCAACCCGGCGATGGTGCCCAGCGTGATCAGAACGCCGAGAGGGGCTCCGACCTGGCGGATTCGCCGCTGTAGCGGCGGGTGTGGCGGTAGATATTGGAGCGGCTGCGGCGGCGGACCGGCGTAGGACACCAGAGCAGGGTAGCTGGGTGCGGTGCGCCTGCATGGGACCGAGTTTGTCCAGCGTGGACACAGTCGAGTAACCTCGATAGGTACCCGTCTGTGGTTTTGCGATCTCTGCTGCGGGTCACACCAATAACAACTGTCCCTACGATCAAACCTGTCCGGAGCAACCCAACAACATGCCAAGTCCCTCCGTCACCTCGCCGCAAGTAGCCGTCAACGACATCGGCTCGAGCGAGGACTTTCTCGCCGCCATCGACAAAACCATCAAATACTTCAACGATGGCGACATCGTCGAAGGGACGATCGTCAAAGTTGACCGCGACGAAGTCCTTCTCGACATCGGTTACAAGACCGAAGGCGTCATCCCTTCCCGAGAGCTCTCCATCAAGCACGACGTAGACCCCAATGAGGTTGTGTCCGTCGGCGATGAGGTCGAAGCACTGGTCCTCACGAAGGAGGACAAGGAAGGCCGCCTGATCCTGTCCAAGAAGCGGGCTCAGTACGAGCGCGCCTGGGGCACCATCGAAGAGCTCAAGGAAAAGGACGAGGCCGTCAAGGGCACCGTCATCGAGGTCGTCAAGGGCGGCCTGATCCTCGACATCGGCCTGCGCGGCTTCCTGCCCGCATCGCTGGTCGAGATGCGTCGCGTCCGCGATCTCCAGCCGTACATCGGCAAGGAGATCGAGGCCAAGATCATCGAGCTCGACAAGAACCGCAACAACGTGGTGCTGTCCCGCCGTGCCTGGTTGGAGCAGACCCAGTCCGAGGTGCGCAGCGAGTTCCTCAACCAGCTGCAGAAGGGCGCCATTCGCAAGGGTGTGGTCTCCTCGATCGTCAACTTCGGCGCATTCGTCGATCTCGGCGGCGTCGACGGCCTGGTGCACGTCTCCGAGCTGTCCTGGAAGCACATCGACCACCCGTCCGAGGTCGTTCAGGTGGGCGATGAGGTCACCGTCGAGGTGCTCGACGTCGACATGGACCGCGAACGGGTTTCGTTGTCGCTCAAGGCGACTCAGGAAGACCCGTGGCGCCACTTCGCTCGCACCCACGCGATCGGTCAGATCGTGCCTGGCAAGGTCACCAAGCTGGTGCCGTTCGGTGCGTTCGTCCGCGTCGAGGAGGGCATCGAGGGTCTGGTGCACATCTCCGAACTGGCTGAGCGCCACGTGGAGGTGCCCGACCAGGTGGTCGCCGTCGGCGACGACGCGATGGTCAAGGTCATCGACATCGACCTGGAGCGTCGCCGCATCTCGCTGTCGCTGAAGCAGGCCAACGAGGACTACACCGAGGAGTTCGACCCCTCGAAGTACGGCATGGCCGACAGCTACGACGAGCAGGGCAACTACATCTTCCCGGAGGGCTTCGACCCCGACACCAACGAGTGGCTCGAGGGCTTCGAGACCCAGCGCAACGAGTGGGAGGCCCGCTACGCCGAGGCGGAGCGCAGGCACAAGATGCACACCACGCAGATGGAGAAGTTCGCCGCGGCCGAGGCCGCGGAGGCGGAGAAGCCATCGGCCAACGGCGCACCGCGTGACGAGGAGCCGTCGGCGGGCGGCTCGCTGGCCAGCGACGCCCAGTTGGCGGCGCTGCGGGAGAAGCTGGCAGGCAGCGCCTAACCGGCGCCAAAGCCTGACCGGATGCTGCGCATCGGTCTGACCGGCGGAATCGGCGCCGGCAAGTCGACGGTGTCCGCCGCGTTCAGCGAGTGCGGCGGCATCATCGTCGATGGCGACGTGATCGCCAGGGAAGTCGTCGAACCGGGCACCGACGGACTGGCTGCGCTGGTCGAGGCGTTCGGCGACGACATCCTGTTGTCCGACGGCGCGCTGAACCGTCCGGCCCTGGCTGCCAAGGCCTTCGTCGACGACGATCAGCGCGCGAAGCTGAACGGCATCGTGCACCCGCTGGTCGGCAAGCGGCGCGAGGAGATCATCGCCGCCGTCTCCGAAGATGCAGTGGTCGTCGAGGACATCCCGCTGCTCGTCGAGACCGGCATGGCGCCCATGTTCCCGCTCGTGGTGGTCGTGCACGCCGACGAGGAAACCAGGGTCAAGCGGTTGATCAAGCGCGGCATGGATGAAGCCGATGCCCGTGCCAGGATCGCCGCGCAGGCACCCGAAGAACAGCGCCGCGCGATCGCCGATGTGCTGCTTGATAACTCGGGGTCAGAGGGCGAACTGGTCGAGCGTGCGCGCGACATCTGGTATCACCGGGTGTTGCCGCTTGCGCACAACATCCGGACCCGTGGGGTCGTGCGCGTCCCGCCCGCGTTGGTGCCGTATGACCCGGAGTGGCCGGACGATGCCCGCCGCATCATCAACCGCCTTCGCATGGCATGTGGCGCAAAGGCGTTGCGCGTCGACCACATCGGCTCGACCGCCGTCCCCGCGATGGACGGCAAGGACGTCATCGATGTTCAGGTGACTGTCGAATCCCTTGACGTCGCCGACGAACTCGCGGGTGTGCTGACGAACGTCGGTTATTCGCGCGTCGAGGGCATCACCAGCGACGTGCCGCACGACGGCGATCCGGCATTGTGGCGCAAGCGGTTCCACGGAGCCGCAGATCCTGGCCGACCCGCGAATGTCCACGTGCGAGTCGACGGCTGGCCCAACCAGCAGTTCGCATTGTTGTTCGTCGACTGGTTGACGGCCAATCCCGGCGTACGGGAGGACTACCTAACGGCCAAGCGGAAGGCGCTGGGCACGGCAGACTACGCAGATGCCAAGGAACCGTGGTTTCTCGACGCGTACTGGCGCGCAAGGGCGTGGGCCGACTCGACGGGTTGGCATTCACCGGAACCTGGGTGACAGCGAGTCACAAGCTGACACACAGCAATATTTTGACGCATTAGCCAATTTTTCGCAGAACGGGTCGCACACGGTCCTGGCCCCGTAGTATTTCGCTGGCAGGGGGAAATTCAGCATCCTTCGCAGGCTTTGCTCGATATGCCCATTGCTCGACATTGGGAGCATTGCCGGGTCGCCGGGACATTTCTAGCGACTGTTCAAGGGGCCGGGGGTAGCACAGTGAATGGCTTTGCCGAACCAGAAAAAGTCGTGCTGCTGGCGCTGGAGTCCGTCGACCATCCGATGCATCTCGGCGTGCTGCAGGTGTTCTCACCGCCGGCGGGTGCAGGGCCCGAATACCCTCGGGAGACATTCGAGGCGATGCGGGCCTGCACCGACGTGGCGCGGACGTTCACGGGTCATCCGGCGCCGACCCGGCGGGGCACCTCGAAGGTGCGGTGGACGTACGACAGTGGCATCGACATCGGTTACCACTGGCGCTATCGGCGCCTGCCAGCACCAGGCGGTCAGCAGGAACTGTTCGATCTGCTGGGCGAACTGCACAGCAGCGTGTTGGATCGCCGGAAACCCCTTTGGGAGGGGCATCTGATCGACGGCCTCGAGGATGGCCGCTTTGCGGTGTACATAAAGGCACACCATGCGCTCGCCGACGGTACGTCGGGCGCCAATGTGATCCAGGGAGCGCTCAGCGCCGATCCCAGGGACACAGACGTGCGGGCATCATGGGCGCCGCTGCCACGCACAAGGTCGGGTCCCGAGCGACCGAGGCGACAACCTGCTGCGAAGCCCACCGGCAAGCTCGTCCGCACCGCGCGCGAGCTACGCCGCTCGATATCCCTGATCCGTGAGCTCTATCGGGACCGTGAGCTTGCGCCCGCCCTTCGCGCTCCGAAGACGATCTTCGCCGGACCGGGCGGCCCGCGTCGATGCGCAGTACGCTCCTGGCCGTTGGTTCGGGTGACCGACGTCGCGACGAAGGCCGAAGTCACGGTCAACGACGTCGCGCTCGCGATGTGTGCAGGCGCCATGCGCGAGTACCTCGCCGAGTTCGGGGCATTGCCAGAGCGCCCATTGGTCGCAATGGCTCCCGTCAACATCCGCGATGACGAGGATGCCGACGCAGGCAACATCGTCGGCGGCGCAATCTGCACGCTGGCCACCGACGTGGATGACCCGGTGGAACGGCTAGCGGCGATTCACAAATCGATGCGGCACAACGTCGAGATCATCCGGAAGTTGCCGCGGCAGGTCGCCATCCACTTGTTCGGCGTCGTGTGCGTGCCGATTAGCGGCGATACCGGGCTCGGCGCACGCATCCCTGCGGTGTTCAACGTCGGAATCTCGCATATGCGCGGCGTCGACACGCCGTTGTTCCGCAACGGTGCGCGGTTGGAGGCCACCTACCCGTTGCCACCGACGTTGCGGGGACAGGCGCTGAACGTCGGCCTGTTCTCCGGCGGCGAAACGATCGACTTCGGGCTTGTCAGCAGCGAACGTGCGGTGCCCGACCTCGAGCGCATGGTCGGCTACCTCGAAACGGCACTCCAGGAACTGGAGCGAGCGGTCGGCCTGTGAACAGTGGGATTGCCGTCATCGCGGTGAGTAAATCCTTCGGTGACGTTATGGCATTGCGGGACATCAGCTTCGAAGTCGGCGTCGGCGAGGTCATCGGCCTTCTCGGACCGAATGGCGCGGGCAAAACGACGATGGTGGACATCCTGTCGACCGTGACCCGGCCAGATCACGGCCGGGCGTGGGTAGCGGGCCACGAGGTCGTCGCCGAGCCGGCGAAAGTGCGCCGGGCGATCATGCTGACCGGCCAGCAGGTGGCCGTCGACAACATGCTGACGGGGACACAGAACCTGGTGACCTTCGGGCGGCTGCAGGGGTTGAGCAAGGACGCCGCAATGAGACGGGCGGCCGAACTCATCGAGGAGTTCGATCTGCAAGATGCGGCCGATCGGCGCGCGGACACATACTCGGGCGGCATGCGTCGCCGTATCGACATCGCGTGCGGCCTGACCGTGCGCCCGAAGGTGGCATTCCTCGACGAACCGACAACCGGACTGGATCCTCGTAGCAGACAAAGTATCTGGCAGCTCATTGCGCGGTTCAAGGACGCGGGTATCACGACGTTGCTGACGACCCAGTATCTCGAAGAAGCCGATGCGCTCAGCGACCGCATCATCATGATCGACGGAGGCAGCATCATCGCCGAGGGCACTGTCGACGAGCTGAAAAGACTTACGGGCAGCGGCTATTGCGAGATCGTGCCGCAGGATCCCGCGGACCTTCCCGCTGTCGCGAACGTGCTCGCCTCGATGATGCCCGAGAGAGGTGGCACGGCCCTGTCTGTCACCGTCGACCGAATCACCATCCCGGCCCCCGACGGCGCCAACACCCTCGTCGAGGCCATCCGCCTGATCGACCAAGCCGGCATCGCCCTGACCGACATCGGGCTCCGAAGGCCATCGCTCGACGATGTCTTCTTCACGCTGACCGCCGATCCCGCGTCATGACCTTCTGGACATCGGAGCGGCCGCGTCCGTCGGCGTTACGCCAGTGGTGGGTGTTGACCGCTCGCGTGATCGCGCCGACAGTCCGCAACGGCGAACTCCTGATAGCGATTTCGCTGTCGGCAGTATTCACGGCGAGCTTCTACATCCCCCTTAGGGGGGTGATGACGCAAATACTGCACCGCAGCTACGCGCAGTACCTGATGCCCTCGATTGTTCTGCAGACCGTGTATTTCGCCGCTATGTCGGCCGCACTGCGGTCAGCCACGGATGAGGTCGACGGTGTCAGCCGCCGATTCCGCACCATGCCGATTCCAACGATGGTGCCGTTGGCCGCTCGCATGTCGGGAAACGTGTACCGGTGCATAGTGGGAGTGGCAACGGCGATGGTGTGGGCCCACGTGATCGGGTTCCGATTCGAAAGGGGCTGGCAGTACACACTCGCGTTCTTCGCCGTGGTGCTGCTCATCGGCATCGTGCTCGCACTCGTCGGCGACCTCATCGGAATAGTGTCGACAAACCCGGAGTCGACCACTCACATAATTCTGCTTCCGGTGTTGACGCTGGGCATGCTGTCAGTGGGTTTCCAACCCGCAGAACAGTTTCCGGGCTGGATCCAGCCTTTCGTACGCAATCAGGTGCTCTCACAATTCGTGAATGCGTTGCACACTCTTGCCGGTGACGGGACCGGATCGCCGCCCGCGTGGTCGGGGCTGACACCGGCGCTGTTGTGGCTGGCCGGGATTTCCATGTTCGTTGTCTATCTCTATTCGCTGATATTGGGCAGCCGTCGATGAACACCGTGGACGAGCTGTCGGAGGATTCGCTTCACCAACTGGCAGTTCATACCTGGGTGCAGACATGCCGACTCCTGATCAGATGGCAGCACGACCCTCAGACCGTCATCCAGTCGCTGGTCATGCCGTGTGCATTCCTGGTGTCACTCAATCTTGTCTTCGGCAAGGCGATCTCCGACATCAGCGGCCAGAACGCATTGAACGGGACAGTGCCGATGGCCGCTTTGGTGGGGGCGCTCTTCGGATCGACCGCCGCCGGGATCTCGCTGATGCGAGAGCGAGACGACGGGCTGCTGACTCGATTCTGGGCGCTCCCGGTGCATCGCATGGCGGGCGTGCTGTCACGGCTTGTGGCAGAAGCCATTCGGATATTTGCAGCCGCAGTGCTCGTCATGCTCACCGGAATCGCTCTTGGGTTCCGCTTCGATGCAGGCCTGGCCCGCATCCCGGCATGGCTTGCGGTCCCCGTCGTGTTCGGCGTCGCGTTCTCTTTCCTGGTGACGACGCTGGCGCTGAGGATCAGGAACACGGTCTTGGCCGAGGCGACGGGAATCGCCGTGGCGGGCCTCTTCTTCTTCTGCACTGGCTTTGTGCCGCTCGATCTGTATCCGAGGTGGATTCAGCCGGTCATTGCACATCAACCGATGAGCTACGCAGTCGAGGTGATGCGAGCACTATCTGCAGGCGGCACACTGCTGGTGCCGGTAGTCGGAACCCTGCTGTGGTCGGTGGGGGTCGCCACAGTGTGCCTGATGCCGATGACGAATGGCTACCGCAAAGCGAGCATGCGCTAGGTCGACTGCGCGGGCAGTGCGGCAGGCGCCGGTTGGCCGGGCACCGGAGTGTCAAGCGCAGCGCCGCATTGAAGCGTGCCGTACAGCGGGTCGTCCTTGACGTGGAAGAGCCTCGGGGCGATGAACTGATCAGCCTGCGCGACGATCTGGTCATCTACCAGGATCTCGCAGTGCAGATTCGACCCGTACGGCCATTCGATGGAGACCGTCATCCCCGCCAGTTTCGGGTCGGACAGGACCGTGTTGACCTCGAACGTCATGCCCGGCAGCAGCATCGGCTGTTCGCTGTTGACGTTCGCGTCGTCGATTTTGTACACGACCACCGCCCCGCGGGATGTGCCGTCGGCGCGGGCACGGTATGTGATGTTGTGCTTCAGACCTGGGTCGTTCTGCGCGACGGGGTCGGGCGGCGGAGGGCCCTCGGGGTCAGCCAGTGCGGTCGAGGGGATTAACTGGGAGCCGACGACGAAGGTCGTCAGGGCAGCGGCGGCGATCCATCTCCGCTCGGTGAGCCTCATGGCAGCGACACTACGCGACCCGTCAATTGAGATCCAAAGCCGTTGCCAGCGCCATTGCTCCTCACCGCCGGTTGGCAAGGTGTCGGCGAGTTGTCGGCGAAACCCTTCACGTCGGCAACTCAGGTATGGATCCTGGCCAGCCGGTTCAACGGACGGTTCAATGAGCCCACGCCGCTTCGCTTGTGGCCGCGCTCGCGGCTCCGGCTGCGCCCCGCCGGCCTCTTCTCGCGGTACTTCTCGAGGGTCACGCATGCGGCATACCCGCAGCATGCTGGCTCTACGCGCCGCGCCAGGTGAGGGTCATGCCCGCTGCGCCTAGCCACCGGACGAGGTCATAGCCGTGCCTGGATAGGCCGTCTATCGCGGACACGGCCGACTGAACCGCCCGTTCGCCGTCTTCCGGGGTCAGCAGACCGTGGCGGACGGCGGTGAGCAGCTCATCGACGTCGGAGAGGTCGACGCCGTCACCGGTCCGCACCGCGAGGTCGAGGTAATGGTCCTCGGAGTGCCAGACCGACGCGCCTGGCGTGTAGCGGCCGACGTCGAGGTAGTAGTCCTGGTCGAGTTCATATCCGGGACTGAAGTGGAAAATCGTGGCGCGCAGGCTCAGTGACGGAAGCAGCCACGACTCCATGTAGTGGAATTGGGCGCGGCCCGGCGTCGGGCGGGCCATGTAGAGCCCCCACGGCTTCACCGTGTACTCGTCCACCGCCCGCACGATCCCCTTGGGATCGGTGTTGGTGCGTGCGACCAGGTCGAATTTCTCGTGCTTCGGAGCGTGGATATGCCAAGCATAGGGGTGCGAGCAGGTCCGGCGGGTCGGGGGAACCGCCTCCGGAAGGTGGGCGCGAGCGTAGCGACCTGGGGAATGAGGGGGTGTCGGTGCGTGGTTCTACCCTGTGAACATGGCTTTCGCTACCGAACATCCCATCCTGGCGCACTCCGAGTACCGCCCCGTAGAGGCGATGGTGCGCGCCGGTGGCAAGTTCGAGGTCGTCAGCGAATACGAGCCCGCCGGTGACCAGCCGACCGCGATCGACGATCTGGAACGCCGCATCAACGCGGGGGAGCGCGACGTGGTCTTGCTCGGCGCCACCGGTACCGGCAAGTCGGCGACCACTGCCTGGCTGGTCGAGCGGCTCCAGCGGCCCACCCTGGTGATGGCACCAAACAAGACGCTGGCCGCTCAGCTCGCCAATGAGCTACGGGAGATGTTGCCCAACAACGCCGTTGAGTACTTCGTGTCGTATTACGACTACTACCAGCCCGAGGCGTACATCGCGCAGACCGACACCTACATCGAGAAGGACAGCTCGATCAACGACGACGTCGAGCGGCTGCGGCACTCCGCCACCTCGAGCCTGCTGTCACGCCGCGACGTGGTGGTGGTCGCATCGGTGTCGTGCATCTACGGCCTTGGCACACCGCAGTCCTACATGGACCGGTCCGTGGAGGTGACGGTCGGGGAGGAGATACCCCGCGACGCGCTGCTGCGGCTGCTGGTCGACGTTCAATACACCCGCAACGACATGGCGTTCACCCGAGGCTCGTTCCGGGTGCGTGGCGACACGGTAGAGATCATCCCGTCCTACGAAGAGCTCGCGGTGCGCATCGAGTTCTTCGGCGACGAGGTGGAGGCGCTTTACTACCTGCACCCGCTGACCGGCGACGTGATCCGCAAG
>Ga0318562_10000419_pt1 | contig 18987 bp, 8 predicted proteins | sample GRESIP066b5f18_FD_203688 | JGI IMG/M metagenome (GOLD analysis project Ga0318562, IMG submission 203688) | Tropical soil microbial communities from Luquillo Experimental Forest, Puerto Rico - GRE.SIPMG.066b5f18 | ecosystem: Environmental > Terrestrial > Soil > Tropical forest > Bulk soil... | reverse complement strand
CTATCAGGCGGCGCCGCAGGTGATGCAGAGCTTCACGATCGGGCAGCAGCCGACGATCACAAGCTTCAGTCCCTCGATTGGTCCGGCGGGCACGACGGTCACGATCAACGGAACGAACTTCAGCGCGATTGCGGCCGGTAACGTCGTCACGTTCAGCGGCCTGCAGGCGACCGTGCTGACCGCCAATGCAACGGTGTTGACCGTCAGCGTGCCGACGTTTGCGGCAACGGGACCCGTGGCGGTTTCTGTGGGCGGCTTGTCCGCCACCGGCGGCAATTTCAACGTCACGCCCGCGCCGATGGTGACTGGCTTCTCGCCGTTTGGCGGCAGCGCCGGCGACACGGTTACGATCACTGGCAACAATTTCTCGATGACAGCGGTGAACAACACCGTTCAATTCAACGGTGTGAGCGCCAACGTGACGGGCGCACCGACCACGACGCTGACCGTGACCGTGCCCGCGAACGCGAGCACCGGCCTCATTACGGTCACCGTCGCGGGGCAAACGGGCATCAGTGCGAACCCATACTACGTGGTGACTTCGTCCGGATTCCCCTCGACACAGGCGTGTACGGGCTCCGCGCCGCCGATCGATCCAGGTTCGACGCCGGGGCATCCGGGATTGTGGTTGAATCCCAATCGCTCGGGAACCTCCTGGTCGTTCCACTTCATCTACGGCGCGTTTGCAGCGGTCTGGTTCACCTATGACGCGAACGGCCGACCGGTGTGGCTGAGCAATTTGGGCAACAACCTGCAACCTGCGCAGAGCCCCAACGAGTACTACACACCGCTCTACAAATCCGTCGTCAATACGAGCACCGGGGTGGAGTCGTATACGCCCGTCGGGCAGCTCTACGTTTCCTTCGTGCCGGGGTCGAGCACCAATGCCGCGATCCGCTGGCAGTGGAACGATGCGGGCAGCACCATGCACGATGAGTGCGTCTACGACTATTTCCATTCCACGTCGCAGACCCGTGCTGCGATGCTCGCACCAAATGCGAACACGCCCGTCGATGAAAGCTACACCGGTGCCTGGCATCCGAGTTCCGGTACATCGGGCTGGGGGATCATCACCTCGGTAGGTATCTGCCCGTCGAGCGCGGTGTACTGCAGCCCCAACACCACCGTCGAGGCCGACGTCCCGACGTTCTACGACACGGCCGGCAATCCCGTCTGGGTGACGGGCGTATTCGTCAGCCCTTTGATGGGCGCGACCAGTACGAGCGTGGACTACACGAAGTCCACGTATCCCGGCGGATTCCCGACGACGGACTGCACGAGCAACGTCAACTGCATCAAGCACTACAACATCTCGGGGAGTACGAGTTGCACCGGTAACTGCAACCAGTTCTACAACGACACTGGCACGCTCACTCGCACCTACACCGACAACTCCGACGAGAGCGTCACCTTCAATGCATCGGTCGGGAGTTCGATCACGGGTGGGGACGCCGTGTCTTGGCCGATGGGGCCGTGGTCGACCACGACTCCGATGAACAAGCTGACGGATTTTCCGTTGGTGTCGGTCAACCAGACCTACTGCGCGACCACCTGCACCGTACAGATCTCGTGGATGACGACCCTGGCGACCGGGCAGCTGTACAAGCGTGATCTGACGACGAACACGCTCACGGAAATGTCGGCAAATAGTACCGGCTCGATCCCTGACACGCTGAGCAGCGGATCGGATGTGCAATACGAACTGCGCGATGGCAGTGCGACGGGCACGCTGCTGTACAAATCGTCCGAAGTGAAAGTCGGAACGTTGGCGAATACCGCGCCGGCGATCTATTCGTTCACGCCGACGAGCGGTGCCGTCGGCACAATCGTCACGATCAGCGGCACGAATTTTGATCCGACGCCGGCGAACAACACGGTGAAGTTCAACAACGTGTCAGGCGCGGTCGTGCAGGCGGCGACGACGACGACGTTGACCGTGATAGTGCCCACCGGTGCGACGACAGGGCTGATCACCGTGACGGTCGGTGGCGTCACTGCTACCAGTTCGACGCCCTTTACAGTGACCAACGGTCCATCGATCAGTAGCTTCACTCCCACGAGCGGTCCTGCTGGCACGACGGTCGTCACGATCACCGGTGCGAATTTCGACCCGACGCCCGCCAATAACATTGTGAAGTTCAACAACTCGTCGGCCGCGACGGTGCAGCAGCCGTCGTCGACAACGACATTGACGGTGGTCGTGCCCAACGATGCGACGACGGGTCCCATCACCGTTACCGTGGCTGGTCTCACCGGAAGTAGTGCCTCGCCGTTTACGGTGGGGGCGAACCTCCTTTCGATCAGCAGCTTCGCGCCGCCTTCGGGCCCGGTGGGAACGCAAGTCACGATCAACGGACAGAATTTCTCGCCGACGACGACGGGCAACGTCGTGACATTTACCGGCACGAGCACGCCGGCAGTGATTGTCGGTACGCCGACATCGACCCAAATCGTGGCCGCAGTGCCAGCGGGGGCGCAGACGGGGTCGTTTACGGTGAATGTGGGGTCCGCGACCGCCACGAGTCCTTCGTCCTTCACAGTGACCGCGACAGCGGTTGGCACGCCGACCTCGGCACCGCCGAGCGTCGCGTCGATCCCCGGTACAGATCCGACCTCCGATGCGGTCGGCGCAACGGCCGCGCAATTTCGGGTGGACGAAGGCGGCAACGCGACTTATTCGATTCCGATCCAGGTCGCGCCGGGAACTGCGGGTTTAACCCCGAAACTCGCGCTCAGCTACAACAGCCGTTTGCCAGGCGGTGTGATGGGTCCAGGTTGGGCGATCGAAGGCAGCTCTGCGATCACGCGTTGCCGGCAAACGCGCGAAAGCGGCGACTTCATGAATGGAACGACGCCGATCGATGGTAATCCGTCCGCGGTGAATTTCACGACCTCGGATCGTTTCTGTTTGGACGGCGTGCGCCTGCTGGTGACCAGCGGTACGTATGGCGCATCGGGTAGTACCTACTCACCCGAGAACGATCCCACTACGCAAGTCACGGCGACCGCGAGCAATGCCGCGATCGGACCCGACAGCTTCAAGGTCCAGCGTAAAGACGGGTCGACAAGTACCTACGGCAACACGGCGGCTTCGACCAGCGCGCTCGTCACCGGGACGCCATCGGGCAGCTCCACCTCAGTTAACGTGAGCTGGAACCTCGCGCGCGTGCAGGATTCGACGGGCAACTACATCGACTACCTCTATACGAGTCAGCCGGCGAAGACGAACTTCTCGACGCTGCCGTTTGCAAATGCGGCCGTCGAGTCGGTGCTCGCGCAAGTCAACTACACCGGCCACCTCACCGGCCAAACCAGCGATGTCACGCCGTATGCGAGCGTGTCGTTCAACTACACCGCATTGCCCGCAGCCAACCTGCGCATCGGTTACCAGGGCGGCATCACCTTCCTGCAAAGCCAGCAGCTGAGCAATGTCACCGTCAGCGATACGAGCAACGGTGTGCTGCGCTATTACGTGCTGGCCTATCAAACGTCCGCATCGGGCTCGGGATTCCAGCAGCTAAGCCAGATCACGGAGTGCCGCGACAGCACGCAGGCGGTGTGCTACCCGCCGACCGTGTTTAGTTGGTCGCAGGCGAACAACGCGTTCGTCCCTCAGCCTTCCGCGCAGAGCGGTCCGGACTTCAGCAAGATGGTCGGGTTTAAAGTTGCCGACATCGATGGGGATGGACGTCAGGACATCGTCTGGGCCAGCAACGATGGTACCTGCGCCAGCAGCGGCGGTGGCAGTCGTCTGTATGTCGGCTTCCTGAGTGGGGCAAGCAACGGCCGGATGACGCTCGACGTCCATCAGGACCAGTGCGCGCCGATCGATTTGAATAACAACGACCGCGCCTGGTACTTGGTCGACTACGACGGCGATGGCCGCGCCGACTTACTGATCGGTGGTGCGGGCGGTACCAACTGGAAACTCTACTTAAGCCGCGGCAATCGATCCGGCGCGGCCTTCGACACCGTCGACCAATTGGCCTCGCTCACGACGCCGATTGCGATTCCTGCCGGCATGAACGCCGCGGCGATCCTCGCCGACGTCAACGGCGACGGCTTGCCGGACCTGATCGTGCCGACGGCCTCGGGCAGCATTCCGGTTACGAGTGGCGTTACGGGACAGGCGGACTCGGGCTTGGCCGTGCGTTTGATGACACGTTCCGGAAGCACGCTGACATTCGCCGATCCGGTTGAGATCGTTCTGACTTTCGCATCCGGTGACACCACCTGCGCGGGCACCAGCGCGACGTGTGCGATCAACTTCTTCAACACCAATCCGCGTCATGGCTCGGCAACAATTTCCGACGTTGATGGCGATGGACGCGCGGATCTCACGCTGATTGTGGCGTCGACACCCTGCTCGCCGTGCACGGCGGCGGCGACGGCGTCTTCGGCGCTCAAACGGTTGACGTTTAATCCGTCCCTCGGCATGCCGTCGACGACGGGAACCAAACAAGCGGCCATGGCGACACCGTCGACAACCAATACTTACTGGTATCAATTCACTGCCAACGGCATCAGCACGCCGACAGGCTTCTCAAGCCCGGTTCAGCTCATGAACCAGTACATTCGTCTCGACACAGTGGGCGATACAACACTCCCCAAGACCACCGACAAATTCTATTCGGTTGACCTCAACGGCGACGGGCTTGCCGACATCCTGTACCAGGACCTGACGGACAGCACTGGCAAGACCTATAAGGTGTTGCTCAACAATGGCAACGGCTACAACTCGGTGCCCATCAGCACCTCCGCGATCACCAACAGCGCGGCGTTGCAGCTCATCGATATCGATGGCGATGGCAAAACCGATCTCGTCTTCTTCGACGACAACCACAACTATTCGTACGTCAGTCTGACCGCGACAACCGCGGGATGGGCGTTTACCGCCGCAAAACCGGTTCCAGCAAAGGGCGGCGGTCAGATGAGCTTCCCAGCGAATAACAGCGGGGGTTCAATCATTTGGACCGGCATCCTCGGCGACTTCGATGGCGATGGCATCCCGGATCTCTTCGCCTACGAAACGTATCAGGGTGCGGTCGCAAGCTATTTCACGGCACGTGTTGACTCGGGCAGCCGCTATCAACCACGTGATGTCATCACGGGCTTCACCAACGGCTATGGTGCGAACACGACGATCGGTTATCAGCCGCTGGCCAACGTCGGCGTCTATCAGCGTAGTGGCGCGAGCGGGTATCCGGCACTCACTACAGCGAGCTACGGTTGGGGCTCTCCGGTCTTCGACGTAATCGCGCCGATGTATGTCGTGAGCATGGCGAAGAGCAGTGCGCCGACTCAAGACGCCTCCGCGATAAGTTCGGTCTACTACCGCTACGCCGGCGCCACCATGCAAGCAGGTGGCCGTGGATTCCTTGGCTTCCGTGAAATTTGGAGCTTCGATGGGAACGACTTGACTGCGACGGGAGGACCATTCGTTGCGACGGTGAACAGGTATGCGCAGCGTTATCCGTTCATCGGCATGCCGGTGGAAACGATCAAGGAAGTGTTGACGTCTACAGGACCGGACATCACTCGCGGCAGTGTGCAGCTCGATGCCTGCGCCAAGGCGACCGACCTTGATTCCGCTGGGTACAACTGTTTCTCCGGCATCACGGGCTCGACGACCCTGTCGTTCCAGACGCCTTGGCCGGATCTGACAACGTCGGGTATATGGATCAGCCGGAGCGTACAGCAACCCATGTGCACGGGCGCGGGTTGTAACACCGCTCCGGTCGCGAACCAGTGCACGCTCAACGCGAGCCTGCCTGCAATCGCAAGCGGGGATCCGACCTCGGGTGCGTTTACGCCTGCCGCGACAGCGGGTCCGGTTTTTGGATACGTCGCGTCAACCGCGGATACGCAGTACGACTTGAGTTCGGGAAGCGCGGGGAGTCCGGTCGCGATCGCCGCCACGCGCAATTTCTTCTGCTACGACGGCAGCAACGGTGCGTCGCCGACGTTGAGTCGCGGCGATCTGCTCGGCAGCTTGACCGTCTCGCAGGACGGATCGAGTACCACGGTGGCGCAGAAGGCGACCAGCAATACCTACGCCGACAATGCATCACTGTGGTATTTCGGGCGCCTGTCGCAGAGCACGGTCACGTTTGCGCGGCCGAGCCAGTCCAACATCTCGCGCTCGACCAGCTACACCTACGACAGCACGACAGGCCTGCTCACATACGAGCGTATTCAGTCAGGCGGCACGGCCGATCAGGACTTGCGCACGCTGTACGACCTCGATGCGTTCGGAAACCGCACGGCCGCCTATCAGTGCAGCGCGAATCTGACGGACACCCAATGTCGCACGCACAGTGGCGTGAACCAGCAACAGGCCAGCACGACCGTGTTGCGCTATGCGAAGACGACGTATTCGACGAGCAACGGCCGCTACGTCGCAGGCAGCTCGCTGCCGTTCTACACCAGCGCATCGGGTAATTGGAACGAGCAGCAAGCGACGCGGATCGATGCCCGCGATGAATTCGGCAATCCTGTCCAGCAGCATTCGATCAACGACACCGGAGGCAATACGCTCAATGGCGTAGCGACCACGCAGTTCGCAAAATTCGGTGTGATGGGTCGTCCGTACTTTGCTGGGGATTCGAGCGGCCATGCGACGACAACCACGTTCCGGATGTGCGGTAGCGGCGCGACATGTTCGAGCGACAGCCGCTTCAAGTTCCGCTCGCAGACGCTGACGACGGGGGCGCCGAGCAGCTGGACCTATTACGACGTGCTCGGTCGTCCCGCCATGCAGATCGCACAGAGCTTCGACGCCAACGGCGCAGGCAAGCTCTACACGGGGGCGTGTAGCTACTTCGACGCGCACAACCGTGCGCTTTCAAAGACCGAACCGTTCTTCGTCAACGTCACGGCGGCCGCCGATGGCAGTCCGAATCTCTCCGGCGCCTCGCCGTGTACCAGTGCCAGCTATGCGACGACGTCGCAGTACGACGTTCTAGGTCGCGTCATCAAAGTCACGAATCCGGATGGCGGTACGGCGCAGAGTCAGTATGTAGGCTTGTCGACTTTCACCACCAATCCGCGCAACAAATCTTTTGAGACGCAGCGGAATGCGTTGGGCGAGGTCGTCGAGAGCGATGATCCGGGTGTGGTCTCTCCGGGCGCTGCGGATGCCGCGACGACGAACCTCAAGGTCACTCAGACGTTCGACGCGGCGGGCGATGTATTGACAATCTCGCGCAACGCCGGCAACGGCGCGGTCGTAACGACGCTCACTTACGATCTTTTGGGCCGCAAGCTGACGCACACCGACGCGGACTCGGGACAAACGAGCTTCACTTACAATGCTACGGGCGATGTCCTGTCGCAAACCGATGCAAAAAACCAGGTCATCATGCTTGCTTATGATGCGCTGGGTCGCAAATGGCAGCGCATCACGAGCAATGCGGGCGACGGCAACAACCTCATCGACACGTGGAGCTACGACACGGGGGCAAACGGCTATGGCCAGCTTGCGAGTGAAAGTCATTCCGCGAGCGCCGGCACGTACACGGCGATGAGCCGAGGGTTCGTCTACGACAACTTGGGTCGATTGTCACAGCGCACCACCACAATCGCTGGCTCCTCTTACCCGGAAACCACGGCCTATGACAGCGTCGGCCGCGCCCGACAGCAGCAGGATGCGAGCGGACAGGTAACGCTGCTGCACTACACCACAAATGGCTTCGTCGACGCGCAGACCGATACGCACACCGACGGCGCATCCTCCGTGCTCAACAGCGACGCCAACAGTGCGTCGCAGCAGCTCCTTTACGAACTGCTAGGCACGAACGAACGCGGCCAGCCGATAAACGAACGTCGTGGCGGAAGCGCGAGCCTTGCGACCACGCTGAGCTATTACCCCGACACCGGCCGCCTGAGCCAGGTGTGTTCGGGAGCGAGCTGTGCTTTGCAGGACCTGGCTTATGCCTACGATCCGCTCGGCAACTTGACCACGCGTGTGCGCAACTACTCCGGATCGAAGAATCCGGCGGAGATGTTCACCTACGATGCGCTCAATCGTCTAAACCAAACGCAGCTGGGCACGCTGTCGGGCACGGCCTCGTCGGGTAACCTCGTGAACGTGCTGGCGACGCAGGCGCAGACTTACGATGCGCTCGGCAATCTGTGCAGTCAGGCGATGACGGGCAGCCTGACGAATACGAGTCAGACCTACAGCTACGCTGGTCCTGCCGGCTGTACGAATCACGGCAGCGCCGGCAGTTCCGCCGCCGTCACTGCGATCAGCGGCACAACGAGCGCGACCTATGGCTACGACGCCGACGGCAACCAGATCACGCGGTCGGACGGAAGAAACCTGACGTACAACGTGCTGAACCAGATCGCAAGCGCGACGCTGGGGAGCAACGTCACGAAGTTCGAGTACGGTCCGGACGGCGAGCGCTTCCTGCGCAACGACAACGGTGTGCTGACGCTGTACATCGGCAAGGTGGAGATCCAGAAGAGCAGCGGCACGGTCACCGAGATGCGCCGCTACCTTGGTGTGGCCATTGATCTCGTGATCGCGAACAGCACGCGTTACATGTTCAGCGATCACCTCGGCAGTGTCGACACGATCGCGAAGAAGGACGGCACGCGCTACGAGGCCGGCAGCTTCGATGCGTGGGGGAACCGCAGAAATCCGGATAACTGGCAGAACGCTGGCAGCACAGCGCCACTCGACACGACCACGCACGGGTTCACGGGGCATGAGCATGTGGATGCCTTTGGGTTTATCCACATGAATGGGCGCATCTATGATCCGCTGCTCGGCAAGATGCTTCAGGCGGATCCGCTCACAGGACCCGGATCGCAAGGACTCAATCGATACAGCTACGTCGCCAATAATCCACTCAGCCTCACTGATCCAACGGGGTACTCGTGGTGGAGCAATCTTCTGCACGTCGCGTTCGACGTGTCTGCGGTGATCGTTGGGTCCATGTTCGGCATACCGCCTAAAGTAAGTCTGGCAGCTGCCGAGTTTGTGTGGACATTTGCGGTGACAGGTAGTCTACAAAGCAGCGCAATTGCGGCGTTTACCGCGTATTTCACCGCGGATCTCACTTCGAAGATGCCTATCCCAGTCAGTGGAACGACAAGTGCGATCTTGATAGCGCAGACAGAGCGTGCCGTAGCTTTGGGGGTGGCCAGCGGCATGCTCCAATCTCTGCAAGGCGGACATTTTGGCAGCGCGTTCTTCAGTGCTGCAGTATCGTCATTCTTTATGCCGAGCGGGAATCCCGCGGCTAGCGACTATATACGCGGCGCAATTGTTGGTGGTACTGCTTCTCGGCTAGCGGGTGGGAAATTCGCAAATGGCGCCGCAACTGCGATCTTCCAAATGGTGGCGACGGACACTGGAGAAAAGATAGCTCGCTCCCTTAATTCCCCTCCACAGGGACCGCAGTCCATCGGGAGTTTCTCGGGCTCGTCGGGCGATCAGGTTGCGAGCAGCGCGCGTGTTAGGATCCCGGTTGTTTTTGTTGGACTCCCCGACGACCAGACGGAGGCTGGGGCTTGGTTGCACGCTCATGCTCAGAGTTGGCTAGCTGGCGCACAAAATTATTATGACTCGCAGGGAATTTATTTGGATCTGGAGGAGTCCCCGGCCGGAACAAGAAACGCCTTAAAGGTAGTGGTTGAGGGCCCCGATTATCGATCAGATACGCACCCTGTCCGCTGGCCATTTTTTTGGCGGATAGAATCTATTCATATGGCAATTTCTGATGGGCCCCAAGTTTTTGCCCACGAGCTCGGTCATGCTTTTGGTCTTACAGATAGGTACGTAGATACCGGACCGCATACCGCACAAACGGACCCAGGTTTTGTTCATAATCTCATGGGAGACACGGGCCCGAATCTTTATTGGCGACAGCTCTATTTCATTCAAAGAAACTTACAGGATGGATGGAAAGGCGGGTATCGATATGAGGAGCCGAAATGAAATTCTTTCTATCAGGCCTACTGTGTGCATCCGCGATGATTTTCCAATCGCAGAGTAGTCAGAAAATTGACAAAGCAATTCTTGCAAGCGAAGCGTTGCTTGCGGAGGCGTTTGTTTACGGCTCGGTTGAATACATTAGGCCGACCGATGTTTCGAATTCGTTTGGATATTTTGAGATTGGAGTTCGCCAGAAGGACGGGCTGGTAAAAATCTATTCGGACAAAAGAGATCTGAATGAGGCTGTTGATGCCCGCGACAAACGTGAAAAATTGTTCTTAACGAAGGCTTATCAGGACGGCACGACAGTAGCACAAATACTACTTTCCGAGCCGCTCGTCGGCATCGTGGACAAAGCAGAAGCTGGGGCATATGTATCAAACGATTCGCTAGCCAGGCTCAAAGAAAATGCGCGTTCGTTTTTGCAAAATGGAACTAAATGCGACGGTGATTTTCAAGAAACCATACTTGAGTTAGGTGGATCTCGGCAGCAGGCGGCGATTGAGAAACTATTTAAGCATGTGCCTTTGTCCGAGCGGCAATTCAGATGCTTAGTGTCCGCAATAGATTCAAAAGACAGCGTGGAAGTCAGTAGCTTTAGGCCCCCGTACGGAAGTCGTGAATCGACTTATCATCATCATCTCCCAACCGTTGGCGATCTGATTTCTATACTTCTTCCCCATTTGGCAAAAATTGATTTTTTGCCCTCGCAAACGCCTATGACCGATGTTGACCGAGACAAGCTGAAGTTCGCTTGGGGTTCTTGGGGGATCGCGCACTACGCTTTGGAGCAATCTCGACGATAAAAGGCGCTACCTCCGCTAAAGTCATCTTCAGACGGGAGTGCCCAATGAGCATCGATAAGAGCGTCGCGCATAATATTGCTCGAGTTCTTCTGAGCGGCGCATATTTGGACGAGATTCGCGTTGGCGGGATTCAAGTTGCGTTGCGATTTATTAGCACGAGTCTAGTGGAAGGAATGTCGCTGAACGTTGATCTGGTCTTCGCCTGCGCGGCTGAAATAGTCTCAAGTGAGTCTCGCGGCGCAGATGCCGCGGATTTTCATGAAAAGAGATCAACATTCCTATTTGATCTGTATCGATTGATGGGTAGGTGCGTTACTGATGTCGAGCTGGATCGTTGTGGATGCCTTGAGCTAAGCACTGACTTCGAAAACAAAAAGATCGTTCTCGATTTCGACCCCCAAGACGGCCCATCGGACGACTGGATATGGAAGATATCTGTTGAGCGAATGATTTCTTTTATGGGGCAACGCATTGAGTCACTAGCTTGTACCGTCGAGGGTGGCGCTGCATTCCACGTTCAGTAGTCAGTGCGGCCTTTGTCCGGCACGGGCTTAGGGTCCTGACACTGACGCGTGAGTGACATTGTCCCGCTTCGTCATATAGCCCCCCAAAGAAAACCGGGGTCAGAGTAGGCTTTCTTGATTGCTGAGTGGCTTTGACGGCAACGCGGATTTACGGGGGCGTCCGATCTTTCGGGGACCGACGGTACGACCGAGTTGCGCTTCGATGGCGCGGCGAAAGCGGTCTGGGCCGTAAAGGTGCTGACGTTGCAGATGGATGCGAATGGCATCGGTTTCCTCTGGGGTGATCGTGTCCATCACAAAGGTCCGATAGCGCGAGCGTCGCCGCTCAACTTCGATGGCGAGTTCACAGTAGACGGCGTGCGAGCGGATCAGAGGATCGTGCTCGCCAAAGGCGTTATATTGATGGCTTGACCATGGATAGTCGCGCGGGTCGGCCACGATCGAAGCGCGCAGCGGATTGAGCTCGATGTAGCGGTAGCACTGCAGGAGATGCGCGTCGCTGGCAACCAAACAGCCTTGAAACGGCCTTCCCAAAGTGTGCCGGTGCGGTGGTATGTCTGATTGACGTGGCGAACGTAGCTTCGGCCAAGTGCTTGCATCACGCGGCTGACGCAGCCGGGGTGGTCGGCGTCAAGAGCAGATGAATATGATTGGTCATCAGCACGTAAGCATGAATTGCACAACCTTCGCGAAGGGCGATCTCATTGAGATCTCGCAGGTAGCGTCGATAATCGTCGGCCGTGAAGAAGCACGGTTGACGGTCGTTCCCGCGCTGAGCCACGAGTTAAACCGGGGTCAGAGTGGACCACCCCCTTTTTCTGACCGACTAGCAGAAGAAATGAGGTCCAGAAGCCCTAGAAGCGGCCACGAACGTCCCTAGTTGCACGGGGGATTGTGCTGAGGATTTTTATAGACCTCGATGCACCGATTCGCAGCCGCGAAGGCATCGTCGGAAGTGAGCTCATGATTCGGATCACCGCCCTTGTAGCATTCCTGCATCATTGTATTTCGATATTGGCCGCAACTTAGAAACTTGTCGCGATTTGCGGCGAGATCGGCACAGCTCATCTCAATGCTGCAAGAATTACCACGACCGCTCCCTTTGCAGGCGTAGCTGATTTGGGAAGACAGATTGGACCACCGGTTTTCGGTGCAGTCGCCCCGGTTTTGAGCATCTGCCGCTCTTGTTGTCAGCGTGGCAAGCATGGTGAGGGCTAAGCAAGAAGAAAGTTTCATATGTTGACTCCTATGCGGCAGTGCGTCGGCATAAGACGGTTTCAGCAATCGAACGCACCGATTACATCCAGCGGGTAGCATTAGTTTGTGCGCCGTTCAGTAGCGTCGCCGGTCCAAGGGTGCCGGGTCAGACCCTTCCGGATCCCGGTCATGAGTAGCGCCGACTGGGGGCTCGCAATTCAGGAGACGTGAGTCATCCTCCGAGCTGCCTACTTGTTGTTTCGCTGCTCAAACATCGGTCGGCTGCGTTCCCGCTTGCTGTTCCACTGCATTAACCACGCTGCGATCTCTTCTTGAGGCAGCGGTCGAGCGTAGAGATAGCCTTGCAAACGATCGACTCCTAGGCGGAGCAGAGCGCGCTCCGTTTCTTCTGTCTCAACGCCCTCGGCAACGCAGCGCAAGTTCATGTTTCGGGCCAAATCGATCATCGATTTGACTATCGCTAGGGAATCGCGGGAGTTGAACATGTCGTGTACGAACGACTTGTCGATCTTAATCTCAGAAAACGGCATCTGTCGTAGCAAGGACAGCGACGAGTGCCCCGTACCCAAGTCATCGATCGCCAATTGAAACCCTTTGAGGCGGAGCCTCGTCAGCACATCCGCGATCAATGACGAGCTGCCGATCGCGACGCTTTCCGTTACTTCTAGGACGATCGCCGAAGGCGGTACGCGGGCTGCGAATAGATGCGCGGCGATATGGTCCGGGAAATCCAGAGAACGCAGATTGGCGCCGGAAACATTGACTGCGATGGCAGCCGGGGAGCCGAGGTTGATGAGTTCGCGGTGGCTGGCGAATGCGGCGTCGAGTGTCCAACGCAGTAAGCGGTCGATGACGAACGAGTCCCGCTCGGCTATCGGAAGGAACTGATCTGGGAAGACCATTTCGCCTCCCGGAAGCTGCCAGCGGATCAGCGCCTCGAGCTGATCCACGCAATTTCCCTCGGCATTCACAATGGGCTGCAAATGCAGGCGCATTTGACCGTCGTCAATGGCGTCCAATACATCGCTGGCGGAAATGCTCTTCGAAATCAGATTCGCTGCTGCGACATTGCGAGCATTGACTTGCTCGAGCGAAGCCTGTTCGATGCGTCGTTCAATCGCGTCGAACATTTGACGAACTTGGGCTACGCGCATCGGTTTTTGCAGTGTTGCCGCTATCGACAATCCCAACGAATTTGCGACCTGTTCTGCGGAAGCGAGTACGCGTCCGTCGAAGCCGCTCATCAACGCCACCGTGCCTCGATAGCCGATCGATGCGAGGAAGCGCAACTGTTCAACGCCATCGCTATTGCCGAGGAACAAATCGAGCGTGACCGCAGCCGGCTCCTCCGCTATGCAGAACCTTTGAAAATCGCCCGGGTTGGTCGCAATGCTCACGGTCCAATTCCGTTCGCGCGCGAGCAGACCCAAAAAGTTCGCTATGCGAAGGTCATCATCGAGTACGACGAGATGCATATTCATGTCTCCGCTGGCACATCAAGCAGCGCGCGCAATCGTGTTGCGAGATCGCTCTTGCGATAAGGTTTGCCGATTAGTTCGACCCCGAGGCCCGCGAGATCACCCTCTGCCATCGTTGGGCTCGTAAATCCTGATGTCAGCAAAATGCGAGTCTTGGGCCTACGCACGCGCAGCTCGCGTGCGAGCGAAATGCCGTTGATGCTACCCGCCATGACGACATCGCTGAACAGTAGATCGAAGGACTGTCCCGCATCGATGAGCCGCAGCGCTTCGTCACCGTTTTCAGCAAGCAGCACGTCATAGCCGAGGCCGCGCAGAATACGTTCACCGGCTTCGCGAATTTGCGGATTGTCCTCAACCATGAGAATGCGCTCGCGACCGCCGCGGGACTCGGCGCTCGTGTCGGACCCGCCGATAGCCTTGGCGGCGCTGACCTGGGCGCGCGGCATATAGAGCTGAACTGCAGTACCCACTCCCTCTTCGCTGTAGATGCGCGCAGTGCCGCCCAGCTGCTTCATGGTGCCGATCACCATGCTCAGACCGAGACCGCTGCCGGCGCCCGGCGCCTTGGTCGTAAAGAAAGGATCAAATGCCCGCGCGACGACTTCCGGCGGCATTCCTGTTCCGGTATCGGTGATGCGGAGAACCGCATAGTCGCCCGTTTTCAAATCATCGAGCGCCATCGAACTCGCGTCGTCCACCGTGAAGTTGCTTTGTTCGATGCGTAATACGCCGCCGGAGGGCATCGCGTCGCGCGCATTGATGGCCAAATTGAGAATCGCGCTTTCGACCTGGTCGGAATCCGCCATGGCGAGCCAGCCGTTTCCAAGGGGCACAGCCACAATTCGAACTTGTTCGCCCAAGGCGCGCTTGAGCAGCGGCAGCATGCTTGCGATGACGTCCGCAAGATCGATGGGCTTTGGGTGAAGCGGCTGCCTGCGCGAAAACGCCAACATGCGTTTGACCAGCTCGGCCGCGCTCAGCGATGCATCGATCGCGGCGCTGCAGCAGGTTTCCTCAAGGGAACCGGGCGCGACATTTTCTTTCACAATATCGAGATTGGCGATGACCGCTCCGAGGATATTGTTGAAATCATGCGCAAGCCCGCCGGTGAGCTGACCGACCGCCTCCATTTTTTGTACTCGTGCCAGTTGTTGCTGCGCCCGATCGCGTTCGTCTTGCTGCGTGCGCAGTTCGTCATTGGCGCTCTGCAGTGCCCGCTCTCGCTCCTGAATGCCCGATAGGACTTCGTTGAACGTATCCGAGAGGTGTCCGATCTCGTCGTCACCATATTTCGTTGCGCGGATCGAAAAGTCCCGTCGCTCGGATATCTCCTTGGCCGTGTCGGCCAGGCCAAGAATCGGTCTCGCTATGGTGTTCTGCAGCGCCCGCGACAGCGCATAGGCAAGAATCAAAACAACGAGCACGATCAAGGCGGAGATCTTCAGCTTGTTCAGCCACCACTCTCGCATCAGTGTGCCGGCATCGAATTTCAGGTAGAGCGCGCCGAGTTCCCGATTGCTCTGCACCATCGGTTGAAAACCGGCCAAATAGGATTGATCGAGCCTGTAGCCCGCAGCACCGGGTGCGCGCGGCAAGTCGCTCAGGCCCGTCGATGACGGGTAGTGGGTAAAGAGTGCGCCGTTCTGATCGTAGATCGCGGCGGATACTACGTAAGGCTCGGCCTTGAGCGAAGCGAGCACTTCCTCTGCGTCTTTCTGGTTTTGAAACGCCAACGCCGCCGTCGAATTCGCAGCCGTGATCTTGCCCAGAGTGGCGAGTTGCTGAACCGTACTCTGTTTCATCGCAAAGAGATCGAGTGCGAAGTACGCGGCCTGCATCAGAACAATGACGAGGATGCTCGTCGCCAGGATGCTCGCCATCAGCTTCTGCCGGAGCGGCATGTCCTTGAGGCGCATCATAGTCAGTGCCTCCCTGTCGTGACGATGTCCGCTGCGCGCAGCAACTTCGAGCTGATCGTCAAATGTGCCGCCTTCGCGGCGTCGGCATTGATGCGCAACCGAACGTGATGATCTTCCATCACAAAAAGAACCATTCCGCCGCGCTGGCCGAATCCAGGCGAGTCACTGACGGTGAGAACGCTTCGATTGTTTAGGCGCTGCAGGATGTCGTCGAGCCGACCTGCCTCGGATTGACTGATGAAGAGCACCTGGCATTCGCCCAGCTCCTTGTCGCTGTGATAGCGGCGAATCAGCAGCGAACGGTTGTTGACGCGTTCGCCGCGCACGGTCTCGTCCAGATACGACCCGAAAGGATCATCGCCCAAGACACCTATGACGACGGGTTGGTCGGCGCTCGAGAAAGTGTCCGCCGGCCAATCAACGAACTGCGTGAAGTTGAATAGAAAAACCGCCTTGAGTTGATACTCGGAAATAGGGCGCTCTTCGGCGACTGCGAACCATGACGGTGCCAGCAACAATGTGGCCGCCACTAGGCCGCATATCAACGGTCGACACCTGCGCTTGCGGAGCGTTGCTAAGGCCGCCATACAATGCGTCCAAACACGCTGCGCTGAATCTCAACCTGGGTCGGATTCGGTAGACCATATTCCGCATGGCTGCTGTGCAGCAGATTTTGTCCAACGATCGACAACTCGAGTTGCGGTGAAAGATGCCACGCCAGCCGCAAATCCATGTCCGCGTAGCTTGGAAGACTCTTGAGCGTTGCGCCGTTGCTTAGCCGCCTGACGTCAACCCAGCGGAACGTCGCGTCCAACTCGGCGTTGTGAAAAAGATCCATCGAAGATCGCAGCAATACGCGCTGCCTGGGATCCGCTGTTTCGCCGTGTCCATTGTTGACGTCGACTGCGTTGGGTTTGAGGTGGATGTTCTCTTTGATCGGGTCGTATCCCGCATGCAGACGCCACCAATCAAACGCCTGGTAATCAATGCTGAGCTCCGCGCCGTGTGTGCTGCCCTCTAAGCCGTTCTGCACGCGGAACGGCAAAAGCGTCACCGGGGTGAACGCTACGCTTCGCACGTGATCGTAGTTGTTATAAAAAACCGAAGCCGAAACGACGATGTTCGAGCTGACCTGGGCCCGATAGCCCACTTCGTTGGCGACGACGACTTCAGATATGAAGTTGCTGTTGCCCGCCAAAAGCTCCGGCTTGTACGGCGGCACGGGTTCGACCAGATCCCGATCAATTCGCGAAGGCGCCCGCACCGCGCGCGAAACTGCAGCCCAAAGCATTTGGTTTTCCGCAAACACCCATCGTGCACGGACACTGGGCTCGAGCTCCAAGCCGGTGTAGTCGTTGTGCTCGACCTTCGTCCCGAGTGTCAGACTCAGGCTCGGCGAGAGAATGATTTCATCCTGCACGAAGCCGCCGTACAGACTCTGATTCAATGTCGGCGGCAAGAAACCGATAGCCGGCGCATTCTCCACCGTATCGTGGGTAAAACGATAACTCAGCCCCCACTCCACACGGTTATGCGTCCCTAAGGGAAAGCGTTGCTGAAAGTCGATGTCGTAGGTTTTGAGTTCGTCCGTCAACAAGCCCGCAGGCGCGATGGGCGTTGTGTTGAGGACGAGCGCGGAAATCGGTTTCGCCAAGTAGGCGCGATCGTAGTAGACCTGCAAGCTCGTCCCGGAGTCCGAGGAGGTCGTATGCGACCAACGGCCGAGCAAGTTGCCGCCGCGGATATCGGAAACGCCGCCTACGATGCTTTCCTTGCCGCTGTAAAAGTCGCCTTGTACGGTAAGTGCGTTCTGCGGCGAAACCGTCGCGTCGACGCGAAAACCGGCCTGTGCTTGATGCCAGCCGTCCAATGCAGAGTTGCCGTTCGCCAATACCTCGCTGCCGCGATCGAAATAAGTGCCGTACACGCGTCCGTAGACCTCGGGCGCAAGCGTCATTCCGTATCTTGATGCGGCGGAACCATGCAATTGGTTGCCGCCGCCGACTTCGAAGTACCCATCCTGCGTATCCTTGGCGCTCTTGGTGATGATGCTGATGATGCCGTTGACCGCGTTGGCGCCCCAAAGCGTCCCGCCCGGGCCGCTGATGATCTCGATGCGGTCGATATCGGCCAGCAAATAGTTCTGACGATCCCAGAATACGCCGGCGAACAGAGGGGTATAGACACTCCTTCCATCGATCAACACGAGCAACTTGTTAGCGGCACTCGTATTGAATCCTCGCGCGGTAATTGCCCAGTCGTGGGAGTTCACGCGCGCTACATCGAGGTTGTCCGCCAAACGCAAAGCTTCCGGGATGCTCGTCGCGCCGGAGCGGCGTATGTCTTCGGAGGTAATGACCTGAATTGCCGATGCGGTTTCCAACAATTTTTCTGGGTGTCTGGAAACGCTCGTAACCTCGATGTTCGTCAACTCTTCGAGGCTCAATTTCTTGAGAGCAAGAGGTTCCGAACTCTCTGACGTCTCAGCACAGGTGCCATTCGCGGGGGCGCAGGTGAGGGAGGCAAGCAAAAACACGAGCCATACTTTGCGCTCTGTGTTCGTCGTATCTCCTCGCGACCGATATGGCGTGGTGTCCGCAGCACCTCCCGCCTTGTATGCACATCGCGCAGGCGACGAAAGCCCATTGATTTGCATGGCTTACACCCCCTGGCTGCAAGCGCCGGTTCTAGGTATACGCCGGGATGGGTTGCTTGCCACCTGGCAAAACTGACAGGTCTTGAATCGCTCAGTTTGCACTGAGGACCAAAATTCGGCGGGTCGTATCAGCCGCGCGTAGCTGCGGTTGCGGCGGGCGGAACGAGCGCGGCGGCTCGGCCCCTCATTGTTGCGCGCGTTTCGCTTTCTTGACGTCGGCAGACGCCTTTACGAGCCCCCGCGTCAGGCCGTTCAGAATGGTGGAGAGGCCATACTCAAATGCTTGATCCAGTCCACCACCCAGCCGGAATGCCTCTCCCAACTCCATAGATACGAAGCCGTGGAGGAATGGGGTCAGTACGCGGGCTGCGGACAAGGCGTCATCTTTTCCGACGAGCGAGGCAAACGCAGGAATGCTTGGCGCCACGGCTGCCGCT
>Ga0318562_10000418_pt1 | contig 19007 bp, 24 predicted proteins | sample GRESIP066b5f18_FD_203688 | JGI IMG/M metagenome (GOLD analysis project Ga0318562, IMG submission 203688) | Tropical soil microbial communities from Luquillo Experimental Forest, Puerto Rico - GRE.SIPMG.066b5f18 | ecosystem: Environmental > Terrestrial > Soil > Tropical forest > Bulk soil... | reverse complement strand
AGTCAGCGCCCACGGGGGGACGTACGTGCTCGTGCATGTGCACTAAGGCAGTCGAGGAGGGTCTCGACCTCAACACCGTTTGCGTCGCCGCAGCCTCCACTCCTGACCAGATCAGGCAGTGCGGACCAGCGTGCGAAGGTAGGTAGTCGTGGGCGCGAGCTCGAAAAGCCGTAGGGAACGCTTGAAAGAGCTCGGTCGCCAACACGAGATCGAGTGCACGTATTGTCCACCCCATGACGGGGAAAACAAGGGTAAGCGTCCGCGTTCGGACAAGTACAAGAACAAGCGGAGGCGGTCATGATCCGCGGCTTCGACGCGTCGCCGGCGCAAGGGAAGGTCGACTTCCAAGCCGCGAAGGCCGCGGGCCTGGACTTCGTCGTGCTCGAATGCTGGATCGGGAACGATGGACCGTCGTCCACGTTCCCGGCTCAGGTCGAAGCAGCCAAGGCGGCAGGGCTCGAGGTCATGGCCTACGGGTTCTTCTATCCCCTCCGCCCCGCCCCCGATCACCCCGGGCGCGAACCCGAGGCTCAGGCGCGGGAGATCGTGGAGTACGCGTGGAAGTACGCTCCCGGGTGCCTGATCTTCTTGGATGACGAATGGCCGGCTCCCCAGGATTGGAAGAAGTGGGGGGTGGACGCTCCCTGGATCTCCGAGTCGTGCCGGCGATGCGCGGCGGAGGTGACTCGGCTCTGTCGGGGGAAGAAACCGGTCATCTACACCTACCTCGATTGGTGGGACCATCTCGCCGCGGGCGAGAACGTATACTGGGCGTCGGATTATGCCTTGTGGCAGGCGTGGTACGTCAAGGCGTGGCCCAAGGATGGGGACCGGCCGAAGGTGCGAGATCCTTGGACGGATTGGCTCTTTTGGCAGTGGGATGGCGATGGGGGTGAGAAGCTTCCAGGTGGACAGGATGCCGACTTCTGCGTGTTCAACGGGACGCTCGAGGAGCTGAGGGCGCTGAACGCTCCGCCGCCCGAGGGGCCGGACTTCGCGATTGTGCATCCGGACGTTTCCTGAACATCGATGTTCAGGCTCAGTGGCACCCATTGACCTCCCACCGTAGCCTCGCCCTTGGAGGCGCACATGCATCATGTAGTCGTTTGGGACCCTTCGGGTACCTATTCGGAAGGGTCCATCGTCGAAACCGTTCGGCTGAACGAGCTCCACGGTCGAGGGGTAGCAACCCTCCCCTGCGTTCCCGAGCTCTTCAAGTGGGCGGGGTGTTCGGGCTACAGCCGGCGTGGGTGGGGCTCGGGTTGGCCCCTCGACACCATCACCCCCGGGCTCGTCTGCCCCCTGACCATGTTCGTGGCCATCCACGCCCCCAAGGTCATCAACTGGTGTGCGCGTCTCGTTCCCGGGGATAGCGCACGCGAGCGCATCAATCGCGGACAGGAACCGGCTCAGGGCATCCTCCGCATCGCCGCTCACGAGCAGCGCGGCTCACTCCTTCGCGGGTCCATCTCCGAAGACGGGCTGAGGAATGCCGTCGACACGGCGAAGCTCGGACCCCTCGATCCCTTCGATGGCTGGACCGTGGGAGGACGCGCACGCATCTTCTGCACGGGTGAAGGGTGCTACGGGCTTTCCCTGTACGGATTCGCGCCGGGCCTCAAAGTGGCGTGGGTGGCAGCGTCTCTGAGTACCTGACAGGTATACTCCATGCGTTTCCCCGTCTACTTCAAGCGTGACGCGGGCGGCGCGTCGAATGGGAATCCCACTCTTGGGGACGACGACGCGCCGACGTTCTCGAGTACGCGAGACGAGTCGACTCCCGGAGATCCGTTCCTGACGGATTGCATGCTTGCTCACAAGCTGCAGTTCGATCGTCCCACGAACCGGATCGCCGTTGGGTACTGGTTCGATGGGATGTCTCCGGTGACGCTCCCGTGTGACCTCTGGGTATGGGATTCTAAGTCGGAGAAGTGGTACAAGGCGGCGTCGGGAACGCTCACGAGCGGCGCGCTGACGTACATCCGCATCCCCTACCTCGCCGATTCTCCGGCGACTCAGTCGAACTTCGACGTCCCGAACCAGAGTCTCCTCGTGATGCTCGTGGTCTCGGACAACTCCGAGCCCTCGGGTACGGTTCATATCGTCGCGGGTCCCGATTCGGCGATCTTCTAGGAGGCCCCATGCGTCGTGCGCGCCTCCTCGTTGCCGACCTCCTTCTCCGTGGAGCGCGAGCTCTCATGGGGAAGGAAGAACCGCAGGAGCTCCCGGTGGAGGACGACGAAGAAGACGTCTTCCCCGTGGGTCATCCCGTCGTGACGCGGAGCGAGGAGGCAACCTCGATGCTCTGGGCCGCGGAGCAGGCGTGGCGGCAACCCCGGCCGAAGGAAGAGCCCGAACCTCCCCTTCGTGGGAGTCTCCAGGACCGGATCAATAGGAGGACGTTGTGACCATGGTGGTCGATCCCGGGAACGCGATGTCTTACAGCGCGTTCGGGGACCAAGAGGAACGGTTCGGAGGAGCGGGCGCGCGCTCGCTCCTGGTCGGTGATCGCTTCCTCGAGCTCGAGAAGCGGCACTCCTACTACTCGTGCAAACAGCACGATCGCAAGTTTTGGGACTTCGACGGGCGGCCCATCAACCCCCGCACGATGCAGCCTCTCCTTGGGGCAGAGCAGGCGTGGTGGGTGCCGCTTCGGATGCGTCGACCCTCGACCCCGGTGCGGCTCGGGAAGGTCATCGTCGACTCGTTTACGAACCTGTTGTTCGGAGAGAATCGCTTCCCCCACATCTCCGTCGACGGCGATACCCAAACCGAGGACTGGATCCAGACGGCATGCACCGTCGGGAAGCTTCCGGTGAAGATGATCCAGGCGCGGAACCTCGGCGGGGCCTCAGGCACCGTGGGGATGTCGTGGTGCTTCCGAGAGGGGAAGCCCCACTTCGAGGTCCATGACGCGAAGAACCTGTTCGTCCATCGCTGGACCGATCGCCTCGAGCTCATTCCCGAGGAGGTGAGCGAGGTCTACCTTCACGCGAAGACGAAGTGGGACGGCCGCGGCTTCAACAAGATCTGGTATTGGTTCCGACGCTCGTGGACCCCGACGGCGGATCTCGTCTTCAAGGAGGTCCCGTACGACCGCGCGAAGGAGCCGGAGTGGGCGGTGGACGAGGAGAAGAGCACCTACCATCAGGACGGGCTCTGCCATCTCCACTGGATCCAGAATCTCCCCTCGGAGGAGATCGACGGGCTCCCGGACTACGACGGGCTCTATGAAAACTTCGACCAGGTCGACCTACTCATGTCCGTCATCACGCGCGGCGCGATCCTGAACCTGGATCCGACGCTGAAGCTGAAGATGGACCGTGACGAGTTCTCGCGGCTCGGCATCAAGAAGGGTTCGGATAACGCGCTCGTCGTCGGCAAGGACGGCGATGCCGACTACCTCGAGCTCGGCGGGCAGAGCATCACGGCCGGAACCGAGCTCGTAAAGGAGCTTCGCCGCTACATCTTCGAGACGGCTCAGTGCGTGGTCCCTGACCCGCACGAGGTCGCGGCTCAGGGTGTTTCGAGTGTGGCGATCAAGGCAATGTTCGCGCCGATGCTGGCGAAAGCGGACATCCTCCGCGAGCAGTACGGCACGGCGATGGAGCGCATCCTCCGCGACATGGACGCGGTCGCGCGCGACAAGACGCAACAGACGATGACGCAGATGGTCATGGTCGAACAGGTCGATCCCCTGACCGGGCTTCCTGAGATGGTCGAGGTGGAGCAACAGGTCCAGTTCACGATCGATCTCCCACCGAAGGTAGACTCGAGGCCCATCGTCGACCCCCTCACGCAACAGAACACGGAGGAGGAGAACACCACCCTCGTGCCGCGCGTCCAGGGGCCCGGCGGCGAGGTTTCGCTGAAGTGGCCTCCCTACTTCCCTCCGACTCCGCAGGACCAGTCTCAGCTCGTTCAGGCGCTTACGACGGCCACGGGTGGGAAAGCCTTCCTCTCGCAGGAGACGGCTACGGAGTCGTGCGCGAAGGCATTCAACCAAGACCCGTCCGAGGAGTGGAAGAGGGTGCAGAGCGAGGCGAAGCAGGATCAGGCGAATCAGGCGGCCATGACCCCGGGGACCGGCGGCGAGGTCGGCGATCCGCATGGTCATCCGGATGGTGGTGGAGGAGCTCCTCCGCATCCCGCTCCCGCAGGCGGTGGTGGTGCCGCGCCTCCTCCCCATGCCGGCGGTGCTCCACCCCCCGCGCACGATCCGGACATGGATGTTCCCGTCGACATCGACTTGACCGGGATGTGACGCATGCCCTCGCCGCGTGATGTGCTGGTTCAGAACCGGCGCGACGCCATGGACTTGGTGTCGAAGATGGGGGTTCGGAAGCTCCGCCACGTCCTCGGGAAGGCGGAAGTGGAGCTCGTCCAACGCCTCGCCGATGTGAAGGTGCCAGGAGATTCGTTCACGCGGACGTCCATGCAAGCCACGCTCGCGCAGATTCGGGACACGATGGAGGGCGTCAAACAGGGCATGCGCGGCACGGTTGTTGACGGTGCGAAACTTGCCGCGGAGCACGCCGCGCGAGGGACCATCGACTACCTAACGCAAGCCGACCAGGAGTTCCGGGGGGTGGGAACGACTCCCCTCGCTCTCGATGAAGCCTCGATGTTCGAGCAGTCGATCGTGGGAGCTCGCTCGAGTGTCCTCCGACGCCTCGGGTCCAGCGGGGAAGGAATCCCGGGAGCGCCGGCGGGTGAGGTCGACGCCAAGATGGGGATCCTCGACCGCTACGGCATGAACGTGATCGGATCCTTCGAGCAGAAACTCCAGGTCGGGGTGATCCAGCGGAAGTCCTGGGAAGAGATGAAGGGGGACATCATCGGCTCTTCCCCGTTCCTGCAGGGCAAACCCTCATTCTGGGGTGAGCGAATTGTACGCACGGAGATGATGGGTGCGTATAACCGGGCGTCGTGGGAGGCGAATCGTGACGCCGATGACCAGCTCGGCGACATGTGCAAGATCCTGTCTGCGACCTTCGACGACCGAACCGCCGCAGACTCCTACGCCGTACACGGTCAGATCAGGCTCCCGGACGAGGCTTTCGAATCGTGGTTCGGCCTCTACCAGCATCCCCCGAACCGTCCCAACGATCGCGAGATCGTAGTCCCACATCGGATCTCCTGGAACATCCCTCCCTATCTGAAGTGGAGGAACGAGGGAGAGATTGTGAAGCGATGGCTTTTTGAGGGTCGAAAAGGGAAGCCACCGCCGCGGCCAAACATGACCACGGTGTCCATGGACAAGTTCGGGCGCTCCCGTCCGCCGTTGAAGAAGGAAAGCGACGCTCGACCTCCGCGTCCTGACGTTCCCGATGAGGGATGAGCGTCTCTGGCACGAACTCTCCCACCCTGTTACACGTACCGGCGGAGGATACAGTCGATGTCGACTTTCTATCTGCTGAACACGACTCAGGTGGGGAACGTCAAGTACTTCGCCGGGACGCTCATCGACGACTCCATCACCGCGACGTCGCCGATTCTGGCCCAAGGTGGCCAGCTCTGGCCGTCGGCGGATTCGACGGTTGCGACCGCGGCCACGGACGTTGCCAACTTCCGGAAGAACAAGGGCATCAACGAAGACCTCGCGGACAAGATCATGCTCGCGGCGGCCGCGTACTCCGCTCACCTCACCACGGCGGGCGCGACCGGTGCCACCGGGGCGACGGGTGCCACGGGTGCGGGTGGTGCAACGGGTGCCACTGGCGCTTCGGGCCCGTAACCTCTCACCCTTCTCCGTAGGAGTTCAAGATCATGGCCAGCGACAACAACACCCCTCCGTTTCTCAAGGGCAACCCCGCCGCGTCGGGGAGCGCTCCGAAAGAGATGTTCCCGAACCGTCCCCAGAAAGACGGCTCCATGTCCGACGACGGGTCCGACGAGAAGATGTTCCCCAATCGGCCGCAGCCGATGAAGGAGGACGATCAGAGCTCGGGCTTCAATCCGAAGTCCGTTCCCGATGGTGGGAAGCTCCCGTACACGTCGCCCTCGGTTCCGACGAAGACCCCCTTCAAGCTGGGGAAGTAAGCGGGGACCATGGCCTACGTCGTTACCCTCCAAGGAAGCCTGTTCGCCGGACAGCCTCAAGCATCCGGCACTGGCTTCCCCTCGGGGATGGTGAACATCGGGTTCGAGCTCACGCCTCCGAACAAGGTGGCGACGTGCTCGATGTACCAGACTCCGAACCTCAACTCCCCCTCGAGTTTCGCAACTCTCCCGGGTGTGGGTGATGGAGGCACGGTCACTCAGGGGACCTTCCTCTACCTGAAGACCGCGAATCCGATGGAGGTTCGGGTCACGCAACACTCCGACAGTGGCGACGTGGTGTCGACGCTGTACGTGGAAGGCGTATATGTTCAAGAGTTCCCCGTCGGGAACTACCTGAAGCTACTCGAGGCCCAAGGAGTCGGGACGATCGAGTACTTCGTTTCGGGAAACCAGTAGGTAGTCAAAACCCCGACAGAGGGGAGGAAGTGAAGCAGCCATGACCACGTTCAAGGATCAACTCAATCTCGCGAACACGAACGAGCTCAATCGGCTGCTCGCCGATATGAAGTTCGGCGACTTCGTCCGGTCGATGCCGGTCACCCTCTCGAAGCAGGCGCCCGTCGCTGGTTCGACGTCAAACGGCAACCTCACGACGATCGACGTCATCCACCTCCCCAACGATTGCAAGGCAGCGTGCGTTCTTCGCGCATGCGTTCGCGCTGGTTCGACCACGGGTGAACTCACTTCGATCGCTCACGACACGACTCCGTCGACGACGGATGTCGCGGTCACGCCGAACGGCGACATCGCCTTCAACCACGGCACCGACGCGGTCACGGACGTGGACGTAGTCTTCGTTCCCCAGGTCGGCGACATCGTGCAGCTCACGCTCCCGGTCGTCACCGGCGTCATGACGCTCCCGGCGGCGATGGTCGCTCAGGGCGTTCTCCTCCTCCTCGATGCGACGGTTCTCGCTGGGACCACGCTCGGACCGAAGATCATCCTCGCGCCCGTCGCGAGCACCGGTCTTCCGGCGACGACCAAGGCCCAGCTCACCTCGAACAAGTCCACGGTGAGCTTCAACAACAGCACCGACGCGGTCACCATGGCGACGGTGACCCTCCTCCTCGCGCCGGCGGTCTCCACCTTCGCCAAGCTCGGCGCCGACGCGGTCTAGTACTAGAGGCCCTTGTAAGGGCTGATCGAAGGGGTGTCCGGTTTCGATCGGGCACCCCTTCTGCTTTTCATTCGCTGGCATACACATGTAGTCGCTTGCATCCTCCACTCTTCTGGAGGCGCACATGACGATCGAAGTGAAAGAAGGTACTGGAACGGGGGCAGGTGAGGAGCCGAAGGGGGGACAGCCTGCATCGGGTGGCTCCTCGGAAAAGCCCAAGGCAGAGGCCAAGTCCGAGCCGAAGGAAAAGGAGAAGGAGACTCCGAAGCCGAAGGCTGAGACCAAGGGAGAGGGTGAGAAGCCCTCGAAGACGGAGCCGAAGCACATCTCCGAGGATGACGAGATCCCGGAGGACTCCGAGCTCGTGTCGATGTCGAAGCAGGCACTCACCAAGCGCTTGACCCGTCACACGAAGAAGGAGCTCCGTGATCGGTTCGGAACCGACGACATGGACAAGATCAAGGCTGATCTCGAGGAGCTCAAGACTCTTCGCGCGGAGAAGGAAGAGAACCGGAGGAAGCAACTCTCCGAGATCGAGCGCGCGAAAGAGGATGCCGCCAAAGAGAAGAAGCGGGCCGACGACGCGGAGAAGAAGCATCAACAGGCGCTCGATGCTCAGTCCTTTGCCGAGTACGACGCGCAGGCGACCGAGGCTCTGGCCGAATCCGTTGCCCCGAAGCACGTGAAGCGCGCGCTCCGCGAGCTCAAGGAGCACGTGATGACGCTGGACGAGGCGGATCTGAAGAACCCGAAAAAGGTCTTCGCGCAGTGGACGAAAGAGTTCGTGAAAGAGAACCCCGAGTTCGCGAAGCCGGCGGAGGAGCCCCCGAAAAAGGTCGGCCTCACCACGGGCCCGAAGACCAACACGAAGCCGGAAAAGGGAAACATCGATCTGGCAACGAAGACTCCCATGCCTGGCAAAGCCAACTCCATGAGCCGAGCCGAATACATGGCCTACAAGCGTGAGAGGGGTCTCGCGTAGGTGGAAGTGCTGGCACGTGTGAGATCTGTCTGTCACGACGACCACTGAAAGGGTTCACACAAGCGGGATCGAGGGCGAGACAAGACGAAGGACGAATTCACGCGGACGGCCAGCGGTAATCGGTCGGGTCCAACGTCGCAACGAGCTCCCGGAACCTCGCGAGGGACAACCCCCGCGGTCGCCAACCAAGTTCAAACCGGAGGTTTCAGGTCATGGCTAGTCTCGTCCTCGGAGTGCCGGCAGCGGTACTCTCGCTCATTCAGGAAGGTCTCCTCGAGCGAGAGTTCCACGACGGCCTCTTCCCCAATCTCGCGTATCGCGCCGAGTTCACGGCGGAGAAGTGGGAAGGCAATACCGGTACCGAGATCTTCATGTCTCGTCCGGGCCTCCTCGCCCCCGTCGTCACCCCCCTGCAGCCTGGCGGCGAGCCGTCGGTTGCGGACGTCCCGTACGAGCAGTGGTCGATGCGTCTCGACCAGTACGGCTCGGCGATCGACACCGACATGCCGACGTCGGCGGTTGCGAATAGCAACCTCTTCCTCCGCAACATCCATCAGCTCGGTCTCCAGGCCGGGCAGTCGATCAACCGGATCGCCCGGAACGTCATGTTCAAGGCGTACCTCTCCGGTCAGACGACCCTCCTCGCAGCGGCGAGCTCGTCGGCTACCCAGATCCGCGTCGCGGCCCTCAACGGCTTCACCGATGTCGTGATTCCGGGCACCACGGTTCGGCCGTCGCCGGTCTCCGTCGCCACCCCGCTCCCGGTCACCATCGGCAGCGGTGGATCGCTCGAGGTCAAGAACGTCATCGGGGCAGTTCCCGACAACGCGAACGACCCCTTCGGTCCGGGCACCCTGACCCTCTCCGCGAGCCTCACCAACTCGCAGTCGCTCCGTGCCTCCGTCGTCTCCGCGTACGCGCCCCGCGTCGTCCGCGCGGCCGGTGGTTCCTCGATCGACGCCATCGGTCCGGGCGACACGCTCTCGATTCAGCAGATCGTGAACGCGGTCGCGCTGCTTCGTCAGTCGCTCGTCCAGCCGCATGACGAGGACGGGTACTACCACGCGCACATCTCGCCGCTCTCGCAGGCGCAGTTCTACGCGGACCCGATCTTCCAGCGCCTGAACCAGTCGCTCCCTGAGGGCGACGCGTATCAGGAGGGCTACGTCGACCGCATGACGGGGATCAAGTTCATCATGAACCAGGAATCCCCGACCAACCTGAACTCGGGCACCCTCATCGCCACGGGCTCGTCGGGTCAGTACGGCCCGGAGATCGGCGCCGAGGTCACCAACGGCTCGGGCACTCAGATCGGTCGCGTCCTCATCACGGGCAAGGGTGCCGGCTACGAGCGGTACCTCGACGAAGGCCTGTACACGACCGAGGCGGGCACCACGGGCAAGATCGGTGACTTCGATGTCGTGAACAACGGCGTCACCATCCTCACCGAGCGCATCCGTCTCGTCATCCGCGCTCCCCTCGATCGCCTGCAGCAGAAGGTCAGCTCGGCGTGGTCGATCACGACGGGCTTCGCGGTTCCGTCCGACATCACCGCGCCCTCGGGTCCGCAGCGCTTCAAGCGCTCGATGATCCTCGAGCACGCGCTGTAACCGGCTCTCAGATCGCAATCCACACGGGCCCTCGGCTACCACCGAGGGCTTTCGTGTTCCATCATCGTCAAGGAGGCAATCACATGGCGCGCCGTACGAATGCAAACGTTCCCGAGGCTCATCCCGCTGACCAGATGGGGGGTGCTCCGGGCATCCTCCCGGACCAGATCCCGGAGGCGGCGAAGATGATCGCCAACCCCGCCGCATCGGCATCCGTCGCCGGCGAGAAAGAGGCGGAGTCGGTCCACGTGTCGCGGAAGTTCAAGGTGAAGAACGATCTTCAAAACGGGAAGGGATTCCCCATCCTCCTCGGTGGATGCCTGACGCACTTCCCCAAGGGCAAGATCGTGGACGAGTCGGCGTACGACGTCGACGGTCTCCGCCGGCAAGGTCTCGAGCTCGAAGAGCTGACGTAAGGAAAGGACGCGGGCGATGCTGACCGAAGACGAGAAGGTTCGAATCAGGCATCATCTGGGATACTTGAATGTTCAAGAAGCTCAGACGTTCGTGCTCGGCATTCCCGCGGCCGTTCAGACTCAGTTCATGATCGAGGGTGCGTTCGCGAAGGTTCTCCCCCAAGCGGAGAACCTTCTCCGGACCCTCCTCTGCCGCTGCGACGAGATCGAGAAACAGGTCTTCGGGGGATCGGATCTTGCCGATGTGACCAAGACGGGAAACATCGAGGTCAACCCGAAGCGCCTCGCCGACCTTGCTCGCTACTACCGCATCGCCCAACAGGGGATGACCAACCTCCTCGGTGTCACTGCCAACCCCTTCGACATGAGGGAGTGGGTGATGTCGGGCGTGGGCATCAACGTTCCCGTTCGGTAAGACTGTCCGACGGAGGTGCTGCGATGAAGATGAAGGCGGTTCACGGATCGGTGTTTGCTGCGATGACGTTGCTCATGGTCGGCTGCGCGGCCGCGGTGTGTCCGATCGTGGATCTTGCCGACAAGGCCTGTCCGCTCGTGGTCTCGTTCGTGGGCGAGGCCGGGACGAAGGAACAGATGATGATCACCCACGATGACGCGCGGGAGCTCGCGGCTCGCAAAGCCGCGCGAAAGGCAGCGGCAGACCACCGCGATGGTGGGGACGACTGCGACGCCGCGAAGATGGAAAAGGGCAAGTAGACGAAGACGTGGCGTGTGTTCTGCAGGCTGATATTCCTACCGCATGGCCAAGAGTGATCGGCCGCGTCCACTGTCTCCGAAGGAAGCCCGCGGTTCTCTTGCGAACCGGCTCGGGAAGGTGGTGGACCGAGCTCGGCAGATCGACGTTCGGCTAGGGAACCGACCTTATCAAGTGTTTTTGGTGTGGGTGAAGTGGGACGGGGAGAGTCGGGGCGATGGCGTGCAGACCGTGATCTGTCGCCACCCCCTGACCCCTACCCCCGTGGTCTCTGACCTCACGGCGATGCAGAAGCGGCCCTATTCCGTGGGCGTCACGCTCGACGGCAACATCCGAGTCACCGAGGTCTCGACCTCGTACACGCTGGAGGTGCTCTCTGGGTGGACGCTTCCGGACAAGGGGGAGGACCAGGTGCCTCAACCCTTCGACTTCTTCTATGAGGTCGTGGAGGATGGGCGACACTGCGATCCGGCCGAGAGGAAGCGTTTCCGGCTCGCCACGGCCCCTTTTCTCGACGCCCCCAACCAGCAATGGATCCTCTCCCTGCAGAAGGAGAGCGGTGACATGGGGCGCGACGGTAAACCCGTGAATAAGACCCCCCAGGAGAAGACGGACCCCTGGCGGACCCGAGCTCTCCAACCGCCCCCAGAGGACGACGACACGTTTTAGGCGCATCTTAGTGGATGCCGACGGTCAAGTTCGACATCTCCCAATCCGAGGAGATCGCGCGCCATCTTCAGATGTCGATCGAGGACGTCGGGAAGCGTGCGCTCTTGGCCACGGCGAACCGAGTCGTCCAGCACATCACGACCGTCATCATTCCCGCGATCAACCCTCAGCCGGTGGACCGTGGCGCGTATCGGGCAGGGTGGCGGGCGAAGCGCATCCCCGAGGGTGCCGAGGTCATCAACACCGTCCTTCACGCCCTCTTCATCGAAGATGGGGTGCGGGGCGAGAACGTGAAGATCGGAAAGAAGATGATCGACGCCCTCGCGGCGTGGGTCCGTCGGAAGGGCATCGGGGGGACGGTGTCGAAGACGGGCAAGGTCCGGAAGCCGAGCGAGGACACGGCTCGCGCGATCGCGTGGGCGATCGCCGTCAGCATGAAGAAAAAGGGCATCTTCAAGGGAGGAGAGGGGTTCAAGGTCCTCGCTCGTGCCCTGAAGATCGTGGAGAACGCGTTCGCGCAGGAGCTCAAGACCGAGATCGAGCGCGAATACCGCTAGGGCAGCTCCATCAGAGCCATCACGAGGACCGTGTAGCAGAGATACATGGTCACGAGGGTGGCGAAGACGATGACGAGGACCCCACCCACAATCACGAGATCATCCTTCATGGGCTACAACATGTCCCATGGGTCTCTCGAAGGCAGTTCGGGACGTTCTCTGGGGCAATCCCTTTGGCTCCGTCGTTCCCAAGCGCTCGACGCAGGTGTCAGCGGTCTACGACGGTCGCACCGCTGCTCTCCGCATCCTCCGCCGCTACATCTCCGAGCTCACCTTCTACCGCACGGCAGGGAAGGACCTCCTCGGTAACGTCAAGGACCCGATCGCATTCCAGGTACCCGAACGGGACATCCATGTCGAGTGGCCGGATGACGAGGAGGAGATGCGACTCCCGGGGATCGCGTTCCTTGCCCAAGAGCCCGCGAATTACGACCCCATCGGAATGACCTCGAAGGTGATCGAGGACAGCAAGGACGTCTACGGGCAGGGGACGGCGCTGATCTGGATGTCGGAGCACGTGGAAAACTTCGTGCTCGAGATCTGGACTGAGACCAAGCAACAGCGGCGGTCCATCATCCTCGGCCTCGAGACCGCGCTCTCCCCCATCGAACAGATGTCGGGGATCCGGTTCATCATGCCGGACTATTACGGGCAGCTCGTCTGCTTCGAGCTCCAAACGAAGGAGATCGTCGACGATGACACGGGGGTCATCCTCCGCCGGCGAGCGAAGCTCATCGTCCAGCTCCGATACAACGTGGTTGCCCTCTACCCCATCAACGAGCTCAACCCGCAGACCTACGTGGTGGTGGATGCCGACGAGCAGACCGGGCAACCCCTAGGAGATCCGGACCAAGAGATGGATCCGAGGCCGGCGGACACGAAGAAGAACCCCGGGCCGGGCCTGTAACACTCTGGCATGAGGGCGAATCGTACTTCAGTCTCCCTTGGAGCACACGCTCCCGGAGGAGGCCCATGTCCGTCTTCATTCGACGTTTTGGATTCGACCCCGGCGAGGACGTTCTCCTCGAGATCGAATCCGTCAACATCCTCGACCTCGATCCCCCCGCCTCCATCACCGGTGTCGGGACGGGTACCGTCATCTGCGTCGGCGAGTTCGAGAACGGACCCTTCGCGGCACAAGCGGGCGTGGCGGAGATGCCGAAGGGCGTCTACGAGGTCGCGGGCGCGAACGACTTCATCCAAACCGCGGGCTCCTTCGGGTACACCTACGGCGGAATCGCAGCGAACAACCCGTGCGCGCGGCAACGCTCGGCAGACTCCGCGATCACTCCGGAGGCTTGGAACGGGAACGGCTTCATCCAACTCTCGGGGAAGAAGTTCAAGCGCCTCCTGATCGCGCGCGTCGACACCTCGGTGGGGTCGGTCACCTTCTCTCGACAGGCGTACGTGACGGGGGCGGCGGAGTTCACCTACTCCCTCGCGCCGTCGCAAGTGGTCGCGGTCGCCGATTCCTCGGGTTCGACCTACACGGCTACGTTTTCGGCCGCAGCGGCGAGCGTTCTCTCCGGAAACGGCACCTACAACACCGGCTTTACCGGAGGCGAAACCCTCACCCTCTCCGTCGACGCTCAACCGGCGTTCACGGTGACCTTCCTCAGCGGCGACCAGTCGAAGGCTCAGGTCATTTCTCGGATCAACCTCTATGCCGGCTTCACCTTCGCCTCCGACGGCGGCGGGTCGAAGATCCAGCTCACCGGCATCACGAAGGGCAAGGCGGGACAGATCACGGTGGTGTCGGGCTCGGGTTCGGTCCTCACGACCCTCGGTCTCTCGGCGGCGCAAACCTTCGGGACCGGCGATGTCAACGACATCACCGCGGTCTCCTTCCAGGAGGTCAAAGCCAAGCTCGAGGCGAACCTCACGGGTTTCCAGGTGACCCTCGACAACAACGGCGCTCTCCGTCTCAAGAAGACGTGGGCGTCGAACGATGACTGGTTCCAGGTCACGTCCTCGACCACGGCATCGGGTCTCGGGTTCACGGTCGGCGAGTTCGCGTCGAACAGCGGGTTCGCCTACATCCGGTCGGGCTCGGGCACCTACCCCGCCGCGCCGTCGACGGGTGACACTCTGATCCTCGGCAACGACGATCTCCCGAACTTCACCGTCGTTTTCCAGAGCACGGACACTTCGATTGCTCTCACCATCGCCCGGATCAATCAGTTCGCGGGCTATGCGATGGCGAGCGAGATCGACTCGACTCACATCCAACTCATCGGGGCGAAGAACGGTGGACAGGTTCGGGTCATCGGTGGGACCTCGACCGTTCTGACCGCGCTCGGGTTCGTGGCGGGGACCACGATTCAGGCGGACTTCCTGAACTCGGGTCTCATTCCGGCGGGCACGGTCGTGCAGACGTCGGACGGGACCAAGCAGTATGTCACGATGCAGGACGTCAACGTGACGGTCCCGAAGAACAGTCAGGTCCCCTCGGGTCCTGGCCCGTATCCGGTGAAAGTCCGTCCTGCGCTCGACGACGGCTCGGGTGCTTCTTCGAACGCAGGCACCGTGAACACGGTCGGTCGTCCGATCGATCTCGCGTCGTTCTCGGTCACCAACCTGCAGACGGTCTCGGCGGCCATGACCGAGGCCGCGATCGACTCGGCGTACTCCGACGCCTTCGATGCGACGGTCGACATCAACAGCGTCGCGAAGGACTGCAACATCATCTTCGCCGCTCGGCAGTCGAACACCGTCCGGAAGCTCGTTCGGACGAACGTGAACCTCGCCTCTTCGACGGGCTCGCTCGGGCGCATGGGCTGCGTCCGCCCCCCGCTCAACACGGCCAAGTCGGTCGCGTACTCGAAGACGGATGTTCGGGGTGTGGCGGCGACGCGCGATCAACGGGTCATCTACTGCTACCCCGGCTTCAACACCTTCGTCCCCCTCATGGCGAAGCGTGGCCTCGCCGGCGGCGCAGGCTTCACCGTCGACGGGAACCTCGACATCGGGAGCGATGGCTTCATGGCCTCGATCCTCTCCCAGCTCCCCCCGGAGGAGAATCCCGGTCAGCTCACGGCGTTCACCACCGCGGTGAACTCGCTCGAGACCGGCACGAATGCGCAGGGCTTCCAGATGAAGGACTACACCGCTTTCCGTGGGGCCGGCATCGCCGCGGCCCGCATGGACGATGGGACCGCGATCTTCCAATCCGGCGTCACCTCCGTCGATCCCCAGGTCTTCCCCGAACTCCGGAACATCGCGCGCCGGCGCATGGCGGACTTCATTCAGGACACCCTCGCTCGCAGGGGCAAGGCGTTCGGGAAGAAGCTCTCGACCTTCGTTCGACGCAAGGCGTACGCGAACGAGTGCTCTCAGTTCCTCGAGTCACTCCTGTCTCGGAACAACCCCGCGTCGCAGCGCATCGCCGGCTACACCGTCGATCGCAAGAGCGGCAACACCCAACGCACCCTCGGGCTCGGGCTCTACCGCCTGATCATCAAGGTCCGCACCCTCGCCTCCCTCGATTCGATCGTGCTCGAGACCACGATCGGCGAACAGGTCGAGGTCGAGGAGCAGCTCCCGGCCAACGCGGCCTAGTCGGGTCGACGCTTCGAGAACAGGGCAGCTCTCCCCAAGGGCTGTCCGTTCTTTTTTTGTAGGGGTGTCTCCAAGGCCTCGCGTTCGGTCATGCCCCGAGCGACACGTTGGTAAAACGTCTCTCGAGTACGACCGTAGACCTCGAGCCACTCCGCGAGAGACTTGGTCACACCATCGATCTCGATTGTTCGATTCGCTCGAGTATTGCGGTTTTGTTCGTGTGAGGTAGCCCAGCGAACGTTTCCTGGTTCGTAGTTGCCGTTATTGTCCTGACGGTCGAGGGAGTGAAGGGGGGAGGGTCGATCCCCCACGTCTTCCACGAAAGCCTCGTAGGAGTCGTTCCAGCGCTGGCAAACCCTAATCCCGCGACCACCGTACCGGGTGTAAGCGGTGTGATTCGGGTTGTTACATCGGCTCTTCATCGACGTCCATGCCCGATACGTGGGGGTCATGGTTCCGCCGCTGGCTTCTCCGTGTCGAAGCTGAATCGTGGCTCCGTGGATTCGTTCCTGTTCTTTTCGAAGACAACCGCAGGACTTTGAACGTCCAGAAGTGAGTACGACGGAGGTCACATACTTCACTTGCCCGCAGTCGCAGTGGCACTCCCACACGACATGTCCAAGAGTGTTGTTTGGTCCGCGGCGCAAGACGGTCCAGCGCTCGAACCTCTGACCCGTGAGATCGTTCATCCTCATAATTGGATGATAACACAATAAGAGGTAAGTGGCAATGCCGAGCCAACGCATAAAGGGTCAGGAAGTTTCAATTATCATCACTCGAGACGGCAACCTCGAAGCCGAGCTCGTGGACATCAAGTCCTGCGAGTTCACCGCCGAGTTCGAGATCAAGGACGAAGGCTACCTCGGAGAGAAGACCAACCGGAAGGATGAGGTGTACAACGGGGTCAAGGGCTCGATGGAGCTCCACATCCACTCCGGTGACATCTTCGACTTCATGCAGGCGCTCAAGGACCGGGCGCAGCGGAACACTCCCGATCTCGTGTTCAACATCGCCGGCATCTTCGCCTTCCCCTCGGGCGAGATCCGGACCGTCACCATCCCCGATGTGAAGTTCGGCGCAGTCCCGATCTCGACCAACGCGCGAGGCGATTACACCTCGGTGAAGCTCGAGTTCGCAGCCGACGACTACACCGTCGAGCAGGAGTAAGGGGCAAGCGAGGAGGCGCGATCGGATCCAAGGTAGCTCCTTGGGTCCGCCTACGGGTCTCTCCGTGGAGGGCTCCCCGGATTAGCTGTCCGGGTAGGTGCGCCTCCTCGCCCTCACGGAGAGCCCACCATCACGAGGAGGCATCATGAGCACGGACAAGATCGAAGAGCTGAGCGAAGAGCAGGCTCAGGCAGTTCTCGACGGCGAGGACGTGGAAGAGAGCGGGGACGCACCTGGACCGCACCAGGCCTCAGGAGATGCGCCGCAATGGGGGGAGCTTCCGAAAGGGCTCACGCTTCCGAGGAAGGGCAACACCGTCGCCTTTCTTCGAATCCCCGCACGATGGACCACGGACCCCGGGAGCGGCCGCGATCGCGTGTGCCTGGTTTGGGCCATCGGCGAGACCGAAGAGCGCTTGGCCTACCAGCGCTCGAGGGGAGATGCTCATCGCTCCGTCAACGAGCTCGCGAAGGCCTGCATCCGCGCCGTCGATGGCGTCAAGGCACGATGGGATGGGAAGGCACCGGGAACGAACGGTGACATTCACGAATTCTGGACCAACATCGGCCCCAAGGGACGACAAATGGTCCGGAACTACTACATGAAGACGCACTCGGTCACGGACGAGGAAGCCCTCGATTTTTTCTCGAATCACTTCGTCAACGTGACCGTGGGCTAGGCGTCGACGAAGACGGGTACGACAGCGATCGCGCGCTCGATATCCTCGTGCTCTTCCGACTCCCGGACGGCGAGGGTATCAGCCCGATCTGGCACCTGCAGACGGAGATCAATCTCCGCGAACACATCCTCGATCGTCCTAGGCAACGCGCCTACCTTGCCCGCTATGGGAGGCAAGACTTCTTCCAAGATCGTACTGTTTTGGAGTTGGAAGGGGCGGTTCGCGCCGTCGCTGCCATCGTCAACGAAGAGAACGAGCTGAACCGCGTACAGGAGGACAGGTAGGATGTCCGAGGCAAAGAACACCGCCGCTGAGGTCGGGGTAAAGCTCGTTCTCGATTCCAACGCGAAAGCGGAAACGGACAAGATCAAGTCCGGCCTCGACCACGTCGCCGACAAGGCCGGTCACACCGCGCACTCGTGGAGCTCCAAGATCGGCGAGGGTGTGAAGAAGCTCGTCGAGATGACGGGTGTAGGACTTGCCTTCGAGGCCGGGCGCATGGGCATGGAGAAGCTCGTGGAGATCGGCCACGAAGCCTCGGAGGTGTTTCAGGAAGCGAACCGACACGTAGGCGAGATCGCCGGCGCCCTGATGATGGTCGACCAAAAGAGCAACTCCTTCAAGAACCTGAAGGAGCTCGGATGGGACGTGAAGGATTCGATGGAGGAGATCGGGATCAAGGCGGGCGTCTCCGGCGACGCCGCGGTCCAAGCCTTCAACAAGATCATGGAGCGTGGTGGTCGGACCATGGACCAGACCACGGAGCTCGTGGAGAAGATGGCGTACGCGGGGAAGGTCATTCCCGGTGGGCTCGATGCCATCACCCAGGGCTTCTCGATGATCGAGATGGGGGTGGTGCGCGCGCGTAATCCGCTCGTCCAGGTCATCTCGGCAACCGGTATTCTCAAGGGCAACGCCAAGTCCGTCGCGGCCCAGATGATGAAGCTGACGCCTGAGAAACAGATGGCGCTAGCGGAGAAGGCCCTCGAGAAGATGGGCGGCAAGATGAAGGATCTCCCCCTCACCCTCGCCGGGATGAAGCAGGGGATCGGGATCATCATGGACAAGGGCATGGAGTCGATCGGGCGACCGATCGTCGCCGCGCTCGCCGGACCCTTCAACAAAGTCCGGTCCTGGTTCGTGGACAATCAGGAGCTGATCTACGAGACCGGCGCCAAGTTCGGTGAGGCGATCTCGAAGGCCGCGGAAGTGGCGATGCCTTTTCTCGATGTCGGCGAGAAGGTGATCAAGGAGAGTTGGAACACCATCAACGAGTCGATGGAGGCCATGTTCGGCCCTGGGATGGACCTCTTCTCCTACATCTACGAAAACAAGGAAGCTTTCGCGGGTACCTTCGGTGCCATTCTGAAGGACATCATCAAAGTAGGAAGCTTTTTGATCAAGGTTTTCGCCGGGATTCGTGACGTCATCGGTTCTGTACTGAATAAACTCATCAAAACCGTCGATGTTACTGGGG
>Ga0318562_10000416_pt1 | contig 19072 bp, 17 predicted proteins | sample GRESIP066b5f18_FD_203688 | JGI IMG/M metagenome (GOLD analysis project Ga0318562, IMG submission 203688) | Tropical soil microbial communities from Luquillo Experimental Forest, Puerto Rico - GRE.SIPMG.066b5f18 | ecosystem: Environmental > Terrestrial > Soil > Tropical forest > Bulk soil... | reverse complement strand
GCTCTGCGCCGTCGCCGGCTGGACGCCTGTCGAATCGCCCTCTGCCTTCGTGGTCGCCCCCGTCCTCGTGCTCAGCGCCCTCCTATTCACAGCCCTGAAACTCATGCATTCAACGGATCGAGCCGCCAAGACGGAGCGCGCCCTGCTGCGCCTGCGGGACGGCAACCGCGCCGTCCTCGAGCATCTGAGCGACGTGTTCACGCGCCATGACGAGACCGGCGCCTGCACCTTCGCGAGCGGCGCGGCAAGAAGCCTGCTTGGCGTTGAGGCGAAGGAGCTCCTCGGCCACGGCCTCTTTCAGCGTGTGCATGTGGCCGATCGGCCGGCCTTCCTGCGCACGATCACCGATGCCGGCTCACGGCGCGAACCCGCAAACGTGCTGGTGCGCCTGCGCGACGACACCGGCTCGGGCGACCAGGTGCTGCACGCGACGCGGCGTGATCGCAGCGAGCCGCGCTTCATTTGGGCGGATCTGCGCGCCTATCCGGTGATCTCGGAAGATCTCGACGAGGATCGCATCGAGGTCGTGGCGGTGATGCGCGACGTCAGCGCCCAGAAGGCGCGCGAGGAGGAGCTCGAGCGCGCCCGTATCGTCGCCGAGGAGGCGAACCGCTCGAAGAGCCGCTTCCTCGCGACAGTGAGCCATGAGCTGCGCACTCCGCTGAATGCCGTGATCGGCTTCTCGGAGATGCTCGCCAATCCCGATCTCTGCCCCAAGGACCCGTCGCGGCTGCGCGACTATGCCCGCATCATCAACGATTCGGGCGCTCATCTCCTCGATGTCGTCAATTCCTTCCTTGACGCCTCGCGCATCGAAAGCGGGCATTTCGAGCTGAATGTCGAGACCTTCGACCTCGCCGAGCTCGTCAAATCGGCCTGCGCCATCGTCGACGTCAAGGTCGCCGAGAGTGGGGTGCGCCTGACCACGATCGCGCCGGTGGAGGGTCTCACCTTCGAAGGCGATAAGCGCGCCTGCCGGCAGATCGTCATCAACCTCGTCTCGAACGCGGTGAAGTTCACGCCGAAAGGCGGCCGTGTGAAGGTGCAGCTCCGGAGAGTCGGCTCGCTGGTCGAGCTCGCGGTCGACGATACCGGCATCGGCATCGCCCCGAACGATCTCGCAAGGCTGGGCGATCCCTTCTTCCAGGCAAAATCCTCCTATGACCGGCCCTATGAAGGCACCGGGCTCGGCCTCTCGGTGGTGCGGGGCCTCGTCGGGCTGCATGGCGGATCGCTGCAGATCGAAAGCACGCCCGGCGCCGGCACCTGCGTCAGCGTGCGCCTGCCGACTGAACGGCCGGCCGAAGCGCCTTCCAGCCTCTCGATACCGCGCATCGTGGCGCGACCGCGCTCCTCTCCGGCTCAGGCGGTGGCCTGATGCGAAGAGTGAAGCAACACATGCAATTGATGGATGTTCAGTAGGGGTTGACGCATGCTCGCCGCCACCAGGCCCATGAGGAGGTCTTCCGGGTCGCGCTCTGCTCAGCGGGGCGCTTTGTCCATTGGCGCAAGGCGGATCGGCGCCTTCGTGCTGGCGCGTCCGGGCTCGGTCGCGCTGGTGCTGCTCTTCGGCGGGCTCGCGGCCGCAGTCTCGGTCAACGCGCTGTGGATGCAATCGGAGCGCCATCCGGCGCCGCTTTTCCGCCGGGCGGCCGTGCAGGCGGCGCATTCGGCCGCCGCCGCAAGGCGGGTGCCGGAGCCGCAGGCAACGCAGGCACCAGCCGCCGCAACGGCTGCTCCAGAGGAGGTCTCGCCCACGATGCTGCCGCCCGTGCGGCCGGCAGCGCTCGGGCGCAGTGCCGAGAGCGCGCCGCCGGCGGTGAAGCCCTTTCTGGTGAAACATCCGGCCAGGGATCCGATCGCCGACATCCTCTCAGGTTCGCCGCCCGTGCCGCCGGCCCCGATCAGGCCACCTTCCGGCAAGGGCCAGCTGATCGAGAAATCGGCGCATCCTGCGGCCGCATCCACGAATGACGCGATCGCCAGGCTGATCGACCAGAGCGCGCATAACCGCTGAGCAGCGGGCGGGCGCCGAGAGGCGCCGACGCAGCGCATTTGAGCGTCTGCGCTCAGCCTTTGCCCACTATAGGGCTGCTAAAGGCTCGAATGAGGCGATTTACCGAAGCTTAGCGGCGCTCGCGCTACAGCTCGACGCCTCATGGTGTCGAGGCGCAGATGGAATCCCAGGTTCACGACCTTAATCCGTTCACGGCCTTCGTCGGGATGTTCCAGGATACGACCAATCGCTGGTTCACCCTCTATCTGCTCGCCTCTTTCCTGATCGCCTGCGCCGTCTTCTACATGGATGCGCGCCACGACCCGCATCTCAACGAGGAGGGGCTGCTGCACTACCTCTTCCCCAAGCCCATCTATACGCATCGCTCGGCGATCGCCGATTACTGGTTCTTCGCCATCAACAAATTCTTGTTCACCGTGGCGCTCGGCTCGCTCGTGGTGGTGAGTGCTCATTCGAGCGACCTCATCGGCCGTCTGCTCGCGAGCATCGCGCCTTCGCCTGAGCTCGGCCCGCCGGATTTCGTCGCGAACTTCATCGTCACCTGCGCTTGGGCGCTCGCGGCCGATTTCGGCCTATGGCTCGGCCATTACCTCATGCACAAGGTGCCGGTGCTATGGGAGTTCCACAAGGTGCATCACTCGGCCGAGGTGCTGACGCCCGCGACCGCCGGGCGCGTGCATCCGCTTGAGGATGCGATCAATATCGGGCTCGCCGCAGCGTTCGGCGGCGCGATGTTGGCGCTCTGCCAATTTGTCTTTGGGCCAAAGGTGCAGATGTTCGGCCTGCTCCAGCTCAACGTTTTGGTGTTCGCCTTCTATCTTTTCGGCTTCCATCTGCGCCACACCCATATCTGGGTGCCGTACAAGGGCATCTGGGGCAAGCTCTTCATCTCGCCGGCCCATCACCAGCTCCACCATTCGGTGGCGCGGCGTCACTGGGACAAGAATCTCGGCCTGATCTTCGGCATCTGGGACTGGATGTTCGGCACGCTCTACACGGTCGACCGGCGCGAGGAGATCACGATCGGCATGAACGGGCACGAGGAGGGCGAGTATCACTCGGTGCGCGCCATGTATTTCCTGCCCTTCGTCAAGGCCTGGCGCCTGATCTGCGGGCGGCGCGACGCGGTCGAGCCGCTGCCCGCCCCGCATCTGCCGCCGGCCGAGTGAGGGCTGGCCCGCCTCAGGCTTTGCCCGTGGCAATCTCGCTGCCGGGCGTCGAGGCCCATTCGGTCCAGGACCCGTCATAGAGCGCCTCGGCCGGGGTGCCGAGCTCGTCGAGGGCGAGCGAAATGATGGCTGCCGAGACGCCTGAGCCGCAACTCGTGATCACCGGCCGGTTGCGGTCGAGGCCGGCGCCGTCGAGCAGCTGCGCGAGCTCGCCCTGCGATCTCAGCCTGCCCTTGTCGAGGAGCGTCGCCGAGGGCGCGTTCAGCGCGCCCGGCATATGGCCGCTGCGCAGGCCGGGGCGGATCTCGGGCGCCTCGCCCGTGAAGCGCTCGGCCGAGCGCGCATCGATCACCTGCGCCTTGCGGGTCGTCAGGGCGTCGCGCACTCGCGCGAGGTTTGCGACCGCGGCTGCGTCGAAATGCGTCGTGAAGCTCGCCTTCTCACGCTCCACAGCGCCGGATTGGATCGGCCGGCCCTCGCTCAGCCATTTGGGCATGCCGCCATCGAGGATGCGCACATCGCGCGCGCCGAAGACGCGCAGCATCCACCAGACGCGCGGCGCGCTGAAGAGGCCCGCCCCGTCATAGACCACGAGCGTCATTTGGTCGCCGATGCCGAGCTCGCTCATCTGGCGCGCGAACTGCTCGGGCTTCGGCATCATATGCGGCAGCGGCGACGTGTGGTCGCTGATCTCCTCGATGTCGAAATGCACCGCGCCCGGGATATGGGCCTTCAGATACTCGGCCTTGCCGTCGCGGTTCTGAGCCGGCAGATACCAGGAGCCGTCGATCACGGCGAGGCCAGGCGACTTCAGCTTCTCTGCCAGCCATTCCGTGGAAACGAGGTTCTTAAACATCGCGATCTCCGTTTGGCCGAGCTGTCGCATAAAGCCGCTCTCGGGCGCCGGCACGATATCGTGAGGGGCGCTCCCGTCCAAGGGCCGGTCGCTCGGCTCGCGGGGCACAGAATCGCAGCCTCGGCGTGCGAAGGCACCAGATAGCAGCTATGAGCGGCGATCCTTGACGCTGGCGCGCTTTTCCCATCGTGTGCGCCGGCTTCCGGCCGTCCGCCGGGGGAGGGAAGGCGAGGCACACTCAACATGGCTGCTGTGACGGAGGCCGGAGACCGGCTCGCAAGGTTCAACGCCTGGGTCCTGGCGGCGGCCGCTGCACTCGCGGGTGCCAATGCGAGCGTCGTCATCGCCACGAGCGGCCTCGTCGGGCGCGCGCTCACGGGCGAGATGGAGCTCGCGACCATTCCGGTGCTCACTTTCGTGCTCGGCACCGCGGCCTTCGCGTTCCCGGCCGCTTTCTCCATGCGCCGCTTCGGGCGCCGCAATGGCTTTGCGGGCGGGGCGCTGCTCGGCGTGGCGGCGGGCATCGTCGGGGCCTTCGCGATCGTGCGGGGCAGCTTCCCGATCTTCTGCTTCGCGACCTTCTGCTGCGGCGCCTATCAGGCCTTCGTGGGGCAGTATCGCTTCGCGGCAGCCGATACCGCTTCGCCCGCCTATCGGCCGCGCGTCATCGCGCTCTCTCTCGGAGGCGGGCTCGCCGCAGCCTTCGTCGGCCCGCAGCTCGTCGTCTTCACCCAGAATCTCTGGGCGCCCTATCTGTTCGCCGCGACCTATGTGGCGCAGGCGGCGTTCGCGGCGATCGCCGTCTGCGTGCTGCTGCTGCTGCGCGTGCCCCCGCCGCATGAATGGCCGAAGGGGAGGGGGAGGCCGATCGGCGAGATCCTCTCGGACCGCCGGATCCTCGCCGCCATGCTGCTCGGCATGATCTCGCAAGGCGTGATGAACCTCATGATGACCTCGACGCCGCTCGCCATGGTTGGTTGCGGGCTTCCGGTCGCGAGCGCCGCCTATGCGATCCAATGGCATATCATCGGCATGTATGCGCCAAGCTTCGTTACCGGGCGGCTGATCGCGCGCTTCGGCGTGGCGCGCATGGGGCTTGCCGGCTGCACCATCTTCGTCATCTGTGGGGTCGTGGCGAATGCGGGTCTCAGCGTCCTGCATTTCGACATCGCCTTGCTGTTGCTCGGGGTCGGCTGGAACTTCGCTTTCCTCTCCGCGACCGCGGCTGTGATCGCAGCCGCGCGGCCCGAGGAGCGGGCGAAGGTGCAGGCGACCAATGATTTCATCGTGTTCGGCGGCACGGCCTTCGCGGCTTATTTCTCGGGCGTCCTGCTTTCGCTATTCGGCTGGGCCGGAATCACTGCGACCGTATTTCCGGCTGCGGCGCTCGGCGCCCTCCTGATCCTCGTCTCGCGTCGCGGGCGCCGGCTCGCGGCCGCCTGAGCCAAGGCGAATAGCGTTGTAGAATCAGGGCGGCAGGGGGTGTCCTGCCGCAATTTCGCTGGCACTCTCTCCCCACGTACTTGGCTCGACGCTGTGTCGCTCGTGGGGGGCTGCGCCCGCGGATCCGCGCGCCGCAATGGGGCGGTCATCGTAACGTATTGAATTTAATTCGATATCTGACCCGCCCAAAAGCCGAGTGCCACTGCGCTGGCGCGGCAGGCCCGCGCAGCGCCGGCGACGCCGCACCGCAGGTTGCGCAGTGGCGCCAAGTTTGGCAGAAGGACGGCGCTTCCGGGGCGAATTGCCTCTTCCGCACGCGCGTCACCGTGGAGACCGGCGCCGACCGGCTCAGCCGACGTCGCTCCCGAATATCTCTGGAGAAGAGTTCATGACTTTGACGTTGATCATCGTCGCTGGCCTTCTGGCCGTCATCTACGGCGTCGTGACCGTGCAGTCGGTCATGAGCCAGGATGCCGGCAGCCAGCGCATGCAGGATATCGCGGGCGCGATCGCGGAAGGCGCGAAGGCCTACCTGAAGCGCCAATATATGACAATCGCGGCCGTCGGCATCGTCATCTTCATCGTCATCGGCCTGCTGCTCGGCTGGAAGGTCGCGATCGGCTTCCTGATCGGCGCGGTGCTGTCTGGAGCGGCGGGCTTCATCGGCATGAACGTTTCGGTGCGCGCCAATGTCCGCACCGCCCAGGCCGCCACCCAATCGCTCGCCAAGGGGCTCGACATCTCCTTCAAGGCGGGCGCGGTCACCGGCATGCTGGTCGCGGGCCTCGCGCTTCTGGGCGTCGCCGGCTACTATTCCTACCTGACCGTCGCGCTCGGCTTTGCGCCGAGCGACCGCGTGGTCGTCGACTCGCTCGTGGCGCTCGGCTTCGGCGCCTCGCTGATCTCGATCTTTGCGCGTCTCGGCGGCGGCATCTTCACCAAGGGCGCCGATGTCGGCGCCGACCTCGTCGGCAAGGTCGAGGCCGGCATTCCCGAGGATGATCCACGCAACCCCGCGACCATCGCCGACAACGTCGGCGACAATGTCGGCGACTGCGCCGGCATGGCGGCCGACCTGTTCGAGACCTACGCGGTGACGGTCGTCGCGACCATGGTGCTCGGCTCGATCTTCTATGCCGGCCAGGCGGTGCTCGCCGCTGCCATGATCTATCCGCTCGCCGTCTGCGGCGCCTGCATCGTGACCTCGATCGTCGGCACCTATTTCGTGCGGCTCGGCCAGAACGGCTCGATCATGGGCGCGCTCTATAAGGGCCTGATCGCCGCCGGCATCCTCTCGGTCGTTGGCCTTGCGGTCGCGACCCATCTGATCATCGGCTGGGGCCCGCTCGGCGACGCCGCCAACGCCGTCACCGGCAAGAACCTCTTCATCTGCGGGATCATCGGCCTCGTGGTCACCGGCCTGATCGTCTGGATCACGGAATACTACACTGGCACCGGCAAGCGTCCGGTCGTCTCGATCGCTCAGGCTTCCGTCACCGGCCATGGCACGAACGTCATCCAGGGGCTTGCCGTCTCGCTCGAATCGACGGCGCTGCCCGCTCTCGTCATCGTCTTCGGCATCATCGCCACCTACCAGCTCGCCGGCCTCTACGGCACAGCGATCGCGGTGACGACGATGCTCGGCCTCGCCGGGATCATCGTCGCTCTCGATGCCTTCGGGCCGGTCACGGACAATGCCGGCGGCATTGCCGAGATGTCCGGCCTCCCGAAGGAGGTGCGCCAATCGACCGACGCGCTCGACGCGGTCGGCAACACCACGAAGGCGGTGACCAAGGGCTACGCGATCGGCTCGGCCGGCCTCGGCGCCCTCGTGCTCTTCGCGGCCTACTCGAACGACCTCAACTTCTTCGCGGCCAATCCCGACAAGTTCGGCTACTTCAAGGGAATGGGCGCGGTCTCCTTCGACCTTTCGAACCCCTATGTGGTGGCAGGCCTGATCTTCGGCGGCCTCATTCCTTATCTCTTCGGTGGCATCGCCATGACGGCGGTCGGCCGGGCGGCTGGCTCGGTGGTGGTCGAGGTGCGTCGCCAGTTCCGCGACAAGCCGGGTATCATGCAGGGCACGGATCGCCCCGATTACGGGCGCGCCGTCGACATGCTCACCAGGGCTGCGATCCGCGAGATGATCGTCCCCTCGCTCATGCCTGTCCTTGCGCCGCTCATTGTCTATTTCGGCGTCTATGCGATCTCGGGTTCCAAGGCCTCGGCCTTCGCAGCGCTGGGCGCCTCGCTTCTCGGCGTGATCGTCAACGGCCTCTTCGTCGCCGTGTCGATGACCTCGGGCGGCGGTGCCTGGGACAACGCCAAGAAGTCCTTCGAGGACGGCTTCGTCGACAAGGACGGCGTCACCCATGTCAAGGGATCGGATGCCCACAAGGCCTCGGTCACCGGCGACACGGTCGGCGACCCCTATAAGGACACGGCCGGCCCCGCGGTGAACCCGGCGATCAAGATCACCAACATCGTGGCGCTGCTGCTCCTCGCGGTCCTGGCCCACAGCGTCTGAGGTCGCCGCTCAAACGAAAAAACCCCGCGAGTGATCGCGGGGTTTTTTCCTTCTCTCGTAAGCGAGAGAAGGAAAGGCAGCCATGATGTCACAGCGCGAAGGGGTTCAGCTTCGTCGAGCCGTTGAAGATCTGGCGCAGGAAGCTCTGCTCGACGCCGCTCGATGGCGTGGTGCGGCTGATGAAGTCGAAGATCTTGCCGTCCTGCAATCCCCAATTGGCCAGGCGCTCCACCTTGAAGTTCTTGTCGAAATAGATGGCGAAGACCCGCTGATCGATGATCGAGGGCTTCTGGAACTGGAAGCGCTGATAGGTGGTTTGCGAGGTGTAGTAGAAGGTCTGGTTGCCGACGGTCGACACGTTGGTCGGCTGACCGAGCTTCGTCAGCACGGTCTGCACGTCGGTGCCGGGCTTGACCTCGTCGATGAGCTTGTCGTCGAAGACATAGCCATGGGTCAGGGTCGTGCCGCCGGCGAAGATCGGGTTGCTCGAACCGGTCGAGAGGGTAGGCATCGCCGGCAGATAGTCGCAGGCCGCGAGCGGCGCGAGGCCGAGCGCTGCAAGCAAGAGGGACGCAGCCTTGCCTCGACGCGGCGGCCGGTAAGAGCTTGCTTTCACCTGAACATCTCCCATCTCTCCTCGAGCAGGCGTCGCCCTCGCGACGGCGTCGCCTCTCACCCTCGGCGGGCATCATGTCGCAGCCCGATCCGAGGAACGAGGCGTCGTTCATCGGCCCTGGCCGCGAGCAAAGGTTGCGGTAGCTCGCCCTTCATGCGAACGCAAGGGACGACGGCGGAACAGTCGAAGAGGCTTTGTAGTCAGAATGTGGCCATTTGTGAGACGCAACCGTCTCGCTCCTGTCGAAAAGCTCCACGATTCCATCGCGGCTGAGGCTCGCGATCCGGATCTGTTCACGAGGATCGGCATTGCCGACACTTTCGAGGGGCGCTTCGAAATCCTCAGCCTGCATCTCGCCCTCGTGCTGCGACGCCTCGCCGAACTGCCGGCGCCGGCGGCCGAAGTGGCGCAGGAGCTGACGGACCTCGCCTTTCTGCGTCTCGATCAGGGCTTGCGCGAGATCGGCATCGGCGATCTCAGCGTGCCGAAGCGCATGAAGGCCCTGGCCAAGCATTTCTACGGCAGGGCTGCGGTCTATCACACGGCGCTCGAGGCCAGAGACCGCGAGAAGCTGGTCGAGGCGCTGCGCCGCAACGTGTTCGGTGGCGACAAAGGCGATGCCGGGGGGCTCGCCGAGCGTATCGCTGCCTTCGAGCATAGGCTCGCGGGGCTCGATCTCGACGGACTTTTGACAAAGGGCGTCAGGGGCGCCGAGGCCGGCGAGTCTTAAAGGAGGGAGGGACGGCACGATGCGCCAGGATCGCCTGCTCACCCGCCCGTTTCCGGTCTCGGATTTGCCGGCCCGCGGCCGCCACGTCAGTGTGGAGGCGAGCCCCGAGGAATGTGTGAGGATCGCCAACGCCTTCGATCTCGTCGGCGTCGATTCGCTTTCCGGCACCTATCACGTCACCCCGACTGGGCGTGGCGCCAAGGTCAAGGGCAAGGTCACAGCGAAGATCCGCCAGACTTGCGTCGTCAGCCTCGAGCCTTTCGCGACAACGATCGACGAGCCTGTCGAGCTCGCCTTCGCGACGGCGCTCCTGCCGGGCGAAGCGGGAGTCTTCGACGGCGATACGCTCAGCATTTCGCCGGATGACGAGGATCCCCCAGAGCCGCTCGAAGGCGGGACGATCGATCTCGGCGCCGTCACGCTCGAATTCCTGGCGCTCGGAATTGATCCCTATCCAAGGAAGCCCGGCGTCGAATTCTCGGCCGAAAGCCAACCCGGCGAGGGCGAGGAGGAGAAGGCGCCATCCCCCTTCGCGGCGCTGGCGAAGTTGCGCCGAAACCCGCCCGATTAGACGCAGCTTCGCGGATTTCGGGCGATTTTTCGTCGAATTCGGCGCCAACCATCCCATTGCGCACCGGACGCAAAACGCTATTGTCGCGCGGCGCGACGCCAGCTCGGCTGGACGGGTCGCTTGCTGGAAACCAAGGGACCATGGCGCAGACCGTTCGCATCGCGCTCGACCTGATGGGGGGCGACCTCGGACCCGAGATGGTGGTGCCGGGGGCCTCGATCGCGCGCGAGCGGCGCCCCGACATTCGCTACGTGCTCTATGGACGCGAGAGCGAGGTCGCGCCGCTCCTCGACCGCTATCCGAGCGTGCGGGATTTCTCGACCTTCCACCACACCGATGTCGCCGTGAAGATGGACGACAAGCCGAGCCAGGCCCTGCGGGCCGGCCGCTGGAAATCCTCGATGTGGCTCGCCATCGAAGCCGTGAAGAAGGGTGAGGCCGATGTCGCGGTCTCGGCCGGCAATACGGGCGCGCTCATGGCCATGGCGACCTTCTGCCTGCGCCCCATGGCGGGTGTCGATCGCCCGGCGATCGCGGCGATCTGGCCGAATGCGCGCGGCGAGAGCATCGTGCTCGATGTCGGCGCGACGATCGGCGCCGATGCCAAGCATCTGACCGACCTCGCCGTGATGGGCGCCGCCATGGCGCGCATTGTCTTCGACGTCGACAAGCCGCTCGTCGGGCTCCTCAATGTCGGGGTCGAGGAGATCAAGGGGCTCGAGCCCATACGCCAGGCCGGGCGCATGCTGCGCGATGCCGGCCTTGCTGATCTCGAATATGTCGGCTTCGTCGAGGGCGACGATGTCGGGCTCGGCTCCGTCGACGTGGTGGTGACCGAGGGGTTTTCGGGCAATATTGCGCTGAAGACCGCCGAAGGCACCGCGAAGCAGATCGCCTCCTATTTGCGCAACGCCATGAATCGCACCTTGATGGCGCGCATCGGCTATCTCTTCGCCCGTCACGCCTTCGGCGCGCTGCGCGATAAGATGGATCCGCGCAAGGTCAATGGCGGCGTTTTCCTCGGCCTCAACGGGGTCGTGATCAAGAGTCACGGCGGCACAGACGGGCTGGGCTTTGCGAGCGCGGTCGAACTCGCCTATGACATGGCCCGCTATAATCTGCTCGACGTCATTCAGGCGAGTCTGAACTCGCCCGGACTCGTCGCCGCGCGGACGGCGCCAGAGATGGCCGCCGCGTCTACCGCCAAGCTTTCCAGCGTCAAGCCGCCTGCCGAGGACAAGACTGCGTGAAGACAACGAGATCGGTGGTCGTGGGAATCGGGGCATCGCTGCCTCGCCGAGTCCTGACCAATGAAGAGCTGTCGAGAATGGTCGATACGTCGGACGAATGGATTGTCCAACGCACCGGCATCAAGGAACGCCATATCGCGGCCGACGACGAGACGACGGCGTCTTTGGCACTCGCGGCCGCCAAGGCCGCGCTCGCCGATGCGAAGCTCGAACCTGCCGATATCGACCTCATCGTGCTCGCGACCTCGACGCCGAACCACACTTTCCCCTCGACCGCGACCGAGGTCCAGGCGGCGCTCGGAATTACCCATGGCGCGGCCTTCGATCTGCAGGCCGTGTGCTCGGGCTTCATCTTCGCGATTGCGACCGCCGACAAGTTCCTCACCTCCGGCTCACATCGGCGCGCGCTGGTGATCGGGGCCGAGACCTTCTCGCGCATTCTCGACTGGAATGATCGCGGCACCTGCGTGCTGTTCGGCGACGGGGCCGGAGCTGTCGTGCTCGAGGCCCGCGAAAATCTCGGCGTCGTCGCCGAGCGCGGCGTGATCACCACGCATCTGCGCTCGGATGGCCGGCATCTCGGCAAGCTCTATGTCGATGGCGGGCCATCGACGACGAAGACAGTCGGCCATCTGCGCATGGAGGGCAAGGAAGTCTTCCGCCATGCGGTCGGCATGATCACCGACGTGATCAAGGACGCGTTCGCGGCAGCAAACATCACGGCGGCCGATATCGACTGGTTCGTGCCGCATCAGGCCAATCGCCGCATCATCGACGCCAGCGCCGATAAGCTCGGCATCTCGCGCGACAAGGTGATCGTAACGGTCCAGCAGCACGGCAACACCTCGGCCGCCTCGATACCGCTGGCGCTCGATGTCGCGGTGCGCGACGGGCGTATCAAGCCCGGCCATCTGGTGCTGCTCGAGGCGATGGGGGGCGGATTCACCTGGGGTTCGGCATTGATCCGCTGGTGATCTCTTCCGCCTTGCGAGATGCTGAGGTAGCCTGAGGTTCGATAGCGAATCCGGTTGCGTCCGCAGAGACAAGATATCTAGTATCGGGATTTATGCGACGGTCACGCTTGGCATGGCCGGTTCGGCCCACGCAATCGGGTGGAAGCGTGGGGGCAGACCGTGGGTGGGCTGGTTGTGCGCCCTGCCGTGACGAACGAGGAATGGGTTATGAGCGACACCTGCACGAGGGCAGACCTCACCGAGGCGGTTTACCGCAAGCTCGGTCTGTCGCGGACAGAGTGCGCCTCGATTGTCGAGTTCGTGCTCAAGGAGATGTCGGAGCGCATTGCCAAGGGCGAGAAGGTGAAGCTCTCTTCCTTCGGCTCCTTCCTGGTGCGCTCCAAGGGACGTCGCATCGGACGCAATCCCAAGACCGGGGTCGAGGTGCCGATCGAGCCCCGCCGGGTCCTGGTCTTTAAGCCCTCGAACATTCTGAGAGCCCGCATCAACCGCCACATCGACGGTAAAGCGGAGGCTGAGGCCTAATTCCGGCGATCCCGGTTGCGGTACCGGGAGCAAGGCGCGATCGTTGCGACGGCAACCTGTGTGAGTTGCCCGGCCTGATCTTCTGTCGGGCGGGCTGCGACGCTGAAGCGATCGACGCTCGAGGAGGTCTCGATGGACAAGGCGAGCGGTGCCTACCGCACCATCAGCGAGGTCGCCGAGGAACTGGACATCCCTCAGCACGTGCTGCGCTTCTGGGAGACGCGCTTCCCGCAGATCAAGCCGATGAAGCGCTCCGGTGGGCGGCGCTACTACCGGCCGGGCGATGTGTTGCTTCTCAGGGGGATCCGCAAGCTCCTCTATGGCGAAGGCTACACCATCAAGGGCGTGCAGCGGATCCTCGTCGCGCAAGGCGTCGGCATCGTACAGCAGGCAGGCGGCGCCTCGGGTGAGGAGGTTGCGGCATCGGCCGAGGCCGAGGATTACGCGGTCGCCACGGCGCCTGGCGATGCCGATCACGATGACGAAGCGGCAAGCTTCGAGATCGAGCCCGAGGAGGAGCACGGCTACGCGCCGCACTCCCCGCTCGGAGAGGCGCCGGTGCCGCGAGGGAGGGACGCCGGGACGTCGCCGCTCGAGCGCGAGCCGACATTCGCCCACCCTCCGCAGGCCGCGCCACAGATGAGCTCTCCGCAGATGAGTGCGCCGCTATTGGCTGCGCCTGGTCATTCGCCTCAAGCAAGCCCACGCGTGATTTCGCCCGATCCGGTCGCTCCGCTCTCCTCGCTCAATCGCCAGCTCCTGCAAGGCGTGCTGGCGGAGCTCACCGAATGCGCGCGTCACCTCGATAGGCTGAAAGAGACGGCCTCGGAGTCCGGCGCCTCCCCAGCGAATGCCTGAAACACTGCCGCGCCTAGTCAGCTCATCGGCGCAAGCTCATTTGCGAAAGCTCGCCTCGATCTTGGTGAGCGTCGTGCGCAGCGCCGGGACCGCATGCTCGATGAGGGCACGGATGCGCGCGGTCGGCGGACGCTCTGCTGGGGCCAGAAGATGTACCGGTATCGGCGCCGGCTCGAATTCCGGTAGCAGGCGTACGAGGCGTCCGACCTTCATCTCGCTCTCTGCCTGGTAGGACATCAGGCGCACGATGCCGTGCCCTTCGGCCGCGGAGGCCACGGCGGCCGCGACCTCGTTGACATTGAGGCGCGGCGATGGGCGCAAGAGCTTGTGACGTGCGCCGGCGGCGTCCGCGAAACGCCAAGGCTGATCGGCGCCGCCCTGCGAGATGACGATCAAGGCATGCTGCGCAAGGTCGGCAGGGCGGCTGATCGGCGGATGGCGCTCGAGATAGTCGGGATTGGCGCAGAGCACGCGCCTAACCTCGCCGAGTTTGATGGAGGAGAGCGAGGAATCGGGCAGATGGCCGATGCGGATCGCGATGTCGAAGCCTTCCTCGACGAGATTGACGACCCGATCGAGCAGCAGGAGGCGCAGCGACACGCCGCGATGCGCATCGAGGAAGCCGTCGATGACCGGGCGCACATGCAGCCGGCCGAAGGTCGCAGGCGAGGTCACCGCGATCTGGCCACGCAGCTCGGCCTGCTCGCTACCGACGCTGCGTTCGGCGCTCGCGAGCTCGGCGAGCACGTTGCGGCAGGCCGCAAGATAGCGCTCCCCAGCTTGGGTGAGCCGCATGGCGCGGGTGCTGCGATGGAGCAGCGTCGCGCCGACATGCTGCTCGAGGAAAGCGATGGCGCGGGTGACGGAAGGTGGCGAGCGCCGCAGCCGGCGCGCGGCGCCGGCGAAGCTGCCCTCTTCGATCACGCTGGCGAAGATCGCCATGGCGTCCAAGCGATCCATCGCTTCCACCGATCCGTCGATCGCCCGCTATCGATTGCCCTTTCGGCGATCATTGCAGGCCGAGCAAGAATGCCTTGCAGCTATCGCGCATTCTGTCGCGCATGGAAAGCTCCCACATTCGCATGGGTTCGGCGTTCGCAACGAGGATCGCAGCCATGCAACGGATCATGCAGGAGAATGGGGCGGAGCAGGGAGAAGCCGGAACGGTCGCAGATGAGCCGCGCAAGTCGGAGCGGCACGATGCGCCCTGGCATGAGGGCGAGCGGGCCGCGCATGCGAGGTTCGGCATTTCGGATCGCATGGCACAGGTCGGCGAGGTCGCGCTGCGGCACTTCATGCCGGATCAGCATCGCCTGTTCTTCGCGCAGTTGCCCTTCCTCGTGGTCGGCTCGGTCGACGAGGGGCAAAGGCCGTGGGCCTCGATGCTTTTCGCGCAGCCGGGTTTTGCCACGAGCCCCGACCCTTTCACACTCGAGATCGCAGCGCTCCCCGATGCCGATGGCCCGCTCGCGCCGATGCTCGTCGAGGGCGCGACGCTCGGCCTACTCGGCCTCGAGCTGCCGACCTTGCGGCGCAATCGGCTCAACGGCCATGTGTCGCGCATCGACGCTGCGGGATTCTCGGTATCGGTCGATCTGAGCTTCGGCAACTGCCCGCAATATATCCATCGTCGCGACTATGAGCGGTTCAGCCGCGATCCAAGCGGCACGCAGGCGCGCGCCGAGACACTGACGCTCCTCGACGCCGAGGAGCTTTCGCTCATCCGGCGCGCCGATACCTGCTTCGTCGCGACGGCCGGGAACCTCTCCGGCGGCCGCGCTGACGGCGTCGATGTGTCGCATCGCGGCGGCATGCCGGGCTTCCTGAAGCTTGACCTCGACGGCAACATCGTGCTGCCGGATTATCGCGGCAATTTCTTCTTCAACACGCTCGGCAACCTCCTGGTCAATCCGCGCATCGGGCTCGCCATCGTCGATTTCGAGAGGGGCGATCTCCTGCAGATCAGCGGCGTCGCTGAGGTGATCTGGGACGGTCCCGCCCTCGCAGGGCATCCCGGCGCCAAGCGCCTGTGCAAGATCACCCCGCTCGCTGCGCAATGGCTGCGCGGTGGCTTCCCGCTGGTGACGACGCTGCGCCAGGTGTCGACCCAGGCGCTCGCGACACTGGCCTAGCTTGCTGAAGAAGGAAGGAAGTCCTGGCGCCTCCGCCGAGAATCGAGCAGATTGCCGGCCGCCGACCAACCGATCATCATTGCGGGGCCGCATGGGACTCATCTCGACCATCATCGTTGCCATCCTGCAGGGCATCACCGAGCTCTTCCCGGTCTCATCGCTCGGGCATGCAGTGGTGCTGCCGCCGCTGTTGCGGCTGAAGGAGATGGACATCCGCTCGGAGGCCTTCCTGCCGCTCCTCGTTGTCCTGCATGTCGGCACCGCGATCGCGCTGATGCTGTATTTCTGGCGCGACTGGCTCGGCATCCTGTCGGCTTTCTTCGATCGCGATCCCGAGCGGCGCCGCGAGCAGTTTCGGCTCCTGTGGCTCGTGATTATCGGCACCATCCCGGCCGTCATCGCGGGCTTCCTTCTCGAGCATTTCGTGCGCGACATGTTCGGCTCGGCCTATCTCGCGGCCTTCTTCCTGATCGTGAACGGCGTGCTGCTCTTCGCGGTCGAACGGCTGAAGCAGGATGGCTTCAACCCGATCGGCAAGCTGACCATGAAGGATGCCGCCATCATCGGCATCTGGCAGTGCCTGGCGCTGATTCCCGGCATCTCGCGCTCGGGTGCCACCATGGCCGGCGGCCTGCTGCTCGGCCTGCGCCACGAGGCGGCGGCGCGCTTCTCCTTCCTCCTCGCCACGCCGATCATTCTCGGAGCCGCGGTGCTCGAAGTGCCGAAGCTTGTGAAGTCGGGCGGGCATGTCACGAGCGTTGCGCTGGTCGGCGGGGTCGTCGCCGGCGTCACGGCCTTCATCGCCATCGCCATTCTGATGCGCTGGATGAAGTCGCACGAGTTCAAGGCGCTCGATCCCTTCGCCTATTACTGCATGGGCTTTGGCGCGCTGAGCCTCGTGCTCCTCGCCATCTAGTGTTGTCGCGCGCCTGATCTTTTCGGGGAGCCCGGACCCGACATGCGCTAAGCTCGCCCCCATCGCGGATGCGCGCGGCGCATCTCACCGGAGAGAGCTCGCCATGATTGAGAAGGACGTCGTCATCACCTCGCGGAACGGGCCGATCCCGGCCTTCGCGGCTTGCCCTGAGGGGTCGGGACCCTATCCGGGCATCCTCTTCTACATGGACGCGCCCGGCATCCGCGAGGAGCTGCGCAATCTCGCCCGACGCATCGCGAAGCACGGCTATTTCTGCCTCTTGCCCGACATGTACTACCGGCTTGGTCAGCTCCGCTTCGACATGGTGCGGCGGGCGGATGGCATGCGCCCGACCATGATGGCGGCGATGAACTCGCTCACCAATGCGCTCGTCACGGAGGACACGGCCGCCTGGCTCGGCTTTCTCGACGCGCAGGACAAGGTGAAGCCGGGCCCGCTCGGCTGCGTCGGCCACTGCATGAGCGGGCGCTATGTGACGACGGCCGCGGCGCGCTTCGCTAACCGCTTCGCGGCGAGCGCCTCGCTCTATGGCGTCGGGATCGTGACCGATGCCGAGGACTCGCCCCATCTCCTGATCGATCGCATCAAGGGCGAGATGTATTACGCCTTCGCCGAGATCGACGAGCATGTTCCCGAAACGGTGATCCCGACCTTGCGCACCGCCCTCGACAAGGCGGGCACGCGCTACGCCATCGACACCTATAAGGGCAGCCGGCATGGCTTCCAGTTTCCCGAGCGCGACGTTTACGAGACGGAAGCGGCCGAAGCCGCCTGGGCGAAGATCGTCGCGATGTGGGATCGAAACCTGAAATAGGATCGGCCTCGCGCTGCGGCTGCGCGCCACCATTGACGCGGAAGCGACAAGCGGCGATGGTTTTTGCGTTGGGGCCGCCCTGGTCTTCGCATCGAGCCGGCCAACATATTTGTCGAGCCAACCCATCCGTCGTGTCATGAAGCCCGTCGAACCTGGACTCGTCTATTCCTATTCGATCGTGACGGATGCCTCTCACTCCGCTGAAGCCTTCGGCAATGCGGACGTCACGGTGCTCGGCACGGCGGCGCTCATCGGCTTCGTCGAGACGGCGGCCGAGCGCTGCTTGCGCCCCTATTACGACCGTGGCGAGGCCTCGCTCGGGATCGGCGTCCATATCCGCCACGTCGCGCCGGCGCCCGCGGGCGCGACGGTCGAGGCGTACGCGAGGCTGATCGACGTCAACCGGCGTAAGCTCGGCTTCGAGGTCGAGGTCTCCTGGAAGGATGTGGTGCTGATGATCGGCACGCATGATCGCGCCGTCATCGATCTACGCAGCTTCCTCGACCGCATGGGGCAGGCGGCGCTCGCGCGCTGAGCCGCTTTCCTTGGGGTAAGGATCACGGAAGCTGCGGCGGCATGTCGCGATGCCGTTGCGCTGAGCCATCCGGTCACCTATAAAGCCACCGTCGGAGCGTGGCGCAGCCCGGTTAGCGCACTAGTCTGGGGGACTAGGGGTCGGAGGTTCAAATCCTCTCGCTCCGACCATTAATATCAACAACTTATCGCGATTATGCTTCCGGCGACTTGGTGCCCCGGAAGCACATAGGAAGCGGGAGCAGCGCAAAAGGGGGGTTGCGCCCGCGATGGGCCGATTCGTTTCGGCTCGCCGTCACTCCACACCGGTCACAACGAACCATCGTTGATCGCGGCGCGTGATCGAATCCTGTTAGCCTCTCCTTGGCCGCTTCAACCTGCCCCCAGTTTGACGGCGGCCACGGCCCTGTCGGTTGCTTGCGCGCCCGGCGGGGCTATCTGCTCATGCCTGCCCGATCGCCTCAGCTCGACCTCGCGAGGGCAACGCCGCCACTCCCGCTTAGGTCGCGCCCCTTTCCCAGGGCGCCCTAGGCCCGCCCTATGGACTGCCGGGGTGGCTCCCCCCTGCCGGCCAAACTCGGGAGTCGGGGGGTAGCCCCACCCCTTGGCGCATATGTTTAAGGCCCTCGTCCAAAATCCGCGCGCGTTTTTGAAATTCGCGGCCATTTGGTCCTTACGTCTTGGGCATAGTTTTGAAAGCGCTTTCGCGATTTGTATGCTCGTGCCCGACGACATAGGTCAAACCAGCGGCCACTAGGGCTAGGCACGCGAGGATCGCCGCGACCGTAATGCGCTTGTCGATCGTAGATTGACCCCTCGAAGAGCCCACGACGACAGCATCCCGACGCACGAAAGGGGTGTCGTTCGCGGCAGCAAGGGGCCGGCTCTGCCACGGCACAACCTCGACCAAACGGGGGATCACGAACCCTATGTACCACCTACCTAGCGAGGCACGCCATGCAGCGCACTGTAGGCCAGCGCGAGCGCTACTAGCGCGGCCATGATGAGCATCATGCGGCGCATGCGGCCATCGAAGCCCGGACCATTCATTGCGCTATGATAAGAGCCCGCACGGCAAAATCGAGTGGGCAGAAATAGCACTCAGTTAATTTCCGCGCT
>Ga0318562_10000412_pt1 | contig 19262 bp, 15 predicted proteins | sample GRESIP066b5f18_FD_203688 | JGI IMG/M metagenome (GOLD analysis project Ga0318562, IMG submission 203688) | Tropical soil microbial communities from Luquillo Experimental Forest, Puerto Rico - GRE.SIPMG.066b5f18 | ecosystem: Environmental > Terrestrial > Soil > Tropical forest > Bulk soil... | reverse complement strand
CGATGTGCGCCTGCTCCACCCGTGTACTGCCAATCGTGACTCGCCTATCCCGGTCGTACTGAGCCCAGAAGAACTTTGAGAGGCTCTTCTCGGTGGGCTGCACGCTCTGGGAATCCTTCTCTAAAGTTTGGTAGTTACTGAGTAGCTGTTCGGCATCCAGACACTTCTGGTCGACCAAGTTATTCACAAGGAACGCTGCGATGTTGTGACCGAGCACCACCTCCCAGGCTTTCAGGAGTTTGTCCTGTGTCCGAACCGCGAAGTGAATCGTTCTAGCAGCGGCCAGGAGCATCTCCTGGTGATCAACGCTGATGGCCAGCATCTCGCTGTAACGCCAGAGCGTGGAGCGCACGTTGACCAGGGGTACGGTCAGTGAATGGTAAACCCCTTTAGGGTCACAATGGTAAAGGAGCGCGACCTCGGAATCGTCCTCGGTCTTGCCGCTTCGGTAATACTCATAGATCAGGCCGGTGCCGATCATGCCCTGCCGCCAGAGGTCTGCCGCTCTCAACGCTCCCATGGAAGCAGCGCCATAAACTTTGACCTCCTTCGACAAGGCGAAAACGATCTCCTTATGCCACACGCTGAGGCTCTGCAGGAACTCGCCGTCAATCAGCATGATCCGGTCGGGCTGGACTTCGACGGTGTCCGACAGGATATCGCCTTGGCGAGCCGGCGGACGAAAGATCACGTTGGGGCACAGTTCCACCGCCCGATACAACGGCAGGCTTGGACCCAGGTAGCAGATGATCTTCTCAGTGGTTGACATAGCGCTCAGCGTACTCGTAAAGACGTTTAGTTGGTTGCCAGTAACCGCAGACGTATTGCTCCAGGCAGGGTGCAATGACTTTAGCCACACTGAGGTTGGCATACGGCATACCGCAGTCGCGCACGTAGAAGTCGCTAAAGCCTTGGCTGGCCAGATAGCTTAGGATGTACTCCAGCTCTTCCTTAGCGCTCATGCCTTCGGCGATGGGGCCGAACAATGCTTCGCCGGTTGGCAGATCCATTAAGGCTTGATAAGCCACCGGCTGATCAAAGCGCTTCATTAAGGTGAACGACCTTCGGAGCATGTCGTCCCTGGCACCCGCGATATAGCAAGCCCGTGACTGAATGGCTTCCAGGAGGGCCCTGGTGACCGAGCCAAGTAGGGTGCCGGCGCATCCGTAGCCGTTAAAGAAGCCCGCAGGAGCATCGCTGAGGTCGTAGAGCAGTGCCCAGGTGACCGGCAGACGCGTGTCGGTGGAGACATCAAAGAGCACCACCTTGATCGCCAGCTCATCGAGCCGATCCAGGACCAGATGGAACCATTCATCTTGAATTCGATCCAAGAGAATCCTGGGCGGGGCCACCCCCACGTCCTTGGTGAGATAGTTCCAGATTGTCCAGCCGTCGCGTTCCACCACTTCGTACAACCCCTGGAGAACGGCATCTTCACGACAGGATCCCGTCGCCCAGCCGTTGGTGCTGGACTGGAAGCGCATCAGGTTGATCTGATTGAGCTGGTTAATGTAAACCGCTTCACTGGGGATTAAACAGGTGAGCTTCTCTAGGTGCTGAATCGGGGCCACCACGTCCCAGTCGAACACGCTCCGTTCGGTGAGGACAGCGCTCTTGGCCCGATGCCACTTGTCTGGCGATATCACCTCGAAATCGCGCCAGCGGTTCATCTGGCCTATGGTCCGCGCTTTCTGAATCGGACTCGGGTTCTCCGCGTAATGGAACTCGATGGACTCAGCCACTGTCCCGGCCCGCGCCATCATGGCGTTAAGTCCCTTGCCGCTATTAATCGAGACGCTGGTGGCCAGGGGTCTGGTCGAGGCCCAGATCGGCACGCCAATAACATCGAACCCGCTGATCTCGCTGACCCGAGAGATGCCGAACTTGGACCATAGCTCTTCGGCACCCAGGCTGTTTAGGAACCTCGCCGTTTTCTCACGCTCAACCTGTCTGGAAGCTGGCTTCTTCATACTGCGGCTGCTGTAGCAGCGGATCCCGCCGCACTCAACGCTGAGCCTCCCAGGCTCATCATCGCGCTGGTGTTGGCGTTATGGGCTCCAGCCGATAACCCGGCCTGTTGCGCGGCCATGTTCTCCTGGAACTGGGCATTCTGCACCTCCGCGCCGTAGACCCCCCAGTTGTAATTGTTTCGGTTGGTGTTTTCCGTAATCATGGCTTGCGCAACTCCTTGTCCGCCAATGCCGTAGTCACGCCGTGGGAACATGCTGGTGCCGAGCGCCAGCTCCTGGGTGCCAATCTGCTTTTGTTGCTGGAGATAGTTAGCCACGTTGAGCCCGAAGTTGCGGGCCACAGCCGACTGACCTGCAGTCGCCTGGGCCGCGTTCGATGACGGCCCCCACTGGCCGGAGGCCGAAGGCGAGACTCCTGTACCGCCCACGTAACCGCCGCCGCCACCGAAGGCACCAGTTGCACCCATGGATTGGCCAGCTTGCTGAAGGCCGGCCCGCATCATCTCATTCTGCACTCCAGCTGGCAGAGGCGCGTTGCCGGTGACATCGGAGAGCATCTGTTTCTGGAAAGCGTCCTGGGCCGCTTTGAGCTGCGGGTTCTGCACGCCGAATTCGTAGTCGCTTAAGTTGTAGGCGGCTTGGTCTCCGCTGATCGCCGCCTGTTGGACCCCACCAATGTCCAGCGGCTGGTAGGCCGGCGGGGTCGGCGGCTTGTACTTGGGTATACTAGGTGCCTTGGCTCCCATTACTGATCTCCTTTGGTTGGAAGTACTTGAACGGACTCAGCTCGAATCCCAGGTGTCTCATTAATCCTTCTTGAAAGTGCGCCGAGCGCTCGTCATAGATGACCAATGCGCCTTCATGGTCTGTCCTCATTAGCTCGCAAAGCTTTCGACCACCTTCTAGGAAGACCCGTGGCTCGATCTTTGGGTGTACTGCGGGATGGAAGACAGTCGTCCGCCGCACCTCCACGTAGGCCACCAGCTCATCGTCGCAGAACCACAGGATGATCGGCAGACCGACCGGCTTGTGGTTGAACTCGGCGGCAAACTCACGCACTCCGTAGCGGTCCAGCTCGGCCTGGGAGTTAATCTGGATGAGTTTAAAATTGCTGGTCATCAGTAGTTCAGGTGAGCTTTAGATGTAGCGGATGCAGAGGTTCATGGCCTGCCACTGCGGGTTGATATAGATGCGACCGTTGCGCTGGGTGACCGGCAGACCGTCCGCTGAATAGACCGGCCAGTTCTGATCGACGATCTCGGTCGTGTTACCCATGACTCCAACGTCTTTACCTGAGATGGCTTTGCCTTGAGCCGTCCGGTAGGCCAATACGTAGAGCTCCGGCAACTGTTCAGGCTGGAGCAGGAACCAGCCTACGCCGCCGGTTGTCCCGTTGTTATAGGTGGTGCCCGAGAGGCCGCTGTATCCGGCTGGGACAATGTAGTTGCCGGCAGGCGGCAGGTTGAAGGTGTTGGCTCCGTCGCCGGCACCCCAGGTGGTGCCGATCCGTTGAAACAGGCGCGAATACTGGCTGCGCTGAATGGCTTGCCCCTGGCACAGGAGCCAGCGCGGTGGCGCACCGCCACCGGCCCACAGGCCGCACATGCCAATTGGCGTCTGGTCCTCCATCGGCTGGTACTGGCCGGTTGAGTAGTCGAACACATAAAGGTCAGTCCCGTTCATCCACCAGGGGCCCACATCGGTGTGAGGCTGGGGGCCTCCGTACTGAGCCTGGAAGACGGTGCTGGTCTGGATGGTGCCGGTCAGGCGCTCCACCAAGGCGTTCGCAAAGTCCTGACAGTTTCCGCGAAACCCGATTGGAAAGGCTCCCACCGTGAAGTTGATCTGCAGTGTCTGTGGCATTAGTTGAACGTCCTTACCCAGGACTGAGTGAAGGTTAAGGTGAGGGTTTCGCCGCCCAGTTTGCTCTGCCGCTGTCCGCAATCGACCCGCAGAACTTGGTTCTGAACCGTGTCCGGGATGCCCAAGCCGAATCCGACAAAGTTGAAGGCGACAGTGGCCGGGAAACTGGCGCTCTTGGAGATGCTGAAGCTCTTACCCGTGTACGCACCCAAGGCATAAGTAGCCGTGTTGTAGGAAGGAGCACTGGTGGAGGAACCAATTGGCGCTGCCGGGTTGAAGGGCACATCGGCGGCAAAGATCTGGCCGATCTGGGACGGCTCGCCAGAGAGAACGGCTCCGATCCCGATTGTGGTGATCCCGCTTGGGTCGACCACGGCAATCCCGTAATCCTGGGCGATCTCGGAGAGGTTCATCCAGCCGGTCAAAGTGCCTACACTGGGCGCTCCCGGCCCCAGAATGCCATGGCTGTTGGCGTTGACGGTGATAGTGGTGAGGGCCGGGCTTTGGCCGATACTGGCCACCTGATAGTACTGACCCGGTGGATTGTCGTAGGCACTGGAGGTGCCGGAGATGATGATCTTGTCGCCCACAAAGTATTGGGCGAAAGCCTGAATCTGGATCTCAAATCCGCTCGGGATAGGGACCACCTGATACATGGCGTACTGCCGAGGCAGGCCGGTGATCTGCTGAGTGGATGGCACCGTCTGGGCGGCGGATGGCCCGAAGCCGACCTGAAGCTGGTAAACCACCTCCAACTGCTGCCCTGGGTTGTTGCCAACCGGGCCGTTGACCTGGAGTCCCGGAGAGAGCACTACGCGGGCGAAGATGTCCGGCTGGCCCAGGACCGCCCCGTTAGAGAAGCCCAACTCGTAATAGGTATGGCCGATGCTTGTCTCAATCGGGAAGAGATAGGTCCGCTGCATCGTCACCAGAGCGCCCTGCTTAAGCGTGTAGTTGTCGCCCTGGTTCTGGCTGTAGTTGTTGGTCCGGTAGATCTCGTTGTTGAGCTTGGTCTGGGCTACTCGGTACATCTTGAACGCTGTGCCCGAAGGGATCGTGTTACTGCGGTCCACGGTCACATGGGTGGCGTCGGTATAGCCGGTGATGTAACACTGCTGGCCGGTGACAAAGAGCACCAGCTTGCCTACGTCGAAGTTGGTCCAGGTGGCCGCGCTGGCGGTCAGCACGGTTCCGCTCCAGGTGGCCACGGCGCTCGGCGTGTCCACTACCGGCGTGTTATCGGTGCCGCAACACGCGTAGAGAAACACGTCGGCGATCCGGACCACCGCGAACTTATCCATACCCTGGTCTAAGATCAGGTTGGGTTGCCAGTCGCGTTCTTCAACGATCTTGCCGGCCTGTCTGACCCGGACTTTGTACCGACCTTGGACTCCAATGGTGTTCATTACTGAAGGGTTCCTCCTGCCATCGCTGAGGTGAGTGCAAGCTTGTCTTCCTGTGCCTGGGCCGCGATTGCCTGGGTCTGGAGGTAGCCGCTGGTAAACAGTGTCGAGAGGTTAACTCTGGTTTCCTGTCCGCTTGGCACCAGGGTCTCGGCCAGTATGCCGGAAGTAAACCCGCTGGTGATGTAGACGTAATGGAATGGCCGTTCGGGAAGCTCTTTAATGATCGAATCGGGTATGTCGGCCCCACCCAGAGAATCGTATGAATCATCTGGGATCCTGGGGGTGTACGTTCGAGCAAACCTTTCTGTGGCACTGTAGGGCATTACGAGAAGCGAGGTTGGTTGCTGACGTTCTGGGCAAAGAAGACAAACAGGTCCGGGTTAGTGGTGGTGACGATTGAGCAAGCGTGTTGCGAGGCCGCGCCGGCCACCGAAGCAACTCCGATGGCTGCATCACGGGGGTAGACCGCTCCGATTAGCTGGGCCTCCCCCAGCTCGAAAGGCGGGGTGTCCATGACAATCGTCTTGGTCGCCGTGCCGTAGTAGCTGAAGCGGACGATCTTGATTGTTGTTTGCGTGGAGAAGAGCGCGGTCAGGTCCAGGTATTGGGTGACGGCCACGTTGCCGTCCGGCCCGAAGTCGCGATTGTAGACGAAGGTTTGGAGGACATTGTCGTTGACATCATGGATCTCTATCCCACAGGGCCCCGCGTAGAAGGAATCGTTCTGGGCAATGCCGTAGTCCCAGTTCGGCCACCAGAAACCGATCTGTTTGATCTGAGAACCGCTGGGCGAGAGCGCCATCGCAATCTGAGTCTGGTGCGGGTCAGTCTGCAGGTTGAGCGCCAGGGTGACATTGCACTTACGCGGCCACACGCCGGGTAACGGTGACGGGCTGTAGGTATGGATGACTGTCGAAGGGTCGGAGGACGTCTCAATGGCAAGCTGGCAGTTGCCGGCTCCTGCCCAGGCCCAGAGATCCAGGTTGTAACCGCCCTGGGGTTGGCCAGCCCGCAGGACACTGAATTCAAATGGGAACTGGGTTAAGTCCAAGGACTTGGTGATATCGACATCGTCACCCAGGTTGAATCCGCTACCCTCGTACCAGCTTCCCATCAGCTTAACCGTCTGCGTCTGGATCCTGTTACTGTACGGTTCGTACACCGTTATAAGCTGCCAGACCTGGAAGCCTAAGTGGGGGTAGGCGATGACGCCATGATACCCGCTGGTCTGCCAGTTATTGGCGTAGGTGTCGGCCCGGTAATTGGTGGTGTCGACCGTGTAAAGCGGAGACGCTGCCGGAGGCGGGGTGTAGACATGGGTGACCTGGAAGTTGTCCTGGTCGACATTGCCGAAGGTCATGTACAGGGTGTCGGCCCCAAGCGCAGCCATGGTCTGGGCCGTCCCGTAAGTAATGTCCGCTGCAGGGTTGGCATTCAGCAAGTTGACCTGGACTCCTACCGGCTGGCCGGTGCCCAGGCGAAATAGCCAATAGAAGGTCTGACGACCCGCATATGGTGTAATCTCGTCACTGTAATCGATTGGCATGCCGGGCAGCACGTCGCGGCCCAGTTCCCAGCTCGCCAGCTTGGTGACAATGGTCGGGTTCTCTGCCGTGCCCTCGGAAAGGATGTACAGCTCGTAGAGCGCGTTAACCGCCGGTTGCCCCGTTGTGTAAAGGACATAATAGGCCTGGAACATCGGCGGCTTCTGCCCTATCGGAATACTAATGATCGGAGCCGGCAAGGTATCGGCGATCTCGTCAATGACGTTGACACCCGCTTGTTCGTCGGCTTCGCAGACGCCGACCCTGGGTTCCAGGAAGGGATCCGCGTACAGGCGGATCTGGCGGATGGCGCATGCTCCGGTCCACCTGAAGAGGATCTGGAAGCCTTTGTCGATGTTGGCTTGGTACTTGCTCTCCGGCCCGCAGAGCGGCCCAAAGTCTGTGTCTTCCTCCTTGGCTCCGGTAACCTCCTCGCTCCAGACTGTGCGCGTCTGCGGACGCCAATTCTCCAGCACAGTGTCGGTCAGCGGGTTGTTGTCGTACTGGATCTGCAGCTCGGGGCGGAAGATGCCGATCTCGGCCTCAATCACTTTCTCGCCGATCTTCTGATAGTTGCCTCGAATGCCGGCGTACCAGATCTCAAAGTGGACCTCACCCCAGATCTCGGTCAGGTCGACCTCCACGTTGTGGAACGTGTACCTGTCGGTGCCCAGGTCGAAGCAGCGAAGTTCAGCCACGCACGCTATCGGCGTCCCGGTATAGTCGTACCTCTGACCAACGAAGTCCTCCCAGATGTTCAGATGCGAGCCATTAAAGCGGGCCTCATTCTTGCACAGACTGAAACAGCGGGTCTCGCCCTGGACGATGTCGCAAGCATAGTCAATCGGGTAGGTGCCAGTCCAGACGCCGGACCAGGATACGGTGCCCATCAGGGGGCTGAACATGGTGATCTGGCTTCCCAGGCGTGCTTGCGGAGCAGCGTCCATCACCCAGGTGTGCTTGTTATCATCCGAGCCGCTCGGTACGCTCAAGAGCGCAAAGGACTCAAAAGCGACCCCGCAAGCTTCGCTCCGGTCGGCGCTCAAGTTGTCCTTGGAGCGCATCATCTCCACGTCTTTCGGTGGGATCCTGTCCGTACCTGCCTGCCCCTGGGCCATGTTCAGGTTCGTGAAACCGAACTCGCTTAAGAACCACGTGGTGCCGAACTGGTTGAAGATAGAGCGGGCGGCAATCGCACCCGTGTCCGGGACGATGATCTTCTGGAAGTCGGTCACCTGCTGCCACTGGGCCCGGTCAGCGATCTGGCTCTGGAAAGAGACAATGGCAGTGTCGCAGAAGGCCAATAGCGTCCGTTCATCGGGGGTCTCGCACATCCCGTTACAGGGGAACGGGAGTTTGAAGTTGTCCGCTGTCGCCAGATAAGTGGATTCCGAGAAGGTCAACGGATCCAGGTAATCACTGGCAAAGACCGAATCGTCACGGGCCACCCAGAGCCGGTTCCCGCTCCAGCACATGTGAAGACCCATCTGGGTGCCGTAATTGGGTGCGCCACCATAGATATGGTAGCCGCTCGGACCCGCGCCGTCGAAGACCCCTGCTGGCGTCACGCCATCCTGGATGATCAGGACATTGTAGGGCGAGGAGAGCAGGGAGAGCGTTCCGTCCGGAGAGAGGGCTGAGACCTTCTTGCCGGCACAAAACCTAACCATCGGCGACTCGGGACTAAAGATTAAGCCGCTGACCAACTGGTAATCCTTGAACGGATAACGCGACATGTAGATGTTACCGGCGACGGCAAACATCAGGCACTCATTGCCGTAGCTCTCTGTCGGCCTGAACAGAGCGCATCCCTGCGGCAGGCCGGCTATAGGCAGGTTCAAGACCAGCCTCTTTCCTGGCCGGGTCTGGAGCAGTCCGCCCCGATTGACACAGTTGACCAGCCAACAGGTGTAGCCTTTACCGATCCTGGTGAAGTGCGTGTAGGAGTCGACTCCGAGACTCCAATCGTTCTCGCTGGCTACTGCGGCGGCTTGGGCGGGGGCTTTCACATCATCGGGCAACCAAAGTTTCCGCCATAGACCCTGGCGTTCATTTGGATCCGTACGTCTCCTCTGGGGTTAGAATTGGTCCGGAACTCATCCTGCAAAAAGCCCACGGCGGTGCCGAAATGGGCCTCAGCCCTGACCGGGTCGGTCTTGTTCTGCTGAACTCCTCGGCAGGCGCTTAAGATGGCCATCCGGCTCCGCAACGGGATCGGATCCAGGAGACTGCTGATCCTGGGCCAGCGCTTGCGGTACATGATCCGGACATTGGCCTGCTGCTGAGGGATCTTGATGCGTCGGAAGTACGGCTCGGTGTCTTCCGGCCAGTAATAGCCGATGAACTGGGTGCCCTGCGTGCCGTCCGTGGCCCACAGAGACACCCCACCCACGGTAGGATCTTTGACAATCCGTTCAATTGTCTTAATCGGGACCACATTCCTGGAGTCGAAGGCAAAGCTGCCGAGAGCGCAGGGCAACTGCATCCCAGGCTTGCCGGTCTGCCAGTTGCGCAACGGCTTGTCGTTGGCATCGGTGCCAAAGACCACAAAGCTGGCGTCGTTATCGATTGAGATATCCGGAACGGCCACCATTGGGACCGGGTTGGCCCACATAAAAGCGGTGGTGACCTCGCCGATCTCTTCCCAGCTTAAACAGGGCCGGTTGACCACCGAGCTGCCCAGACCATTGAGATGGAACTGGAACCACTTGGACTGGAAGTCCGCCGGGTAGTTGCAGATGTTCACCTCCAGGATCGTTTCGACGAACCTCGGGAGGGTGACGTAGGTGGTCGGGGGCGAGGTCATCGGTTGCTGGACACAGATGTCGATCATGCCCAGTAAAGGATCCCAGTGGCTCTTGTTGGCCAGGATCTCGGTGGCCTCGGTGATGGTGTCGAAGATCATCTGACGCCCTACTGGACCTACGGTGTCGCAAACATCGTCGTAAATGTCCGCCACAATGACGCAATCGCGGTTGGTGATCGTTGCCGCCAGGGTCCGGGCGGTATCCACCCTGGTCGAGATGTCGCTGTAGGAAAGGCGCGAGGTCTGGTCCTCGTCCAGGAAGTGAATGGCCTGCACTTCGCAGGTAGCCCCTTCCTGGTAGTGATCCTGCTTAAAGAGCTGGATGGCCTTGGCCATCATCACGATGGCCATCTTGGATCCCAGCGGGATGACATCGGTCGGGAGGGAAACAGCAGCCGTCTTGCGCTTGGCCAGCACCCGGACGCTGGAGGCCTTCTGGCTCAGTTTAAGGCGTTGAAAACGCGGGATGGTATCTTGAGGCTGATAGTCCGCCAAATGCGCTCCAGCAGCCGTATAGAGCCGTAGCGGGGCTACTGTGACGGGCTTTGAGCACATCGCCACGTCGATGACGTTATCCGGGCCCTGGATCAGAAGAGTCGTAGCCGCGCCGTAGGTGACCCACTGCTCAGTCTGGTCGTTCAGCACCACCAGAAGCTGCAGCTCGGCTCCGGCGTCATTGGCTGAATCGCACTTGAGCGCCAGCCGGGTCGGGAATGGGATAGGCTGCTGGATCGGGGTATCGCCCCGCTCCTGCCAGCTAAAGCCGAGCTCCAGGTCATCGCTCCCAGGGCCGTTCATCGTGAACTCGTAAAGCTGAGCGCGGGGGAAGGCCGGGCTCTTGTTCATGTTGACCCTTAGCGCCGTCTCCACCTGGGAGGGCAGGGTGATGTAGTAGCCCTGCGTCACCGGCAGGTTGACGTAGATGAGCAAGGGTTGCCAAGCCGGGCCGGTCTGAGGTTGTTTATTGGCCAGAAGTTCGATGGCGTCCGACATCACCCGGTACACATAGGCGCTGTCGCAGCGCCCGAGCACTTCCTTAACTTCCTGGAAAACGTCTCCGGCTTGCAGCATAAGCTATCCTGGCATCTCCGAGCTCGGCCCTTCCTCGGCGGGTGTCCCGCCCTGGTCCTGGGTTTCGAAGTACTTCTTGGCCTTGTCCCGGATGGTGTCGGCCTCGGATGGTTTATGGCCCGCGCCGGCCTCCGGCGTAATGTGATGGATCTCCAGGGTGGCGTGGTGCTTGGCCTTCTTGCTCTTCTTATCGTGATGCTTGCCTCGGTCAGTCACCTTGTAATGAACGCGGGCGTGCCCCTCATCAGGCAGATCTTCCAGGCCGGAGCCCTCATCCAGATCCCCAATGTGCAGTTGCGGGAAGTCCATATTCTGAGTGCTGGCCTCGTCAGGCGCTGTGGCACCCTCGCCACCTGGGGGCGGCGGTCCTCCCGGCCCCGCTCCAGGCATCGCCCCGCCAATAAAGGCCAGGGCTCCTGGGCCTTCACCACCGCCAGCCGGCACGCCGAGGTTAACAGTCTTTGGGCTAGAACCTTGACCAGGAGCTGGCCCCATCGGTCCCGGCGGTGGACCGGGAGGGGCACCTTGCGATTGTGATTGTCCTTTTGGCATATGTCTGTTATTTGTTTAGATGTGGCTAAGTTTTGTGAATGCGGGAAACCTTGCAAAAGATACTTTTGCAAAGGCAAGCCTGCTCGATACGCAAAGAAGTGCGCTGACTGCCTTGGACCGTATAAACGACATAACGGTCATGAACGAATCCAGCGTTATGGGCGTCATGATTACAAGCTTATCCGGCTTGGTCCTCAACACTGGGTTCTTGAGCATATTCTCATTGCCTCGACTAAAATCCGGCCCTTGAAAAAGGGAGAACACATCCATCACCGCAATGGCAATACTCTGGATAATCGAGTTGAGAATTTGCAGATTGTCTCTCGCAGCGAGCATATGAGCATTCACCGTTCGCTTGGCCCTCTGTGGGCCGTGCAACATGACAAGTGCATCCAGTGTGGAACGCAAGAACGCCCACACTGGGCACGAGGTCTTTGCACAATTTGTTACAAGCGGTGGTGGCGTGCTCATTAGCAGTTCTCGCGAGGTCCAGCTTTGGGGATATCGGGCTTGTCGGGCTTGGGCGGCACGAACATGCAGCCGATCTTCTTGGGTTTAGCCGTGGCGGTCGTCTTGCGCGTCACGCTGTCTTTGTTTTCAGTTAGTACTTTCATGAGATTGGTCCCTGATCAAAAATGACGGCGGTGGAGGCCAGATTGGGCCAAAGCGGGTCACCGGCTCCGATCACGGTCATCAATTGCCCCCCGGTGTATTGGCGTCCGATTATGCTCACGGAAGGGCTGGTCCCGCTAACCACAGCCCAGAAGGTGACAAAGGCATCATTCACGGAACTGTCATCGGTCCTGTTAACGACAACATGCAAAGTGCGCCAGAAATGCGTTCCTCCGTCAATTGACCAATCGCAGAGCCCATTGGTGTTGCTGTTGGCTGTCCAGGTCAGTTTCAGTCGAGCCGCGACCTGCAGAAGCGAGTTACCGGGCCTTTGCGGCAGAGTGATCGTGGTCGCGGGTACAATCGTGTACCAGTTCGCGTCCGGGAATGACACACTGGGGAAACTGACTTCGACCGGGTTGGCGCGCTCGGAACTGATCGGCTCGCCCGGCGGGGCGGTCGGACCGACCCCAAAGGTCTGCATCACCTGGACCAGATACCGGGTGATCGGCTCATTATAATCGGTCGACTGCAGGATCCGGTTGATGGCACTTTGGAAAGTGTCGTCGGGTTGGAGTTGGAACATCATCATACGATGCCTTTCACGGTGAGGTAACTTTGGACGAGGTTGCCTCCATTTATGTAGTACTGCAGAGCGTTGATTTGAGTTTGAACGTTATACCACCCTGAAGCAGTCATCTCGCCTGCATAACCGCTGGACCCAGCGTAGCTCTGGCTTTGGCTAACCCAGCTCGGCATTCGGTTTAACCCGCCGGGACATAGTGATGTTCTGATCTGGCCGCGAGTACCAGCGTCCACCGGCCAGCCCAGATAAGCGTATGTTTGGGGACCGGTAGCCCCAGAAGCACCTGTTGCCGAGGCAGAGGCAGTGTAGATGTACGACCAGTAATAATTAGTACTAATCCACGTGCTGCCCCCGTCAGTGCTGAAATACGCACAGATCGAAGCTGGACCTGTTACATTAGTCTTTACCCCAGTCCATTCCAGCTCGAAGGTCCGGTAACCAACCGGCAGGAGCACTACGCTATTAGCCACCGAAGAGGTAATATCCTGGTTCCCTAAGACCACGATGCGGTCCAGACCGAAACTTCGGTAATTGGTTCCGTCGCAGTAAAGCGTGCACATCTGACCCGGCAACAAGGCTAGCGAGGTTTGCCCGTCGATAGTGGCTGGAGCCGCAGGCGTAATGGTGATCGTGCCGCTGGCAACCAGCCCCTGGTCGTTGCGCACGTTCCAGACATAGCTTTGGGTGGCAGTGGGCAAGCTCAAGGTCCAACTGCCGCCGCTGCAGATGATATATTTGTTATTGTCGGCAGGAGTCAGGGTGTAAGCGGCGGTCTTGCTGATGAAGCCGCTGGTCGGGAAGGCGGGTAGGGGATGCGTGGCGTTGTCGCCCCCGATGTAGTCCGTAGTCACCCCGGAGACTTTGGTGAGCAGTCCCGGTTGGGTGGTGTCAGCCAGCGGTGCCTGATTGCTCGGGCCCGATCCTGCCGCCACCTTGATCATGTAGACCAGAACCAGATAAGGCGGCACGTTATTGTGTGCCGTATCGCTGCCTGCCGCGTCACTGCCTCCGCTTGGACCACCCGTGTTGGCCCAGGCTCCATTAGTTGAACTGGCGTAATTGGTGTTCCCGGCAGGGATATTGGCTGCACTTGTGGCTGGGTTATAAGGGCTCCCGTTGGAACCCGTAAACATGAAATCATAACTCCCCCCACCTGATCCGGAAGGAATAACGGCATGATTGAGCCCGCTGGTGCCGTGCGCGTGCGAGCCTTGCGCGTTCCAGTTGTGGTAATGATCCATGTTGTGGTAGTGACCACCTAATCCATGGGTATGGGACGCGATCTCAGCCAGGATCAAGACATGAGCTTCTTCGCCGCCGGTTGCGGCCAGGATCCGGTTGGTCAGCCCGCTCCCCTGGCCCTGGCCCAGGATGAAGCGCGAGCGCAAGTCCGGCAGGTTGAACGTGGTCGCCCCGTCACCGGTGCCGAACTGGGTGCCGAACAAGTTGAAGAGGGCCGGATAGGTGGTGCGGCTGATCGCCGAGCCGTCACAGAGCATTGAGCCAACCGGCGGCGTGGCTGAGGTGAAGGCGTAGACCGTGCCCACCGGCATACCGTCGCCCATCGCTCCGGTATAGCCCTGCAGCCCGATCTGGCCTCCGGGCGCAATCAGGCTCCCAGTCCCGATGACGGTTCCTTGCACGGCTTGTTGAGCGGGGGCAGGCATCAGACTCGTCCTCTCACGGTGACATGCATGTTAGTTATGTTGCCAGCACCGGAAGTAAAATACTTAAAGGCGTTTACTAACCCTTGCTGGTCGAGAAACCCCCATAGGTTATACTTTTGGGTTATCCCGCCGCCACCGTACCAGTAACCGGAATCTACCAGCCAGTTTGGGTTCTCCCCTGCTTTGCCGGGATAGAGGGTCAGCTTCGCCATCGCGTATTGGACTCCCGCAGTCGAAGCGAATGCCGTTAGGTGGCTCTGAGTTGTATTATTTTGATTGTAATACACAACCGCCGTTGCGGTCGAGTTATAGACAAACCCGTGATAATAATTGGCTGCAATCCAGGTGGACCCGCCATTAGAACTCAGTTGGAAATCCATCCAGGCGTCGGCGGGCGTTCCAGCAATCCCAGTAAAATCAAATTCGAAAACCCGGAACCCGGCAGGAAGCAAGATAGTCGATGAAGGAGTGGCAGCGCTGATGTCCTGGCTAAAGATCACCTCCCGCCTAAGCCCGAATGTGCGCCAGTTTAGGCCATCGGTTAAGAGCGTACATTCCTGACCCGGCAGCAATGCCAGACTGGAAAGTCCATTGATCGTCTGTGAGCCGGTTGGCGCAATCGTGATAGTGCCCGTGGTGCCAGTGATCCCCTGATCGTTCCGTACAGTGAAGTACATGCCCACGGCGGGAACAGGCAGGGTTAAGGTCCAACTGCCGCCAGAACAGATAAAGTAAGTGCTCGAATCAGACGACTGCACCGTGTACGCCGCTGTCTTGGTGGCGAAAGCGCTGGCAATCGGCAGAGGGTGACACTGGTTATCCCCGCCTACGTAATCGCTAGTCCGTCCACTGACTTGGGCGAGAAGCCCAGCCCCGGTAACACTGGCCAACGGCGGCAATACAGCCGTCTGAGGCTGCGGGTTTAAGAGCGTAATCTGGTTGCCGCTGATGGCCGTGATCTGCAACGCCCCGGCTTGTCCAGAACCAGCCGCTCCAGCCACCCAGACCCATTCCCCAACCGCTGCCCAGCTCGCATCATTGACGGTCACCACCACCGTGGCTCCGACTGCCGGGATCGTGAAACTGGTGGAGTTGAGTGTATAGGCTGGTAACCCGTTCGGGCCGGTCGCGCCCACATTGCCTTGTGGTCCGGCAGGTCCGGTTGCCCCCTGTGGTCCGGTATTGCCGATTGGACCCTGAACCCCCTGGGTGCCGGTAGCGCCCGTGGCACCCGTGGCACCGATCTGGGCGATGATATTCCAGTAGCTCGCATTAGGCGGCTGCTGATTGGTGTTGGCAACTGTGCAGACGTAGCTCGATCCAGCGATGCTGACCGTGTCGTAGGGAACATAAGCCGTCGCGGCACTCCAGGCTCCTTTCCACGTGTAACCTTGCCCAGCCGCTCCGGTAGCACCGGTTGCGCCCGTGTTACCTATCGGGCCTTGGGCCCCGGTATTGCCAATCGGCCCCTGACTGCCGGTCAATCCAGTCGGCCCCTGCGGGCCCTGGCTACCCGTGGCTCCAGTGGCACCAGTGGCACCGAGCTGCGCCATGAGTGACCAGTAAGTGGCATTGGGGGGTGTCTGGTTGGTGTTGGCCGCGATGCAGACATACGAGCTCCCGCCAATACTGACGCTGTCATACGGAACATAAGCCGTCGCACTGTTCCAGGGCCCTTTCCATGAGTAACCCTGACCGGCTGCTCCCGTTGCGCCGGTATTGCCCTGTGGCCCCTGGACGCCGGTTGCCCCCGTATTCCCAATCGGCCCTTGAGCGCCGGTATTGCCGGTTGGCCCCTGGCTACCAGTGGCTCCAGTCGGTCCCTGGGCACCAGTGGCCCCGATTAAGGCGATGATGTTCCAGTAAGCGGTGACGGTTGGGGTCTGATTGGTGTTGGCGACGATACAGACATAGCTAGATCCCGCGTACCCTACGCAATCGTAAGGCACATAAGCCGTGGCCGAACTCCAGGTGCCTTTCCAGGTGTAGCCTTGGCCCGCCACGCCTTGAGGACCGACCGCGCCTTGCGCACCGGTCGCGCCGGTACTCCCGGTGGCCCCGGTATTGCCCTGTGGACCTTGACTACCAGTGGCTCCGGTTGCGCCCTGGACGCCAGCCGGAATCGTAAAGTTGAATACGGCGGCAGCGGCGGTTCCCACATTAGTAACGGTGGCACTGGTGCCTGGAGCACCTGTGGTAGTAGTACCCGCAGCAATGGTCGCCGCCGCGCCAGCAGCTCCGGTTGGACCGGTCGCACCCGTATTGCCAATTGGCCCTTGACTGCCAGTGGCTCCAGTCGCACCCGTCGCACCAGTTGAACCCTGGGGGCCTTGCGGCCCGGTGGCGGTCACCGTACTGCCGCTGGGCGCAGTTGAACCCGGTGCTTGGTTAACGGTGTAACCAGGATTCTGGAGGGTTAACTGATTGGTGCCGGTGTTGATCGCGGTGATCGTCAAGTAACCAATCGGACTGATATAGACGATGCCGCCGATGTTAAACTGGCCCGCTCCTCCACTTGCCACGCTGGCCACCGCTGTCGAGCCTATGGCAGGCATCGTGTAGGTGGCACTGAGCGTGGTATAAGCGCTGGCACCCCCAGGCGGACCCTGGGGTCCAGTCGAACCAGTCGGCCCGGTCGCGCCAGTCACACCCGTGTTGCCAATCTGGGCAATCAGGTTCCAATAGGTCGCATTCGGGGGCGCTTGGTTAGTGTTGGCCGCGATACAGACGTAGCTGGAGCCGCCACTTGAAACCGTGTCGTAAGGCACGTAAGCGGTTGCGCTGCTCCAGGCACCCTTCCAGTTATAGCCCTGACCTTGGGGTCCAGTCGCGCCCGTGGTACCGGTCAAACCAGTCGGTCCAGCAACGCCTTGCGGACCCTGTGCGCCCGTATTGCCGATTGGACCCTGACTGCCGGTCAGTCCGGTCGGGCCGGTCGCGCCGGTCGGCCCAGCCTGTCCCTGGGGAATAGTGAAGTTGAAGACTGCCGCTTGAGTGGTCCCTGAGTTGGTGACACTGGCATTAGTACCCGGAGCTCCCGTTGCCGTGGTGCCCACTGAGAGGGTTGCTGCTGAACCAGTCGGACCTACCGGGCCTTGATTGCCGGTCGGGCCGGTCGGACCCACCGGGCCGGTATTGCCCACCGGACCCTGACTACCCGTGGCTCCAATCGGACCCTGACTGCCAGTGGCTCCGAGCGCGCCCTGGGGAATCGTAAAGTTAAGTATCGCTGCCGCTGGCGTACCAACATTGCTGACGCTGGCGTTAGTTCCAGGCGCTCCAGTGGTTGTCGTACCCACATTGACTGTCGCCGCCGCGCCATTTGGTCCAGTTGGTCCGGGAGGGCCTACGGATCCGATCTGACCGGCTGGGATGCCGAAGTTCAGCACCGCTGCCGAGGGGGTTCCGGCATTGACGACTGTGGCGCTTGATCCAGGGTTGAGCGTCGAGGTGGTGCCTACGGCAATGCTCGCCGCCGGTCCACCAGGACCGGTCGCGCCGGTCGCCCCCGCCGGGCCGGTCGGACCCGTGGGGCCGGGATTGCCGGTTACTCCCTGGGCTCCGGCTGAACCCTGGGGAATGGTAAAGTTGAGGATGGCGTCCTGGGTGGTTCCGCTATTGCTGACACCGGCTGGCGTACCCGGCGCAACCGTCGTGGTCGTGCCCACATTGGTCGTAGCAGGGGTTCCAGGCGGGCCGGGTGTTCCGGGCGGACCCTGTGCGCCCTGCGGGCCCACGGGGCCGGCAGGCCCGGTGATGGGCGTCGGTACTATCGACCACGAGGCACTTTTGCGGCCATAGAGTTGACCATCGGTTGGCGCTTCCGGGATCCCGCCTCCTGGCCCTCCACCCACCACCATGCTCCAGGTGCCGTTCTTGCGAGCATACTGATTGCCGTCTGCCGGCGCATCCGGCAGGATCGGCGGCACACTGTTCCAGGATCCATTCTGCCGCCCGTACATGACCCCATCCTTGGGAGCCTCGGGAACACCGCCGCCAGTGGACGGTGGAATCGCCGTCCAACCAAGGTTCTTTCGACCATAGACATTATTGTCGGCTGGTGCTTCAGGGATACCGCCGCCGCCGCCCCCGCCTGATGGGGTGATGACTTCCCAGGAAGCGGCTTGCCGGGCATACATCTGCCCGTCCAGCGGAGCCTCCTCGATACCCAACCCAGCGGATGGGCCGAAGCGCAGTAATACTTCAGCGAGATATTGACCTATGGGCTCTTGCCAATCGCCGCTATCGATAACTCGATCCAGGCACTTGCCATACGAATCCGTTGCTTCAATATCCCACCAAGTGTTAGGCATGTTACTTCTTGGGCTTCTTGCGGAAACCCCCTTTCGGTTTCTTGGCTATGTTATGCAAGTCTGCGGGTTCAATTGACTTGGCGATTCCTGCCGCCGCCTTGCTGTAGGACTTCGGCACCTCACCTTTTTGGATACCGCGAGCGATCCCCATAAGGCTCTGCTGGCGGGATGTGGTTTTCTTTCCTTTGATGGTTCCTTTAGGCTTACCGGGCATAAGTTGGGGGAGAGTTAAGAGTTACCACCCAGAATCGGCATCCCAATCCCCAAGGACCGGGACCATTCCAGGCGTCTGTGAAGCTGCCAGTGTAAGACCGTAAAGGCCGGTTGTGCGAGCCGAGACTGAGCCGCTGATGGCCGCGTTGCCGACTCCGTCCACGTAAACCTGTCCAAGAGTGCCTGCGCCAGAGCCACTCATCCGCACGGTCTGCACCCGTGCCATCTCGTAAGGGAAGAGCACGTTCAGGCGCACATTCGCGGAGTTGTTGACGAGTTGGCCAATCTGCATCGCGTTCCCTTGGCAAGCCAACTGATTGGCTCCAACCGACTTCTGGTAGTAGCGCTTGCAATCGCGCACGTTCCGCTGGTACTCCAGGTCCAGGGGGCCATTGGGCGTCATCCCAGGCTCGTGGAGGATGTAACCCACATCAAACGTGCTGTTCACTGGGTTGGAGGCGAAGCTGGTCATCCCTGGGCATCCAACAAAGTTGCCCGCAGCCCACGCATTGGCCGAGGGAGCCATGCCGGTGGAACCGCTGGCGATGCAGACCGACAAACTATAGCCCACTCCTCCGGGAGCCAGAGGAAAGCTGCCCCCCGCCGCCCAGGTCGGGATGTTACCAATCGGGATCAGCACCCAGGCATTGGCGCTTGAG
>Ga0318562_10000411_pt1 | contig 19263 bp, 16 predicted proteins | sample GRESIP066b5f18_FD_203688 | JGI IMG/M metagenome (GOLD analysis project Ga0318562, IMG submission 203688) | Tropical soil microbial communities from Luquillo Experimental Forest, Puerto Rico - GRE.SIPMG.066b5f18 | ecosystem: Environmental > Terrestrial > Soil > Tropical forest > Bulk soil... | reverse complement strand
GCTCCTATGCGGCCGCCCGACGCCAGATCTTGCCAACGATCGAGCATCGCTCGCACAAGGGCCTCAACAACCGGGCCGAGAACTCTCACCTGCTGTTGCGACGACGCGAGCGGGCGATGCAGGGCTTTCGATCTCCAGGAGGCCTGCAGCGGTTCGTCACCGTCTTTTCCGCCGTCCGCAATCATTTCGTCCCACCCCGACCCCGCCGCTCCGCCCTTGCCACCCATGTGCATCGTCTCAACGCCATGGCGCAATGGAAAGCCGTGGCCCGCATCGGCGCCTGATCACACTTCTACGGCCAAGATGGTCTCCCGGCCTCCCGGTCGGTTAACGTGACAACGCCCTATTCGTGCATCTAAGCGCGAGCCTACATAGTCGGCCAAACGGCGGGCTGCCAGAGATGGCAAAGCCCGCTCGCTGCGACGATCAGTGCGCATACGTTGATTGCCGCAAGACCGAGCGAGATGAAAGCACAGCGCAGAGGAGATCGACTGCGCGAACAAGTCCGCAACGGGATCTTCGTCGAAGGCAAGCTCGACCAGTTTCCTTAATCCGGACATCAGGAACGGATCATAGTCATACGGTTTTGGAGCAAGAGACGCCACGTGGACACCCTCAGGCAAAGCCTCTGTAAGTGCGGCCGGGGGAATGTTGAGGCTTGCGACCACATAGCGGCCTTGTCCGCGCAGTTCAGCCGTACAGCGCTGGTGCGCCGAAATGACCAATGTAGCCCAAGGAGCCACGCTCGATACCATGACTCCGCGTTGGGTTGTTTTCACGTCAGGGACGCTACAAGAGAGCATGACGCTGAGCCAACGAATCTTGCCTTGGGCGGCAGGCTGTCGACTAGATGGCCCGTTCTGAGAGTGCCTTGCTCGAGATGCCGGCCGGCGCGCGACAGCGGCCGCTGGAACTTCGCTCGGGGGGCTGATTCGAAGGAGCGTTACCGCATTGCCCCGCGCCGACCGGACGTGCCGAATCGTCTCCAATTCTGCGCGAGTTACGTCAGCGGAGCTCGCTGCGAATCTCGAGACGAGACCGTTTCGTTTCGATGCACCGCTAATCGCGGATTTTACTTTCGGGCCGTGGGCGAGGCGCCGGGTCTGCATTATCTGTCGGCATGGGCTATGCGTTCGTGTCACCGGTCGGCGCCGCGCCTCAGCTCTTCGCATGCGAGCGCGAGACCGCGCTGGAGCAGCCGAGCCGATGAGTGCCTCGTCTTGAATGCGGCGTGTGCGGTCAGAGTGACGTTCGATAGATCGAGATAAGGGCTGGTCGGGGAAAGGGGCTCCTCGCTGAAGACATCCAGCGCCGCGTGTGCCACCTGTCCGCTCGTCAGCGCGGCGATCAAGGCATCGTCGTCGACCAGCGCGCCGCGCGCCGTGTTGACGAAGAGCGCCCCCCTCTTCATCGATGCAAAGAACTTGCCTGCGGCAAAGCCGCGGGTCTCCGGCACGGCGGCGAGATGGAGCGACACCACATCCGAGCGTGCAAGCAGCGTGTCGAGCGGGACCGCATAGGGTACAAGATCCTTCGGCACGGGCGAGCGGTTCCAGATCGAGACCTCCATGCCGAAGCCTCTCGCGATACGCGCGACTTCGCGACCGATGCCGCCAGCTCCGATGACACCGAAGCAACGTCCGGCGAGCTCGATGCCGTCGAGGGGCTCCCAATGCCCGGCCCGCAGATCGCGATCCATCGTCGCGATGCGACGCGCAGCGGCTAGCGCCAGGCCAAAGGCGTGCTCGGCAATCGACCTGTCGCCGTAGCCTTTGATCGTATGGACCGTGACCCCAGCCAGCGCCGCCGCATGCAGGTCGATATAGTTTGCTGCGCCCGAGCCGAGAAAAACGATGCAGCGAAGCTGCGAGCAACTTGCGAAGATGTCGGCATCGAACCGAGTGTTGCTGTCGATAGCAATCGTCGCCTCAGCCAAGAGCCCCGCCAGCTCTTTGGCACTCGGCTTTCCGATATGAACGCGCAGCGCCGAGGGCACGTCGCAATCCGCGAGCAACTCCTGCATGAATGGGGAGCAGTCGACATAGACGATCATGCGCGCATCCCCGCCCCTGCGAGCCCTCCTTCAGCTGTCATCACGGCGACGGTTCGCCTCGAGGATGGACGGAAGGCGTTCCTGCGCCGAGGCGCCAAGGCTCTGATAGACACTGTTGCCATGGGCATCGATCGCGATCGTGACCGGCCCAAAGCCGGACACCCGAATGCGCGTCAGCCGGAACTGCATGATCATGTCGTCCCAGGCCGTCTCCACGATTTCCTGAAGCCCCATGGACAGGAGCGCCGAGGCCCCGCCCACGACCGAGAAATAGACGCAGCCCGTCTCGCGCATGGCCTCCACGCACTCCGCCGAGAGCCCGCCCTTGCCACCGGTCGCCGTCAGGCCGAGGCGCCGGATGAGCGTCGGCATCAGCGCATTGAAGCGCGTCGATGTCGTCGGGTTGATGTAGAGAGGCTCGAGCCGCTCGCCATCCTTCCGGCAGCAGAGGCTCAAATGCGCGAATGTGCCGCCGGACAGGTCGAAAGGCAGAGGCTTTCCCTCTTCGAGATGCGCCATCATGCGACGATGGGTCGGCAAGCCCACCGTGATGACGAGCTCGCCATCGAGCAGGACGAGATCGCCGACCTTGAGGCTGCGTGCGGCCTCGCGTGTGAGGGGCAGTGTCAGGCGCGGCAGCGCGGTGTCGATGCGCTCGTTCATTCGACGTACTCGACGAGGCCGGAATTGTGGATGCGTGCCCGCGTACGGCGATTGATCCAGCAGTTGAAGCTCACCGCGATCGGCGTGAAGCCGTGGCCGGAGGAATACTCGATATGGACCCCGAAGGCGGTCGTCGAACCGCCGACGCCCATCGGCCCGAAGCCCGTCTCGTTCACCGCCTTCAGCAGGCGCTCCTCCATATCGGCGACGATCGGCTCGGGGTTGCGCTCGCCGAAGGGGCGCAGGCTCGCGTCCTTGGCGAGCTTGGCGGCATGGTCGAAGCTTCCGCCGATACCGACGCCGATGACAACGGGAGGGCAATGCTGCCCGCCTGCCTTCAGCACGCACTCCATGATGTATTTCTCGATCTGATCGAGGGTCGGATAGCTGAAGACTTCGAGCGCCGCCCAGCGGCCGGAGCCGAGCGCCTTGGGTGAGCAAGTGATGTCGAGATAATCGGCGCCGTCGATCAGGTCATAGGATACGATCGGCATATCCTTGCCCTTGTAGCTGCGCTCATTGGTCAGCGGATTGGTGACGAATTGCAGGATGGGCGGATCGATCGTCTCGACGAGATGCGCGAAGCCATCGACGATCGCGCGCTTGATGTCGCCTTCCATGCGTGCGGCGGTGCCGATCTTGATCGAATAGGTCGGCACGCCGGCATCCGAGCAGACGAAACGACCGGTCTTCTCTGCCACGTTGGCGCTGTCGAGCATGAAGCCCAGCGTTCGGCGCGCGCTGGCGTTTGTTTCCGTGGCCTGGGCGCGCTTCAGCGCCTCCTTCGAATTCGAGGGGATTTGCTTCAGCGACCGCTCATAGAGATGTGCGGTTACTTCCTTGACCAGGTCATAAGTGATTGCCATCTGCTTTCCTTGTGAATTGACGAAACCATCGCCCTTCGCTTCATCCCTCATGGAATGTCCGTCGCGACGGCGGCGTCGACGAGCAGCGTGACCTTGCCGATCTGCTGATTGGCATCCATCAGCCGATGAGCCTCGCGCGCATCGGCGAGCGGAAGCGAGCGATAGATGGGAATGCGCATGGCTCGGCTCTCGAGAAGCGGCCAGACCTCCTTGCGCAGGGCTTCGGCGATGCGGCCCTTATAAGCGGGCGCCCGCGGGCGAATGGTGGCCCCGGCCAGTGTCAGCCTGCGCCGTACGATGTTGCGGCAATTGATAGTCGATTCTAGCGACTGATGGGTGGCCAAGAGCACCAGCCGGCCGTCGAAGGCGAGTATCTGAAGCTGGCGGTTAGTATAGGTTCCGGCCTGGCTGTCCAAGATGAGATCGACGCCCTGACCATCCGTGAGATCGAGGATCTCCTTGTCCCAATCGCCCCGGTAGCTGAGGGCGTGGTCGGCCCCGTAGGTCCGACAGACCTCGAGCTTCTCGGCAGTGCCGGAGGTGGTGAAGACGCTGGCGCCATAGAGCTGTTTCGCGATTTGTATCGCAGCAAGGCCAACCCCGCTCGTGCCGCCCTGGATCATTACCTTCTCCCCGGCGGCGAGCCGGCCGAGCCACACCATGCTGTTCCAGGTCGTGAACAACACCTCCGGCAAGGCAGCGGCTTCCACGAAGCTGAAGCCCTTCGGCAGCGGCAGGCATTGCAGGGCCGGCGCCTTGCAATATTCGGCATACCCGCCACCGGTCACGAGTGCGCAGACGGCTTCCCCGCGCCGCGGCCAGGCGACATCGTCGGCTGCCGCTTCGACGATGCCCGCTATATCGAGGCCCGGCAGATCCGAAGCGCCCGGCGGTGGCGGATACTGGCCGATCCGCTGTGTCACATCAGGCCGATTGACACCGGCCGCCACCACCCGCACCAGCACTTCGCCCGGGCCGAGATCGGGCTTCGGCCGTTCCGCCAGCCGCAGAACTTCCGGGCCGCCCGGCCGCTCAATCTCGATGACCTTCATCCGATCTTTCCTTCAGTCGAGCATCCGCGGAAAAGGCGAATGCGCAATGGGTCTCCGTCGCCGATTCAGCGTCAGTCGGCGAGTTGCAGCCGACGCTCCAGGCGCGCGGCAAGAAATGAAAGGACCAGCAGAATGCTGATCAGGATCACGGCGACCGACGTGTAAGCCTCGAGCGGGCGCAGATCCTGGTCGCTGACGAGCTTCGCCGAGTACAACAGCTCGAAATAGGCGATGGTCGAGGCGACGGTCGTCAGTTTGATGAGTTCGATCGCTTGCGTCGTCAGCGGCGGAATCATGTGCCGGATGGCCTGGGGCAACACGACGCTGCGCATGACTTCGAAGTAGCCCAGGCCGATCGCGCGCGCCGCCTCCCACTGCCCCTTCTCGATGGACTGGATGCCGGCCCGATAAATCTCGCCGAAATAAGCTCCGCCATAGAGGCTGAGCGCGATCCAAGCGGCGACAAAAGGCTTGGCCTGCACGCCGGTCAGGACCGGTATCGCATAGTAGAACCAGAAGAGCTGCACCAGGAACGGGATGTTCCGGAAGAAGCCGACATAGATGCTCGCAATCGTCCTTTGACCGGCAGGCTGAGAGGTACGCAGCAACCCGACCAGGATACCGATCAGGAGTGCGCTCAGCAGCGACGCCACGCCGAGCTGCAGGGTTCCGCCGAGCCCCTCGTACAGGAGGCTGCGATATCGAATGATCGACGTGAAGTTCCAGTGATAGGTCATTGCACAGCCGTGTTCTCTTGCAGGAACCTGCGCTCGAGCCAGCGCGCGCCGAAACCGATGCCGGCAATGATCACGAAGAAGATCGCGGCGACGGAGGTGAAGACCTCAAACGGCCGGTAGGTTTGCGAAGAGAGCTCCGAGGCGCGATAGACGGTCTCGCCATAAGCAATGGCGCCGCTGAGCGTCGTCGCCTTGATCAACTCTGCGAAGCGGATCAGGAAGACGGGTGCCATCCGCCGCACGGCCTGCGGAAGAATGACGTAGCGTACCGTATCGGGCGTCGTGAGGCCGATCGCGCGGCCGGCGTCCCATTGTCCCTTGCCGATCGACTGCATGCCCCCACGGAAGACCTCGGCCATATAGGCGGCGGATTGCAGGCCGATGGCCAGAAGTGCGGCCGCATAGGCGTCGAGATTGACACCAATCAGGATCGGAAAGGCGAAATAGAACCACACCACCAGCACGAGTGCGGGTGCCGTGCGGAACAAATCGATATAGATGATCGCCGGTGCAGAGATCGCCCGCTTCGGTGCCATCCGCATCGCGGCCAGCACGAAGCCGAGCGGCAATGCCAGGGCAAGCGCCGAAGCAGTCAGAGCCAGCGTTCCGCCCACCCCATCCAAGAGGATGTCCGCATGGCGCCAGACGGGCAGGAAATCCCAAGAATATTGCAACTTGACCCCTCTCCTGCTCCCCTGGCCGCTGTCCTTCGGACGCGCTTACGCGCGCCCTATCTCCAATCCTCGCGGCGGGTCGAGATTGCCGTCTTCGGATCAAGTCCACGGAAAGCAAGAAACTGTTCGTAGAACTCCTGCGTCTTTCCGGTATCGTAGAAGTAAGTCACGACTGTCTGGAGGTAATCCCGCCAGCGCCGATCCTGCTCCTTGCGAACCGCGCCTCCCGTCGAGAGGCCGACCGCTGGCTGGGGAACGATCGTCTTGCCCATGCCGAGGCGCAGCCTCGCGACGTCTGCGTTAGGTCCCGTCCCGGTGACGCCATCGATGCGGCCGGCTTGAAACGCCGCGATCACGTCGTTTGTTTGTTGGAATGTCCTGATGGTCGCCTTGGGTGTGTATTTGGCCAATGCGCTGACGAAGGTCGTGCCCATCGGCGCACCGAGCTGATATTTGGGATCGTTGAGCTCGGCCCAAGTCGTCGGGGCGAAATCGTCCTTCACCAGGAGCGCCACCGGATACCAGAGCATCGGCCCGACGAAATCGACGGCCATGGCTCGCTCCGGCGTGGCATCCAGAACGAACATGACGTCGAACTGGTTTGCTTGCAGCGCAGCGACCGCATTGCCCCAAGTCGTCTCGACGACTTCGAGTTCGACGCCCATCGCGTCGGCGATGCTCTTACCGAGATTCACCGACACCCCGCGCCAGACGACGCCACCTGTGGTAACGCCACCCGGCTTGTCGCTGTTGGTGACATCCTTGAAGCACCAGGGTTCAGCGAGAGCGCAACCGAGCCGGAGCTTCTTGCTTCCCAGGATCTGCTCCCAGGTCGAGGTGCTCTGCGCGGACGCCGCGGACACGGCGAGACTGCAGATCGCGACCAGGAATCCAAGCGATAGCCATTTCAGCTTCATCGTCATTCCCTTGTCTTTCTTTGCTTATGGAAATCTCGACCGAGAAGGCGGCAACGGCCCGCTCATGCATGTGAGCGGCCACAGACCGTCACTCGATCACTCCGGAATATTGCATTCGGCACTCCGGGGATTCGTTCTCTGCTGCCTCTCCGCAGGTGCTTCAGATTGGCCGTCGTTTCGCGCCGAGGGCTCGGGAATGCGGAAAAGCGAGTGGCTTCTCAGAAATTCCCGCATGCGTTCCGTTCGCGGCGAAACAAGGATCTCACGCGGAGGGCCCTCTTCGTGGATGCGACCTTCGTGGAGAAAGACCACCCGGCTCGCGACATTGTAGGCAAACCCCAGCTCGTGGGTGACCACGACCATGGTCGTGCCATCTTCAGTGAGCTGCCGCATCGCCAGCAGCACTTCACCGACGAGCTCGGGATCGAGCGCCGAAGTCGGCTCATCGAAGAGGACGACCGAAGGCTCCATGGCCAGTGCCCGGGCGATTGCGACACGCTGCTGCTGTCCTCCCGACAACTGCGCAGGGTAGCTCTGCGCCTTCTGCACGAGGCCCACGCGATCGAGACAACGGGCGGCCAGGAGGCGCGCCTGCGTCCGCTCCATCTTCCTCACTCGCATCGGCCCGAGCGTGACGTTCTCCTCGACCGTCAGATGGGGGAACAGGTTGAATTGCTGAAACACCATGCCCGCTTTGGCGCGAACCTTGTTCAGCTCGCTCGCCGAATATGTGACAGTGTCGCCCTCATGCCGGCCGATCAGCTTGCCCTCAATGTAAATCTTTCCTGCTGTGGGGGTCTCGAGGAAATTCAGGCAGCGCAGCATCGTCGATTTGCCCGAGCCTGACGCGCCGAGCACCACAACCGTTTCTCCGCGGCGGATAGAGAGGTCGATGCCCTTGAGGACTTCCAGATCCCCGAATCGCTTTATCAGGTTCTCTGTCCGGAGAGTTTCCACTTAACACCCTCGCCTAGGCGGCCGTCACGGCCAGCTTGATTTCTTCATAGTCGCGCTTATCTGTCAATGCTTTTCGCACCATTGTGCGAAAATGCCCTGGAGCATGTGTACCCGACGGGTGCGGCATTCGATGCGACAGCGACTATGGCGCCTGAATCGTCGCCTCACCTGCCGACGCTGGAAGCTGCCGCACTGAGCATCAGGTGCTCTGCGAAGTTCTGGAAAAACTCCGCCGCCAGCTTTCGTGCAGTCGCGGTGATCAGTCGCGCCCCGAGTTGCGCGAGCTTGCCTCCGACCTGCGCGTCGACAGTGTAGCTCAGCACGGTTCCTTCAGCGATAGGTGTCAGGCGCACCGTTGCGCCGCCTTGAGCGAAGCCCGCAATACCACCATTGCCTTTACCGCTCAGGCGGTAGCCGTTCGGAGGGTCGAGCTCGCTCAGCTCCACATTGCCGGAGAACTTTGCCTTCACGGGTCCGATCTTCACCGCGACCGCGGCCGTGAAGCCGGACGACGACGTCCTGGTCAGACTTTCGCAACCGGGGATCGCAGCTCGCAGCACCGCGTCATCATTGAGGCCGCGCCAGACCGTTTCAATGTCGGCCGGGATGACCTGCTCACCGCCCATATTCATCGTATCACCTCTTACGTTCTGCCGATCACGGATCGAAGGGTCGCCGGACGCCGAGAGACGGCGGATTTGCATGGCTGGCTCCTGAGGTTCAGCGCAGTGAGGCGCAGAACCTCTGAATGCGGGCACAGCCCTCTTCCAGAGTGGCTTGCGAGGCTGCGTATGAGATCCGGATCGCCGGACCCGCGCCGAAGGCGCCGCCATGAACGACGGCGACCCCTTCGGCATCGAGCAATTCGAGTGCGAAATCCTGATCGGTCTCGATCCCGCGGCCGGACGGTGCGGTCTTCCCGATGGCATGTGCGCAGGACGGATAGACATAGAAAGCGCCCTCCGGTCGCGGGCAGGACAGGAGCGGTGCCTGGTTCAGCATCGACACGACGAGATCGCGCCGTTGCTGGAAGGCATCCCGCCGCTCGGCGACGATCTGCTGTGGCCCGTCGAGCGCCTCCAAGGCTGCCCACTGCGCGATGGTCGAGGCGCCGGACGTCGTCTGCATCTGCAGCAGCTCCATCGCCTTGATCAGCGGCTCAGGGCCGGCACCGTAACCGATTCGCCAGCCGGTCATCGCATAGGCTTTCGAGACCCCGTTCATGGTCAGGGTGCGATCGGCGAGACGAGGCTCCACTTGTGCCGGCGTGACGAAGGAGCGCCCGTCATAGAGCAGGTGCTCATATATGTCGTCGGTCAGCACCCAGACCCAGGGACATCGCAGCAGCACATCGGTGAGCGACTTGAGCTCGGCGCGCGAATAGCTCGCACCGGACGGATTGCAGGGCGTGTTGAAGACGAACCAGCGCGTGCGCGGCGTGATCGCCGCCTCGAGCGCGTCGGCGCTCAGCTTGTAGCCATCGGCCTCATGGCAAGGGAGCGAGATCGTCCGGGCGCCGCAATAGGCGGCGAGCTGTTCATAAGAGACCCAGCCCGGCACCGGCACGATGATCTCGTCGCCGGCATCGAGCGTCGCCATCAGCGCGTTGGCGATGACCTGCTTGCCGCCCGTGGAAACGATGGTCTGGCCAGGCTTGTAGTCGAGCCCGTTCTCGCGCTTGAACTTGCGCGCCACAGCCGCGCGCAGCTCGGGAATGCCGGCGACCGGCGGATATTTCGTCTCGCCGCGGTCGATCGCGCGACGGGCGGCCTCCTTGATGTTCTCCGGCGTGTCGAAATCCGGCTGACCGGCGCTGAGCGCGACGATATCGCGCCCTGCCGCCTTCAGATCGCGAGCCTTCTGGGTGATCGCGATGGTCTCGGACGGTGCAACCCGCGACAGGGCTTGCGAACGGCGAAAGGCAGCGGCCACGACGCTCACTCGGCAGCGAGACGCGCAGGGCTCGGCACGTAGCCCTCCCTTGCGTCGCATGCGATCAAGCCTTGCTCGCGCGCCACACCAGGGCCGAAGCCGGCACCGCCCGGCGTCTTCATGTGGATGCGATCGCCCTTGCGAATGACATGCTGGACCTTCTGCTCGTGCGGCTCGAGCGCCCGGCCGTTGACTTCCAGGATGCCGGGCACGCCGTCCTCGCCGCCGCAAAGGCCGGGCGGTGCGTGCAGGGTCCGCTCGGCATGGAAGCCGACCACGACGGGGCGCTCGCCCCCATATTCGAGCAGGCACTCCTGGCCGAGACCGCCGCGATAGCGCCCGACGCCGGAAGAGCCGATCCGCAGCCGCTTGTGCAACACCCGGAAGTTCGATTGCTGCTCCATCATCTCGATCGGCACGCAGGAGATGTTCGAGGGCCAACTCAGCACGTTATAGCCATCACGCCGCGAGGTGCCGCCTGTCCCGCCGTTGAAGAAGAACTTGTTGACATAGGTGCGGCCATGATCGTCGACACCGGAGGCCTGCATGCTCCACAGCGGCGAACCTGGACCGGCGGCGACGCGGTCCGGCGTCGCCGCGCTCATCGCGCCGAAGACGGCGAAGGGCAGGAAATGGCCGACCAGGGTGCGCGTCTGGCCGGAAGCCGGATAGGTGTGGTTGAGGATCGAGCCCTCGGGCGCCGTGACGCTGATCGGCGCGAGCGCGCCGTCATTGTTGGGCAGGTCCGGGGCGAGGATGCATTTCAGCCCATAGACCGTTTGCGCATAGGTGTAGCAGAGCGCGACATTGAGGGCGCGGTCGACCTGCGGTGACGTGCCAGCGTAGTCGACGAGGACGGAATCGCCGTCCACCGTCACCCGGATCTGGATGGTCACGGGCTCGATGAGCCCATCCGTCTTGAGCGTGTAGTCATAGGTGCCGTCGGCGAAGGCCCCGATCGCCGCCCGCATCGCCGCTTCGGAGCGCATCAGGATCTCGTCGGCGAGGCTGTCGAGCCCGTCGAGCTCATAGTCGCGCATCAGGTCGAAGAGGCGCTTTTCCACGAGCTCGAGCGCCGACACCTGCGCGAAGAGGTCGCCGACGACGAGATCGGGCACACGCACATTCTTGCGCAGCATGGCAATGAAGGTCTGGTCGATCCGGCCGGCATCGATCAGCTTCAGCATCGGCACCTGCAGGCCTTCCTCGAAGACGTCGCGGATGTCGGTCGTGCCGGTGCGCCCGCCCATGTCTGGCGAGTGCGTGGTCGAGGCGGCAAAGCCGATCAGCACGCCGTCCCGAAAGAGCGGCTTCGCGACCGTGAGATCCGGCAGATGGCCAGTGCCCATCCACGGATCGTTTGTGATGAGGACGTCGCCCGGCTTCAGCGTCTCGGCCGGGAAATGCTCGAGGAAGTGCCGCACCGTCTTAGGCAGCGTGCCGATGAAGGAAGGGATGGAGTCCGTCGCCTGGCCGAGGCATCGCCCTTCGCGATCCGTGACGATGCACGAGAAATCGTAGGATTCGCGCACCAGCGTCGAGAAGGAGGTGCGCACCAGCGCGGCTGCGGCCTCGTCGACGACGGAGATGAGACGCGTCCAGATGACTTCGAGGGTGACGGCGTCGAAGCTCGCGCCGGCGGAGGTCGAAGTGGTCATGATCATCTCTCCGTACGGCGCGTCACGCCGCGATATGGACGGTGATGTTACCGTTGGGCTCGGCGGCGAAACGGCCGGCCGGGCCAACGATCAGGGTCGATTCCGGCTCCTCGATCACCGCCGGACCCTGGAAGACCTGGCCGACGGGCAGAGCGCGCCGACCATAGACCGGCGTCTCGACGAAGCCTTCGCTCTCCGGGAAGTAGACTGGGCGGCGTATCGTCGGCGTCGCGCCGTCGAAGGCTGCCGCCTGCACGGCGGAGAGATCGACATCGCCGACCGAAGCCTTGGCGACGACGCGGATATTGACGATCTCGGCCGCGTCGGTCGGTGGGTTGAGCGCGAAGATCTCGCGATAGGCGGCACTGAAGGCGGCGAAGACTGTCTCGCGCGCCGAGCCGCTGAACGTATCCGATGGTATGTCGATCACGAGCTCGAAGCCCTGGCCGACATAGCGCATATCGGCGAAGCGAGAGAGGGTCAGGCTTTCGAGGCCAATGCCCGTCTGCGCGATCACCGCGGTCGCTTCCTGCTCTAACTCCTCGAACCGCCTCTCGAGCACGCCCCAATCCACAGCGTCAAGCCGGCGGGCGACGGTCGCGACGCGATCGACGCGCGCAGGCGCAATCAGCAGGCCGAGCGCAGACGCGACACCGGCGCTCGGAGGGCAGACCAAGGTCGACAGGCCAAGCTTGCGAGCGACGTGGTAGCCATGGAGCGGCCCGCCGCCGCCGGTCGTGACCAGCGCGTATTTGCGAAGGTCCTTGCCGCGCTCGGCAATGTGGACCCGGGCAGCGCTCGCCATGTTCTCGTTGACGATGTTGTGGATGCCCCAAGCGAGATCGACGCTCTCGAGCTTCGTCTCGTCGACGAGACCGCCCATGGCGCCCTGCGCGAGTGCAGTATCGATCTTCATCGTGCCGCCGGCGAAGAAGGCCGGGTTGAGATAGCCGAGCAGAAGATTGGCGTCGGTCACGGTCGGCTTGTCGCCGCCGAGCCCGTAGCAGGCGGGGCCAGGCTTCGAGCTCGCGCTCTCGGGACCGACCTTCATCAGCCCCATCCCGTCGAGATGGGCGATCGATCCGCCGCCGGCGCCGATCTCGATGAGCTCGATCGTCGAGATCTTGATCGGCAGGCCCGAGCCCTCCATGAAGCGCTTGGTCCGTGCGGCCTCGAAGGAATAGGCGACGAGCGGTTCGCCATCGTCGACGACGCTAAGCTTGGCGGTGGTGCCGCCCATGTCGAAGGCGAGCACGTTCCTGGCCTCGCTGCGCTCGCCGAAGAACGCTGCGGCAAGCGCCCCGGCCGCGGGGCCCGATTCAAGAAGCTGGATCGGATTGCGTTTGGCCTCGTCGATATGTGTGAGGCCGCCGCTCGACACCATCAAGAATAGCGGCGCCGAAATCCCCAGATCGCGCAGACGCACCGCGAGACGTTCGAGATACGCGTCGGCGAGCGGCTTCACATAGGCATTGGCGACGGCCGTCGACGCACGCTCGAATTCGCGGATCTCGGGTGCGACCTCGTAGGAGGCAGTGACGTAGACGCCGGGATGGCGGTGGCGCACGAAATCAGCGGCTTGCCTCTCATGGAGCGAGTTGGCGTAGGCGTGCAGGAAGACGATCGCGATCGACTGCACCCCCTCCCCCACCAACGCGTCGGAGGCGCAAGCAAGCCCGTCGAAATCGAGCGGCGTGACCACCTCGCCCTTGGGTGAAAGCCGCTCGCTCACCTCGAAGCGCAGCCTGCGCGGCACCAGCGGCTCCGGCATCTCGATGAAAACATCATAGAGCTCGAACTTGCGCTCACGCCCGATCTCGAGCACGTCGCGGAAGCCCTCCGTGGTGATGAGCCCTGTCGACGCGCCCTTGCGCTCGATCATCGCGTTCGTGAACAGCGTCGTCGCGTGGACGACGCGGTTGATCTCGGCCGACGCCACGCCCGAGCGCTCGATCAGCGTCGCCGTGCCTCGAATGACGCCTTCGGACGGATCGTCGGGGGTGGTGAGCTGCTTCCAGTTGAACTGGCGGCCAATCGCGGGGTCGAACAGCACGATGTCCGTGAAGGTCCCGCCGATATCGATTCCGAGAGCGTAAGGCACGTTCGAAACTCCGTCTCTTCACGAGGATGGCCGCCGTCGCCATCATTTGTTGAATCGTAATTCGCACATATGTGCGAAATCGTCAACGGACGCATTCGGGTTTCTGCTGGGTGGCCGTCGCGGATGCTGTCAGCCGCGCAGGATGCTGAAGATCTTGTCGGCCGTAACGGGCATCTGCAGACCCGTGCAGTCATAGTCGCACAGCGCGTCGAGCACGGCATTCACCACCGCCGGCGGCGCCGCGATGGCTCCGGCCTCGCCACACCCCTTCACGCCGAGCGGATTGCTGCGACAAGCGATCTCGACATAATCGAGTTCGAAGAGCCCGAAATCATCGGCCTTCGGATAGCAATAATCGTTGAGTGAGCCGGTCAGCATCTGCCCGCTATTGGGATCGTAGACCACCTGTTCGAGCAGCGCCTGGCCGATGCCTTGAGCGAGACCGCCATGCATTTGCCCGTCGACCAGTCGCCGGTTCAAGAGCGTGCCGACATCGTTCACTGCGACATAGCGCACCAGCACCAGGTTCGCGGTGGCTCTGTCGATTTCGACGGTCGCGACATGGCAGCCGTTCGGAAAGGTCGGCGCGCTCGGCGTGAAATGGGCGATCTCGTCGAGGCCGGGCTCCATATCCTTCGGCAGTTCCGCCGGAAGATGGGCGAGCTTCACCACATCGGTGAAGGTCAGGCTGCGGTTGCTGCCGGGCAAGCGGAACAAGCCCTCCTCGAAGGCGAGCGCCTGTTCCTGGCAGCCGAGCTTGTGAGCAGCGATGCGGTGCGCCTTGGCCACCACCTTGCGCGCGCCGAGATAGACGGCATTGCCGCCGACTGCGAGAGCGCGCGAGCCGCCCGTCCCCCGCCCGAAGCTGACCTGGTCGGTGTCGCCCTGGACGACACGCACAAGCTCGCGCGGCAGGCCGAGCTCGCGAGCGACAATATTCGCATAGGCCGTCTCGTGCCCCTGCCCGTTGTTCTGGGAACCGACGAACAGCACGGCAGAACCCGAGGGATCGAAGCGAAGTTCCGCCGTCTCATCGAGGCCGCGCGCGCAGCGGTCGATGAAATAGGCAATCCCCGTGCCGCGCAGCTTGCCGCGCTTCAGCGCGGCCTTGCGCTCGGCTTCGCGCCGGCCATAATCGGCGCGCTTAAGCCCCTCGTCGAGCAGGCGCACGAAATCGCCGTCGTCATAGACCTGCTGGGTCGCGGTCCGATAGGGCATCGCGCTGCGCGGAATGAAATTGCGGCGGCGGATCTCGTCCGGCGCAATGCCGAGCCGGCGCGCAGCCTCATCGACCAGCCGCTCGACGGCGTAGATCACCTCCGGCCGACCTGCGCCGCGATAAGAATCGGTCGGCACGGTGTTGGTGAAGACACCCCGTACCCGCAGAGAGACGCTCTCAACGGTATAGACGCTCGGATGCAGGCCGGCTCCTGCCAGCGTGGCGATCATCGGCCCGTGCTGCGAGGGATAACCGCCGAGATCGGCGAGCGCGTCGAACCGCATGGCAAGGAAGCGTCCATCCCGCGTCAATGCGAGCTCAGCACGGCACCATTGCCCCCGCCCCTGCGTGTCGCTCTGCAAGGCCTCCATCCGGTCGCAGACCCACTTCACCGGCCGACCGCTAAGGCGCGCCGCAACGAGCGTCAGCACATATTCGGGATAGGCGAAGATCTTCGGGCCGAAACCGCCGCCGACATCGGGTGTCACCACGCGCAGATTGGTCTCGGGGATATGCAGCACATTCTGCGCGATGATGCGCCGGATCGAATGGCCGCCTTGCGACGAGACATGCAGCGTGTAGCGGCCGTCGCGCAGATCGTATTCACCGATCGCGCCGCGCGTCTCCAGCGACAGGCCGGCGACACGATTATTCATGAGGTCGAGCGCGACGATCTCGTCGGCCTGCGCGAAAAGGGCATCCGTCGCGGCCGCATCCCCGAGAGACCAGGTGAAGGCGACATTGTCCGCAGCCTCGGGCCAGATCGCCGGCGCGCCGGCGATGGCCGCGTGCGCGTCGCTGACGCCTTCGAGGAGGTCATAGTCGATGACGACGACCTCGGCCGCGTCGCGCGCCGCGAGCGCAGTCTCCGCGATGATCGCGACGACGGGCTCCCCGGCGTAGCGCACCCTGTCGCGCGCCAGCACGGGCCGCGCCGGCAGGAATGGCGTTCGGCCGCCCTGCGCCTCGACGGGGGTCATGCAGGGCATGTGGGCGACGCCGAGTTCCGTCAGCCGCTCGCCGGTGAGGACCGCGAGCACGCCGGGCATCTTCTCGGCCTCAGCCACCTCGACCGATAGCACCGCAGCATGAGCGTGCGGCGAACGCAGGATCAGCATGGCCGCGCAGTCGCGCGGCTGGACGTCGTCCAGATAGCGGCCGACGCCTGTCAGGAAACGCTGATCCTCAACGCGATGAGCGGATTGAGCGACGCCTTGCATCGAATTGCCTCGTTGCGGTTTTCGCCCGTTTGTGCGAAAATATATATCCTGTCAATCGTCCCAATAATCTTTGGGTTTCGAAGGGACGAGCTTGACAAGCAATGGCCTGGCGCGTGTGAACTCGGCGACGGACTGGACAGGCGATGATGCACGGAGACGGTTGGGGCAGAATGGCACGATTCACCAAGGTTGCGGGCACAGCGGCGACCGCAAAGAAGAAGCCCAAAACTGCTTCCGAGTTCAGGACCGGCATCAAGCGGGCCGATTTTGTCTCAGCGTTCGCGCGCGGGCTTGACCTCATATGCACCTTCGATGTCGATCGCCCGCGCCTGTCCATCGCGACGGCGGCGGATGCCACCGGCATGAACCGCGCCGCCACGCGGCGATTTCTCCTCACCCTCGTCGAGCTCGGCTATGCGAGTAGCGATGGGGAGATGTTTGAGCTCACCCCGAAGGTGCTCGAGCTCGGCCATTCCTATGTGTCGACCTGGCGGGTGACCGATCTGGTCCGCCCGAGTCTGCAAGCTGTGGTCGACGCCCTCAAGGAGAATTGCTCTATGGGCGTCCTCGACGGTGGAGATGTCGTCTACATTGCGCGCGCCGAGGCGCGCCGGATCGTGCAGAGCGCGATCATTTCGGTCGGGTCGCGCATTCCAGCGACAGTCTCCTCGATGGGTCGGGTGTTGCTCGCCGGACGCGAAGGGGCCTTCGTCACAGGCTTCCTGAAGAACCATCCGCTGCGCCCATTCACAGCATCGACCGTCACCGATTTGCCCGCCTATCTCGCCATCCTGAAGCAGATCCGGACGCAAGGGTGGTGCCTTGTCGACGGCGAGTTTGAGGAAGGCCTGCGCTCGCTGGCGGTGCCGATCACCGACGGCAACGGAGCCGTGATCGCCGCCATCAATGTCGGCGCGCCGATATCGCGCGCGACAGGGCAGGAAATGGTCGAGCAGTTCCTGCCGCATCTCAAAGAGGCAAGCGCCAACATCTCGCAGGCGCTACAGCTCAGCGGGCGCAGCCGCATTGAGGGATTGCTGTCGCTCGGAGGCGGCCGCTAGATCGCCCTGCGTCAACGCGAACTCAACGCCGCGGCTGATCTCCTACGCCGCCAGCGGCGCCGGACGGTCGCGCCAGCGATAATAGTGCATCACGACCGGCATCAACGCTTCCTGCCGTGCGAGCCATGGCATGTGCCCGAGGTCATCGCGTCGGAAGACGCTGTCGCCCTCATCGGTCCCCAGAAGGAGGCGTGCGGCGCGCCGCCCGAGATAGGGCGCCATGGCGAGGCCCGAGAAGCAGTAGCCGAGGGCGAAATGCACGCCGTCGCGAATGCCGTAACGCGGAAGGAGATCCGCGGAAACGGCGCAGCGTCCCGTCCAGACACGGCTGATTGCGACGTCGCGCAAAGCCGGGAAGAGCGCGACCATTTCCTGGCGCAGCGCTTCGGCCGCCTGCGGCGTCGGGTGCCGATGCAAACCGGTGCGGCCACCGAAGACGAGGCGACGACCGTCCGGTGACACCTGCATATAGTTCGAGTTGCGCCGATTATCGTGATAGGTGCGCTGCTGCGGCCAGTGCCTGGCAATGAGATCGGCTGGCAGGTCCTCCGTCGCGATCATCAGCGCATTGATCGGTGCGAGACGATCGGCGAAAGCGGGAAGCCGCGCGTCGGTCAGGCCATTGGTGGCGACGATCAGGTTGCGCGCGACGACGTTTCCGCGCTCCGTCGCGACATGGAAACGGTTGTCCGCTTCCCTCACATAGCCCGTGACCGCGCAGCCGCTGCGAACCGTAGCGCCGGCAGCCTCGGCGCGACGGCGCATGGCGTCTGTATAGAGCGCCGGCTGAAGTGCGGCATTGTCGAGGATGTGGATACCGCCATGATAGTAGCGGCTGACGATTTCGCTTGTGGGGGCATCGAGTCGGCGGAACGCCTCGCCGAGATGGCGACCGCGCAAATCCCATTCGCGGTACAGGCGCTCGCGATGGGCGGGCGAGACGGCGCCGACGACCCTGCCCCGCATCCTCAGTCCGCAGGCCATTCCCTCGCCTTGGATGCGATCGATGCACTCCTCATAGACGCGCCGCATCTCGCCGAAGATCAGCTTCGCCGCGTCGAGTCCCCGCGTGACCATCAATTCGCCGAAAGAGAATTTCAGGTAGCGGCCAACCATGCCCGCATTGCGCGAGCTCGCCCCCGACCCAGCGACCGCGGCATCGAGAACCAGAACGCGACGGCTGGCGCTCGCAAGTTCGTAGGCGGCCGAAGTCCCTGTCAGCCCGCCGCCGATAACGACCGTATCGGCTGTCGTCGGCAGAGGCGCATCGTCCCAGGACGTCGCCGCGAGGGTCGGCACGTCGTCCCACCAATAGGGTCGGGCGAGCGGAACGGATTTCCGGGCAGTCACCATTCGGGTCCTCGGTTGTTCGGATTCTTTTCGCTCATCGGTGCGAATTTGTAAAACCATACCAGAGTCAGATCGCCAGCGGCTTTTCGTCACGATCGCTCACGTGCCGGATCACTTGACAGCCCCTCAGGGCAATGCATATTTCGCACATTCGTGCGATATTGTAGAGCTGACTCGTGACGTCCGACAATTCTCCCATTGTACCAAGGCTTCCGTTGCCTCGGCCAGGCGAGCGGCTGCGCGCCGGGGTCTTCGTCAAGACACCTGCGATAGAGATCGTCGAGCTTCTGGCGCTGAGCACCATCGACTTCATCTGTCTCGACGCCGAGCATTCGCCGTTCGACCGTTTGGCACTCGACCGCATGATTGCGATGGCGCGCGCACTCTCGCTGCCATGCCTCGTGCGGATCGCCGCCGCGCGGCCAGAAGCGATCATGCAGGCGTTCGACATGGGTGCCGGCGGCGTCATGGTGCCGCACGTCGCCAGCGTCGAGATGGCGATGGACATCGCCCGGTGGAGTCGATTCGGCCATGGCGGGCGCGGCTATGCTGGCTCGACGCGAGCCGCGGGCTACACCACTCAGGGCATGGCGGCGACGCTCGCCGAGGCGCGCACTGGTCGCTGCGTCATTGCGCAGATCGAGGAACCGGAAGGCGTAGCAGCTGCCTCGGCAATCGCGGCGATCGACGGCATCGACGCACTGTTCATCGGGGCTGCCGACCTCGCTGTGGCACAGGGCCTGACCCGCTCCGACGACCCTGCCCTCGCCGAAGCCTACGAAACGGTTTCGAAGGCTTCGGCG
>Ga0318562_10000410_pt1 | contig 19263 bp, 18 predicted proteins | sample GRESIP066b5f18_FD_203688 | JGI IMG/M metagenome (GOLD analysis project Ga0318562, IMG submission 203688) | Tropical soil microbial communities from Luquillo Experimental Forest, Puerto Rico - GRE.SIPMG.066b5f18 | ecosystem: Environmental > Terrestrial > Soil > Tropical forest > Bulk soil... | reverse complement strand
CATTCCTTTTCTAGAAAAGGGGATGGTCTTTTTTCTCTCTTGCGATTCCTATAGCACATTGAAACCTTACAATGGCCACGCCCTACGGGCTCGCCATGGCGATGATTTATGATATCTTTCTTTGAGTATTTCACTTGCGCTGTAAGCAAAAGATAAGACAAGATTAATTGTTGCTAATATTATTTAAGATATTTATTATAATTTAAAAAATATAATTATATATTATTATTTTAGTTGAATCATCTTGCACCCCAAGCATAACTAAGTATAAAAAGACACTATGATTTCTACCCTTCCGATCCTATATTCTTTTCGCCGATGCCCTTATGCGATGAGAGCTCGCTTTGCTTTATTTTATGCCTCTATTGCTCATGAGCATCGCGAAATAAGCTTGAAAAATAAGCCTCAGGAATTATTAAAACTATCTCCCAAGGGCACGGTTCCTGTTTTGCTCTTACCCAGTAATATAATCCTAGAGCAAAGTCTGGATATTATGACCTGGGCTATGGGAAATTCTCTGAGCGCTCAAGAGCTTGAAACTATTAATCTTAATGATTCTATTTTTAAAGAAGCACTGGATCGTTATAAATATCCTGGTCGATTTGCTCATGATCCTGAGATAAATTATCGCGATAAATGTGTATTATTTTTATATGAATTAGAAAAAAAATTAAAACCTTTTTTATCAGGAAAAAACCCAGGTCTTGTGGACATGGCTGTTTTTCCTTTTGTGAGACAATTTTCCCGAGTTGAGCCCTCATGGTTTGAATCGCAGCCTTTTGGGAAATTAAAAGTATGGCTCGATTTTTTTCTAGCAAGCACTTTGTTTGAGAAAGTTATGCAAAAGTATCCCCTTTGGGTTGAGCCTTGATCTTTTGGTAGATCTTGTTCAAAACGTATTTTTGTCTTATTAATAAAACATGAATAAAGGAATACTATTAACTGCACTATCAGCGTTATTATATGGCTGCATTGGTTATTTCGGGACACGCTTGTTAGATTTGGGACTGTCGGTAAAAAACATGCTTTTTTGGCGTTTTTTTTGCTCGAGTTTATGTTTATTACCGATATTATTATTGGTGTTTCGTCGAAATAATTTATCAAATAAATTTAAAGCCCTCGCTAATCTTTTATTTTTAGGCGGGATTTTTCATGGTAGTAGTACTGCGCTCTATTTTGAAGCGAGCAAGACTATTGGAACGGGCTTAGCCATGGTAATTTTCTTTTCCTATCCTATTTTTGTAGCATTATTATCTTTTTTTCTGAGAAAAATACCTATTTCACGCATTACTTTTAGCGCGCTAATTTTAATATTTTTTGGCTGCCTACTTATAGCAAGTAGCAGCGTTATAAATACAAATTTTAACGTGATAGGACTGACACAAGCGCTCATGGCTGGTCTTTGCTATGGAACTTATGTTTTTTATAGCAAAGAACTAAGCTCTGCTCTCTCACCCGTGCTCTCGACTTTGTGTGTGTGCTTAGGCAGTCTGGGTATATTTGCGCTCTATTTATTACTAGATTTTGGCCACTTTCAAGTGCCTCATAATTTCGAAGCATGGATGCTTCTCTCACTGTTTGCGTTATTTGGTACTGTTTTGCCTGTTCTTTTGCTTTTGGCGGGAATGAAATATCTTTCGGCGAGTACCGCTTCGATTATATCAGTACTTGAACCTATAGCAGTTTTGGGGGTGGGCGTTTTTATACTTGGTGAGCCTCTTCAGGCTCTACAGCTTTTGGGTGCTGCAATAATTTTAAGTGCAACTATTTTGGTATATATTAAGCCCCCACCTGCGTTGCAGCCTGAGGCTCAGCGGGATTTGGGATAATTTGCTAAAAGAGAGGCTTTGCTGTGAGAATCAAAAGACACAAGGACTATGCCATGAAAAATCTCTTCTTCTCTTATACGCTTTGTGCGTTGGGTCTTTTTACACCTTTTGCCGGGATGCATCGTTTTTATTTGGATAAGCCCTTTTCGGGTCTGCTTTATTTTTTTACCTGGGGATTTTTTGGTATTGGGACCATCGTTGATCTAGTACGTATGCCGACTTTACAAAAAGAACGTAATCTTCAGTTTTTATTTTCGCAGCACTTAGAGGAAACTCATAAAGGCTTTTCACCCGAACGCGCTGTTTTAAAATGTGCGCAAAAAAATAATGGTATAGTTACCGTACCAATGGTCGCGCTTGATTCTAATCTCAGCATGGCACAAGCCAAAGCTGAGCTTGATAGACTTTTTCGGGAAGGATTTTGTAGCAAAGATATTGATCAAGATAGCCATGAAATCTATGAATTCACTGGTCTGAGTGCAAAAAAGCCTTTGATATAAATATATTCCCAACTTATTTTTTATTTTATAAAACACTGAGTTTAAAAGAATTCATGAGCTCAAACTGTAAAAGTGTTTCTTCATGGCGTGAAGCATTACTGGACGCACAGCCATTTTTTAATATATAAATTTTTTTGACATTCATATGCTCATGCAGATCGAGAGCCGTTTTTGCTATGCAAGCATCGGTGTTTACGCCAACCAAGCGTATGTGAGCTATAGTGTTAACATTATATTTATTAAAAGCTTCTTCAAGAGCATTGAGGCCAGAATCTTCCATCTTGATGAGCTTCAGCTTTGCGTCATAGTTATTCACTAATTTTTCAATACAAGAAATATGAGAAACATGACGGGCAGATCCTGTTAATGTATATCCCATAAGTATAATTAGATCTCCTCGTGCTTGAGCGCGTTTGATTTCATCGGTGATATATTTTAATAAATAGATATTATGAGCGGCTTTAAAGTCTTTTTGCATATCCAAAACAAGAAGTACATCGTTGTTTGTCCATTGAGAAAATACGTTCATTGCTTGAGTATTTAGTCCGAAAATACAAGAGAATATAATTAGAAATTTATTCATATATCGCCTTTTAAAAAAATAATGCGTATTTTATTATGATTAATACGCATGGTGACAAAATATTTTTAGCTTGTTTTTTTTGTGTTAACTTGAATTTTACGATCCAGAGGAATCCTTGTAAAAATATTTTGCAGTTCTGTAGCATAGAGAAAATCTTCATAGACTTTTTCCGCTGAATAATGATCATTGTCTATTTCTAGCAATAACGGATTGGCTTCGATAACAAGCATGTTGTTTGTGTCATAGGCCCTGGCAAAGCTTGGATTTTTTGAAAATGCTTGAGCAAAGAGCTCAGCTTCTTCTTTTGTATCATGGGGATAGGGCTGTGGTTTGATTATATGCTCCTGGGTGTTACAGACATATCTGGTGAGCGCATATTTAAGAGGCCTGAAATTTGATAAGAAGGTCGTTCCTGAAAACAAGTTCGCCAGGGCTTGCGCGTGGTCATCGGTGGTAGTTATGCGAACGAGAAATCCATTTTCATCAAAGCCGATATTTTTTACGCTGACACGCGGGTCACCTTCGAGAAGTGCTTTGAGGCTTTTATGGTGCCTATCAAATTCGCTTTGAATCGGACGCATTGTTTCTCCGCCCACAAAGAGTATGGAGCGGGATGATTTATTCTCAAAATCCCATTCATAGTCATAAAATTTCATCGCATATTCTGTTGCTTCAAGATGAGAAGGCGAGGCTATATTAGTTATATTAAAACTTTCATGCTGCTCCGCAGGTCCGGCCAAATCAAAAAGCTCAGCATAAAGGCTGTAGGTATCAAAATTTCTACTCAGGGTAACGAGCGCATAGCCCAAACGGTGCACGAGTTTGACTGTACTTGACTGCTGGTTGCTTAAATCGAATTCGACGACCTCTCGAAATTTATCAACAGGACTGCGCGTGCAATCTCTTTCTTTGTTATGCGTATTAATTGCGCAGATTTGATGTTGAAATCTAAGATTTATAGAAATTTTTTGTGCACATAACGAACTTCCTAATATCCCATAAAAAATTACGAGATAATACAGCAATAATTTCTTCATCGTTGAGCTCCTTTATGGGGAAAAAACCCTTTGGGTTCAAAAAATATTTGTTTTTTATTTTATAGGCTAGAACCTGAGAATTTTTTGATCAGAGAAAAAAAGTGCCTAGTCCTTGACTCTAGAATGCTCTATGTGGTGAAAATCTATCGGTTTTTTTGCAAAGAATAATACAGGATTATTTATGATTTTAAGAGCTTCTTTTTTGTATTTTATAGCTTTTTTGGGATTTAGTCAGGCAAGCTTTGCCATGGATCCGCCAGTCGATGAGAAGAACGAGCAAAAGAACAAAGACGATAGGGGTGGTGAGATTGATAAAATTATCAACGACTTCGCTAAAATAGAAATCCCAAGAGAATTAGTGGTTTGGCGTGTGGGTGTCGCCATTGGGCAGTACATCGTTCGAGGGCAGCCTGCTAATCTCAAAAAGCTCCTGAAAGGAATAAAAGAATATATCGATCTTAAAATAGTTCTCAATCAAGACAGTAATCGATACCCTTTTGCTTATAGAGTTTTGATGAGGCCTGCAGAAGGGGTTAAAGATACTTTGGCGTTGCTTGAAATATTATTTAAATATGGTGCCAAGCCTAATTATCAAAGAAACAAATTAGGTCATACAGCAGTGCATGTAGCGGTAATTTATAAACAGCCTCAAGAAGTCTTCGAGCTCTTGGCCAAAAATAAAGCTAAGTTTACAAAGCTTGATAGCGAAGGAAAGGCGCCCTTGGCGCGCGCCAAAGATCCTGAGATGAGGGCAATTGTTGAGAAATTTCTGCCAAGCAAACCCTGGCATCGTTGATAAGCTCCCCCGAGCGCTATGCAGCCTGCGGCTGAGCAAAAATTTGATCGCTTCATGAAATTTATTTATTATTTTAATATTGCTCAATTTCATAGCCAAAATATTGCTTAAAACAAGCCGGGTGAACCATGAACTCTTATATACTCGATCTGCTGGATCGTCGATGTCTTTGGAAGAAAGCTCTGCTCTTAGGGCTTTTAAGTTTATTTTTATGTCCGAGCGCTCTTTTTGCGCATGCAGCTTTTAGGCCCATGATAAAAAATTATGGTGCTTATAAAACTCTTGAGCCTGGGCTCAAGGCTCAACTTAAGGCCCTCGTTGGTCATGTTCCGCGGGACGTAGAAGACGCGCGTATTATACGACCGATGGCGGGACGGACCATACTCTCTTTATCAGTGGTTTTGCCGCTCAATCATGAAGATGAGCTTGATGAAATGCTCATAGAATTATCCAAGCCAGGCCAAGCGCGTTATCAGAAATTTCTTAGCCAAGAAGAGTTTATTCTTCGTTATGCACCTACACAAGAGCAAGTAAGCAGTACCAAAGCTTATTTGGAAAGCAAAGGATTTATTATTGAAAAAACTGACCCCAATCGTCTTATTTTACACGTACGAGGATCAGTCGATCAGATTAATAAAGTTTTTAACACCGAAATAAATCATTATGTTGGGCACAATGGCGATAAGTTTTATGCGCCGCATTATGAGCTGCAAGTTGAGAAAGGGCTTTATATTCAAAGTATTCAAGGTTTAGAAAATCGCATACGCGCAGACTCAAAACTCAAACGCTTACCTAAGACTAAGATCGCGGGCTTAAGTACTTTAGATGCCAATCTTGCTCAAGCCCAATCTCCGGCGAGTATAAGAGCCGCATATTCGGTATCCAGTAATTATACTGGATCTGGCCAAACACTCGCACTTTTCGAGCTCGATGGTTATAACGCTTCGGATATAATTGCCTATGAAAATGCCTATGGACTGCCTCATGTGCCGCTGCAAAATATTTTAGTCGATGGCTTTGACGGTTCCGCCGGCGAGGGTGGTGGTGAAGTAACCCTTGATATAGAACTGATGATAGCCCTTGCTCCAGGTGTTGCAAAAATACTCGTCTATGAGGGCCCCAATACGGGCAAAGGCTTGCTTGATACGTATAATAAAATAGCCACAGATAATTTAGCAAAATCAATAAGTAGCTCCTGGGGACTGAGCGAAACAGCTAATACAGGTTCGTTAATTCAGGCCGAAAACGCTATTTTTAAGCAGATGGCCGCTCAAGGACAAAGTATGTTTGCGGCTTCAGGAGACAGTGGAGCTTACGATGATGGCAGTTCTCTTACAGTCGACGATCCTGCATCTCAGCCTTTTGTAGTCGGCGTCGGGGGCACGACTCTGTACCAAAATTCCAATGGCAGTTATCTGCGCGAAAAAACCTGGTCAAGTGGCAATGGTCCTGGACAAAGTGGTGGTGGTGGCGGCATCAGTGCCTTGTGGCCTATTCCACCGTGGCAACAGGGGGTGATAAGCTCGGCTTCAGGCGGTTCAACAACGATGAGAAATGTTCCTGACGTCGCCTTAGATGCCGATCCGAGTACCGGTTATGCCATTTATTATAACGGCCAGTGGCAAGTTTTTGGTGGAACGAGTTGTGCCGCACCTTTGTGGGCTGCCTTTACCGCTTTGGTAAACGAGGCTCGGGCAAACGCAGGAAAAGGCCCCTTAGGCTTTGCTAACCCAAGTTTTTATAAGCTTGGCCAAAGCAGCGCTTACAACACGCTCTTTAATGACATCAACGATAAGAGCACCAACGGCTACTATGCAGCAGTCTCAGGTTATGATCTCGCAACCGGTTGGGGCAGCTTTAAAGGCGATTCGCTTCTTGCCTCTCTCAACGACGGCAGCACCACACCAGTGCCACCTACTTGTACTCAAGCAAATCCAAGTATTACTATTACGCCCGCATCTGCCCAAGGCGCAACAGGTGATACGCTCAGCTATGCTATTTCTGTGCTCAACAATGACTCGCCAGCATGCAGTGCTTCTTCTTTTAATCTTGATGCCGTTGTGCCAAGTGATTTTAGCCAAAATCTGAGCCAAAAGAGCTTGAGCATTATGCCTCAGCAAAGTGGCCAAGCAACGCTGACACTCACTTCAAGCGCTACAAGCCCTGTTGGCTCATATAACTTTTCGCTCAATGCCACCAATGCTTCTATGCCGAGCTTTACCAATTCTGTGACAGGAACCTATGTCGTTGCAGACGCGCCGGCTCAGCCCTTAAGTTTGAGCATAAGTCCTGAAAATGGCTTATTCCCCTACAACACAAATCGTTACGCCAATTTCACTATAACGCTCAAGAAAGGCTCGACTAAGCTTAGCAATAATAAAATATCGCTGCGCGTCCAAGGCCCCAATTCGTGGAGCGCACAATTTAGCACCGGCTCAACCGGTTCAGTTATTTATAGCGTCCTCCTCAACCATGCTCTACCCATAGGCCGCTACACGATGACGTTGAGTTCACAATACAACGGATCAATAGTCAGCAAGCAAACTACTTTTACGGTCCTTCGTTAATTTTTTGGGGTAATTTATTTATTCGTCATCGCGAACGTAGTGAAGCGATCCAGCTATAAGGCCATTGAGGCCTGGATTGCTTCACTTCGTTCGCAATGACGATTAGAAATTTAGAGCCTCAGTATATTTAAGGGCAAGAGGAGCATAGAGGAATGCAAAGATTAAAGTTCAGAATTTGCGTACATTCTAAGAAGCAAGCATTTTTACCTTCATCACAGCATTGAGGGCAGGTAGCATTTGCTTCTTCTCCTTTTTGAATACACTTGGTAGCAGCTCTTTCACAAAAATTACAGTATCCTGTATTTTTCTTAAAGATGCTCTCGCAATTGGCCTCGCATTTTTGAAGAAAAGTTTTGCAGCATGTGTCATGACACAACGTAGAAGAAGCTTGTGGCGCAAAAAAGTTTAAAAAAAATAATCCAAAAACAAATAACAACTTAGACATGCTGATCACCTGAGTAATATATAGTTAATAATATTATATATTATTTTTTATTATTAAATTCAGGCTGATCTTTGAGTGTTTTATGTGTGCTTGTGTTATTACTTATTCATAAAAGGATTACTCAAGCCATTCCAAGGAACGAAGCTCTTCATATCAGGAAAATAAGTTAAGTTAGCTCTCTTAAGTGTCAGAATTTTTTCTTTGTAATTAAGCTCTTTGAGGAGCGAACTAAAAACAGTGTTGAGTTCTATCATGAGTTTAGTCCAGTCAGATCGAGGAATGTCTTTTTTAAGATAAGCTAGTGATATATGAAAATACGCCGGAATTTTATTTTCGATTTCATATTTTTTAGCAAGAATTTTAATTTTTTCTTCGTCATTTTTATTTAATTCTACACCAACGCTAACCCCTCTCAAGCCTTTTAGGCACGATAATTTTACTTTTGGATATAGATTATCTTTTTCAACATCGTGATTAACTTTTTGAAACCACGTTAATTTTTCGCTAATAAATTTATCCCACGTCTCTGCATGGTGCGGATATTTGGTATATAAATTAATAGTCGTCATATGCGCGCTGCTGAGGGGGAGTAATTCATAATATTCTTTAAATTTCGGTATTTGAGCTAAGCGATCATAAAGAGCCTGAAAAAATGGCACATCGTTAGGAGCAAGGTCGGCTACCATGGTGAAGCCCGGGAAAGGCAAATAGGCGCCCTGAGCGTCAACTTTGGCGCGGTCGGGTGTTATGAGATCCTGAGCTAAGCAACAATTTCCCACGATACTTCCAGCCAAAAAGAGAATAGATAGTTTCATAATAAAGCCCTCCAATAGTTGGAGCGCATATAGCATAGATTCTCAGAGCAAAACAGCATAGCATATTGTCAAGAAGAGCTTGAGAATTTGCTATGCCATGCTCTCATCTTAGTTTGTACACGCGGCAATAATATGTTCGGCAACTCTATCACCGATTAGATAGGCGACCGCTTGCGTATTGCCATCAGGAATAAAAGGCGCGGTGGAGGCATCGGCGACGACTAAGTTACGAACGCCAAAAACATTGCCAAATTTATCGGTGACGCCATTGGCTCGTGATGTACCCATCTTGCATGTACCCGTCCAGTGATGAGTATGATCGAGATTTTTTAGGATATATTCTTCTAAGAGTGCATCGTCATTAATGACAGCAAGGGGAGGGGCTACTAAGTTATAAAGAGGGTCTATTAAATTAAGCTGTTGGGCAATATTTTTAATATAAACTCTAAAAATATCTTTGAAAGTTTGCAAATCAGCGGGATCAGAGAAAGCGTTATCGTTGACCAGGGGAATGCGCAGAGGGTCGCCATTTTGAATATTGGCGCTACCTCGACTCTTAGGTTGCAACGCAATAATGCCAATGGCAAATACCCCAGGTTCGGGTGAGCTCCCAATGAGCTGAACGCCGCGCAGTTGTGCAGGATTTGTTACTATAGGCTGCGATGGATCAGGAAGAAAGGCGCCTCCCACATAAAGGGCGCTTAAGTCTAAGGCGGGAACTCCAACGTCATTAGGATTTGCACTAAATAAAGCGACGTTTGTTAAGTGATTAATGAGATTTTGTCCAACGTTAGGGCTATCGACCCTAACTTTTACATGAGCTTGCTCTAAAACAGCTCGTGGGCCAATGCCAGAAAGCTGTAAAAGATAACTGCTATTGACGCCGGCTGAAATAATTACTTTCTTTTGAGCGCATACGGTGCAGGGTTTGCCATTTTTTAGAATAGACACGCCTGAAGCTTGATTATCTTCGTCTATAAGAATTTTTAAAACCGTGCTGTTGTCAAGAATTTGCAAATTAGGCTGTGAGCTTTCCAGCATAGGCCTCAGAAAAGCTGTTGATGAGCTTTCTCTGTTGCCGTTGGGCTTTTGCGTTAGTTGCCATCGGGTAAAAGGCCCATTTTCGCTTTGGGAGCAATTGTAATCCAAAATTTCAGCAAAACCCGTAGCAGCACTCACTGCCTGAACAAATTTAGTAGCCATGGACGTAGCAACAACCGGCGCTTGCCTAATATCAAGCTTGCCATTATGGCCTCTATTACATGTTGTGAAGCCGTTATATTTTTCTATTCTCAAAAATGCTTCACGAATTTTTGAAATAGACCAAAAATCCCCTAATAAATTTTCCCATTGTGCATATACTTGATCAGTTCCTTCGACATATTGCTCGCCATTAATAGAAGTTCCTCCGCCTAAGAGCCGTCCCGTTGTATAATTAAACTGGGCGTCATCAGCATTGCTTTGAAGTACTTGGAGCAGCTGATAAAAATATTGCGGAAAATAGTCTTCTTCGAGCACGGGCGCAAACGTTGAGTTCTTGATGGGCTCATCGTTGTCATGATTACCACCAGCTTCCAGGGCAATTACAGAAAAACCTGCTTGCGAAAGCCGGCTGGCAATTTCTGCTCCTGCTGCTCCCATGCCAACGACTACATAATCAGCACAGAGTGCTTCTATGCTTTCAAGTTCTGCAGCAATGCTCGTGATAGATAAAAAACATGATAGTAAAAAAAACTTTTTAAGTAAAAATACCACTTCTAACACCCCTAAAAGTTGATTTTTTATTTAAACAGCTTGCTTTATTATTTATTCCAGCGCTCAAATACAAAAACCCTAGTCATGAGACTAGGGTTATTTATATCTTATATTTTTATATATTATTATAGGTTAATTTAATGGTGATCGCATTCGCAATTAAGTACACGTTTGAAAGTAGACCAATGCGGTTTAGCGCTTCCTGTATGGCCTCGGTTTGGCCAATTATATGAAAGAGGACGATTGAAATCTACACCAACTTCACCGGTAAGCTCGTCGCGGAATTTTTTGTCGACAACAGCTTTTCCATTTTTCTCGTTTAAGATACCCAAATAAACTTTCAAATCACCGGTTGAGCCAGAACCGGGTAGATTAAAGCTATCCAAGTTAACAAAATAGTCGTTCCACACAAAATAATTACTCGAAGGATCGGTCTCGACCATGTGTGGACCACCATGGGTTGTGAAGTTCAAGGGCGAATCAACGTTAAGATTGGAGACGGGAACGGGGCAATCACTTGCTTGGTTGTTATTCCCCAGCATCTTAATAGTATAGCCAGTAATAGGATCGTTGATAACAGCAGGTGGGCCGCAGGCTATTGGTCCTGAGCCAGATTTAAGCAATGGACGAAGATCGAATACCATGACACGACGCGCATGCTCGCCTGGATAATCGCGATCAAATAAAGGGTCACCAGGGGAAACCATACCAGCGACTGGCATGATCAAGAAATTATCGTCCTCGGTGATTTTAAATACGCTCAGGCCTGTTTGGGGACCAAAATCAAAGACGTTGATAAACTGCGGATCAGGCACGGTTACGTCGGGGCAGTAAAATAAAGCACCGCCGGTAAAACTCGATGTAAAAGCGCCTTTGTGTTCAGGTTTATTTAAGAAATCAACATGCATGAGGCCTTCAGGTTCTTGCGAAATATTGTACTGAGGGGCCGTATTTTCAACGCGAGGACCATTGGGAACCTGAATTATTTTGGTTGGACCTGCAGCTAAATTATCCATGTCAAAGAGGCGAACGGTCGTACCAAAATTAAAGTTAATTACCGTAGGATAATCGCTTGTTGCCAGACTAAAGGGATCCACGAAATCCGAGGCAATCACCAGATTCAGATGATGATTAAGCGAAAGGCCATGAGGATGCGCTTCGAGGCCCGTATCAGTTCGGGGAGGAGTCGTGTTAGTTGGCGCATATCTAACAGGCCCCAGCAACTGTGCAGCATCATATTCAGCTAAGAACCCTCCCAAATAGGGCGGTACTTTGGGTGACATTTCAACAAGACCTCCTGGCGTCGTGAGGTCATGAGCTCCCATGTAGGAAACTAATAAGTTGCCATTTCCCAAAAAGTGCATGTGATCAGGGACAGCAAATTTGGTGACAGTTCCTGACGTAGTTCCAGCTGTTGCATGCAGCGTTGCTTCAGGAAGATTCAAGGGATCAGTGACGTCATATCTAAAAATATTCGCACTGATCAAGCCACCCGTAAAAATATAATCACGATTAGTATCTGCGTCATGCCATAGATCGCTCATGTGATGTGATTCGTTGTAAGTGCATGAAGGAATATTGGGAGGAAGACCCAAAGCTGAATTAAGACCAAGAACGTTAATTATATTTTGATTAGGAATGCATGGCAAAGGCCCCGTATTGACGATTTCGCCAAAGCGCTTGGATTTAGGGTCTGCATCGATGACAGCGAGAAAATCCGAATTTTGTACACCATCGTCAGTACCTTTATCGGCAGCCCATACTAACAAGTAATTATGCTCATGTTTTTTCTTTTCTTTTTCCTCACAACGGTTGCCATGACCCCCATGCCCCCCGCCGCCACCACCACCGCCAAAGCCAGGACCTACCCACGGGATCATAGGCGATATACCTACAGGCTCAGCTGGCACTACTACTGGAGTTACGCCGACAGCTGGTACGGGCGTTTCAACAGCAACCGCAGGCGTGCCATTTGGTTCATTTCCCAAAACATCGTTTGCTGCATGAGCATCTTGAACTTTGGCTCCTGTTTCTTTATTTTCGGCGTTATCGCATCCAGGAAAGACAAAAATAGCCGAAACTAAAGAAATCAAAGCGAGCACACCACGAACCTTATGCACTGGCATTTCTCCTTTATTGTTCTTTTGTAAAAAACAATAGTTTATCAATGCTTTAAGCTTATGATAAAAGTCATCGTTTATCGAAAATATTGAGCTATTTTTTTTAATCTCTTTTGAAGCACCAAGAGAGCTGCTATAGTCTCGGCCATGAAAATCCCTGAACTTACCATTATCTCAACGCTCGACCCCCCTGAGCTAGAACGCCTCGTTACGCTCGTTAATTATGCTTATGTTGAAGGCGAAAAGGGCATTTGCCGGCCTGATTTGCAGCGAGTGAGTTTAGAAAAAATGCGCCAGATTATCGAAAAGAACGAATTAATTATTCTTCGCATTAATAACATTCCCCAAGGCTGCATTCAGGTGAGTCCCTCAGTTTATAATAAAGATGCAGGCATGTTTGGTATGCTTGCAGTCGCTCAGGAGCCCGAGTTTCGCAAAAAAGGCTTCGGTACTTTGTTAGTTAACGAAGCCGAAGGCTGGGCCAAGAGCCAAGGTTATCGCTTCATGGATTTAGAATTGCTCAAAGCTACAGATTTTATACATGCTCATAAAGATAGACTTCAATCATGGTATGAAAAACGCGGCTATGTCTATCAATATTCTCAGCAATTCACATCAGAAGAGCTTCTGATGATTAAAAATTATGACTTTAAAATTTTTAGAAAGCTTTTGTAGTAGACCTGAGTCTTTTCTTGCGCCTTGGTTAAAACATTGGCATAGGGAATCGTTGGGTTTTTAGTTAAGACACGAATTTTATTATCGAGGTTGTTATGATCAATAAATTGTTAATATTTACGTTATGTAGTATCAGTATATCTTTATTTTCCATGCAACCTGCGAAGAAACAAAGCTATGCAAAAAAACTTCACCTTACATCCAAAAAATCAAAAAAATTAAAATATACTAAAGATCAGCAGATATTTAGGTGTCTATATCAGGCTCAACCAGCGCTTTATAAAGATCTAAATTTTCATATTGTTAAATTATTTAGAAATATCTATCTTCAAGATGCATTCAAGGCTCTGAAGAACAAAGAATATGAAAAGGCGCGGGCGTTCTTTCTTAGTGTAATACTAGATTCACAGACAATGTCTCAAATTATTATCATGAGCCCTGCATTCGACGAGGAATTTAAAAAATTCTTTACTTCAGAAATTATAACCCTCTTCGAAAAGGCAGCGGCTTTAGATTCTTTGCTCGATAGGGGATTAGCATTAAGTAATTTGGGACAACTTTACCAACGTGGCTTAATGAAAAAGAAAGATAAAAGTCCTGCACGGGAAAAAGATATGGAGAAAGCCATTCATTACTACAAACTATCCGCAGAACAAGGAAATGCTGATGGACAATTTAAACTTGGGGATATGTACCGAAAGCATAATACAGCGGAAGCTCTAAAATTGTATAGACTTTCAGCGGAGCAAGGACATCCTGAGGCACAAAGGGAGCTCGGCCGTATTTATGAGAAGGGTGTTCTCGTAGCACGGAACCTTAAAGAAGCTGTTCATTGGTATAGGCTTGCTGCGAAAAAGGGAGATGTTTGGGCTCAATTTGAGCTTGCTTATATCTACGATCGTGCACGGAACTATGAGAGCGCCGTTCGCTGGTATAGTGCTTGTATTGCTCAAGGATTTGAAGCGCCGAAAAAACGTCTTGAGGAAATTATCCAATATATGGGACAAGATTAATACTGGGTAACTCCTCATGCTTTTTAGAGCACTCTATTTGAGCGATTTTTTTAGATATTAGAAAAGTAGATTAAATAATTATGAACACAACACTATGGGTAATCCAGGCCCTTTTGTCAGCATTTTTTGTTATGCCCGGTCTTGGGAAAGTGAGCAGGAGCAGGCAAAGACATATAGAAGACGGTCACATAAAGCCAAACGCGTCAATAATACCACTTCGCATACTTGGTGTTCTTGAACTCTTGGGTTGCGTGGGAATCATAATGCCGTGGCTCACTGGTATTTTCCCCTTACTTACTCCTCTAACAGCCCTTTGCTTTTGCCTGCTCATGGGAGCGGCTCTGGTTATACACATGCGCAAGAAAGAATATAAAATGTTACCAATGTTGATCTTTGTTTTTATGCTTTCTGCCATAGTTGCTTATTATAGATTTGATTTTTAAGAGATATAAAATGCGCGCTTTATACCCATGGCTGAACTATGAGCATAAAGCGCGCATCTTGTGAATAAGATTTTTAGGCAGGATCGGTAGCGATAATAACTTCTGTACATTCAACCTTTATTTCTTCGGCATTTTCTTCAGAAACAACAGGCTTACACTGAAGAATGGTTATCTGAGCGTTCAATTGCACAACCAACATCTTTAGTTGCTCAATCTCTTGAGCTTGTAGCTTCAGCTTACTTCTCCATTCATCCATTATTTGTTCATCCCTTTTTGCTGCCCTCAAAACAGTTTGAGTTTGCAGAGCAGCCCTTTCGAGCTGCATCTTCAAATTGGCATTCTCTTGTTTATATTTCGCAACTTCGCTTTCGAGCAAAGAAGTATCTTTTCCTTGCGACGCAAAATTAGCGAAGGGGGCCTTTTTTGCTTCTTGAATATTAAATTCTGGTCCATGTAATTTCGTGATAATTGCATCTATGAGCGGTCTGCTGCCTGGCACAAAAGCCCAGCATTCAGTAAGAAGATCTTTGAAATGCTGAGGCCATTTGTTATCTATCTCTTCTCTTTGCGCGGCGCTCAAAAGTTGGACTACGCTAGCTTCGCTATGAGTAGCAAAGGGTTTCTTACGCGCCTTCATTTCCCAAAGGAGCAAACCATAGCTGTAAACATCGGCAGCAGATTGAGCTTTAAAGGTGTCTTTTATCCTAAAATATTCACGCGTGAAAGTCTCCGGAGCACGCCAACGAACAGTTGCTCCTTCGCTAGCTCCTCCACGTCCGGCAGACTCAATTTTGATCTTCGAAAGACCAAAATCGCTTATTTTTATAGTTAAATCATTATCGATGAAAATATTAGTGCTTTTGAGGTGCTTGTGGGCAATTTCTTTTGAATGCAGATAAGACAATCCCTGTGCTATTTGCTCAGCAAAATTATAGATATTCTCCATAGAAAGTTCGTTTTCATTATAGAATCGGGCGAGGTTAAAGGGCATGAGCGCCGTAACCATGGAGAATTTGCCAGGCTGATCGCAAATGCCATAAAAAGCGAGGATATTTGGATGACTTACTTGATTATAAGTATCAAATTCTCCAGCAAGATGATTGGGTAAGTATCTTAAGTGAAAGACTTTTATTGCTACCGGCTCACCTTGCTTCTTTCCCGCGTATACATTGCCAAAAGAGGCTTTACCGTGCTGCAAGGGTCCCTTATCGAGCAGAGCGCATTTCTCTAATTCATCTTAGGGATTCTCTTAACCGAGCCTATCATCGAGTGGGCAGCTAAGGCTTGTAGCGAAAGAATAATAGGCAAAATAAAATTTAAATATTTATAAGACAACAATCGAGACTCCGAGGCGTTAATTATGGATAATTTTTATTACCACACAACATAGACAGTATGCAGGGTGTAAATAGGTGAAAAGATGCTGTCAATGGCTTTAAAATTACTTATTAATATTATAATAATTCGGGAGTTTTATTCTGCGATATAAGTTCTTGATATCGACAGGATAAATTATGAATGGATAGAGCTTTTATTTAAAGATAAAAAATATAGATAAAATAAAGCGTGCGTAAAAAAAACGTTTTTATTTGTTAGTTTTATTTAATAATTTATGGTCTTTCGTATTCATGGGTGAATATGAGGGCAACTAAGCGTAAAATATTTTTTCTAAGATCTCCATATAAAAGAAAAACCGCAGATTTTTCATCCATAGATCCAAGACTAAAAAACACTATTTCCGATATTTTTTTATTGCGATCCAGCAATTTTTTGATGCGCAATGATTCTTCATGGCCAATGGTATTTTGAGCATGAACACGCTCCTCTGATAAGAGAACTATTTTGGTGAGCGTCCAATTCTTTTTCAAGCAATTGATGATTTCTTCCGCAGCTGAATTACCCAAAGAACAATTTTTTAACTTGAGCTTGGTAAGCGACCTATTATCTTCAAGGCTGTGGAAAAGAATTTGTGCTCCTTGATAGCGCATGTTAGAGCCCGACAAGTTTAAGCTTTTAAGCGTTTTATTGACTTTGAGTGCCTCGCCAAGTGCTCTTATCCCAGGAGGGCCTATATTATGCTTAAAAGATTTTGGATTTGCTGCCATGGATAACTCTTGTAAATATTTATTTTCTTTGAGTCCCTCAGCGATAAGTGCAGCGTTATCGTCATCTATAGAGAGACCATCAAGGATTAATATGCTTACAGCGTTATCAAATTTTAAATTTATGCTGGTATTCCATATGATTAAATCATCTAGATTTTTGCTATTTATAAGCATGCCTCCTTTCCTGATGCCTGTCATGGCTTTTGTGTTGGGACAAAAGTATAAGAGACAAACGAGTAAAAAGAGATAATTTTTAAACTTATTGATCATGAAATACGCTCTTGGCCAAGATAGATCAAAGTTTACTTATTAGAACAGACTAGTTAGATAATTTATTTACTCTTCTGAGTATTTCAAAAAAAATTAGTTATTTTCGTCGACATATCACCATGTTATTTGAACTTGCATCTTAATGACACTCAACCATCAGTGGAGATTATCATGCTCATAAAGAATTGCTTTTTAGTTTTTTCTTTTATTTTAGGCGCAAATTATGGCTTCTGTACTGATGTCATACTCGACAGTGAAGAATCATTTTTGGAAGAGACCCTCGAACAACTTAATCAAGATCCTCTTACGTGGCAGGAGAGTTTGGAAATATTTTCCATACGTAGGGCTATTATTATACCAGCAGTATTTTTGGTTGGTCTGTTATTCGCAGTGATTCCAGTCGGTGTGAGCTGTGGTATTGATAATGCTGTGGCGTGTATCATAACTGCTTGCCTCATGCCCATTCCAGCCCTTGTGATAATTGGTAGCTCTCTAGTCTGTTTCCTACAATCGTGGGAGGCACATCGAAAAATAAATAAAATTAACAGTGAACGTGAGAAATACCGTTTTTTTCTTCATTGGATCAAAGAGGCTGGACAAAATAATGAAAATTTGGATTATCCTTTTCAATATACGTTAGAAATAACAAAGCTGAGCGAAAATTTATTGCAAGAATTTGCGCTTGAGGCTCCTTTATATCCGATTAAAATTGAAGATCTTAAAGTCAGGCTCTTATTAGCGGTCGAAGCAGGATTCTTTTTAGTGCCCGAAAAAATAGTGGTCAGCGATCAGGATAAGATTGCCTTGAAGATAGGCCAATGGTCCAGTCTTAGTCCTCTTGAAGTAGTTGCTAACCTCGCATTTCCTCCTGAAGAATTGGAAGATTTCAAAGCTTTTGCATTACAAAATGCGCGCCTTATCAGACAAGCCATCACAACTCATAAGCACTATTTAGCCACCGAATCAGAAAGGCAAAGAACTATAGAAGATCAAAGACAACAACGAATTGTCGCACAATTATTGGCTATTCACGCGGGAGACTGATTTAGAAGTTTTCGCGAGCACGATTATTAGTAGCCAGCCAAAACAAGTAAGATTTGGCTACTATTAATATGCCAAAATATTGCGGTAAAAGAGAAAATTATGCGAAAAAAAATATTGCCATCTGGCTTTATTTATTCGCTTCAATCATATCCCCCGCATTCTGCCTGAGCGATGCGCATCATGCTCCACCAGACGAAGAAACACACAATTCTTTTGATATTAAACCCATCACGGTGGAAGATGTTTTGACCTATCAAGAAATAGATAAAATCGTTGCCACTAAAAATTATTTTTATCGTGATCATTTAGAGAGCGATGAATCTTTGTGGAATAAGCTTGATAGAAAATATTCCAAAAAATTTTTTGAACAGCGTTCAGAAATCTATGATTTGCAAACCGTTCTTAAAAGAGTCTTAGAAAAAGGTATGCCCATGCGCTACCAAATTAATCAATTATATAGAGCACAACTTGAACCTCACGTAGCTTTTGGTAATATATTACCCAATCTCAGCCTGACTCTAGGGGATGGTATGAGCCCCATAAGTATTAACAACGCTTTTAATGGCCTTTTTAATTTCTTACTCCCACAAAACTGGCTCATGTTAGCTCGAGCAAATAAAGATTATACTATTGCCAAGTATTTATTTATGCAGCAAGCCTTGGATCAGCATTATCAAACCGAGCTCCAATATATTTATATTCATAAATTAATTTTTGATTTAGAAATATATAATTTTTATCTCGTTCATCTTGAACTTTTCACCAGAATATTTCCCGCTCATGAAGCACCTGTACTCATGGTCAGAGGAAAAATGGCTTCAGTAGCTGGAGATATGGCCAATATTCGTATCTCTCTTCGCTTGGCCCTTGATCAGCTTGCCTACATGATGGCTATGGTAAAAGATAAAAAAAATTTATTTGGTGCTTCAAAAATAAATATAGCTAACCTCGAAGAATTTAATGAAAATATTCATAAACTCGAAGAAATTAATCCTCTTTATGCCCACAAACACGATTTTACACAGGAAGTAATTAATCGCTCAATTGAATTAAGGTCAGTCCAAGAATTATATGAAATTTCTAAGCTCAACATTGGTATTACGGCCTTTGGACAAATGCTCGGCGTTCCCTCGCGCGGTACACCGGCCCAAATAGTATTAAGTGTTAACTATAATCATATTCCACAGATTTTATATGCAAAATCTCTCTCTAACACTGCTCATATAGACGTTGAGAATCAATTGTTAAAAATGGTCAACACTGCTC
>Ga0318562_10000406_pt1 | contig 19417 bp, 19 predicted proteins | sample GRESIP066b5f18_FD_203688 | JGI IMG/M metagenome (GOLD analysis project Ga0318562, IMG submission 203688) | Tropical soil microbial communities from Luquillo Experimental Forest, Puerto Rico - GRE.SIPMG.066b5f18 | ecosystem: Environmental > Terrestrial > Soil > Tropical forest > Bulk soil... | reverse complement strand
CTTCGGGATCAGCTCGGGATCCAGCATGTCGTGCAGCGCGTCGTAGAGCGGACGCAGATACGGGTCGATCTTCTCACTCAGCGTTCCCGGCAGAAAGCCAAGGCGCTCACCGGCTTCCACCGCGGGGCGGGTCAGGATGATGCGCGATACCTGTTTGGTCTGCAGCGCGCGAACTGCCTTGGCCATCGCCAGATACGTCTTGCCGGTACCCGCTGGACCGATGGCGAACACAATGGTGTTCGCGTCGATGGCATCCACATATCGCTTCTGGTTCAGCGTCTTTGGCCGGATCGTCTTACCGCGCCGCGACAAGATGTCCAGCGTCAGCACCTCAGCGGGCGACTCCCCCTCGGTACCGGTCAGCATCGAGACGCTGTGCCGCACCACTTCTGGAGTCAGCGGCTGGCCGCTTGCCACGATCGCGATCAGCTCGGAGATCACCCGTTCGGCAAGCGCCACGTCAGCGGGCTCGCCGGACAGCGTGAGCGCATTGCCACGCGCATGAATATCGGCCGTAAGAATGCGCTCGAGTGCGCGCAGATTCTCGTCGGCGGAACCAAGCAGGCCCACGACGAGGTCGGGCGGAACATTGATGCTGCTGCGGACCGGGGCGGCCGAGTCGGCGTTCGTCTCGCTGGGCGTCACGTGGGGTTTTCTGCCTGCTTTCTGGGGTTCATGCCTGGTGCTTTGCTGCTGAATACCCAGTTTACCGCCGGGTATGGACCCATCCCAATGCTTAACCGCCCCGTTCCAGCAGCTCATAGCGGGCAGATCCTTGTCGAGCACCTTTTCGGCCCTGGCGGCACCCGTGACCGGCAGTTTCGACCCATCCAGCAGGCCGACCCGGGCCAGCGCCGACCGGCACCGGTGGCTGAATCGGCTCGGCGGCGTCAATCCCAGCGCGCGGTCAGCGCCCCCAACGCACCAAGTGCGACGGCCGCCGCGGTCGACGTCCGCAGTACGCTCGGCCCGAGCCGTACTGCCTGAGCCCCTGCCTCGGACAGCGCGGCGATCTCGTCGTCGGCGATGCCGCCCTCCGGCCCGACCAGAAGCATCAGTGAATCGGCCTGAGCCAGAGGAAGTTTCGTCAGCGGCTCGGTCGCCGACTCGTGCAACGCCAGCACCGTCGTCCCCGATGCGACCGCATCACGGACCGCCGCGACCAGCTCGCCCGTCGTCGCCACGCCGGTGACCGATGGGATGTGCGGGCGACGGGACTGGCGGGCGGCCGCCCGTGCGACGGCGCGCCACCGTCGCAGCCCCTTGTCGGCGCGGCCGCCGTCCCACCGGGCCACGCAACGGGCCGCCTGCCAAGCCACGAACGCATCCGCTCCTGCCTCGGTGGCCAGCTCGACGGCCAGTTCGGAGCGATCGGACTTCGGCAGCGCCTGCACGACGGTGACCTGCGGCGACGCGGGTTCGACGGTCCAGCGGTCCAGCACCCGGGCCGACAACCTGCCTTTGCCGACATCCTCGATGACGCAGTGCGCCATCGCGCCCGCGCCGTCACCGAGGTCGAGCTCTTCGCCGGTTCGGATTCGCCGCACGTTAGCGGCGTGGAAGCCCTCGTCACCGTCGACGACCGCCAACTCACCGACGGCAGGGAGGGCGTCGACGTAGAAGAGGGCCGCGGTCATGACCGCGGCTAGCGGCCGGTGAAGGTTTCGCGCAGCCTGCTGAACAGCCCGCCCGCGCCAGTGGTGGTCTGGGTGGACTTCACCTCGGCGGCGTCGCGGGCGCGGTGTTCCTTCAGCTTGTGCAGCAGGTCGATGTCCTGGTGGTCGAGCCGAGACGGGACCACCACCTCGACGTGCGCGTGCAGGTCGCCGCGCACCCCCGAACGCAGATGCGGCATGCCGTGGCCGCGCAGCGTCGTCACCGAGCCGGGCTGGGTGCCCGCGGGAATGGTGATCTCGGTTGGGCCGTCGATGATCGCGTCGACGGCGACCGTGGTGCCCAGCGCGGCGTCGACCATCGGCACCGAAATCGTGAAGTGCAGGTCGTCGCCATCGCGAACGAAGATGTCGTGCTGCTTTTCATGGACCTCGACGTAGAGGTCGCCCGCGGGCCCGCCGCCGGGCCCGACCTCGCCCTGTGCCGCCAGCCGTACCCGCATTCCGTCGCCGACGCCCGCCGGGATCTTCACGCTGATCTCGCGCCGGGCCCGCACGCGGCCGTCGCCGCCGCAGCGGTGGCAGGGGTCGAGGATGACCTCGCCGACCCCGCCGCAAACCGGACACGGCCGCGATGTCATGACCTGGCCCAGCAGCGAGCGCTGCACGGTCTGGATCTCGCCCTGGCCGCCGCAGGTGTCACACGTTGTCGGCGCGGACTTGCCGTGGGTGCCCTTGCCCTGGCAGAGGTCGCACAACACCGCGGTGTCGACGGTGACCTGTTTGGCCACACCGGTAGCGCAATCGGATAGATCCAGGCGCATCCGCAGCAGAGAGTCGGCACCCGGTCGGACCCGGCCGATCGGCCCGCGTGATGTGGTGCCGCCGCCGAAGAAGGCCTCGAACACGTCGCCGAGCCCGCCGAAGCCGCCGAAGCCATTGCCCGCGCCGCCGACGGATTCCAGCGGGTCGCCGCCGAGGTCGACGATGCGGCGCTTCTCGGGATCGCTGAGGACCTCGTAGGCGATGCTGATCTCCTGGAAACGGGCCTGCGCCTGCTCGTCGGGGTTGATGTCGGGATGCAGCTCTCGGGCCAGCTTGCGGTAGGCGCGCTTGATCTCCGAATCACTCGCGCCCTTGCTCACCCCGAGCAGGCCGTAATAATCGCGTGCCACTCCCTGACCTTCCCTACCGGAGACGCCTGCTACCGGTTGCCTAAGACTTCGCCTATGTAAAGAGCAACCGCTGCGACATTAGCGATCGTTCCCGGATAGTCCATTCGTGTGGGCCCGAGCACACCCATGCCGCCGTAGATCGTTCCCATACTGCCGTAGGTCGTGGTGACCACCGAAGTGCCCGCCATCTCCTCGGCCTCGGTCTCGTGCCCGATGCGGACGGTGACCTTGCCCGCCTCCTGCTGCGCTGCCAGCAGCCGCAGCACCACCACCTGCTCCTCGAGGGCTTCCAGCACCGATCGCAGCGACCCGCCGAAGTCGGCGGTGTTGCGGGTCAGGTTGGCGGTACCGCCCAGCAGCAGCCGCTCCTCGCTGTGCTCGACCAGCGATTCCAGCAGGACCGTCGCCGACCGCCCGATCGCATCGCCTAGGCCGCCCCTGCCGTCCATGTGGACGGCCAGATCGGACACCGCGACCGACGCGGCGGCGAGCCGTTTGCCTTCAAGCGCCTGGCCGAGCATCTCGCGCAGCTGGCCGACCTGATGTTCGTCGATGGTGTCGCCGAGCTCGACGATGCGCTGGTCGACGCGACCGGTGTCGGTGATCACGACGAGCAGAAGCCGGGCCGGGGTCAACGCCACCACCTCGAGATGGCGGACGGTGGAGGTGGACAGCGTCGGGTACTGCACGACCGCGACCTGACGGGTCAGCTGGGCCAGCAGCCGCACCGCGCGCCGCAGCACGTCGTCGAGGTCGACACCGGACTCCAGGAACCGCAGGATCGCCGAACGCTCCGAGGTAGACAGCGGCTTGATGTCCTCGAGCCGGTCCACGAACTCGCGGTAGCCCTTCTCCGTCGGCACCCGGCCCGAGCTGGTGTGCGGCTGGGCGATGTAACCCTCCGCCTCGAGGACGGCCATATCGTTGCGCACGGTCGCACTGGAGACACCCAGGTTGTGCCGTTCGACGAGCGTCTTCGAGCCGATCGGCTCCTTGGTCGCGACGAAGTCCGCGACGATGGCGCGCAACACCTCGAACCGACGGTCGTCGGCACTACCCATTGTTCACCTCCCAATCTCGTCCATTTTACGGTTACCAGCAGGAGCTATGCCTCATCGCAGCCTCCGCACACCTGTTCGCGTGGCGGATCGCCCAGTTGCGACTAGCCTCTGATCATGGTGAAGCCATCGCCACATATCACAACGCGGAGGATTTCGGGCAGGTGATCTTCAAGGGCGTTCTCGATGGCAAGCCGTACCCCAACCACGGGCTGACGTACAAGCAGTGGTCTCAGATACCGCCACGGCAGATCCGCCTCGACGAGCTGGTGACCACCACTACCGTGCTGCAACTGGACCGCCTGCTGTCCGAGGACTCGACGTTCTACGGCGACCTCTTCCCCCACGCGGTGCGGTGGCGCGGCGTGATCTACCTCGAGGACGGCCTGCACCGCGCGGTGCGGGCGGCACTCCGCAACAGAATCGTGCTGCACGCCAGGGTTTTCGATATGGACAACCCGTACGTCGAGCAGATGTGACGAAGGAAAGCCCCGTACCACCCGCGTCCGATGCGGAAGCGGGGTCGATTCCCCCACGTCCCCGCGTCGTGTCGTGGTTTCTGCGTCCGACGACCCCGCCGCTGTGGCTGGGCATCGTCGTCGCCGCGGGCCTGATCGCACTCGAGACCGTGTTCGTTTACTGGGTCGACAGGTCAGCGCACGAGAACGCGTACGGCGCCGTGTTCCTTCTCGGTGTGCTCGTCATATCCGCGGGTTGGGGCTTCGGCCTGGCACTGTCGACAACAGTTGTCAGCGCGGCCGTCTACACGTACTTCCACATGGGCCCCGACGGTTTCAATCCGGCCACACCGCAGGACTGGACCGCGATCGTGATCTTCGTCCCGATCGCGCTGCTCGCCAACCTGCTCGTGGGACAGGCGCGGTTGCGCGCCGCCGAGGCAGATCATCGTCGCCGCGAGGCGGTCGCCAGCCGGGAGGAACTCCGCGTCCTCGCCGAACAGCAGGCCGCGCTACGACGGGTCGCCACGCTGGTGGCGGAGGCCCGCAGCCCGTCGGAGGTGTTCGCGGCGGTCGCCGACGAGTTGGCGCGCCGGCTGGGCTTACCACACGCTGCGCTGGTCGCATTCGAGGCCGACGGTTCGTCGGTGCTGGTCACGTACTTCGACGATCCACCTACGACCAAACGGCTCGGCGAGCGCTATCCGCTCGGCGATGGCGGCGTCGCCGAAGAGGTCTACCGCACTGAGCGGGCCGCCCGGATGGATCGGCAAGACGTCAGCGGTCTCGCACACGTCCGGGCCGCAGAGATGGGTCTCGGCTCTGTCGTCGGCGTTCCTATCGTCGTGCACGGCCGTATCTGGGGTGCCGCACTCGTCGGATCGGCGACGAACGAGCCGTTGCCAGCCGATGCCGAGGTTCGCGTCGAGGACTTCACCGATCTGGTCGCGACGGCAATCGCCAACGCACAGGCCCGATCCGAGCTCGCCGCGTCGCGCGCCAGGATCGTGACGGCGGCCGATGTGGCGCGCCGCCGATTCGAACGCGACCTGCACGACGGAGCACAGCAGCGGTTGGTGTCACTGGGCCTGGAAGTGCGCACGGCCGAGGCGGCGCTGCGGTCGGAATCGAGTCCGGTCGCCGACCAGCTCTCAGATATCGTCGCGGGCCTGACCGCAGTGTCGGACGAACTGCGCGAGATCTCCAGGGGAATCCATCCGGCGATCCTGTCCAAGGGCGGGCTCGGGCCCGCGCTCAAGGCCGTCGCACGCCGCTCGGCAGTGCCGGTCGACCTCGACATCGCCGTCGACCGCAGGCTGCCGGAGTCGGTCGAGGTGGCCGCGTATTTCCTTGTGGCCGAATCGTTGACGAATGTGGCCAGACACGCGCAGGCGTCAACGGTCAAGGTGAGCGCCGAGACCGACGACACAAACCTGCGATTGGCGGTTCACGACGACGGCGTCGGCGGCGCCGACCCGAGTAACGGGTCCGGACTGATCGGTCTCATCGACCGCGTGGAAGCGCTCGGCGGTCAGATCGTGCTGTCCAGCCGCGCGCGCGAGGGGACGTCACTGGATGTCACGATCCCGTTCGAACCACCCGCTCACACTTGAGGCACGTTGGAGAACAGCGCGCCCAGCCCCTCGGCCATGGTCGGGTGGGCCAGCACCGCATCGCGTAGCCGGGTGTAGGGCAGGTCGGCCATCATCGCGACCTGAACGGCGGCGGTGACCTCGCCCGCCTGGGCGCCGAACATGGTGAACCCGAGGATGCGGTCGTCGTTCTTGGCGACGAGTGCCTTCATGAATCCTCTTGTCTCGCTGGTTGTCTGGGTGCGCAGCACGGCCGCCACCTCCAAACGCGCGACGCGTACGTCGATGCGCCTCATAGCCGCTTCCCGCTCGGTCATCCCGACGCGGGCCAGCTCGGGATCGGTGAACATGCAGTGCGGCACCAGCCGGTCGCCCGTCGTACGGTTGCCGTCTGCGAGGTTGTCGCGCAGGATGCGGAAGTCGTCGAACGACACATGGGTGAATTGCGGGTGGTGCGAACAGCACTCACCGATCCCCCATACGTCGGGTGCGGTCGTCTCCAGCCGCTCGTTGACCAGAAGGTAGCCGCGTGAGTCGAGCGCAACGCCCGCCACGTTGAGCCCGATGCCCGTAGTGTTCGGCACCCGCCCCGTCGCGACGAGGATGTCGGTGCCCTCGACGATCTGCTGGGCGTGCGGCGTATGGATGACGATGCTGACCTCATCTCCCGACAGCCCACGTACTTCAACGGGCTCAGCGCATTCCAGTACGTCGATCCCCTCGTCGGTGAGCATGCGCCGGACCTCGAGGGCGACGTCGTCGTCCTCCTGGCCGACCACGTGCGGCCCGTGCTGGATGATCGTCACTCTGCTGCCGAAGCGCCGGTAGGCCTGCGCCAGCTCGAGGCCGACGTAGCCGCCGCCGAGCACGATGAGATGTGGTGGAACGTAATCGAGTTCGAGGGCCTCGATGCTTGTCATCGGCCGGGCCGCACGCAGGCCCGGCACATCGGGGATGGCGGCATGGGTGCCGAGGTTCAGAAACACCCGGTCGCCGGTGAGAACCCGGCGCCCGCCGTCATTGAGCCGAACCGAAATCGTCCGCGGCGCAACGAACCGGCCGCGTCCCATGATCAACTCCGTCCCGCTGTTCTCGTACTGCTTCACGGTGCCCGCGATCATGTAATCGACCATGTCGCGCTTGCGTTCCCTGACTTTGGCCATGTCGACCTGAACGAAGTCGGCGCCTGCGCCGAACGCCGCGGCGTGATGAACGAGGTCGGCGACCTTGGCGCTCCAGATCTCGTTCTTGCTGGGCAGGCAGTTGACATTCGGGCAGGAACCGCCGATCCACCGACGCTCCACCACCGCGGTGCGCAACCCGGTACCGGCGAGGTGCCAGGCCAGATACATACCGCCGTTTCCGCCACCCAGCACGACCGCGTCGAACTGTTCCGTTTCCATGTCGCTCCTACTGGCCGATCGCGTGGTGATAGATACCGAACCCGTCGGGATAGGGATACTGCTTCACGTCTTGGACCGGCGGCGCATCGTCGAGCTGCACGTTGCCCGGCGTCTGGCATTCGGTCGCGGACGATCCCGGGCTGGCGCAGGTGACCGGCGAGTTCGCCGCCGCTGCACCGGCGACCGGCGCGAGGACGATCGCCACGGCAACAGCGCCTGAGACCAATGGTGTTGCGAGGTATTTGGTTTCGATGCGCATGGTGGCCTCCTTTGATGGACTGCGCCCTTGATAGCGCAGTCTCAGAATTGACCTGCCGGCGTCCCGGTGTCGTTACTGCTGACACCCATCCGTGCGCCGGTAGCCGGAATCGTCTATTCCGGTTAACCCCCATTGCGGTTCGTTTGCAGCTAGCCGGAATGGCTATATGTACCGGTGGTGAGAGGATGACGACATGAAAGCTGGGAGGTGGCCTGTGCGTTGTCTGATCGTCGACGACAACGCCGGTTTCGTTGCCGCCGCCCGCAAGCTGCTCGAGGCCGACGGAATCGATGTCGTCGGCTCTGCATCATCGAGCGCCGAGGCCGTCGGCCTCATCACGGACCTCCACCCCGACGTGACGCTTGTCGATATCGACCTGGGCCCCGAGAGCGGCATCGAGCTCGTCGAGCATCTCCATGGGACCGCGACGTCGTCACCGCTGATTCTGATCTCCGCGCACTCCGCAGAGGATTTCCACGACCCGATCACCAACAGCGGGGCGGCGGGTTTCGTGGCCAAGTCGGAGCTGACGGCCGCCGCCATCCGCGAGGTTCTCGGCGGGTTAGCGGGACTCCAGGAAGGTGATCACCGCTAGCACTCGTCGGTGATCGTCGCCGGTCTCGGCCAGATCGAGCTTGGTCAGGATGCTCCTGACGTGTTTCTCGACGGTGCCCTCGGTGACCCAAATGCGCCGGGCGATACCGGCATTCGAGCGACCCTCGGCCATCAAGGCCAGCACCTCGCGCTCCCGGTCACTGAGCGCAGCCAGCGGGTCGTCGCGCCGACGGGCCGAAACCAATTCCTGGACCAAGGCGGGGTCGACGATCGATGCGCCCCTCGAGATGCTCTCGACCGATTCGATGAAGTCGGCGACGTCGGTGACCCGGCTCTTCAGCAGGTAGCCGATTCGGTGCCCACTGGCGAGCAGCTCCATCGCGTCTTCGATATCGACATGCGCGGACAGCACCACGATTGCGGTGTCGGGCCGCTCGTCGCGGATCACCCGCGCAGCCGCCAGGCCCTCGTTGGTATGCGTCGGCGGCATCCTGATGTCGGCCACCACGAGTTCGGGCTTCACATCGCGCACCATGGCGAGCAGTTCGTCACCGTCGCCCGCCTGGCCGACGATGTCGAAACCGGCCCGCGCCAACAGGCTCGCGACGCCTTCGCGCAGCAGCACATCGTCGTCGGCGATCACCACGCGTACCGGAGTCTCCATCAGACCTCCTCCCGGCACCGGTGGCTCGCTGTGAACATGCTGCGCGAACGCGCGCAAAACCACAACGTTGCGTCCGTTACGCGGGCTGACGAAATCAGGCGCGGCCCCGCGGTGGCGGCTGCGAGCCCGTCGACTCGGGGTCGACCTCGACCGCGTACGACGTAATCGCGGTGATTTTCTCGTCGCTGAATTCGTAGATGTCGCAACTGGCTACGGACGTCTCGCCGGCCGGGCCGCTGTAGTGCGCGAAGGTGTCGACCGCGACGACGTCGGCGCCGTTCGCCACTACGCATCGGTCATACGTTGTCGTCGTGTCTTCAAGGCTGGCCAACGTCTGGCGGCACGTCTGCCGAACGGCATCCGCGCCCTCCAGCACCGTGTAGCCCACGATCGTCCAGCGCACATCCGCCGCCAAATAGCCGAAAGCCTCGTCGAACCGATGCTCGGAGAACGCGCGGCCGACGGCGCCGGAATCGAATGCCATGCGCCGACGGTACTGCGCACGGTTCAGCCACGGGCCAGACGCGCCGCACCGGCGGTACCTGCGATTCTCGTGCGGCTCATGCGACCTCGCCGATCTCCTGCAATCGGTTTCGCAACGCCTGCAGCGCGTAGTGCAAGCGGGATTTCACCGTGCCCTCGGGAATGTGTTCGTGCGCCGCGATATCGGCGATGGTTTGGCCCAGATAGTAAGCGCGGATAACCGCGACGCGGTGTTCCCGCCGCAACGACTTCAGCGCATCGGACAGGATCAACTTGTCGCATGCCGAGTTGATCCCATCGGGTGACGCCTGCTCCGGAAACTCGGCGGTTTGTAGCTCGCGCGCATACCTTGCGCTTCGCCGGTCGTCGATCACCTGATTTCTGGCGACGGTGAACAGCCACGCCCGAACCGCGTCGCTCGGCTGCTGAAGAATCTCGGGCCTCCGCCACAGCCGCAGCAGCGATTCCTGCACCACGTCTTCGGCAAACGGCATGTCCCCCCGCGTGAGACTGAGTACGTACCGTTGGAGCGCCTTTCCGTGGGTGTCGTGGATCACGCGCAGAACTGCAGCCTGATCACAGTCGCTCATGGACCTCATAGTCCTCGCGTTCCTGTGGGTCGGCTGTGCCCGCTCTGTCGCGCTCGGGTAGCGCAGTTCGTCAGTCGAGCACTGTGCGCACGACCCCATCGGCCAGCAACCGGCCGCGGTCGGTCAGCACCAGCCGATCGCCGTCGGTGCGCAGCAATCCGTCGGCGACGGCGGTTCGTGCGCGCGCACGCTCGTCGTCGTTCAGCGCGCCGGTCGGCAGCCCTCGCCGCAAGCGCAGCCGCAGCATTACATCCTCGACATGTGATGTATCGGCGTCCAACACCTCGAAGTCGGCCACGGGTAGCCGACCGTCAGCCAGTGTCTGCGCATATGCGTTGGGGTGCTTGATATTCCACCACCGCGTCGACCCTACATAGCCGTGCGCACCGGGCCCCGCGCCCCACCACTCACCGCCGTCCCAGTAGCCGATGTTGTGTCGGCACTCGCCACCCGGCCGACTCCAGTTGGACACCTCATACCAGTCGAATCCGGCATTGCGAAGCCGGGCATCAGCCAACTCGTAGCGCTGCGCCAACACGTCATCGTCGGTCGGTTGAAGCTCGCCGCGGCGCACCCGGCGGCTCATCGCCGTGCCGTCCTCGATCGTCAACGCATACGCGGAAATGTGATCAACGCCTCCCTCGATCGCCGTGTCGATCGACCGCCGCAAATCGTCGTCGTTCTCCCCCGGCGTGCCATAGATGAGGTCGATGCTGACATGGTCGAATCCCGCAGCAAGTGCCTCGCGGGCGGCCGCAGGTGCGCGCCCCGGCGAATGCACCCGGTCGAGTGTGGCCAGCACATGCGGTGCCGCCGACTGCATGCCCAACGACACCCGCGTGTAGCCAACGGCCCGCAATTGCGCGAACAGTTCCTGCGACGTCGACTCCGGATTGGCTTCGGTCGTCACCTCCGCGTCAGGCGCCAACCCGAAATGTTCGCGGACCCCGTCGAGGACCGCGGCCAGGCCGGATCCGCCGAGCAGTGACGGCGTTCCGCCGCCCACGAACACCGTCTGAACCTGGGGCGCCGACGCCAGCCGTTCGGCGGCAAGGCCCAGCTCGGCGCGCAGCGCGATCAGCCAGCTCGCTGGATTCGCACCGCCCAATTCGGCGGGCGTATAGGTGTTGAAGTCGCAATATCCGCAGCGGGTCGCGCAGAACGGTACGTGGATATAGATGCCGAACGGCCGACCCGGCGTCGGCGCGAAGCCGGGCAGGTCAGAGGGCGCCGTGCGAACCGTCATAGGGCCAGTTTCCCAGAAGGCTTTTTGCTCACCCTGAGCGCAAATCTCGGCCGGTTAGGGCATATGTCGGTGTCCGTGGCACAATTGGGCGCGTGACCGCCGCCCGCATCTTCCCCCACCGCGTCTCGCTGGTGGCTCGGCGGCATGTCGACTTCAAGCGTGTTTGTACCTGTTGTTGTCTGCCTTGATGCGCTCGATCTAGGACCCAGCCCACCCCCGTACTTTTAGCTGGCCGCCGGATCTGCGCCGCCGGACAGCTTCCGGTGAACAGCGCGCCCGAAGGCCGGCTCCGACAAGGAGCCACACCATATGACCACAGCAAAGCCGGTCAAGCGCCCACGCGGCGAAGGCCAGTGGGCGCTCGGCTACCGCGAGCCGCTCAATCCGAACGAACAGTTCAAGAAGGACGACGACGCGCTGAACGTGCGCGCACGCATCGTCGACATCTACGCCAAGCAGGGCTTCGACAGCATCGACAAGCAGGACTTGCGGGGCCGGATGCGCTGGATGGGCCTCTACACCCAGCGTGAGCAGGGCTACGACGGCACCTGGACCGGCGACGAGAACGCCGACATCCTCGAGGCCAGGTACTTCATGATGCGGGTGCGCTGCGACGGCGGCGCGCTGACCACCCAGGCCTTGCGCACCCTCGGTGAGATCTCCACCGAGTTCGCCCGCGACACCGCCGACATCTCCGACCGCGAGAACGTCCAGTACCACTGGATCCAGATCGAGAACGTCCCGGAGATCTGGGATCGGCTGGCCGCGGTCGGCCTGCAGACCACCGAGGCGTGCGGCGACTGCCCGCGCGTCGTGCTTGGCTCGCCGCTGGCGGGCGAGTCGCTGGACGAGGTACTCGACCCGACCTGGGCCGTCGACGAGATCGTGCGTCGCTACATCGGCAATCCGTCGTTCTCCAACTTGCCCCGGAAGTACAAGACCGCCGTCTCGGGTCTGCAGGACGTCGCCCACGAGGTCAACGACATCGCGTTCATCGGCGTCAACCACCCCGAGCACGGACCCGGCCTTGACGTCTGGGTCGGCGGTGGCCTGTCCACCAACCCGATGCTGGCCCAGCGCCTCGGCGCCTGGGTGCCACTCGACGAGGTGCCCGAGGTGTGGGAGGCCGTCACATCGGTGTTCCGCGACTACGGCTACCGTCGGCTGCGGGCCAAGGCGCGGCTGAAGTTCCTCATCAAAGACTGGGGCATCGAGAAGTTCCGTCAGGTCGTCGAGGACGAATACCTGGGCCGCAAGTTGATCGACGGCCCAGCCCCTGAGCCGGTCAAGCACCCGATCGACCACGTCGGCATCCAGAAGCTCAAGAACGGGACGAACGCTGTCGGCGTCGCCCCGATCGCGGGCCGGGTGTCCGGCACGATCCTGACCAAGGTCGCCGATCTGGCCGAGGCCGCCGGATCAAACCGCGTGCGGTTCACGCCGTACCAGAAGCTGGTCATCCTCGACGTGCCCGACGACAAGCTCGACGAACTGGTGGCCGGCCTCGACGCGCTCGGCCTGCCGTCGTCGCCGTCGCACTGGCGCAAGAACCTGATGGCCTGCACCGGGATCGAGTACTGCAAGCTGTCGTTCGCCGAGACCCGCGGCCGCGCGCAGGTGCTCGTGCCGGATCTGGAGAAGCGGCTCGAGGACATCAACGCACAGCTGGACGTGCCGATCACCGTGAACATCAACGGCTGCCCGAACTCCTGCGCGCGCATTCAGGTCGCCGACATCGGGTTCAAAGGCCAGATGGTCGACGACGGCGACGGTCCGGTCGAGGGCTTCCAGGTTCACCTTGGCGGCAGCCTCGGGTTGGACAGCGGCTTCGGCCGCAAACTGCGTCAGCACAAGGTGCTCTCCACTGAACTCGGCGACTACATCGAGCGGGTGGTTCGCAACTTCGTGAAACAACGAGAGCAAGGCGAGCGTTTCGCTACGTGGGCAGTACGAGCAGACGAGGCGGACCTGAGGTGACGATGACCGAGACAGAACTGCAGCAGCTGGCCGAGCGTGGCGCGGCCGAACTCGAGGGCGCCGGCGCGAATGAACTGCTGCGTTGGACGGACGAGAACTTCGGCGGCGATTACGTGGTGGCGTCGAACATGCAGGACGCGGTGCTCGTGTCGCTGGCGGCGAAGGTGAGGCCGGGCGTCGACGTGCTGTTCCTGGACACCGGCTACCACTTCGTGGAGACCATCGGCACGCGCGACGCCGTCGAGGCGGTCTACGACGTCAACATCGTCAATGTGACGGCCGAGAACAGCGTCGCCAAACAGGATCAGTTGTTCGGCAAGGACCTGTTCGCCCGCGAGCCAAACGAATGCTGCCGCATGCGCAAGGTCGAGCCACTGGGCAAGGCGCTGAAGGGCTACTCGGCCTGGGTCACCGGCATTCGCCGTGTCGAGGCGCCGACGCGCGCCAATGCGCCATTGATCAGTTGGGACAGGGCCTTCAATCTGGTGAAGATCAACCCCATCGCGGCGTGGAGCGATGAGGAGATGCAGTCCTACATCGATGCCAACGACATTCTCGTCAATCCCCTTGTGTTCGAGGGTTACCCGTCGATCGGATGCGCACCGTGCACATCGAAGCCCGCTGAGGGCGCCGATCCGCGCAGCGGCCGCTGGGCGGGCAGCTCGAAGACGGAATGCGGGTTGCACGCTTCGTGACACTCGTCCTGACGGCGCACGGCAGCGCGGACCCACGGTCCGCGGCGTCGGTGCATGCGCTGGCGGGCACAATTGCGCGGGTGCGCCGCGGCGTCGACGTGCGAGTGGCGTTCTGCGAGCAGAACTCTCCCAACCTTCGCGACGTGCTGGCCTCCACAGGACGCGACGCCGTCGTGGTGCCGCTGCTGCTGGCCGACGCCTACCACGCCCGCGTCGACATCCCAGCGATGATCGACGAATCGGGTTCGCGCGCACGGCAAGCCGATGTGCTCGGCGAGGACGACCGCTTGGTCGCCGTGCTTCGTCAGCGCTTGGCGCATGCGGGCGTGTCGCGCCTCGATCCCGACGTCGGCGTTCTCGTCACCGCGGTGGGTTCGTCACGGTCGCAGGCCAATGCCCGCACTGCGACAGTCGCCGATTATCTGGTGCAGCAAACCAATTGGACGGCCACGACGGCCTTCGCGACTGGGCCTCACCCGACTCTCGCCGAGGCCGCAGAGGTGCTGCGCGAACGCGGCGCGACCCGACTGGTGATCGCGCCGTGGTTCCTCGCGCACGGCCGGATCACCGATCGTGTCGCTGAATACGCGCGCACACACGGCATCCCGATGGCCGAGCCGCTCGGGCCGCACCGGCTGGTGGCGGAGACGGTGCTCGACCGCTTCGACGAAGAGATCGCCGCCCGCGCTGCGGCCTGATCGGGCCGCCACCCCTTCCTCGAACGCGTCGGTTTCCGTTCCGCAAAGTCGCTGGTTACTGCGGACTTTTGCGTCTGCTCGCGGTGAAAGTCCGCGCGGCCTGAGCGGCCTGAGGTTCAGTCGGGCAGTTCGCCTCGGGTCGGCTGAGCCGCTGTGCCACCGAAAGAGCGCGTCGACAGGCTGCCGCACACCACCGCACGCCGAAGGCAACTCCGCCGGTCCAAGCCCTCCAACATCGCGCTGATGAAACCGGCGTCGAAGGAATCGCCCGCGCCGGTCATGTCGACCGCCTCGACGGCCGGCGCTGCCTCTGTGATGTTCTCCTCGGCGGTCCAGAGGACTCCCCCGTCGGCCCCGTTCTTCACCGCCACCGCGCAGCCCATGCCGACGACGGCGCGTGCCGCGTCGTCGAGATCCGCGCGGCCGGTGAGCGCCAGCAGCTCGGCCGCGTTGGGTAGCAGCACATCGGTGTGCTTCACGACGGCCAGCGCCCCGGCCCAACGTTCGGCCGGGTCCCAGTTGGTGTCGAGCGACGTCGTCGCGCCATCGGTCCTCGCGCGGCGGAAGATGTCCGGCAGGTGTGGAGCGAGCTTGGGGGTCAGGAACATCGACGCGCTGTGCACGTGCCGCACTCGGGCCAACACATCGGGGTCGACGACCTCGGGGCCGGTGGTGGCCAGGGTGCCCGGATAGGTCAGGATCGCGCGGTCCCCCGCCGACAGCACGACCGTCACCGGGCTGGCGATATCCGGGTCTGTACGAACCCACGAGGTGTCGACGCCGCATGCGGTGAGCTCGTCGAGGACGAAGCGGCCGAAGGCGTCGTCGCCTACGACGGCCGCCAGCGCCGTGGGCACACCGAGGCGAGCCAGACCCGCTGCGACAATCGCGCCCGACGCGCCAAGCACCAGGCTCGCGGTGTCCACCAGTTTCTCGACCTGACCGAATCGCGGTTCGACGTCGCCGGTGAGCACCAAGTCGGGATTGGCGTCGCCGATGACCAACACCTCGGGCGCCGCCATAGCATTCCTTGTCCAAAGTCGTCGCGCACAAACGCACGCTTGGTCGGCTCATTATTGAGCGATGTGCGCAAAGTGCGCAATACTGCGTCATATGAAGCCAACGATCGCGATCATCGGAGCCGGAAGTGCTGTCTTCACCCGCGAGCTCCTCGGTGACATCCTGTCGTTCCCCGAGCTCAAGGCGGTGCGCGTCGTCCTGCACGACATCGACGCGGAGCGCCTCGAGACGGCCGAGGCGATCGCGCACGCGACCGCACGCGCGGCCGACGCACACCCCGAGGTGCTGGCGAGCCCGGATCGCCGCCGCGCTCTCGACGGCGCCGACTACGTCATCAACACGATCCAGGTCGGAATGCACGACGCGACCGTGCGCGACTTCGAGATCCCGGAGCGCTACGGCCTGCACCAGACCATCGCCGACACCATCGGCATCGGCGGAATCTTCCGGGGACTGCGGACTTTTCCCGTGCTGGCCGGCATCGCCAGGGATATGGCGGAGGTCTGCCCGGACGCCTGGCTGCTGAACTACACGAACCCGATGGCCATGAACGTGACATACCTGCACCACATCGCGCCCAAGCTGAAGGTGCTCGGCCTCTGCCATTCGGTGTACTGGACGATGATCGGCTTGTGCGAGCTCGTCGACGTGCCGTTCGACGAGGTGTCTTACTGGTCGGCGGGCGTCAACCACCAGGCATGGGTGCTGAGCTGGGAACGGGCAGGCCAGAATCTCTATCCGCTGTTGGACGAGCGCATCGCGGCGAATCCTGAACTGCAGCGCAGGGTGCGTATCGACATGTACCGCAGGCTCGGGTATTACCCGACGGAGACCAGCGAGCATTCAAGCGAATACGTCCCGTGGTATCTGCATCGCGACTCCGAGGTGGAACGGCTGCGCCTCAACGTCGGCGAATACGTCGGCATCAGCGAGGCCAATCTTGCCGAGTACCGGCAGGTCCGCGCCGAGCTCGCACATGCCGACACCCTCGATATCGATTCGAGCTCAACCGAATACGCTCCGCAGGTGATCCACTCGATGGAGACCGGCACCGTCCGGGTGATCGCCGCCAATGTCGCAAATGACGGCCTGATCACCAATCTGCCCGACGGATTCGCAGTCGAGGTGCCGACGGTGCTCGACGCGCTTGGCGCGCATCCCGTCAAGGTCGGCGACTTGCCTGCGCAGTGTGCAGCACTCAACCGCAACTACATCGGGCCCGGCGAGTTGGCGGTGCGCGCCGCGGTCGACGGAAACCCACGCCTGGTGCCGACTGCGGCCATGCTCGATCCCAACACCGCCGCGACGTTGACCGTCGACGAGATCTGGCAGCTGTGTGCCGAGTTGACCGTCGCGCACGGCGATCTGTTGCCGGAAGCACTGAGAACGCCAGCCCGACTTTGATGCGCGTTCTTGCGCAAAACGAACAGTTATGCGCATACTGACGCAATGGCGGTGACGGAATCGGAGATCCAGTCCCAGCCCGACCTCTGGCGTCGGGTGGCACGAGAGCAGGCTCCGGCCGCCCTGACCGCGCGCAACAAGCGGATGCTCGTGATCGGGTGCGGCACTTCAGCGTTCGTCGCCATGTCGTATGCGGTCCTGCGGGAGCAGGCAGGCTACGGCGAGACCGACTGGGCATACGCGTCGGAGATTCCGCCGTCGCGCCGCTATGACACCGTGCTGGCGATTACCCGCTCAGGCACCACCACCGAGGTCGTCGAAGCGGTCCAACGGCTCGATTCCGGCAGCAAGGTCGCGCTGAGCGCCGTCGCGGGCGGGCCGTTGTCCGGACTGGTCGACGAGCAGGTCACGTTGGATTTCGCCGACGAGTCGAGCATCGTGCAGACCCGCTTTCCGACGACCGCACTGACACTGCTGCGCGTCGGGATCGGCCAGGACGTCACTGGCTCGATCGACGACAGTGAGACCGCCGTGGACGCCCCTCTGCCCGTCGACCCCACGGCATACCAGCACTTCGTCTACCTCGGCACCGGCTGGACCGTGGGGCTCGCGCACGAGGCGGCCCTCAAGATGCGCGAGGCTGCGCAGGCCTGGAGCGAGTCGTATCCGGCGATGGACTACCGGCACGGGCCAATCGCGGTGGCCGGACCGAGCAGCCTGGTGTGGATGCTCGGCGCACCGCCCGCCGGGTTGACCGAACAGATCCTCTCGACCGGCGCCACGGTCGTCACCAGCGATCTTGATCCCTTGGCGCAGCTGATTCAGACCCAGCGAAGTGCGGTCGCCGTGGCTCGGGCCCGCGGCCTCGACCCCGATACACCCCGTGGTCTCACCCGATCGGTCGTGTTGACGTGACACGGCGAAAGTCAATGAACAGCAAATTGCGCGAATGCGCATCCCAATCTGCGCGTTCGCATATAGTCACCGACCATAGTGCGGTGCCGACCGCACGTCCGGCTCCATGTGAAGGGAAGTCGACCGTGAACCGCTCTCGCATTTTTCTCGCCCTGATCGCCGCACTCACGCTCGTCATCGCCGCATGCGGGGGTAGCGGCGAGAAGGGTGAATCCGCCGGAGGCCCAACCAAGATCACCATCTGGCACGGCTGGACCGATGTTCAGGCCGACAACTTCACCAAACTGCTCGATCAGTACAACAAGGAGCACCCCGACGTCCACATCACCCAGCTCGCGACGCCGAGCGATCAGGTGCTGCAGAAAGTGCTGACGGCCGTCCGCGGCAACAGCGCCCCCGACATCGCCTACATGTTCGGCTCGTGGTCGCCGAACATCGCCGAGATCCCCAAGGTCGTCGACATGGCCGAGACGGTGAAGGGACCGGACTGGAACTGGGACGACTTCTACCAGGGCGAGCGCGATGCCGCGACCGTCGGCGACAAAATCGTCGGTGTGCCCGCACTCGTGGACAACCTCGCCATCGTCTACAACAAGACCCTTTTCGACCAGGCGGGAGTCGCGGCACCCACAGCGGAGTGGACCTGGGACGACTTCCGAACGGCTGCAAAGAAACTGACTGATCCGGCCAAGGGCCAGTACGGCTGGTCGATCCCGGCCGACGCCTCTGAGGACACCGTCTGGCACTACCTGCCGATGCTGTGGGAGGCCGGCGGCGACATCCTGACCCCTGACAACCAGCACGCGGCGTTCAACTCGGAAGCCGGCGTCAAGGCGCTGACCACACTGCAGGACATGGCCGTCACCGACAAGTCCGTCTTCCTCGATACGACAAACCAGGACTACCAGAAGCTGTTCACCGCAGGAAAGATCGGGATGCTGATCACCGGGCCGTGGGACCTCGGCGTGCTAACCGACGTGGACTACGGCGTGCAGATCATGCCGACTTATGCCGGTTCGTCCGCGGGCCATCAGACCATCGCCGGGCCCGACAACTGGGTCGTCTTCGACAACGGTGCGCAGCGTAAGCAGGCCGCTATCGACTTCGTCAAGTGGCTGACCGCGGCACCGCAGGTGAAGTCGACCTCGCTGACCACCGCCGACCTGCCGACGCGCAAATCAGTCGGCGACGATCCGGCATTCGTCAAGCAGCTCAACGAAAAGCAGCCAGGTACCGGCGTTTTCGTGCAGAATCTGGCCAACGTGAAGCAGGCCAGGCCGACGGTCGCCCAGTACCCGAAGATCTCCGAGGCGCTGGGCCAGGCGATCGTGTCCGTCCTACTCGGCCAGGCCCAACCGGCCGACGCGCTCAGCACGGCCGCCAAGACGACGGACGCGGCGCTTGCCGAGAAGTAACCGGAATTCGGGTTCCTCCGACGCGGACGTCGGGCTGCCGGCTCCGTCGCTGTTGCGGCGCCTGCTCCGCACGGAGAATGCGAACGGTTGGGCGCTCAGCGCGCCCGGTGTGATCCTGATCGGTGTCTTCGGGCTGCTGCCGGTGTTGATGTCGCTGCAGCTGTCGTTCCAGAAGTCCGACCTGCTGACACCCGAGA
>Ga0318562_10000405_pt1 | contig 19474 bp, 13 predicted proteins | sample GRESIP066b5f18_FD_203688 | JGI IMG/M metagenome (GOLD analysis project Ga0318562, IMG submission 203688) | Tropical soil microbial communities from Luquillo Experimental Forest, Puerto Rico - GRE.SIPMG.066b5f18 | ecosystem: Environmental > Terrestrial > Soil > Tropical forest > Bulk soil... | reverse complement strand
GTTCCTGAACGTAATTTTCACCAAAATCCCTCTGACCAAGGTCATACATTTCCTGGATCTCCTCTGGCGACTTAAATTTTGAAACGGCCACCAGGCTCGCTCCGGCAGCGAAAAATACCCTCGACAATTCCTGATAAGCAATTCTGTTGACTGGCATGAACAGGATGTTAGGTCTTTAATTTTTCCCATCCGATATCCTGGATTTCCTTCAACAGGAGCCAGCAGGCACCTGCCAGAAGCAGCATCACCAGGTACATGACAATGGGAAGATTTATCAGCAGGTAATGGATACCGATCAATATGCCGATAACCAGGAACTGCACCAGCATGAGCACTACTTTTCCCGTTTGGACCTGGGTTGAGGGCTGTCTTGAAAATGGAAGGTACTTGGGCGCAAAGCTGACAAAAACAAGAAAGCAAAGCAGGTTGTTGAACAATCCAAACAGGAAATCCCGGGTAATCTGCCAGCCCCATATGTATACCGAAAGAGCATACATCAGCAGGTAAAAACTCAAAAAATATTTCATAAAGAGAGCCTTGGCTGAGCCGGAAATCAGCTCGCCAGGTCTGGCAACCGGGAGACAGCGATAGATCCAGGAGGCCTGGAAATTTTCATTGAATGCCGAAACCAGAATACTGGCAGGAGCTGCCATGAGGGGTAGGTATACAAGCCCCAGGAACCGGTCGGACGAGGGCAGGTTTTGCCACACCGTTGAAATGTTTCTGCCCCCTCCCAGCACAAAAATGAAGAGCAATACCGGGATTAATGCCAGGGATGGATAGAATTGGAGTCGAAATCCCTTGTCCCTACCCGTTATTTTCCATACTAAGGCAAATATACCTTCCTCTGGTCCTTTTTTGCAAAAAATCCTGGACAAGAAAACGGAAATACTGCGATATTGGTTTTTCTCCTGTCTGATCCTTCCGGCGCCGGCCGGATCGGTAGCAACAGCTCCCAGTTTCCTGGAGAAGGATGGCGAAAGAAACTTTATCAGGAACCAGAATGAACCCACCGGCACGGCCAAAGACAGCAGGGCCATACCAGCATGCAGGGGATCGAATGAATGCGCATAGAATATGTCCAGGGTGGTGGCCATCCATACAGGTGGAAAAAGATAGGCATACCAATGCAAGGGGCCCGAAGAGGATAAATCGGAAAGATTGACTACCCGGGGGATAATCTGGTAACCAAGGAAAAAGGAAATGGACATCAATATCTGGAAATTGGTCACCATTTCTCTGAGTTTTTGCTCATTGCTGTAGCGTAACAGCAGCAGATAGAGGATATAGGTGATAAATATGGCCAGGAGAACTGTGAGGGTAACAGTTATCATCATAGCCAGACCTGGCAGCAGTCCATATTGATAGAACGTCGCCGCGATGGGTAAGAGGGACAAAGCCATCGTAAATTGAACCAGGTAGATCAGGATATGAACGACCCGGGCCATAAACAGAGTCTTGCCACTGACTGGTGTTGGCAGAATGACCTGGTTATCTGCAGTGTCCAGCAGGACCGTCGAAAAATCTGTTATCAGGGTCATGGCAACCATAAACAGGACATAGGAATGAAAAAAAATCATCGCGAGGGTGAATGCCGGAATGGCCATGATCAGCAGGCCCATAAATAACCCGAGGACCCCGTAGCTTATGAGCACACCATTCATCTGATTCTTGTTTTCTCTGTATTCTCTTTGTCGGAAATTGAGATAGACCCTTCTTTTGTCCATCATGAGTTTCGTCTCAACGATAACGGTCATACGGTCTGTGTCGATCCCCTGTCTTTCGAAGACTTGCCTGAAAACAAGGATTAATTTCAGTAGCCATTTATCCATGAACCTGCTATTTGATCGCATCCACGAATTCTCCGGCGGTAACTAGGTGCTGTTCGTTACCGGTGAGTGCAGTAAAAATGCTTTCCAGCGATCCCTGCCGAGCTGATGTTTTCAAGGTTTCAAAATCACCATCTGCTACGATCTCTCCCTTGTTGATAATGATGATCCGGTCACTGATTTTTTCCACAACATCCATGAGGTGGGAGGAATAGAAAATGGTCTTCCCGTCGGATTTAAGCTTGGCCAGGATTTCCTTTACCAGAATTACTGCATTGGCATCAAGCCCGCTTAATGGTTCATCCAGAAATATGATCTCCGGATTATGCATTAATCCTGAGATCAGCAATACTTTTTGTTTCATCCCTTTGCTGAATCCGTTCATCCTCTGGTTCCTGGATTCCCCCAACTCAAACAACTGAAGCATACGGACGACTTTGGTATCTATTTCATTCTCCTTCATACCGTATAGCTTTCCTACAAACCGAAGGTATTCCATGGGCGTCAGGACCTCATACAGGGCCGCCTGTTCCGGGATGTAACCGATCCGCAGCTTGATCTCAAGGGCTTGTTTTCGGATATCCATGCCCATTACGTTCACCTCTCCTTCAAAATCGGTAATTAATCCGGTTAGAATTTTAATGGTAGTACTTTTGCCGGCACCATTTGGGCCAATATAGCCAATAACCTCACCCTGGTCAAAGGCCAGATTAATGTCTTTCAGGACATAGTTCCCGCTGTATTGTTTTTGCAGATGGTTTAATTCAATGACATTCATATGAATAGAATCTGAAATCGCACTCCTTGGAAGTTTTAACGAGTGATACTTGGTCCTCCCTTGCAATAATAGTGGTTAACCGGGAAATATAAACAGTATTTTCCCCTCCAATCAGAAGATGAATATTGCCAGGATTTTCTTATTTCAAAATAGACCGGCTGATGACTATCCTCTGAACCTCGCTTGTCCCTTCATAGATCTGGGTAATCTTGGCATCCCGCATAAGACGCTCCACATGGTATTCTTTTACATAGCCATACCCGCCATGGACCTGCACTGCCTCGGTGGATACCCACATGGCCGTTTCAGAAGCATAAACCTTTGCCATGGAGCTGCTGAGTGTATAATCCATCCCTGCGTCTTTTTCCCAGGCGGCCCGCAGACAGAGTAGTCTGGCGGCCTCAATCCGGGTGGCCATATCCGCCAGCTTAAACTGGATGGCCTGGTGATGCATGATCTCTTTGCCAAAGGCTTTTCGTTCCTTGGAGTATTTTACCGCCAGTTCATAGGCACCGCTGGCTATACCCAGCGCCTGGGCTGCGATGCCTATTCTCCCCCCATCGAGAGTCTTCATGGCAAAGGTGAAACCAAATCCGTTTGCGCTAATCTGGTTTTCCTTTGGAACCTTTACGTCCGTAAAGAGAATACTATGTGTATCACTTCCGCGTATCCCCAATTTATTTTCTTTCGCACCAACAGATACACCAGGCCAGTTTTTTTCCACAATCAGAGCATTGATCCCCCTGCTTCCCTTGGAAGTGTCCGCCTGTGCCATGACCAGATAAACAGAGGCCGAGTTACCATTGGTGATCCAGTTCTTTGTTCCGTTAAGCAGGTAATGATCCCCCTTATCCTCCACAATGGTGCGCTGCGAGGTGGCATCGCTGCCAGCCTCTGGCTCGCTCAAGAGGAATGCACCAATATACAGCTCTCCATTTTTCTTACCCTGGGCGAGAGGTGTCAGGTATTTTCTCTTTTGTTCCTCACTACCATATTTTTCAAGTCCCCAGCAGACAAGGCTGTTGTTTACGCTCATACATACACTCACACTGGCATCAATCTTGCTGATTTCTTCCATCGCCAGCACGTAGCTGACTGTATCCATTCCTGCTCCTCCAAATTGAGGATCGACCATCATTCCCAAAAACCCAAGTTCCGCGAGCTTAAGCACCTGCTCTTTGGGGAATTTTTGCTTTTCATCCCGCTCAATAACGCCAGGGAAGCATTCCTGTTGGGCAAAATCCCTTGCGGCTTTCTGAATCATCTTATGTTCTTCGGTCAGCTCAAAATGCATAGTATCTTTTTTGCCAAAAATAGAAAAAGTTGTTTAGCAAACTAACAGTCGGTAGTATAAATTTGGGCAATTACCACCTGTTTGGGAACTTATCACTTATCAGGGGGCTAACTACAAATGAGCCAAGTATTAATTATTCTTTATCAGATTTGAATATATTGGCTGAACTAAGACTGCCTGTATATTTTGTCCAAATGATGTACCGAAACCGAGTGTATTCTCTTTGGGAACCTATTTTATCCAAAAAATTGAACCGGATGGAAGCTTTTTTTGGTACATGGCCTCTTTTGGCAGGGAAAAGCTAGTATTGATTTTGATTTGAGGAAATGAGCAGCGCCCACAATTTCCTTTATTAATTATGCGACGATGCGGAGTGAATGATCTCGACCAGGATATAAGCCGTCCTGGATTCATCAGCTTTAAGGTCTCTGTAATCATTAAAAGAAGGTCGTTACCCCTATGAAAACCAATTCTCCATTAGTTTTTGCCCATTAGGTTTCCTTGTCTCTTGTATAAAAATACCAGGTAAATACGACGAATATAGCGACGGCCATTGCATATATCATTACGTCCGGATAATGATAGGCAAAAAAACCCACTAAAAAAATACAGGCTATGGAGATAAACCCTTTGAACAAAGAAAAAAGCAATCTGTTCCCCTTCATAAATTTGCAGATTTAAAGAATAATTAATCCAGTTATGAATTCTCGTTATGAATTTCTTTCGTCTTCCTCCTTCTTTTTACCCTTCCTTAAAGCTGACCTCTTTCCGTTCGCCTGCTCAGGTTTGCACGTGTGCAATTCAATCACTATAAAGTTAGAATAAATTTTCTTTGATTAAGGGTAGGGGGAACCGAAACGGGTAAGTATTACTGGTTTTCAATGTAAATCACTGAAATAAAAATGTAAATGCATTGATAATCTGCGTTTGGCCATTTCAGGAAGCAAGGTTCTTATATACTTTTAACCCAGTTGTTTCCGATTATCTATCAAAACAGGATTATGCCGGAACCCAAACACGTTATTATCAACAATAACAGTTTGAAGCATTCCTTACACTGTGGTGATTAATTCTCCGCTAACACCAGGAATATTTTAGATTAACTATCCTGATCCCTAATTAGCAATACCTGCAAAATTCGAAGAAACCTCGTGCAAATTGATCAGAGCCCTTCCAGCCTGGCATCAGTGTTGACAAAAATTACGGCAGCCTGTGTTTTGGAACAGGGCCTGTCGATGGTCAGGGTTGCGTTGACCGGATCCCACCTGGTAATTCTCATTATGTGACTCTGGTAAGCGTCCTGCGAACAGTTGAATACATTTGTTTGCATGAGGCCACCCCAGAGGATAAAGCGGGACAAGTCCCCTGCTATTATTTTTACTCCTGTAATCTGGCTGCTTCCGGCAGTTGTATTGCCGGAAAAGCAGATATTCATAAGGGGTAGCCAGACAGCCAAAGCATAATTTTGACCCGAAATGATTTCTTTGGGAACATAACCCAAGACAAATGTTTTTGCAGACGAATCAATCGAGGTAATGGTTCCCGCGACTCCAACCATGATTCCCTTTACATTATGGGCCACCAGCACATCTCCCTTCCGGACCCGGTGGAGTTCATCCGAATTGCAGGGTATCACTAACATCTGTCCACCTCTCGAAGGACTTGTCTTGGTACCCGGCATTTCTACCGGGGCCAACTGGTAAGTTTTTTGATTCAGATTGATCGGCAGGGAAGCAGCAACACGGGCACAGGTTGTCTTTAATGTACCCAATCCCTTTATCAGGATCTCGCGGTTCCCATAGCAAAAAGTATTGGACAATTGGGTATTGTCAATTTCCTGCGGACCGGCGGGATTTAACAATTGGGATGTCCCGCCAACCGCACAATGCGAAAAATAACAGTTCCCTAAAGGATAGTCTGTATTATAAACAGGCACAGCATCGAAATAGGTATTTTCAAAATAATTGGGGCCATTCAAGTTGTTGATGGTAATAGGAGTATAGAGGCCGTAGTACCTGAATTGGTCATTTACGTAGTGCACTCCCTGGCCTGTAATCTGACCGTTCAGGTAATGATAAGAGGCATCCGAGTAATTGGCAAAATCAAATACTGACTCCCCGAATTCCGTGCCGATTGAGGAAGAAATATATCCGAGCCTACCGATGTTTTCTGCATAAATATGGTCAAACTGGCTTTGAAAATAGCCGCCTTGGATATTGTATACAAAAATGTTGACCCAGCCGGCAATATTCCAGTGGTGCAGGTGCCAGTTTCCCGGATTCCCCATCCCATACATACCGGTTCCAAAGCAGAGGTAAGTTACGCCCCAGCATTCGACATGATCCACTTCATTTAGCTTTTCCTCGGGCTGACAGCCCTGGACAGCATAAGCCACATTCTGAAATTGCAGATGATGCGCGTGCAACAATTCTGCATTGAATGTCCCTCCGTTTGGAGAGGTAATTAGTCCTATCAACCAGTTGGCAAAAAATATCCCTGACAATTCAATGCCGGTGGAACCGTTCATTCCACCCCGATAGTACGAAGACAGGGGATTACCTGATCCGTCACTGCCCTGGTATCCCCCGTCGCTCGGAACTCGGGGTCCGAACGGGTCTATGACGATGGCTGAACTGGGGCTAAAGCGGGTGTTTCTGCAATTTCCTGCCGGTGCCGTGCCGTATCCGGAGTTGTAGAATTCGGTTGGAGTCAATTTGGGGGGATGCCATGCCCCGATGAGCTTAATTCCGCGGATGATACATCCCTTGCCTCCCTGTATGCCGATTCCAAAGCTGTTGGTGAGGGTACTGAAATCAAAGACGGTTCCTGAGCCATCAGCACTGGAATAAGTATTATCTCCTTCAAGTATGATTGTAAATGGCCAATATACGTTGGAGGAAGCAATGTAGTTGTACATCAGGACCGAATGCAAAAACCGGTAATGACCGGAATGTACTCTTAAGGTTGTATACTGACTGTTATGCGATACAACATAATTAAAAGCCGCCTGCAGGTAAGGAGAATTGTCGGGCTTCCCCGGATCTACACCGAACTGTTCAAGATCAATTTGTCCATAAGGGGACAGATTGGCTGGTTTTATGGTGTCTACCAAGACCCTGGAGGATTTGTTCTGCGCTTTCAGGCAGACCACTGTCAAGAAAGCAATAATTGCAAAAGATATTTTCATATATTCCAAGATGTTATATGGCGTCCTGTTTGGCGGAACCGGAGAATTTTACCGAATAATTGCCAGTCAATCGCTTCTCCATTACTCCATTTCTTTTCAGAAGGATATTTTCAAAGATCCCCGTTTGATATTCATGCCAAATTTATACCCAGTCCGATATATTTTTCGCTTCCGCGAGAATCCGTAATTTTGCGGCAGTTAATTATGGTTAACAACAGGATCACATTCAAACCCATGCACCGATTTGCGGAGCTTTTGCTTCCTGTGAGCTATTACCTCCCTGGCTAGGGCATCTTCATCTTCTTACTTGATCCGTTTATTCTCAGGTTGGTTGTAACTGGTTTATTTTGAATGTAATTGAATTTATGGCTAAACATGATTCCCACCAATTAAAAGTATCTTCTGAAATTGGCTGCCTCCGGCGTCTTCTGGTCCACAGTCCCGACAGCGGTCTCGGTAAGGTAGTCCCCTCAAAGGCCCAGGACTGGTTATTTGAAGACATTGTACATCTGGACACCATACGGAAAAAAGAATATGATTTTTATACAAAGATCCTGCTCTACTTTCTTGACCCCGTCAAAATAAAGGGGAAACTCAGGGAAATCGACGCCGAAAAGAACAAACGAAAGTTTTACAAGCCTGATAATGATGCCTTTTTCAAATCAAATAAAGTGGTGGAACTTCAATGGTTACTGGCTGATATTCTGAAGGATCATGAAATCAGGTTAAAACTGGTTGCGTCGGTATGCGCTATCGAAGCCTGTTCGTATGATACCCAGAAGGAACTCCTTGATCTGGATGCCTCATCCCTTGCCAAAACTTTTATTACCGGTTCCATGCCCAGTGACAAAATGCTTTTTGCCCCCATCCCCAATTTCATTTTTACCCGGGATATCGGTATCGTCATCAATAGTTTTGTATTGCTCAACAAACCTGCCAAAAAGGCTAGAACAAGGGAGGCCCTGCTTGCCAAATATATCTTTTACAATCACCCATTCTTCAAAGAATATCATGACAACATTATTGAATTGCCGGATACGAACCTTCATTTCCTAATGCCCCGTGAAGGAGACGAAAGAAAAGTTACCCTGGAAGGCGGGGATGTGATGGTAGTCACCAAGGATCATCTGCTGATTGGCGTTAGTGAACGAACATCCATGCAAGCAGCCCATCTGGCTGTCAACATCCTGTTCGAGAAAAATGTTGTTAAGAAAATAACGATTGTCAAAATTCCCCGCAAAAGGGATTATATGCACATCGACACAGTATTTACACAGGTCAAGCGGAATGTATGGGTAATGCTAGGTACATTCTCCAAAAAGGCGATCAAACACGAAGATGCGGATGCCGTACAACGTATCCTGGAGGGTACGAAGAAGGAAGAGAGTCTGAAAATCATTCAATTCAAAAAAAAGGACCTGGAAAACCCGGTCTGTTATGACAGTCTGGAAGACCTGCTGGTGGACATCAGTAAAAATGATCTGGACGCAAAAGGACAAGTTACCTTTATTTATTCCGGCAACAATGAATTCCCATTTGACGCCCGGGAGCAATGGACTGACTCCTGCAACCTGCTTGCCCTGAAGGAAGGAGTTGTTCTCGGTTACGACCGCAATGACAAGACCGTGGAAGCTTTCAAAGAAAATGGATTTGAAGTTATTCATGCCCAGGACCTGATCGAAAAATTTGAAAGTGGAAAACTGGACCCCTCCGGACTTGAAAATACGCTGATCCTTATGCCTTCTGCGGAACTATCCAGGGCGAGAGGAGGATTTCACTGCATGAGCATGCCCCTCCAACGTGATGATCTTTCCTAGATAGATCAGGAAAAACTATCGGGGTGACCGGCCGGCGCCGGAACTGAGAGATTCGCTGACAGGCCTATTGTATCATGATTATGGATACCAGATATGCAAACAACCTCACACTTACTGATGATTCAACCTGTGCGATTTGAATTCAATGCCCAAACTGCGGTCAACAATGCGTTCCAGGTAGCCGGGATGGATGAGGCAGCTCAGGAGGAAGCAGCCGTTGAATTTGATGCTTTTGTCCATATTCTCCGAAAGGAAGGTGTGGACGTGACCGTCGTCCGGGACAGCCCCGAACCGCATACGCCAGATTCCATTTTTCCCAATAACTGGGTATCCTTTCATGAAGACGGGACGGTATGCCTTTACCCAATGTACGCGTCCAACCGGAGACAGGAGCGTAAGCCAGGAGTTCTTTCGGTCATCGGAAAGAAGTTCCTGGTTAGGAGAACCATTGACTTTACCTATTATGAGGAAAATGACCTGTTTCTGGAAGGAACCGGCAGCATGGTGCTGGATAGGGATAAAATGATAGCATATGCCTGCCTGTCGCCACGAACGAGCAAGAAAGTAGTACAGGTTTTTTGTGACCAAATGGGTTACCATCCGGTCCTGTTTCATTCCCAGGACAAGCAGGGTCTGGCTATTTACCACACCAATGTAATGATGTGTGTGGCCGACAGGTATATTGTCATCTGCCTGGATTCATTGCCCCTAAACGAGGAAAGAGAAGAAGTAGTGACAGTAATAAAAAATTCAGGAAAAGAGATCATAGATATCAGCATGGACCAGATGAACCATTTTGCCGGCAATATGTTGCAGGTGCAGAACAACAAGAAGGAGAAATTGCTGGTCATGTCATCACAGGCTTATGCCTCCCTCACACCCAAACAAATCCGGAAACTCAGTTCCTTCAATAGGATTATCCATTCAGGACTCTCAACCATCGAAACAAACGGAGGGGGAAGCGCCCGTTGTATGATGGCGGAAATTCATTTGCCCTTGATAACCTAGCACTGGTGAAAGGATAAGACCATCCTGGCCCCAGTTCCTGATTTTCTACATGGAAATCAATCAACTATCAGGCATGCCTATTGTCAAACATTTTTTTTAGGCCGTATTGGAAGCTTATGGGTTCAAACCCCAGCATTTTCCTGGCCTTATCAATTACAAAGCCTGTTTTCAGTGGTCGCCTGGCAGCCTGCGTGAAGGTTTTTTCATTCACCCGTCCAATTAGCTGTTCCCGGAGGCCGAAATAACGAGCTGTTTCCACGGCCATCTGATAAGGGGTTAAGATATCTTTCCCTGACACGTGAAAGATGCCTTCCGCTTTACTTTTCAAAACCAGCAGGATGCCTTTTGCCAGGTCTTCCACGTAAGTCGGTGTTCTTACCTGATCATCCACCACCTGTATGGATTCATTTTTTTCCAGCTTATCTTTTGTCCACGTTATGATGTTGTTCCTGGTCCCCGCCAGACTGTTGCCATATACCAGGCAGGTTCTCACAATGGCGCAGGATATTTTGCCCTCGGAAACAAACTGCTCTCCTTGTACCTTGGTGCTGCCATACCAGTTGACCGGGCCCGTCGGGTCCTCTTCCGTGTAGCATCCCCTCGCGCCATCAAAGACGAAATCTGTCGAGATATAAACAAATCGGCGGGAATATTCTTCAGCTGCCTGTAATGCGTAGGAAGTACCAAGGGCATTGACCTTGAAGCAATCTTCCCGGTTCAGCTCGCAGTGATCAACCTGGGTCATGGCACCTGCATGGATAACCGATTCCGGCTTTTCCATCTCCAGAACCTGGTAAAGGCTGCCCGGCTTTCCCAGGTCAGCGGAGTAATAGCAGTAACCAGGTTCCTGAGAAAAACGAAGCCTGTCCGGGCCCTTGCCTGTTCCAATTACCGCAATTCCTTCATCAAGAAGTGATCGTACCAGGTACTGTCCCAGTAAACCATTAGCTCCTGTCACCAGTACTTTCATAATGGGCTATCGTTATTTAATAGGAGCCGGATGAAATCAAAAAGTTCTCTTATCGTCTGAAACGGAGCTTTTAAAATGTGGTGTAACCCCCATATTAAAGAAGATGAAGCTATAAATGTCAGCGATTGTTTCGATATTCTTTGTGGTATTACTGGATCCATGCCCTGAATTGGTATCTATTCTGAGCAAAATAGGATTGGGCCCCCTGTATTTTTCCTGCAGGGTAGCCGCATATTTGAATGAGTGCGCAGGGACAACCCGATCATCATGGTCCGCCGTTGTAATCAACATGGCGGGGTAATTTATTCCTTTTTTTATATTGTGCAGCGGGGAAAAGGCAAGGAGGTTCTTAAAATCTGCTGCACTGTCACTGGATCCGTATTCTGATATCCAGGCAGACCCGATGGTGAATTTCTGGAAACGGAGCATATCCATCACTCCAACCTGCGCAATGGCCACCTTAAAAAGTTCCGGGCGCTGGTTCACTACGGCGCCGATCAAAAGGCCCCCATTGGATCCTCCCCGGATAGCCAGCCTTTCCCTGGAGGTATATTTATTTTTAATCAGGTATTCAGCAGCGCTGATGAAATCATCAAACACATTCTGCTTGCTCAACCTCATCCCTCCCTCATGCCATTTTTCACCATATTCTCCCCCTCCCCGCAGGTTGGCGAGTGCAAAAACACCCCCTTGCTCCAGCCAGGGAATGAGGGTCGGGCTGAAACTGGGCAGGGAGCTGATGTTAAATCCTCCGTACGCATAAAGTAAGGTGGGATGGCTTCCATCCATTACCAGACCTTTGCGCGATACAATAAACATGGGGATCCGGGTACCATCCTTGCTCGGATAGAAAACCTGCTTCGTTTCGAAATCGGAAGGATTAAATGAGATCTCCGGCTGACGGTAAAGGTTGCTTGTCCCGGTGGAGATACCCAGCCTGTAAATGGTTGGTGGACTGGTAAGGGAGGAATAGAGATAAAAAATGTCCTTGTCGTCTTTCAATCCATCAAAACCCATGGCTGTTCCCAGCCCCGGCAACCTGATTTCTGATATCGGATGTCCCTGCTCATCATACTCCAATACTTTGGTCGTCACATCCTTGAGGTATGTAACAAATAAGAACCCTCCTGCAATAGCCGCCCCTTCAATGGGCTCGGCTTTTTCCGGGATAACCGGTTTCCAATTTTCCTTTTTAGGAAAAGCAGGGTCCACAAGCATAATCTTACTGTTGGGGGCGTCCGCATTTGTCTCAATCAACAAATGAGTTCCAATATTATCCAGCACCGTGTAACTATATTTACCAACTTCAGTCACTATCGGCTGAAAATCATTACTGCCTCCCGCCGGCAAATACCACAGGGAATTCCCTTCCGCTCCCTTGACCGGGTCCCCTATCGTCAGGTATGCATAGTTTTCGTCTTCACTGGTATTGAGATCAAACAGCCTTCCCGGATTGGCCGGATCTTCATACACCAGCCGGTCCTTCTCCTGGGACGTGCCTATCGTATGATAGTATACTTTTTCATTTTCGTTCAACGAGGACAATTCCTTGCCCTGGACAGGTTTGGGAAACCGGTTATAATAGAATCCATTCCCCTGCCAGGCTGCCCCGGAGAATTTCACCCAATTCAGTGTGTCGGTCATGTCCTTGCCCGAAGTCATGTCCCGGACATAAAATATTTCCCAGTCCGACCCGCCTTTGGACAAGCCATAGGCAGCATAGCGGCCATCCCGGGAAAGGGAGAAAACACGAAGACTGGTCGTCCCGTCGGGCGAGAGGGTATTGGGATCCATAACGACTTCAGGTTCACCCGTAATCCCTTTCTGACGGAATAAAACAGACTGATTCTGTAGTCCATTGTTTTTATAGAAATAATAATATTCCGCTTTTCTGAATGGTCTGCTGTATTTGGGATAATTATACAGTTCCTCTATCCTTTTTTTCATCTGTCCCCGGAAGGGAATCCTCCCCAGGTACGAAAAGGTCACTTTGTTCTCTTCCTGAACCCAGGCCTTCGTTTCGCTGCTTGTGTCGTTTTCGAGCCACCGGTATGGATCTGCTACTTTTGTACCGTGATAATCGTCTACCTGGTCTGTTTTCCTGGTGGCCGGATAGGTCAGCATATTCTGACACAGAGCCATATCAGAAAAGCCTGGCGCAAAAGACAGGATGACCATATGGATAATAAAGATTTTCTTCATACGCATCAATTGTAAAAACAAGATAATGAAAATAAGCCGCAATAAGCTTCGTTGGGGAATCAAATCAAATCCTTATTTTTGGTGCCTATTTAAAATAAGGTAGAAGATATTCAACGATTCTTGCCATTGCTTGAAATATTTTACAAGACCAAACCTTAGAATTCATTTCATTAATGCAATCAAAAGTCACCAAAATCGGCGTGCTCACATCCGGAGGAGATGCACCGGGTATGAATGCAGCTGTTCGGGCTGTGGTACGGACAGGCATATATTACGGGCTGGAAGTATTCGGCATCATGAGGGGTTTTACCGGCACCATCGAAAATGACATTGTTCCCATGCACTCCAGAAGTGTGGCCAATATTATACAACGGGGTGGTACCATTCTCAAAACTGCCCGCTGCAAAGAATTTTTTGAATACGAGGGAAGGGCCAAGGCTCATGCTAACCTGAAAAAAATCGGGATCAACGGTTTGATCATCATTGGAGGTGATGGCTCATTCAGGGGTGCACACAAGTTCAGCAATGAATTTGATATGCCATGTATTGGCGTTCCCGGCACTATCGACAAAGATATCGCAGGAACAGATTTCACTATTGGATTTGATACAGCTGTCAATACGGCTGTAGAAGCGATCGACAAAATCCGGGATACAGCGGATGCACATGACCGCCTTTTCATCATCGAAGTGATGGGCCGTGATGCCGGATACATTGCACTTCACAGTGGTATTGCGACTGGAGCAGAAAGTATACTTATTCCCGAAAGAAAAACGGATATTGAGGAACTGGTTTCTTCGCTTCAGGAAAAGGAAAGAAGAAAAAAACTTGTAAACCTGGTGATCGTTGCCGAGGGAGACAATTTTGGGGGTGCCGACGAGGTGGCAAAAGTGGTCAAGGAACGATTACCCAATGTTGATACCCGGGTCTGCATCCTGGGTCATATCCAGCGGGGTGGATCCCCAACCTGCATGGACCGCCTGATTGCCAGCCGCATGGGTTATTCAGCTGTGGAATGCCTGATGGAAGGACGCTTCAATGTGATGGTCGGAGTACTCAATAACAAGATTCATTATACGCCTCTGGAAAGGGCCGTCAAGGCCAAACAAAAAATCAGTGACGACTGGCTGAAGATTGTAAAAATCCTGGCCTCCTGATTCACTGCTTAGTGTAGTGCCCCTTTCTTGTAATCCTGCATTTCAAACTAAATAATTTTTCATGTCAAAGCACCTTTCAAAATACCTGCATGGCCAGATGGATAAAAAAGCCGGACTAGAGCATACTTTTCACCGAACCAAGATTGTTGCCACCGTCGGCCCTGCCTGTGACACCTATGAAAAGCTGCTTGAACTCGTTAGGGCAGGAGTCAATGTATTCCGGCTCAATTTTTCACACGGAGCTCATGAGGACAAGGCACGTATAATTGATCATATCAGAAAGATCAACAGCACCGAACCGTTTAACATCGCTATATTGGGTGACCTGCAGGGGCCAAAGCTGCGCGTCGGGGAGATTGAAGGTGGTGCGATTGAGGTTGCGGCGGGTGATATCCTGACGTTCACTAACGAAAAGCTGGTAGGAACCAAAGAAAGGATCTATGTTTCCTATCCAAATCTCCATGCAGACGTAAAGATCGGGAATATCATACTCATTGATGATGGCAAACTGGAAGTAAAAGTAGTAGGAATTGAAAAGAATAACGACGTCAAGGTACAGGTGACCCTGGGGGGAATTCTATCTTCCAAAAAAGGGGTGAATCTTCCCGATACCAAGATTTCCCTGCCCGCTCTCACTGAAAAGGACCTGCAGGATCTTGATTTTGTTATTGAACAAAAGCTGGATTGGGTTGCTCTTTCATTCGTCCGCAATGTGAAGGATATTGTCATTCTGCGCAGTAAACTGGATGACAAAAAAAGCAAGACCAAGATTATTGCAAAAATCGAAAAGCCGGAAGCCCTTACCAACATCCGGGAAATCATTCTTGAATCCGACGGCATCATGGTTGCCCGTGGCGATCTGGGCGTTGAACTCCCCATAGAGCAGGTGCCCCTGATTCAAAAACAACTGATCCGCAAGTCCATCCACCGGGCCAAACCGGTTATTGTGGCCACGCAGATGATGGAAAGCATGCTGGACAGAACCAAACCCAACCGTAGTGAAATCACGGACGTGGCCAATGCTGTGCTTGAAGGTGCCGATGCGGTCATGCTGAGTGCGGAAACCGCTACGGGAAATTATCCGACCCTGGTCGTGGAAACGATGCGAAAAATCATCATGGAGGTGGAAAAAACAGATTACCACTATAACCGGGAAGACGAGCTGGCTCCCCAGCCGCATTCTCCGTCCTTTCTAAGCGACGCGATCTGTTACAACGCGTGCAAACTGGCAAAAGATGCCAATGCAGACGCACTGATCGGGATGACGCAGAGCGGGTATACCGGGTTTATGTTGTCCAGTTACAGACCAAAATCTCCGCTGTATATATTCTCAAAGGAAAAAACATTGATCAACCAGCTTAGCCTCAGCTGGGGCGTACGAGCCTTTCATTATGCTGAAGAAGACAGCATCGATGATATCATTGAGGACCAGGTTGAAATTCTCAAGGAAAGAGGCTTTATCAAAAGCGGGGACGTGGTGGTTAATACCGGGAGTCTTCCCATTCAGCTGCATCTGCCTACCAACTTGTTGAAAATCTCAAAGGTGCATTGAGGGTTCAATGCTGAACCTGGAGGAATATATATCCGGCGCAACTATTGCCTGGCTTCAAAAAACCCGGCCAGTTTTGCCTTCATCGACTCAATTTCAACGGGATCAGCAGATACCATGGAGAGTTCCTCCTGCATGGACAGGTTACTGTAATTCATTTTGCTTTTCTTGTTGAGACGGGCTGACGAATGAAATTCTTTGGCACCGGTCTCTTTAGCAAGTCCAAGGATATTGTCTGACCTGACACCGGACCCCGGCATTATTTCAATGCGGTTGGCAGACCGTATGATTAATTCACGGATGAGGAGAGCCCCTTCTATGGCACTGGGCTGCATCCCTGATGTAAGAATGCGCTCGCACCCGGTATCAATGATATCCTCGAGGGCCTTAAACGGGTCAGCTGACCGGTCAAATGCCCGGTGAAAAGTCACACCCATGGGATAGGCAATTTCCACCAGCCGGCAGCATTTTTCCTTATCGACGGAACCGTCTGTTGTCAGCATACCCAGCACGACCCCATCACATCCTATATTCCTGCACACCCGCACATCTTCCGCCATGATGTCCAGTTCATCATCGAGGTATAAAAAATCACCTCCCCGAGGACGTATAATGGGGTACAAGGCTACCGATATTTTATGCCTGACCAGTTTGATGGTACCGAAGTCCGGTGTCGTACCTCCTGCACCCGGATCAGCGCACAGCTCTACACGGTTTGCTCCGGCTTCTGCGGCGGCAATGGCCGATTGGTAATTGAAACAGCATATTTCGAGATGAAAGGACATAAACCAGGCTTTAGGCTGCAGTCAGATTCAACTGGTGACCATTGGAAGGGTTGAAAATCTCCTGGAATCAGAACCAGCTCTCCGACTGGTATATTTTTTCCTCCCCCGGGCTGCGGACCGCATAAGAAAAGCCATTTTGTATAGCATAGGCCCCAAATTCAGCCTTGTTGCTGAGAGCCAGAAATCCCACCTGCAATCCTTTTGCTCTTTCCGGGTTTCTTTTTACGATCCGTTCGACGGCCTTTTTGCAGGCCTCCCTTGGACCAAGCCCCTGTCTCATCAGTTCCACTACCAGGTGCGACCCGACGATGCGGATGACTTCTTCACCCAGGCCTGTGGAAGTCGCTGCCCCCACCTCATTGTCGACAAACAACCCGGCTCCGATGATGGGTGAGTCCCCTACCCTGCCATGCATCTTAAAGGCCATTCCGCTCGTTGTACAGGCTCCCGAAAGGTTCCCTTTTCCATCCAACGCCAGCATGCCGATCGTATCGTGGTTCCTGGCGCCTCCAGGTAAATAGGCGCTGGATGATTTTTTATCATAAGAACTGTTCTCCATATTGATAACCGGCTCATATTTAGATGTCTTAAGCCACTCCTTCCAGGCCTTTTCACTTTCCGGAGTAAGGAGGTTCTGTTTGGTAAATCCGTTGGCCAGCGCAAACTGCAGCGCACCTTCAGCTACCAGGACAACATGAGGAGTTTTCTCCATGACCAGCCTGGCAACTGATATCGGGTGACCAATATGCTCCAGGCACATGACCGATCCGCAATTCCCCTGATCGTCCATGATGCAGGCATCGAGAGTGACCTTTCCGTCCCGGTCGGGGTAACCTGCATATCCCACACTGTGATTGTTAGGGTCGGCTTCAGGAATCTTCACGCCAGCCTCCACGGCATCAAGTGCCTTTCCGTTTGCCTTAAGTATTTCCCAGGCTGCCTGATTTGCCGCCTTCCCAAAATCCCAGGTAGAAATGACCATGGGTTTTCCCGCTTTCCGGGTTCCATCCAGGCCACCGGCGGCCATCGTCCTTTTGCCTGCCACCAAACCTATCATGCCTAAAAAGGAAGAATGCAAAAAAGTCCGGCGGTTACTCATGATTAAAAAATTAGTTAAGCCGAAATTAGGTAATTTGAAAGGCAATTTCTAAAATTTTGCCGTCTGTCGGAAAGGTCTGATATTTTTGTGCGGTTTTGGCGACATTCATTTCAATACTGACAATTGATCCTAAAATCAAAAACACATGAGGGCTTTTATTTTCATCTTTCTGATCGCCTTAGCAACTGATGTTTACCCCCAGGGAAACAGCGGTGACAGCGCCTGGATTAGAGACAACTATTATAAGATGGAGCGTTATATTCCGATGCGTGACGGAGTGAAGTTGTTCACCTCAATCTATATCCCGAAAGACAGCAGCGAAGAACATCCCATTCTAATGACCCGCACTCCCTATTCCTGTGATCCTTATGGCCAGGACGCTTTTCTGAATCTTTACAGAAGCTACCAGCGCTATTATTTCAGGGAAGGCTATATTATGGTCAGACAGGATGTGCGTGGAAGATGGATGAGTGAAGGGGAATTTACGGATATCCGGCCTTTCAAAAAGGACAAAAAATCGAATGGCGATACAGATGAAGCTAGCGATACCTATGACGCGATTGAATGGATGATAAAAAACATCCCCCATAACAATGGCCGCGTGGGCGTGTTTGGAATCTCCTATCCAGGTTTCTATTCCACCATGGCTGCGGCCAGTGGCCACCCAGCCCTAAAAGCGGTAAGCCCACAGGCACCTGTAACCGATTGGTTTGAAGGAGACGATTTCCATCACAACGGGGCCTTCTTCGCGATGGACGGATGGGCATTCTATTCTTCTTTTGGCAAACCCCGTCCGCATCCAACAACTGTAGGACCTGTAGGCTTCGATTATTATACGAAGGACAATTACAAATTTTACCTGGAAACCGGAGCCCTGAAGAACATTATGAAACTCGCCGGTGACAGCATTGCCTTCTGGAAGGATCTGTATGCCCATCCGAATGAAGATGCCTGGTGGAAGGCAAGAAATGCAAGAGTCGCGTTATTTAATATAAAACCTGCCATGCTTGTAGTCGGAGGGCTTTTTGATGCAGAAGATTGTTTCGGGGCATGGAACGTCTACAAGGCACTCAGGAAACAAAGTCCGGAGACATCCAGTTACCTGGTAATGGGGCCCTGGTACCATGGTCAATGGGCCAGCAATGATGGCACACATCTGGGGAATATAAAATTTGGAAGCAACACCTCGTTCTGGTACCAGAACAATATTGAAATACCCTTCTTCAACTATTACCTGAAAGGAAAAGGGAAAAAACCGGACCTGACCTCAGCCACGGTGTTTTTTACCGGCGAAAACAAATGGAGGACTTTTCCCCAGTGGCCGCCCGCCGGAAAAAATGACCAGCCGGTTTATTTAAGAAATGATGGTGTCCTTTCATGGGAAAAACCAACGGAGAAAACTAGTTTTAGTGAGTATGTGAGCGATCCCGCCCATCCTGTACCCTACACGGAGGATGTGCACTTCAACAGGACCAGGCAATATATGACCGATGACCAGCGGTTTGCCTCCCGTCGCCCGGACGTACTGTCTTTTCAAACCCCGGTACTGGATCGTGATCTGACCCTGGCGGGCCCGGTCCTGGTGGATTTAAAGGTCAGCCTCAGCACCTCGGACGCCGACTTCGTCGTGAAAGTGATTGACGTTTTTCCAGATACGCTTTCCTACAACGAGGTTGATATCTATGCAGAAAGTGACCCGGCCTTCAATTACCCTATGGGGGGATATGAGATGCTTGTACATGGAGAGATTTTCCGTGGGAAATTTCGCAACAGTTTTGAAAAACCGGAACCTTTCCGTC